>Ga0157376_10000530_pt1 | contig 24516 bp, 14 predicted proteins | sample M45metaG_FD_121801 | JGI IMG/M metagenome (GOLD analysis project Ga0157376, IMG submission 121801) | Miscanthus rhizosphere microbial communities from Kellogg Biological Station, Michigan, USA - M4-5 metaG | ecosystem: Host-associated > Plants > Roots > Rhizosphere > Soil | place: USA: Michigan...
GGTTCGCGCCAAGTGACAACACGCCGCCGCCATGCCGCCGCCCGGCAGGATGAAATCCTTGAGCGGCGGAAGATCGGCGTTGAAGCCATCGAGCGTCTGCTCGAGGCGTTCGACGTCCGTCTCGTGCACCATCGCCATGCCGGGAATGCACAACTCGCCGCCGAGGTCGAACAGGTCGTGCTGGATTTGCGTCAGCGCTTCGCGGATCGGCGCGGGAATTTCCTGCGCGAGCACGATGCCAATCGAGCTGTTGAGCTCATCGACCGTGCCGTATGCGGCGACGCGCGCCGAATCCTTCGCGACACGCGTGCCGTCGCCGAGTCCGGTCGTGCCGTCATCGCCGGTCTTCGTGTAGATCTTGCTGAGTCGATTGCCCATTCGCGACCGCTTTTAGCCCTCCCCTTCGACCTGTCCTGAGCTTGTCGAAGGAGGGGAGGGTTGGGTGGGGATGGTGTTGTGTTCCGCTACGGCGTTACTACGCCGCCGCCACGCCTAGTGACGACCAGCGCTGCCTCAGCAACTCGAACCCGCCGAAAAGGATCGCGCTCCACACCAGCGTCCCGGCCAGCCAGTTCTTGAGGAACGGCAGGGCCGCGACGTAGCACGACACGATGCCGGCGCGGCAATAGTCGGTGTCGCCGATCAGCCATTCGACAAAGCTGACGACGACGAAGAACAGCAGCGAGCCGGCGATGCCGTAGCCAGCGACACGCAGCACGGACACCTTGTCGCGCAGGCCGAAGCCGAGCACGACGCTGGCGGCGAAGCAGCCGTAGATAACCGGCATCAGTGGATGGAAGCCGATGACCGCGTCGGACAGGAGCATCGCCGCGATCGGCACGATGAAGGCCAGGCGGCGGTCGCTGAAATACGCGCCACCGAACAGCGCGATTGCTTCGACCGGCGTGAAATTGTAGGGCAGCGCGCCGGGCACGAAGAAGATCAGCAGGCGCACAGCCACGGCAAAAGCGATCATGCCGATCAGCACGAACGTGCGCGGCGTGAGCGCGGAAGTGGCTGGACGATGCAGCATTGTGTAACTCTCCAGGGAAATCAGGCGCTTCAGTCCGCTTCGAAGCGCGACGCGTTCGCATAGCATACTTCAAACTGCCCGCCGCGGGAGCGCACACGGGCGGCGTGGGCGTGGTCGATGTGCAGCGCGAACGCGCGCGCCGGCGGCAGGCCGAGCGCGTGGCAGAGCAGGGCGCGGATCGAGCCTGCGTGGGCGACGGCGAGCACGATGTCGTCATCGCGCGTGGAACTCAGCAAGGACGACAGCCACGCGCCGGTGCGGCGAATCACGTCGGCGAAGCTCTCGCCGCCGGGCGCTTCCTGGATCACCCAGTTGCTGGCCCAATGTTCGTAGCGCGCGCTGTCGCTGCGCATGACTTCGTCCCAGCGCCGGCCATCCCAGGCGCCGAGGTCGACCTCGCGCAGACGCGCGTCGCTCAGTGGCTCGATCGCAAAGCGCGCCGCGAAGATCGCCGCCGCCTGTTGCGCGCGTTTGAGGTCGCTGGAAAACAGAAAACGCGGCGGCGCCTCGACCCAGGTCGCGGCCAGCTGCTGCATCGCTGCGAAGCCCGACGCCGACAGCGGGGCATCGGTCTGTCCGAGGCACAGACCGGGCGGCGCATCGACATCGCCGTGGCGGACGAGAATCAGTTCCATGGGGTGGTCACAGGTACGGACGAAGAAGCCTAGCATTTTCCGGGCCGACGGCTCAGGGCTCCCACCGGGTTATCATTCCACCATGAACACTACCCACGACGTCCTGATCATCGGCGGCGGCCTGGTCGGCGCAAGTCTGGCGATCGCGCTCGACGGAGCGGGCCTACGCGTCGCGCTTGCCGAGGCGGTGCCGGCACGCGCGAATCATCAGCCCAGTTACGACGAGCGCAACCTTGCGCTGGCGCGGGCGACCGTGAACGCTCTGAAGGCGCTCGGCGTGTGGGCGCATATTTCCGTTCGGGCGACGCCGATTCGGCGCATCCATGTGAGCCGCCACGGGGAGTTTGGCGCAGCGCGATTGGAAGCGGCGCGACATGGTGTCGACGCCTTCGGCGCCGTATTGCCGGCGCGTGAGCTCGGCAACGGGCTGCTCGCGCGGCTCGATGCGTGCGCGACGCTCGTGCGCTATGCGCCGGCGACGCTGACCGCAATAGAACCACGTGCCGACGATATTGCAGCACGGATTACGACCGACACCGGCGAACGAACAGTTGCCGCGCGCCTGATCGTCGGCGCCGACGGCACCGGATCGTTCGTGCGTTCCGCGCTCGGTATAGAAACTACCAATGTGGATTATGCACAAACGGCGTTCGTGACGACCGTTACGCCGCAACGGCAACTGGATGGCTGCGCCTACGAACGTTTCACCGCATCGGGCCCGGTCGCGCTGCTGCCGCTGGCTGATCGCCGTGCGGGTGTGGTGCTGACGGTGCCGGGCAGCGACGCTTCGCGCGTCGCGGCGCTGGACGATGATGGCTTCCTTGCTTTGCTGCACGAGCGCTTCGGCTGGCGCCTCGGGCGCCTGTCGCGTCCGGGGCGGCGCGTGTCGTACCCGCTGCAGCGCGTGCAATCGATGCGCCTGACTGCGGCGCGCGCGGTCCTCGTCGGCAATGCCGCCCAGACCCTGCATCCGATCGGCGCGCAGGGCTTCAATCTCGGACTGCGCGATGCATTGACACTGGCGGAGTTGCTGGTCGAGCGTTCCCGCGCCAGCGGCGATCCGGGCGCTGCCGATCTGCTCGACGAGTATGCGCGACGCCGGCAGGAAGACCGCGACGGCACGCTCGCGATGAGCGACGGACTCGTGCGCATGACTGCGAACGATGCGGCCCCGCTGAAGCTGCTTCGTTCGCTCGGCCTGATCGCCCTGGATCGCGTGCCCGCGCTGCAGGCCGCGCTCGTCCGCCGCGGCATGGGATTCCGCGGGCATGTGCCGCAGCTGGCGCTGGGCGACGTCGTTCCGGGCGCAGCCGGAGTGCTGCGATGAATCGGCGCTTCGGTCACGACGTTGCCATCGTCGGCGCCGGCATGGTCGGCGCCGCGCTTGCGTTGAGCCTCGCGCGCGCCGGTTTCGACGTCGTCGTGATCGAGCCACGCCCGCCGGCGCCATGGCGTCGCGAGGACGACGTCGATTTGCGCGTCGTTGCGCTGGCGCCATCGTCGGTCGGCCTGTTTGAACGTCTGGACGTCTGGACGCCCATTGCTTCCGCGCGCGCCTGTCCCTACCGCCACATGCAGGTCTGGGACGCGCTTGCGCCCGGACAGCTGCGCTTCGACGCCGCGGACCAGGGCATCGCCGCTCTCGGTCATATCGTCGAGAACCGCCTGATCCAGCACGCGTTGTGGCGCGCGCTCGAAGCCGAACCGCGCATCGCCTTGCGCTGTCCCGCCCAGGTCAGCGCGACCGAAGCCGATGACGACCGGCGCACGCTGGTGCTCGCCGACGACAGCCGCATCGCTGCCCGTCTTGTCGTTGCCGCCGACGGTGGCGATTCGGCCCTGCGCAGGATGGCCGGGATCGACACGCACGATCGCGACTACGGGCAACGCGCGATCGTGGCTCACGTCGCGACCGAGCGGGCGCACGAGGACACCGCCTGGCAGCGTTTCCTGCCCGCCGCGACGTTGGCGTTCCTGCCTTTGTCGGACGGCCGCTCGTCGATCGTCTGGTCGGTGCCCGATGCTGAAGCGTCGCGCCTGCTTGCGCTCGACGATCCCGCATTCTGCGCCGAGCTTGGCGCAGCCTTCGACTTTCGCCTTGGCGCCATTCATTCCACGACCGCTCGCGCGGCATTTCCGCTGCGATTGAGGTTGGCCGAACGCTATCTGGCGCCGCGTTTCACGCTAGTCGGCGACGCCGCGCACGTCGTGCATCCGCTCGCCGGGCAAGGCGTGAACCTCGGGCTGCGCGACGCGGCTGAACTTGTCCGCGTGCTGGTCGAAGCGCGGGACGCAAAGCGCGATTTCGCCGGCATGTCCGTGTTGCGCCAGTTCGAGCGCCGGCGCCGCAGCGACAACGCGTTGTCGGCGCATGCCTTCGACGCGATCCAGCGCGTGTTTGCGAGCCAGGCGATGCCGCTCGCCGCGCTGCGCGGAGCGGCGCTGACCGTCGTCGACAGAATCGGGCCGCTCAAGCAGTTGTTCGCGGCGCACGCGGCAGGACGTTAGACACGCGAGAAAACGGTTTCGTCCCATGTACACTGGACCCGACCTGAAGTCATCAGGCCGGCGCCAAAACAACAAGCGTGCTCGACAGTTTTCAAACGGGGAGGGTTGAACATGTGGTTACTGGATCTGATTCTGCTCATTCTGCTCGGTGTTCTCGGCATTTCGTCGTGGCTGAAAGGCCGTCAGCCCAAGCTCGGTAGCCAACTCGGACCGCTGGAGGGAGTCGCGGGCTGGATCGGCCTGGCCGGTCTGATCTGGGGCATCGTGCTGCTCCTGCGCTGGATCTCCGCGCTCGGCATTTTCGGCTTTGCGCCCGGCGCGATGTTGATCGCACTGGCGGTCGCATTGGTCATTCTGTCTCTGTCGCTCATCCTCGCGCTGCCCATGTTGCGCTCGCTGTTCGGCAGCAACAGCTTCACGAACTCGATGAGCGACCTTGCCGCCAAGCTGGGGCCTTACAAGGTCGGACTCGGCTTCGCGTGCCTGGTGCTGGCGCTGTACACGCTGCTGACGGTGGCGGGTTTGCGCCTGTAGTCCTGGGCGCCGCGCGGTGCTTTAGCCCTCCCCTTCAAGGGGAGGGTTGGGTGGGGATGGTGTTACTGCCGCCCGTTTCGCTGAGCGCAATCCGGATTTTTTCTGCTGTCATTCCCGAGCAAGCGGATTCCATCTTGATCTTGATCTCGAAGTTGAAGGGGAAGATCAAAATGGATTCCCGCTTACGCGGGAATGACGGCAGAGAAGAGGGTCGCTTATGCGCGACTCTGTGGCGCGCACCCAATCCGCAGGCTACTTCTCGATCTTGTAGTTGATCCCCGCCCGGCTCGAAAGCGTGCCGTTCTGCACCTCCGCGTCGAATTGGCGCGTGAGCCGGTAGCGCACCGTGACGACTTCGCCGGGGGTGAACAGTCCCACGCCGTAGCCGATGTATAAACGTGGAGAAAGATACTTGCCGACGGTCAGCGCTGCGCCGCCGACGGCCGAGTTGTCGGCGACGCCGACGTCGTCGATACCCATCTTCGCACCGATGCTCTTGGCCAGCAGGTCGCCGCCGGCCGTGCCGAGGGCGCGGGCGGCGCTGCTGACGGCGTTGCCTTCGCCGCCTTGCAATTGCGACATCGGCTTGCCGGCGACGAGATACGACAACGCATCGGATTGCTCCATCGCAGGCGTCGAGAAGACGCTGAGTTCAGGCCTTGCCGCCGTACCGCGCACCTGAAGGCCAACGGTCACGTTCTGGTCGGGAAAGCCGCGCGTCGCGCGAATGTCGAGGCCCGGATTTTCGACCGGCGTGCCGGCGAACAGCAGGCGGCCCTGTTCGATCGCCAGGTCCTGCCCGTAACCCTTGTACGTGCCGGTGACTTCGATCTGGCCGCGCGCCGACGTCGCCTTGCCGGGCTGATCCTGGACGGTGATCTGACCGCCCAGATAACCGTTCATGCCGAAGCCGACAAGGTGCACTTCGCGTCCCTGACGCAGGTCCATGGCGAGTTTCTCACCGGCGCCGAACTTGACGGTCACGACGGCGTCGAGCGGCAGCGTGTCCGGCGCGGGCACGGCGCGTTCGTCGGTGACCACGACATCCGGCGATACCTTCGTGGCGCCTCCGCCCGGCAGCTTGCTGACATCGATGTCCGCGCGCGGAATCGTGACGGCGCCCTCCAGCGTGAAGCGCTTGTCGTCGCGGCGCAGCGTCAGCGCCGGCGAAATGCGCACCTGCGCGCCGGGAATGTCGGCGGCGAGAAAATTCTCGCCGTCGATCTTGAGCGACAGCGGAACGCCGGCGCCCGCGCCGACAGTGCCCGAGAGTTTGAGCTTGCCATCGCCCGAGGCAATCGTGCCGTCGATGTCGAAAGTGTGGCCGTCGCGCGAATGCACGCTGATCGTGCCGTCGCGCAGCTTGATGCCGGCCGCTGGCACTTCGGTTGCGAATTCGTTCAATGCCAGCTGGCCCGAAACGTTCGGCGCGGATGTCGTCCCGGCGAGGGTGAAACGGCCGTCGACGTTGCCCTGCGTCCCCGACAGGCTGGTAGTCAGCAGATCGACGAAGCGCAGGTTGGCCAGGTGCGCGTTGATCTCACCGGAAAGCGGCATGCCATTCGCGCCGTTGGCTCCCAGCGCGATGTGGCCGTCGAGCTTGCCGCCCTCGTTGAGGTCGGCCTTCATCGTCACGTTGCTCTGCTGCGGCGACAACGCTGCGTCGACAGCGAAAGAGTGATACGCAAGCAGCGGCTGTGCGGCATCGTCGGGATAGGCAATCGAACCGCTCGCCGAGGCAAGGTTCGCGTGACCGTTGAGGGTGCCGTCTGCAGCGCGCGAAAAGTCGCCGCTTCCGTCAATGTCGCCGATGACGTGCAACGGCGCATCGGGTGCGGCCAGGCGCGTAACGACGCCGAGCGGCAGATGCTGCAACGTATATTTCGACTGCAGGCTGCCGTCGGCGCGGGTGGTCGCCGACACGCAGATGCTCGGCGCATCGGCGTGCAGGCACAGTTCGCCGAGCGTGAACGCCCCGCCCGAATAGCTCGCGGTTGCCGGCGCCGCGAGTTGCCACTCGTGCTGATCCTTGATCTGCAGATTCAAGCTGTCGAAGGTGCCGCGCCAAGCGGGCGCCTGATTCGGCTTGGTCGTGAGCGTGCCGTCGACGGTGATGGCAAACGCCAGCGGCTTGCCGTGCCCATCGAACTTGATGGAATGCTTGCCCTGGTCGCCCTCGGCATCGAGATTCAGCGTGTCGAAAAGATAGCCCGCCGCGCTGACACGGTTTGCCTTCAACGCAATCGTACCGCCGGGCGCCGCCGCGACATCGTGCGCCTGCACGTCGAGGTCGAATGCTTCGATGTGCGAATCGGTGTACGCAATCTTGGCGCCGTGCATCGTTGCGCCAATGGTCAGCTTCGGCCACGCACCCTTGACCGAAATATCGCCCTGCAGGCTGCCACCCGCTTGCGGCAGCCAGTCGCCAAGACTGGCAATCGCAAGATTGATGCCCGCATCGGTTTGCGAACCGCCCTTCCCGCGCAGCGCCACGTGGCTGTTGCCCGAGGACAAGTTCAGCGTGCCGTCGACGCTGAGCGGCGGCGCGAAGGCAATCTCGCCGTCGCCGCCGAGCGGGCGCTTGCGCAGCGTGCCGGTCAGCTTGTCCAGCCGCAGCGTGCCGCGCGGTCCGTCTTTTTCCACTTGTCCACTCGTGGACAAGGCGAACGAGAGCGAGCCGGGCCATTGCGCAGCGAGCGCGCCGGGATCGAAGCGGTCGGCCTTGGCGTCGAGCTTCCAGTCGATTTGCGGCTGCAGCACGATTTCGCCGCTGGCGTTGAGGCTGCCCTGCGGCTGCTTCAGCTCGAGTTGACGCAGCGCGATTTTCTCCGGCGTTCCGTCGAGCTTGAGCGCGATCTGGGCGAGCTTGCCGGGCGGGCCCAACGCGAGGTCGCCGTGCGCAGCGAACTGCTGGGCCGTGCCGCTGGCATCGATCGTGCCGTGCGTCGCCAGCGCCTGGCCAACGAGGTCGGCCGGCAGTTCGACACCGTCCCAGGACAACTGCGCGTCGCCACCGAGCGGCTTGGCGTCGAGTTGCACTTTGCCTTTCGCCGTCAGCGTGCCGGCTGCTTCGGGCGAGCGCAGGTGCAGGTTCTCGATCGTCAGGATCTGGCCGGCGAGCGCAAACTTCAGCGGATCGAGCAGCACACGATGCGTATTCGCATCGACGTTGCCGCTGAGCGAGCCGCCATTGCGGTCGCCGCTGCCGTGCAGGTTCAGCGCGAGCGACTCAAGCGAGCCGCCCTGCGCGATTGCCTTCGGGTCGAATGCCGGAACGTCGAGCTCGAGCGTCCATGGCAGCGCCGGCGCGTTCGGCACCAGCGTACCGCTGATGGTTGCCGGGAACGGTTGGGTCAGTGTCACTGCGAACGTCGATTGGCGGCCGTCGTTGGTGAAATCCAGGCTGCCGGCGATGCGGTACTGAGAGACCTTCCAGTCGAGGTCAGCCTTGGCCTTGCCGCTGTAGTCCGTGTACGACGTGAGCGCGCCGTTCAGGTCGACGCTGCCGTCGGGCGTGCGCAGCGCAAACTGGCGCACGGCCAGGCCGGTGTTGGTCCAGCTCGCGGACAATTCCAGGCTGTCGAGCGCGAACAACGGCGTCGTGTCGAGCACGATGCGGGTGTGACCGAGCCGCATGCTGTCGAGGAAGATCGCGAGCGGCGGCGTGAGCAGTTGCTGCAGCGGCGTTGGCGGCGGCGGAACCGCGGGCGGTGGAATTGTCGTCAGCGCAATGTCGACGTTGTCGATATCGACATTCTCGAATTGCAGCACACGGCCGAGCAGCTTGCTCAGCGCGAACTGCACCTTCACCGTGCCGATCTTTGCGTCGACGCCGGTTTTCGGGTCGCGGTAGCGCACCCCCGTCAGCACCAGTGGACCGGACAGCGTGCCGCCGACGTCGGTGATCACCAGCTTGCCTTCCATCGCGCCCTGCACACGCGCGAGCGCGAAGCGCGCGCCAGACTGCGTGTGCTGCAGCCACAGCGAAAATGCCGTGCCGAGAAACGCGAACACGAGCACGGCGATGCCGATCCGCTTGAGCCACTTCTTCATGCGCGCTGTCCCGGATCGCGAAGGTGCTCGCGCTCCCGCCTCTCCCGCTGGCGGGAGAGGCCGACGGGCACAGCGCGGCGGGTGAGGGTGGCAACTCCGAAGGCCGAAACCACCTCACGCGCCACCCTCACCCCAGCCCTCTCCCGCCAGCGGGAGAGGGGGCAAAGCAGAGCACGCGTGCGGCGAATTGCCTTCATAAATCCGGCCCTATAACCAAATGCAACTGTACGCCGGTCTTTCCGTAAGGATCGTTAACCGGCACGCCGATGTCGGCCCGCACCATGCCGACCGGTGAACGCCAGCGCACACCGACTCCGGTACCGATGCGCGTCTTGAAATTGCTGAACCCGGTGAACGCATCGCCGGTATCGACAAAAGTCGCGATGCCCCAGTTCGGCTTGAAGTAGTACTCGTATTCGACGCTGCCGACGACGAGGTCCTCGCCGCCGATGACCAGACCCTGCGGAGTCTCCGGACCGATCGTCTGGAACGCGTAGCCGCGAATCGAGCGGTCGCCGCCGGCGAAGAAGCGCAAGTCCGGCGGCAAGTCGTCGAAATTACCGACCTCCATTGCACCGAGCGTGCCGCGCACGATCAGGCGCTGGCTGTCGCCGAGGGCGTGTATCCACTTCGCGTCGCCGCGAATCTGCGCGAACTGCGTGTCGGAAAGCAGGTCCGTGGCGCCTCGCGCCGCGACCGCGACCAGGTAGCCGTCGCGCACGAACAGCGGATCGTCGGCATGTTTCTTTTCCAGCACGATTTCCGGATAGAGCAGCGTCGAATGGCCCTTCTGCTCGAGCGCCTTGTTGCCATTCGGATCGATGATCGTGAAATCGCCGGTGACCAGATGCACGCCGATCGTGCGGTTGAAGTCGTGCCACAGCCGCGTCTCGTTCGCGACGACGGACGCGGTGTTCTGGGTCGTCGTATCCGTGTTCTGGTCGAGATAGGCGATGCCGAAGTTCAGATTGCGGTTGTTCTCGCCCGGCAACGGAATCGTATATGTGGCAGCAATCGACTTCAGTCGCTGCGCGACTTCGGCTTCGATCTTGGCCTTGTGGCCGAGCCCGTTGACCCAGCGCCGGCGCACGCTGCCTTTCACGCCGAAGCCGATGTCGGTATCGATGAACACGCCGGCCGTGTAGACCGTGCGCTTCGCCGGCGCCAGGTTGACGGTGATCGGAATCACGCCGTCGTGGGCGTTTTCCAGGTCCGGATGCACGTCGATGATGCCGAAATAGTCGGCGTCGATCAGGCGCTGCTGCAGTTTGAGCAGTTGCAGCTGGGCGTAGAAGTCGCCCTCGTGCCACGGCACGTAGCGGTCGAGCATTCCCTCGCTGAACTGGTCGCCGGAAAACGTCGTCTTGCCGTAGCGATAGCGCACGCCTGGCGACCACTGCAGTTCGACCGTCGCCCGATTGGCGCCGCGCGACACTTCGACGCGCCGCGTCGTCAGGCTGGCGTCGAGATAGCCGGTAGCGACGAGCGCAGCCTGCACGGCAGCTTTGCTCTTCTCGTACGCGCCGTGGTCGAAACGCTGGCCCTGGCGCGGCGCGAACTCGGCAAGCGCCTTGGCCACGGGTTTTTCGTCGCGCGCCGGATCGGGCACGTCGATCTTCAGCGTTGCCACCGTCGTCGGGTCGCCGGGATGGACGCGCAGTATCGCGACAAAACCGGGAGGCGATTCCTTCAGTTCACCGTCGGCCGTGGCGTTGTAATAGCCGTAGGCTTCGAGCGACCTGGCAATCTGTTCCGGCGCGCGGTCATAGAGCCGGCGCGCCTGCGCGGCGCTGACCTCGCGCTTGTCGTACTGCATGATTTCTGCCGCGGCCGTGACCGCCGGTTTCAAGCTGTCGTCGACGCCGTCGATTTGCACGCTGAGCGTGGCGGCCAGCAACAGGTGAGGGAGCAGCAAGACGGGCGTCCATACCGAAAACCGGCGCGCGAACGTGAATATGCGGCGAACGCCGGGGGGAGCGAGGCGGAAGACCATTTCCGATTGCGGCGGCACTGGCAAATGTCCAGCCCGGAGCATAGGCCATCATGCCGGCCTATGGCGAGCCGCGCCGTCGATCAATGAAGGCCGAAGCGGCAAGTTGTTGTTGCTGGGCGAAGGGCTCGTGCCGCGAGGCGTGCCGGATTCCCTGAAAATTCACGAGATGCCGCGCGCTCAGCCGGCCTTCTCTCCGGACCTTGCCGCGACCGTCGCACCAATCAACGCCGAGATGTACGGAATCGCCTGCGCGGCAAGAATCGCCACCCAGAGCTTGCCTTCGATGTAATGAGTCAGCAACGGCGTGCCGGCGAGGTACAGGTCGAGCTCCTGGTGGCGCAGCACCGCGCTGACCTGCTCGACAATCTGAAGTACGCCGAAGATCGCCAGCACGATCGCGATCAGCAGCAGCAGTTCCTCGCGTACTGAAGAGAACGCACTTGGTTTCTTGTGCAGGCGGCGGCTCTTGGCGGTGCGGACGAACTCGCCGTGCTTCTTGCCGAGGCCGATGTAGATACCTCGCGCGATGGCGTGACTCAAACCCATGCTGGCGATGGATGCCGCAATCGTGTCCTTCCACGAACACGGCACGCGCACGCGATACAGGATGATGCCGAACGCCGCCTTGAAGACGAAGAATCCCAGGATCGGATAAATGAACAGGTCCAGCGGCAGCGGAAAATACTTCGGCTTGGCAATCATGCCGATCGTCCAGGTCAGGGCGAGCACGGTGAATGCCAGGTGCAGCGCGTCGGCGAACCAGGAGAACCAGCCGGTCAGGAAGTGGAAGCGCTGGCCGCGCGTCAGCGGCCCGCGTTCGGCCAACCAATGCCAGCGCGCTTTCAGGATCTGCATCGCGCCGAATGCCCAGCGGTAACGCTGCGACTTGTAGGCGGTGAAATCGGCCGGCGTGAGGCCGCGCCCCATGAGTTCGTCGACATAGATCGTGTCGTAGCCGGCGTGCATCAGGCGCAGGCCCAATTCGGCATCCTCGCAGATCGTCCATTCGCTCCAGGCGCCGGTCGCTTCGAGCGCGCCGCGGCGGACCATCGTCATCGTGCCGTGCTGGATGATCGCGTTGCGCTCGTTGCGATGATGCATGCCGATGCGGAAGAAGCCGTCGTATTCCCAGTTCGTCATGCGCCGGAACGCGTTGTGCTCCCAGTCGCGGTGCGCCTGCGGGCACTGCACGACGGCAATCTTCGGATCGGCGAAATAACCGGTCAGCGCCTTGAGCCAGTCGGCGCGCACGGCGTAGTCGGCGTCGACGACAGCGACGACGTCGGCGCGCGGCGAGGTCTGTTTCAGGCCGAAATTCAGCGCGCCGGCCTTGAAGCCCGGCCACGGATTCAGGTGGAAGAAGCGGAACTTTTCGCCGAGCGCGCGGCAGTGCGCTTCGACCGGCTTCCAGACTTCGTCTTCCTTCGTGTTGTTGTCGATGACGAGGACTTCGAAGTTCTCGTAGTCGAGCGCCGCGAGCGAGTCGAGCGTCAGGATCACCATCTCCGGCGGCTCGTTGCAGCAGGCCAGGTGGATCGACACGAACGGCTGCGGATCGCCGGGTTGCGGCGCCAGCAATCCGAATTCGCGCAGCCAGCGCGGCCGCCACATGACCTCGGTGAATTCGAAGGCGTTGATCAAAAGTATAAAAATGATCGCCAGCTGGGCCGGGAACAGCACGATCAGCATTGCCCAGTCGAACGCGCTGAGATAGAACGCATACGGCAGCGTAGCCGACCAGACCAGAACCGACGTCGACAACTGGATCAACACGCAGAAGAACACCAGGCCAACCCAGCGGAAACGGATGAAGTGGCGCACGAACCAGAACATCGGCAAGAGCGCGAGCAGCGATGCGACGATCGCTTTCCACGGCCAGCCCGGGTCTTCGGTAACGCTGCCGGTGAACGGGAACTTTTCCTGGCGGTCGGCGTTGAATACACCCCAGTAGGATCCGGCGCGGCCCTCGAACGGTTCCTTCCACGGCTGATCGAACGCCTCGACGATGAAGTAGTCGATGTTGCGCGCTGCCGCGACCTGCACCCACTGGCGCAGGAACTGCGATTCGTCTTCGATCGACGGCGTGGCGAGCTCCTTGCGGTCGCCGGCCGACGGCCAGCCGATTTCGCCGATCAGGATGCGCCGGCCCGGGAAGCGCTTCTGCAGGTTTTCGTAGCGCGCGAGCACGCCGAGGCCGATCGCGTCCTTGCGCGGAAATTTTTCCCAGTAGGGCAGCAGGTGCGTCGTGATGAAGTCGACGTGCCGGGCCAGCTGCGGATATTTTTCCCAGATGTGCCACGGCTCGGCCGTTGACACTGGCACCTTGACCTGCGCGCGCACGCGATCGAGGTAGCCGATCAGAGAATTCGTGCTCATGTCGTTGCGCAGCAGCGCCTCGTTGCCGACCAGCACGCTGTCGATGTTGTCGTTCTTGCGCACCAGTTCGACCAGCGCGGCAAGTTCATCGTCGTTGTGCTGGTCGCGATGGTCGAGCCAGGTGCCGGCGGTGACCTTGAGCCCGTACTTCTTCGCGATCGCCGGCACGGCGGGATTTTCCAGCGCCGAATAAGTGCGGATGCGATCGGTATATCTGGACAGCAGCTTCAGGTCTGCGTCGATCTCTTCGACCGTCGGGTAGATGAGGTTGTTCGGATTCTGGTAGCGCTGGTACGGCGCGTAGGAGAATCCGGCGATCTTGCCCGGCCAGTCCGGAATCTCGATCGGGCGGTTGAGCCAGGTCCACATCGCGACGTTCAGCAGCGCGATCGAGACGCTCAGCAGCAGCGCGCGCCAGAACGACGGTTTGGGAACGGGCTTGAGGGGAGTCAACGGAGCCTCGGTGGTCGAACGGCCGGCTGCCGCCGCGGCTGCCGAAATCTTCGCTCAGGATAGCCGATGCGCGCGGCCGGGCTCAACGAAACACGGCGAGCGGCTAAGGCGCTGCGCTCGAATTCGTGCGGCCTGACCGCAACTTCGCAATCAGCACGGGGACCAGGGCGAGCAGGCCCATGGCCAATATCGGCACCAAGACGGTCGGCTGGGTCAAAATGTCGAGGCTGACCGCCTGCTTCTCGCCGATCGTCTGCGCCAGCCCGGCGCCGAGTGCCGTTTCGATGCCGGTCATGACCAGACCGCCGAACGCGGTTGCCGATACGTACAGCCACATTGGGCAGCGCAGCCACGCAAGCGCGACGGTGACACCGCCGAACGGAAAGAATGGAACGAGGCGCAGGAATATCGTGTAGCTGACAGGATGGGCGTGATAACCGCCGCGCAGGCGCTGGACCAGGCCCGGTGCCTCCGCGTGGCGATGATCCCCGAAGGCATGCCGGCTGGCGAGGAACAGGACCACTGCGCCGAGCGTCACGCCGGTCGTCGACAATGCAGTGCCGACCCACACGCCGAACAACATGCCGCCGGCCAGGATCAGCACGATGACACCCGGAATGCCGGTGGAAATCGCCAGTGTCACCGCGCCGATGAACGCGCCACCTGCGAGCACCGGGTGCTCAGCGATCAGTGCCTGCAGACTGGCCTGTTCCACGGCCAGCGTCTCGGGGCGAAAGCGGTTCAGCACGCCGCTGGAAAGGCCGGTGATGCCGAGCGCTATCAGCAGCAGCAGGGGAATGAATGAACGCAAACGTTTCATCGTGATCTTGTGGGAATTGCGTCAGTGCCAAGCGCAGGCTGTGAGTCTCACTCGCGCCGCCGGGAAATGCGATGCGCGAGCCGCGTCAACGCTGAAATGCGAAGGCCGGCTTGCGCCGGCCCTCGCGTTGGTGTCGAGTTTACACCGAGATGCTTGTTCTGCGCCGTTGCGCGCGCTCCTTACTGTCATGCGGCTGCAATCTGTGTGTGGCGTCGCGAGATTCGCGCGACTCGCTGAACGTTAGGGTTACTCGCTGCTGACGTGAGTTTACGCATTCGCACGGAGCGCCCCCTTCCGGCTGCCGCCACCTTCCCCCGCAAGCGGAGGAAGGATTCCAGGCTGAATGTCGCGCGCGTTTCCTTCCCCTGCGAAGCGGGGGAAGGTGCCGAAGGCGGATGGGGGCAATCGTCGCTCGACAATCACAAACTGGTCGGTTACCCACTACTTGCGCAGCCGGCAGAACACCGTGATTTCCTCGCGGTCGTGGTAGAGCTGTTTTGCGCGCAACTCGACTTCGCGTCCCGCGCCCGCAAGCTTGCCCCGGATCAGGTCCAGGCACAGCATCGTTTCGGCATAGCGCTTCTTCATCGGCAGTTTCAGGTTGAAGATCGAGTGCCGGCACCAGCCGTCGGCGAACCAGCGCGCGACGAGTTCGGCGATGCGGCGCGGTTGCTCGACCATGTCGCAGACCATCCAGTCGACCGGCTTCTTCGGGCGGAAGCGAAAGCCATCCTCGCGCGCATGGACGACGAGACCCGATTGCATCAGCGCCGCATCCATAGGCCCGTTGTCGACGGCGGTCACGCGCAGCGACCGGCGCACGAGCTGCCAGGTCCAGCCGCCGGGCGCCGCGCCGAGGTCGACTGAATTCATGCCGGGCTTCAGCCAGCGTTCGCGTTCGCCGCCATCGAGCAAGGTCAGCAGCGCTTCCTCGAGCTTCAGCGTCGACCGGCTCGGCGCGTCGCGCGGGAATTTCAAGCGCGGGATGCCTTGTGGCCACGGCGCGCTCAAGCCCGGATCGGCAGCGGCAAGATATACATTATCGCTTTGTGGAAAAAAAGCGTGCAGCCGGCGCGGTGCATGGGGATCCAGGAGGCGGGCTTTCTTCAGGCCGCCGATGAGCGCGTTGCCGAAGCTCTTGCAGAATGGCGCCAGCGCCTTGCCCTCGTCGGTTTCCGGAGCCTCGACCCAGGCATCGACATAGCGCTCGCCGCGTTCAACGAGGATCGCCATTATTGGCGTCAGGCGATCGGCGCGCGCCAACGATTGAAGGTGCGCGAATGCAAGCAGGCTCTGCCGTGCGAAGATTGCCCGGCGCCAGTCGCTCAAAACGCCCGAGGCGGAGGCATCGAGCGGCGCGTCGAAGCGATATTCGACGAAGCCCGGTTCCGCTCGCAGGTCGCCGGCAATCGACAACGCTGCCATCGAGGCAGTGACTTCGCCGGCGCATTCGGTTTCAAACCCGGCGCGGCAGTAGCGCAGGAGGGAACTCGGCGTCTTGGTCGCAGGATTCATCCGGGTTGCTGTCAAATGGGCAGGAGCCGGTCTGCGCCAACCGGCCTGATCTGTGCGGACGCTTCAGCTGCAAAATGCTGCGGCGCAATATCTGTAAAACTGTGCGCCAGACTCTGGCAAATACGCGGGCGCTGTGCAAGCATCAAACTCCGCTCTTCGTTTGCCGGCCGTCCGCAGCTTGGCCTAGTGCGCGTCCGACAAATTGCCGCAACACGTGGCTCAAGACATCGTGCGGACCTTTGCTTACTTCCTTATTTAAAGAGGGGTTGACCATGAATTTACGCTTTTTCCGTCCGCGGCCGCTTGCCGTTGCGGTGGCATCGGCTGTTGCTGCCGCGGCATTCGTTGCAACGACATTTGCCTCGACCGCGGTTAGCGACGCGCCGACGGCACGCGGACTCGTCGGTCTGTCTGCCACGTCAGTGAGTCGCTACATCGTGCGCTTCGAAGAGGAACCGTTGGCTACGTACAATAATTCGAAGAAAGCGGTCAACGGGATGGCACACATTCCGTCGAAGACATTCAAGAATGGCCGCACGCGCCTGGATGTGGGCAGCGCGCAGGCGAAATCTTATGTCAACTACCTGAAGCAGCAACAGAACAAACATTTGGGTGACATCGGCAAGGCTCTCGGCCACACGCCGACAAAAACGTACGCGATGCAGCACGCGCTCAATGCCGTCGTTCTGCAGCTTTCGGCGGCAGATGCGCAAAGGATCGCCAAGGTGCCCGGCGTTATCGCCGTCGAGCGCGATCGGCCGCACACTCTGGCGACTGACATTGGACCTGGTTTCATCGGGGCGTCTTCGCTGTGGTGGGGTACGACCGCAGGACAGAATTCATTGTTTGCCAGCGGTTTCGACGGCAACGGCTATCGCGGCGACGGCGTGGTCATCGGCGACATCGATACCGGCTACAACAGTGCGAGCCCATCGTTCTCGGCGACGGACAGCAGTGGTTACACAATTACCAACCCCCTCGGCACGGGCAATTTCCTGCCCGACAGTCAGTGCAATTTGCCGACCATCAGTCTGGCGGGATGCAACGACAAGGTTATCGGCGTCTACGACGAAATCAATCTGACCGGAGGCGGTCCGCCGTTTTCGGTTGAAGACACACAGGGTCACGGCAGCCATACCGCCAGCACCGCCGGCGGCAATGCGCGTTCGGGCACGATCCTGGGCTACACAGCACCGCTTTCCGGTGTGGCCCCGCACGCGAACCTGGTCATCTACTACGCCTGCTCGCCGGACGTGAACGTCCAGTGTTCGACTTCCGCGACGACGGCGTCGGTCGATCAGGCGATTCAGGATGGCGTCGTCGATGCGCTGAACTATTCGATCAGCGGTGGCGAAACGCCGTGGGCTGACTCGACCTCGCTCGCGTTTCTTGCCGCTGAAGATGCCGGCATCTTCGTCGCTGCCGCTGGTGGCAACACCAGTGCCAGTGTCCCGAACCAGGTGCCCGGAACGGTCAACCACGCAGAGCCATGGGTCACGACGGTGGCCGCAGGCAACCACACCGGCGGAGCGCTCGATCAATACCTGAGCGTCACCGGCCCAGGTTCGCCACCGGCCAACGTGCAGCACGACACCTTGACGTCGGCCGATGGCGACACGCCAGCGACCGGTACGATCACGAAGAATCTGGTACTCAGTCCACAATTCCACAATTCCGACCTGACCGGGAGCGACGGTTGCGGCGGGCCGGCTACCGATGGCGACAAGAAGCTCAAGAAGTACCCTCACAACGCGTTCGCAGGTTCGATTGCGCTGATCAGCCGCGGTACGTGTTCCTTCTACATCAAGATTGAAAACGCCGTGGCGGCGGGCGCGGTCGCGGTGGTCATTGCCGACAACCGTCCGGAAGGTCCGTTCACGCCGCTGGCGGCCGATGCGACGACCAATGCCCGCCAAACGGTACCTGTGTATTCCGTCAATCAGGCCGATGGCGGCAATCTACAGGCTTGGCTCGCCGCACATGCGAATACGTCCCCGTCGGTCATTCCGTTTCCGTCGACTCGCTTGACGGCGCAAGCCGACGAACTGGCCGGCTTCAGCCTGCTGGGACCGGCAACGATCGACGTCATCAAGCCCGACGTGCAGGGCCCTGGCGTCGCCATTCTCGCCGCATTTTCGAACGACGGCACCGCCAACGGTCCGAATGTCGTCGCGTTCGACAGCGGCACATCGATGGCCACGCCGCACACGACCGGTTCGGGCGCACTGTTGCTCGGCTTGCATCCGGACTGGACACCGGCGGAAGCGAAGTCGGCACTGATGATGACAGCGAAAGAAAGCGGCTTGACCAAGGCTGATGGAACGACGCCGGGCGATTATTTCGACCGTGGCTCCGGCCGCCTGCAGGACTTCCCTGCAAGCAGTGCCGGTCTGGTGCTCGATGAAACGCTCGCCAACTTCACGGCCGCCAATCCGGCCGCGAGCGGCGATCCGAGCACGCTGAATCTTGCCAGCATGCAGAGCTCTTCGTGCGTCAACGCATGCACCTTCACGCGCACGTTCCGCAGCACGCAGGATCACGATGTTACCTGGACGGCGAGCGTCAACGCCGGACCGAACCCGGGCTTCACGTCGGTGACCGTCACGCCGCCGAACTTCGCTGTGACGGCAGGCGGCTCCTCCGGCCCGATCGCGATCAACGTCGATTCGAGCGCGTTCGCGTCCGACGGAACGTCGCATTTCGCCGAAGTCGTGCTTACGCCGGACGATGCGACACTGCCACCGCTGCATCTGACCGTGGCGATTGCAATGCCTGCGCCGACAATCTCGGCATCGCCGAGCTCGTTGGACATCACCACCAGTGCGAGCGGGATCTTGACCGTCTCCAACATCGGTGGCCCCATGTTGAACGTCGACCAGACGACCACCGGAAGCGTGCCTTTCACCTGGAGCAACCAGATCAGCGGTGACAGCTTCGGGTATAACGCCACGCAGTACACTGGCAAGCTCGCCGGGGACACGGACTTCTATGCGGCCGATGACTTCACTGTCAGCGGCAACAGTCCAGTCGATCTGACGAAGATCTTCACGCCGGGATTCACCAATGCGAATTCGCTGGCTAGTTTCGGCGCGACGCTTCCGGTGCACTGGCGCATCTACAGCGACGCGGCGGGCGTGCCGAGCAGCGATCCGGTGACCGCCGGTCCGGCCGTCTGGGGCTTTGATTCCACCGCAGCCGGCGCAGGCGTCTCCGTGGCGGGTCCATTCGGTGGCGACATCAGCCTGGACCTCGTAGCGGCAAGTCAGCACACGGCGCTCCCGGCTGGACATTACTGGCTCGTGGTCTATCCGTCGTTGCCGTGCAATGACGCTGGCGGCGGATGCACCGAAGGCTGGTTCTGGCTCAATAGCATCAACGGGTCCGGTTCGGCGCCGGTTGCGATCGCGCCGCCGACAGCGGTGCCCGCTTGGACGGCGATCGACCCGAACACCGGTGCGGGTTTTGCGATGCACCTGGAAAGCGCCGCATCGTGCACGCCGCCGAGTTGGCTGGGTCAAACGGGTCTTCCGACAGCCCTTGGAGGCGGCGCCTCCACGCCAGTGACGGTGACGGCAACGGCACCGTTGGGCGGCAGCAGTGTCGGTGGCTACCTGTGCCTCGGCAGCAACGATGCGAACACACCAGTGTTGCCGGTGCAGATCAACGCTTCGGAGTAAGTAGACACCCGGGCCCGCCTCGATCGGGTCTGGAGTCGCGAATTCGAGGGGCGCAGTGCGCCCCTCTTTTTTTTGGCTGGCTCCTGTGCCGATTCGCTCCCGCTGCTGGTCGCTTGCCCCACCGCCACGCAAATTCAGCTGTCGAAGGCCCGATCGGCGCCGGTGCGAATCGCAGCTAGTAAGCCTGCCCACCCATTTCGCGATAGCGCAAAAATACGTCACGCGCCGCATCGCGCAGGATGTCGCAACGAACCGCGATACCGCGCGACTGGAGTTCGCCGTTCCAGTCGGCCGGCAGCGGGCCTTCATCGAACTCGGTCAGTTCCTCGACGTCCTCGGAACGCGCGCCGATCAGCAGTTCGTCGATGCCGGCCCAGAACGTTGCGCCGTAGCATTGGCAGCACGGCTGCGCACTCGTGGCGAGCACGAAACGTTCGCCGTTTTCATTGAGACGCGAACGCCCGACGCGCGCCTGCGCGAGCATGTAAGCCATCATCTCGGCGTGCGCAACCGAGCAGTTTTGCGGCAGCACGCGATTCACGCCGACCGAAACGAGGTGTCCCTCCACGGTGAACACTGCCGCGCCAAACGGGCCGCCTGTGGCATTTTCCACATTGCGGCGCGCGAGGTCGATCGCCAGCCTCACGCGCGAGTCGTCGTCGCCATAGACGCGGTCTTCGTCGAGCGCGTCCCGCAGCCAGCCGGGAAGCGTGAGTTGGAGCGAGGTTGTCAGGTTGGTCATCGGTCGTCGTGGCGCTGTCACTCACCCCTCACCCCGGCCCTCTCCCCGCTGGCGGGGAGAGGGGGAAAAGCGCCGTCCTGGCGATCTACTTCGCTGGCTTGGCGAACGAATCGCGCAGCGTGACGATGCGGTTGAACACCGGTTTGCCGGGCGCGTGCTCGATGCGATCGGCGACGAAGTAGCCAAGGCGCTCGAACTGGACAGCCTGTTCGGGCGCGATGTCGGCGAGCGACGCCTCGACGTAACCGCGCACGCTGCGCCGCGAGTTCGGATTCAGGTGATCGCGGTAGGTCTTGCCGTCGGTTTCGTCGTCGGGATCGGCAACGTCGAACAGGCGGTCGTACAGATGCACGTCGGCGGCGAGCGCGTGCTGCGCGCTGACCCAGTGGATCGTGCCCTTGACCTTGCGTTCGGCGCCGGGCATGCCGGTGCGTGATTCCAGATCGAGCGTGCAGTGCACCTCGCTGACATTTCCATTCGCATCTTTTGCGATGCCTTCGCATTTGACGATACCGACGCCGCGCAGGCGCACTTCACCGCCCGGCACGAGACGATGAAAGCCCTTCGGCGGCACTTCCATGAAGTCCTCGCGCTCGATCCATAGTTCGCGCGACAACGGGACCGAGCGCGTGCCGAACGCCTCGTTCTTCGGATGGTTCGGAAACGTCAGTGATTCGACGTGGTCCTCGGGCAGATTCGTGATCACGAGTTTCAGCGGGTCGATCACGGCGAAGCGGCGCGGCGCATTCGCGTCGAGATCCTCGCGCACGCAGCCTTCGAGCACGGAATAATCGATCACGCTGATCTGCTTGCTGACGCCGACGCGCTGCCAGAATGCGCGGATCGCCGCCGCCGGATAGCCGCGCCGGCGCGCGCCGGACAACGTGGGCATGCGCGGATCGTCCCAGCCGTCGACGAGGCCATCCTGCACGAGCGAGATCAGCTTGCGCTTGCTCATCACCGTGTAATTGAGATTGCCGCGCGAAAACTCGATCTGCTGCGGCGTGCTGACGACGGTGTGCAGGCCGGCCGCGATCAGCGGCTGAACCAGTTCGGGATGGTTCGGCAGATCGACTTCGCGGATGCACCAGTCGTACAGCGGGCGGTGGTCTTCGAACTCGAGCGTGCACAGCGAATGCGTGATGGCTTCGACCGCGTCGGAAATGCTGTGCGCGAAGTCGTACATCGGATAGATCGGCCAGGCATCGCCGGTGTTCTGGTGGGAGACCTTGCGGATGCGGTACAGCGTCGGATCGCGCAGGTTTATGTTGCCGCTGCCCATGTCGATTTTCGCGCGCAGCGTGCGCGCGCCGTCGGCGAATTCGCCCGCGCGCATGCGGGTGAACAGGTCGAGGTTCTCCTCGACGCTGCGATCACGCCAGGGCGAGTTGCGGCCCGGTTCGGTCAGCGTGCCGCGATACTCGCGCTGCTGGTCGGCCGTCAGGTCGCAGACGAAGGCCTTGCCGTCGCGGATGAGCTTTTGTCCACAAAGGTAAAATACCTCGAAGTAATCCGATGCGTGGCGCAGTTCGTCCCACTCGAACCCGAGCCAGCGCACGTCGTCCTTGATCGCCTCGACGTACTCGACGTCTTCCTTGCCGGGGTTGGTATCGTCGAAGCGCAGGTGGCAGACGCCGCCGAAATCGCGCGCGACGCCGAAATTCAGGCAGATCGACTTGGCATGGCCCAGGTGCAGGTAGCCATTCGGCTCCGGCGGAAAACGCGTTATGACGCTGCCGCCATGCTTTCCGGTGGCTTGGTCCTCAACGAGGATCTGGCGGATGAAATTGTTGCTGGTCGGTGTTTCGATGGTCATTTCGCGTCGGAAACAAGGCAATTTGTCGAGTTTACCGGCTGGCGGGCGGGAAAACGAATGACTAAGACGGTGTTAGGGGTTGAAACCCCGATCGCCACGGGCGCGTCTGAGCTGCGGACGGAGAGGCCCCCTCTCCCGCTGGCGGGAGAGGGCTGGGGTGAGGGTGGCGCTCAATCAGGCTGCGCCGCTTCGGGCACGCCACCCTCACCCGTCGCAGCTGCGCTGCGCCGGCCTCTCCCGCCAGCGGGAGAGGCGAGTGCACGAGCCGCTGCAGTGCCTCTTGGGACCCCTGAGATTGCGGCTGCGGCTTCCCTTGGTGCGCCTCGCGCGCCATGGGACAATCCCACGAAGGGCAACCTACTCGAGCGGAACCCCACCAGAATGCTGCACAACAAGAAAATCGTCGTCGTCATGCCCGCCTACCGGGCCGAGAGGACGCTCGAGACCTGCTATCGCGCGATTCCGCTCGATGTCGTCGACGAAGTGCTGCTCGTCGACGATGCCAGCGATGATGCGACGCTGGCGGTCGCTGCACGCCTGGGCATCCGCGCGCATCAGCACGCGATCAATCGCGGTTACGGCGGCAACCAGAAGACCTGCTACACGCTCGCGCTGGCATCGGGCGCCGACATCGTCGTGATGCTGCATCCGGACTACCAGTACGAACCGCGCCTGATCACGGCCATGGCGGCAATGGTTGCGTCGGATGTATACGATCTGGTGCTCGGTTCGCGCATCCTCGGCAACACCGCGCTGGCCGGCGGAATGCCGCGCTACAAGTATGTCTTCAACCGCCTGCTGACGTTCACGCAGAACCTGCTGGTTGGTTCCAAGCTGTCCGAATTCCATACCGGCTATCGCGCGTTCTCGCGCCACGTGCTCGAAACATTGCCGCTGGCCGCGAACTCCGATGACTTCGTGTTCGACAACCAGATGATCGTGCAGGCGCTGGCATGCGGCATGCGCCTGGGCGAGATTTCGTGCCCGACGAAGTATTTCCCCGAAGCCAGCCAGATCAGCTTCCGCCGGTCGGTGCGCTACGGCTTCGGCGTGTTGAGCACGAGCGTTGCCTACCGCTTGTGGCGCTGGAAACTTCTGCGGCCACGATTCCTGTCGATGCAACCGCAGTGGCGCCTGCAGCCCGGCGCGGCTGCGCAATGACACCAGCGGCGGATCGGCGCGAGCGCGCGATCTGGCTCGCACTGCTGGCGCTCGCCGTGCTGGCTGGCGCGTTCCTGCGCTGGTACCAGCTCGATACGCAGATTCTGCTCGACGACGAGTGGCACGCGATCAACAAACTGCTGCGCGCGGACGCGCACGACATCGCCACGCATTTCGGCTTCGCCGACTACAGCATTCCACTGACGCTGTATTTTCGCTTTCTATACCTGCACGGCGGACTGACCGAGTGGGGCATGCGCCTGCCGATGCTGCTGGCCGGGATCGGGCTGCTGCTGGTTGCGCCGGGACTCACGCGCGCATTCGTTGCGTTGCCGGTACGCGTCGTCTGGGTCGGCCTCATGGCGCTGTCGCCGATGATGATCTACCACTCGCGCACTACGCGGCCGTATGCGATCACGACGCTTCTGTGCGTGGTCGCGATCCTCGCGTTCTACCACTGGTGGCGCGGTGGCGAACGGCGCGTGCGCTGGGCAGCGTTGTACGTAGTGGCGGCGTTCCTGAGCGGCTATCTGCATCTGATCACGCTGGCGTTCGCACTGACGCCGTTCGTCTTCTATGGTGTCGTGGCACTGGCCGACTGTGCGACGAAGCTGAAACGCGCGCGGGGCTTGCGCGAGCTGCGCGACCTGATCGCCCTCGGCGTCGCGACGGCGCTGCCGCTGGCCGCCGCGCTGCTGCCGCCGCTGATGAACGACTGGGTTTCGCTGGCTGCGAAAGCCGGCACCGATGCGGTCACGCTGCACAGCGGATACCGCACGTTGCTGATCTGCTTCGGCATCTCCAATCCGTGGCTGCTGGCGATCGGTATCGGGCTGTGCGCGGTCGGCGTGCAGCGGGCGTGGCGGCGGGATCGCGAACTGGTTGCTTACCTTGGCTTCGTCGTGCTCGTCGCGATCGCCGCGATCGCCGCATCGCATGCGACGTGGTTGCAGCATCCGCTGAATTTCGCGCGCTATATCCAGCCGATGGTGCCGTTCCTGCTGCTGGCAACGGCTGAAGGGATCGTCGCGCTCCTGTCGCGCCTGCCTTCGCCTTCAATCCATGGCGGTTTGGCCAGCGCAATTCTCGCGGGCGTTTATGCGGCCGGTCCGGTCCCCAGCTATCTGTACAACCCGAACCAATTCATGGGTGATCCGTATTTCCAGTTCGACTACGACCCGGCCTGGAACCCGTATCTGA
>Ga0157376_10000532_pt1 | contig 24489 bp, 28 predicted proteins | sample M45metaG_FD_121801 | JGI IMG/M metagenome (GOLD analysis project Ga0157376, IMG submission 121801) | Miscanthus rhizosphere microbial communities from Kellogg Biological Station, Michigan, USA - M4-5 metaG | ecosystem: Host-associated > Plants > Roots > Rhizosphere > Soil | place: USA: Michigan...
TCGACGAGCCGACCACCGGCCTGCACTTCGCCGACATCGCGCTGCTGCTGAAGGTGTTGCACCAGTTGCGCGACGCGGGTAATACGATCGTGGTCATCGAGCACAACCTCGATGTGATCAAGACAGCCGATTGGCTTATCGACATGGGCCCCGAAGGCGGTGCCGGCGGCGGCCAGGTGGTGGGCGTCGGCACGCCCGAGGACATCGCCGCGAATGCAGCGAGCAACACCGGCAAGTACTTGAAGCGGCTGGTGGGTTAGCGCCGCTGCAAAAAAATGCACCTTGGGCGATACTGCGCCCCACACAACAACTCCCGAGGATGCAAGCAATGAAGAAGTCCCCCTCCTGGTCGCTCGTGTGCCTGGTTGCGTTGACCGCGGCTCTCGCGGGCTGCGCCACCGAACCTGCCGGCACGAAGACGGCGAGCGAATCCTGCACGGGCGTCGCGCCCCCGACGGGCAGCATGCTTCGCAAGAAGGACGACTGCGCCGCCGAGAAATCGCGCACGCCCATGACCGAGGCGGAAATCCAGGAACTGAAGATGCGCAATGGCGCGCTGAACCCGCGTGGCGGCGCAGGCAACGCGCAGTAAGCGCGTGCGCTAGAACCCGGCTGCGGTGACCAGCGGCATGTAGTCGCTCACCGCGCCGACGTCGAGGAACTTCCAGTTGGCGCCGTTGTGGACCACCACACGGCCGTTGCTCACCGCCAGGTAATTGCCGGTGGCCGCGTAATAGCGGTAGGTGTAGCCCAGCTGCGTGCCCGGCGTGCCGGGGCCCGCGAAGAAATTCGCGTAGGCGACCTCGGCCCAGTTGAACAAGCGGTTCGGATCGCTTTGCGGATTGGCTTCGCCGAGCCAGCGATGCAGCGCGGCGTTGTAGGCAACGTCGAAACGCCCATAAGCGCCCGAGGCCGCCGGCGCATAGCAGCTTGCCGGGCTTCCATAGAGCTGCCCGACGACATAGCGATTCGGCGGCGTAGCCGTGTCGGAACGATAGACCACCGAACCGCTGCTGCCGGGCTCCACCACGCCGAGGTAATTCGTGACGGTGAAGAACGTGCTGTCGGCCTGCGTGGCATTGCTGCACGTGAAGTATTCGGCGTCGGGTGCCTTGACGCAATTCTTGAAGCCGATCACATTGCCCAGGCTGATCTTCTGCATGTCGCCGACGGGGTGGTGGAGCGCCGTGACGTTCAGGCCGTACGCGAGACCTTCGGCGCTCCACGCGGCGAAGTACGCGCCCGCCGGCGCCGCGTCCGACAAGACCATGAGGGACGTGTCGGTTGCGGCGGCCGCATAGACCAGCGTTGCGCCGCCCCACAAGGTGCGGTACTGCGGATTGAGCTCCTCGGTGTCGCAGCCCGTGGAGCGGTAGAACCAATCGGTCTGCAAGGTGGACGCCGACGTCTGGTCGAAGATGCAATGGTTCGCGCTGAGGAGCCACGGCGTGCCGCTGGCGAAGCGGTCGTTGAGCAGCGTGCCGGAACACTCGTAGCTGATGCCGTCCGAAATGAAATTCATCCGCGCCGTCGCGTCGCTTTGGTCGGTGTAAGCGGGATAGCAGCTCACGTCCAGCTCGCAAGCCCCCGACAGGCCGGTGGGGATCGCGTCATAGACATGCGACAGCGAAGGCAGCGCGATCTCGACCGAGGCGGCATCGACGCGCGGCGGCAACTCGATCTCGAGCGTCACTTTCGGGCCTTTCACGCGCGGCGCCCAGTAAGTGCGCCCGGCATCGCTCACGTCGCCGGCATCGCGATTGCGGCGCAGCGTCGCAAGCACTTGCCGGCCCGACACTTCGTAGCCTTGCGCATCGTCCGCCGCGAAAAAGCGCAGCGTGGCGCGATCCGGCAGCCGTGTGACCAGGATGCCCAGCCGGGTGGCGACGGCGGTCTCCGAAACGATCGTGAGCTCGCCGACCTGGCCGCCGCCGGGCAACGCGTGCCATGCGATGCGGCGCGCCGTCTTCTGCGCGTTGGCGGTGTCCGCAATCGCGCGTGGGAAGCCGACGGCCCTGCGTCCGGACGACTTCGCGAACAGGCGAGCGGCGACTTGCGCGCGGCGTGCTTCGTCGGCGCCAAGCGTGATCGCGGGCGCCGTTCCCGCGGTGAGGCGCCTTGCAACTTGCGGCGCGTCAGCGCCATGGACTCCGCGCCGCATGCCTTTGACGGTGACCGCAGCAGGAGGTGATTGCAAAGCGGCCCGCGCCGCTTCGTTGCGCGCGATGGGTGCATCGCCGCCCCCGCAGGCGCCCAGCGACAGCAGCATCGCGGCGCTTGCCGCGCCCGGCAACCATGCCTTCGCCATTCGCGCCAGTAATTCCTGCGGCCGCATGCACCCGATCGTACAAGAGGTATTGCCACTGGGGAATAATCGGCGGGTGACGCGCACCGCAACCGATGGCCGCCTGTCCGGCCGCGACCTGGCCGCCGCGCTGGCGATCGTCTTCATCTGGGGTTCCAACTTCGTCGCGATGAAATTCGCGCTGCGCGATTTCACGCCTTTCCAGCTGGGCGCCGCGCGCTATGTCTGCGCCGTGCTGCCGCTGCTGCTGGTCATCAAGCCGCCACGCCTGCACTGGAAATGGGTGCTTTTGTACGGCTTGTTCCAGGGCGTCGGCCAGTTCGGCTTCCTGTTCACCGCGCTGAAGGTCGGCATGACCGGCTCGCTCGCCTCGGTGCTGATGCAGACGCAGGTGTTCTTCACCGCCATCTTCGGCTACCTGCTGCTGCACGAGCGCGCGAGCCGCCCGCTGCAGATCGGCTTGCTGCTGGCCGCGCTCGGCCTGGCGTGCTTCGCGATGAACTACGTCGCGCCTTCTTCGCATGCCGTCGTCAATGCCGCGAGCATCACCACGGCGGCCGGCTTCGTGCTGAACCTGTGCGCCGCCGCGATGTGGGCCGCGTCGAACATCGTTGCGCGCAAGGCGCAGCATGCCAGCAGCAGCTACGACCCGCTGGCGTTCGTCGTCTGGTCCAGCCTGGTGCCGATCGTGCCTTTCATTCTGATGGCGTACGCCTTCGACGATGCGGCCACGCGCTTTCAGTGGACGCACGCGTCCATCAGCAGCTGGATCGCCGTGGCCTACCTCGGCTGGGTGGCCACGATCCTTGCATACGGCATGTGGACCCACTTGCTCAAGCGCCATCCCGCCAATCGCGTCGCGCCATTCAGCCTGGGTGTGCCGGTGGTCGGCCTGGCCGCCGGCATGTTGTGGCTCGGCGAATCGATCACTGCGTGGCAGTGGGCCGGCATCGCGCTGGTGGTGATGGCGCTCGGCTGGGTGATGTTCGGCGGACGGGCGCGCGCGGCCTGAGGCTCGGCTTGTCCCTATGATTTCGGTCTATCGACAAAGGAGATGCTCGCATGATCGACAAGATCACACGGTTGGCCGGCCTCGTGCTCGCCCTGCTGGTCTCTCCCGCCGCATGGAGCCAGAGCATCCAGGAGCACGTGCACGGCAAGTCGCACGAGGTCATGCCGTTCGATGTCGCGAAGACTGTCCACGTCTTTCGCATGACCGAGGACGGTGGCGTGCAGCGCGTCGTTGTGCGGGGCAAGAACCGCGACGCGCGGCAGATCGCGCTGATCCGCCAGCATCTCGAGCACGAGGCGATGCAATTCCAGATGGGCAATTTCGGCGACCCGGCCCAGCTTCACGGCGCGTTGATGCCCGGCCTGGCGGAACTGCATGCGGGCGCCGCCGCGATCAAGATCGCGTACAAGCCGCTGCCCGACGGCGGCGAGATCGACTTCAGCAGCAGCGACATCAAGCTGGTCACCGCGATCCATCGCTGGTTCGGCGCCCAGTTGTCCGAGCACGGGGCCGACGCGCGATCCGAGTGAATGCGAAGCCGGCATCCGCCGTGCCTCGCGCAAGTCCTGAGGCCGCCCCTCTTCCGCACAGGCGCCTTTCCCCCTAGACTCGCGGGCCAGGGGAGGCGCGACTGCGAAAACGCAGCGCGAAAGCTATGGCTTGGGTCACGAAATTCGAGTTCGGATTGGCGAACGTCTATGCCGTGTTCGACCGCGCACACCAGATGGGCAATTACGCGGTCTTCATGCGCAACGGCGCCGCGAACACGGCGCCGCGCATCGTCAGCGTCGCTCACCACGGCGATGCCCTGCCGGCCTGGAGCACGCACACAGCGATAGTCAACGGCGTGCAGTGGCTCGCGTCGCGCGGCGAAGCCCTTGGCAATCTGATGGTGTTCAGCACCTACGAGCCGACGGCGGCATGCAAGGGCATCGCGAAGACGCACGGCCTGCACTCGATCACTTACCTCAGGGCCATCGACGGCGTGCCGCGCCACATGGCCTGCGCGCCGGCGGATGTGAACGCCTTCGTCGCCGCCGCGTTGCCGCCGGTCCATGCGAACAATCGCGTCTGGGTGCCCGCGGGTGCGGGCCTCAATGCGATGAACTACCGTGCCGTCGGGCAAGGGGGACCGCTCAATTACCTGGACACGATGGCCGACCCCGTCGCCGTCGTCGACAACCACAACCAGTTGCAGGCGTGGCGGCAAAGCTGGAACGCGCTGCCTGGCGTGATCGCCGGGCCACGCCGCATGGCGGGCCTGTGGCCCGTGCCCTCGGGTGGCCAGGACGCCGTGCAGGCCTATGCCGACCTGCTGTACATGTTGCTGGTCTTCACCATCGCGGGCCGCGTGCGCTGGCCCAATCCGCTGAACGCCGGATCGCGCATCGTCGGCCTGCTGGCGGAGCCGGACGGGATGATCCACGGCTGGCAGGTGAACCAGCGCCAGATCAACACGACCTACCACGCCGAAACCAATTTGCTGCAAGGCTTTGGCGCCGCGGTTCCGGCGCGCGCCACGCTCTACTCCACGCTGGAGCCCTGCCACCAGTGTGCCGGGCTGGCCGCACGCAGCGGCGTGCAGCGATGCGTCTTCGGCCAGAACGACCCGAACATGACGAACAACACCGCGTTGCACAACGTCAGCCAGCGGTTCAACCAGGACATTGCCCAGAACACCTTCGGCGAAAGAATCCAGGCGTCCGACCGGCTGGACCACCACCGCCGCATGGCCGGGGTGATGGAGCAATTGCGCAACCCCGGCCAACATCCGCCCCGGCAGTTCCGCGTGCTCGACATCCTGAACTCCGTGCCGAGCCATCTCTTCTACGCGCAGGCGCAGCAGCGGCTGCAGGCGGCGATCGTCGCCGGACGCAACGCCTTCAACTTCGCTCACCGCAACCGCGGCGTGCTGGAGACCGTGGCGACGGCCCTGGCGCGGCTGGGCTGAGGGCGCTCACCCGAGAGAGACACAAGGAATGCCGCTATTTTTCTGCACCGCATGCGAATGCGAGTTCGACGTGAAGCAAGTTGTCTGGGGCAAGGCCACGTGCCCCCAATGCAAGAACAACCTCAAGACGACCCCTTGGTCCGCCGAGAAGCGCGTGGCCAGGACCAACACGATCTCCAACAGTATGCACACGCTGGTGCGGTTCGAATTCGTGCTCCGGGGCGTTCTGGGCCACCTCGACGAGAAAGGGCTCGTCCTCACCATGCTGGTGTGCAGCCGCTGGCGGGCGGCGGCGCAGCGGCTGCTCTACGAGTTCGTGCCGCGGATGACGGCCTACGGCTCCATGTCGGACAAACTGAAGGACATTCTCATCGCGCCCGAGACGGGCTTGTTGACCGGCGTGCGAAGCCTGCAGCTCGCCGTCGACCAGTTTCCGTTCCCCCGGCCCAAGGACTGGGAGACGAGCGTGTTGAATTACATCATCACGAACAAGATCAGGATCGATCTCTCGCTCGGCACGGAGGACGTCGAGACCCGATCAGCATTGATCAAGGCCTCCCAGACGGCGAGCGTCATCAAGAGCTTCGCGAAGATGCACAACAAGGTCTGGGTGCTCGACAAGCAGGGCGTCATCCTGGGGTCGCCGAACGTGAGTTTTTCGGGGCTGGAAGGGCGCAACATCGAGAGCTTCATCGTCATTCGAAGCGCTCGCGTGGGCAGCATGTTCACCAAGTACCTGACCATGCTGAAAGCGCCGCTCAAGTCGCCGCTCTACGGCAAGCTGAACAAGGAAGTGTTCAGGGAGCTGATGGTCTACAACAACGAGAGCCACCGGCTCAAGGTGGCGTTGGCACCCGTCATCAACATCACCGATTTCGTGGCGAGCGAACTCAAGGACGCCGTGAAGATCGTGGTGCGGCAGTTCCTCGTGAGCCACAAGCACAAGTACGACCGGACGGAAGGCCTGGACATCGTCGACGTCTTGTGCGGCATGGCTCGCAAGGGCGTGGACATCGAGATCGTGCTGGACCAGAGCGCCTACGAATCGCAGAATTTCGTGCAGTGGGCCGTCGAGGACTTGCAGGCTGCGGGCTGCAAGGTCTTTTTGCAGCAGCCCGTGCTCATTGTCGACACCGGCCGCGAGTGCCTGATGCACGACAAGCTTATCCTGGCCACCTTGCACAAAGGCGTCAAGCGCACCTTGATGGGGTCCGCCGGTTTCACGAGCAACGTCATCGCGAACGAGAACGCCGAATGCTTCATCTCCACCGACCTGGACGACGTTTTCGAGTCGATGAAGGCCCACAGCGACAAGGCGATGAAGACCCAGAAAACCACGCAGCTTGTCTTGAAGAAATGAAGGTTGCCGGAGCCGGTTGCGGCACGTAGCCGATTCAGCGGCCGCTCGCGCGCAACTCGTGGATGGCGCGGATCATGGTGGGCGCCAGTGCATTCCACTGCAATGCCCGCAAGGAGCGGCGATAGCGCAGGCCTTCGGCGCGCGAGGATGCCGACACCAATTGCAGCGGATCGCTCACCACGCACAACAAGCGCGTGAGCATCGGGTCGCGCTCGGTCGGCACGCCGCCCAGGAAGGCGTCGTTCTTGCCGTCCCACAGCAGCTGGGCGTCGATGTGGATGCCCCAGCCGCATGTCCATCCGTTCGCCTTCAGGTGCTGGCGGGCGGCATCCACGTATTGGGCGTCGAAGATGTAGGTATCGGTGCGCACCCAGCGGCCCAGCCAGAACTCCGCCAGCGGACGCGCCGCCGGCGTCGTGCCGGGGATGAGCCCGCGCAGCATCTCGCCGCGCATCTCCATATAGCGCACACGCGCCGGGATGCCGACCGAGCGCATCAGCGCGATCAACAGCGTGACCTTGTCATCGCCGTCGCCACCGCGCGCATTGAGCACGTCGCGCGCCGTCGGGTACTTGAGCTTGACGCGCTTCGTATAAGGCAACTGCTTCACGAAGCGGTAGATGGCCAATGCCTTGTCGCGGTCGGTGCGGCACAGTTGCACGAGCGAGCGCGCTTTCAGGCGCAGTTTCGGATCGTCCAGGTCCAGCAACGGCGTGTTCCCCAGCCAGTCGTGCGGCCGATCGCTGATACCCGCGTGCCGTTGCCGGCGCTGGGGCAGATCGAAGCCTGAGGCTAAAGGCACCATAGACCAACGACGGAATTGGTTTTGCCTACATCGTACGCCCGGACGCAGCGATGGCAAGCCCCCGCACCTGACGCCGGAAGCGGCCCGATCACGCCGTCAGAACTGCTGCCCGTTGCGTGTGACCGAAGTCGCGCGGCGCGTCGATTGAACGTCGGGCGAACTGGGCACGACGTTCGTGCCTTGCACCATGATGCCAGTGCCGACGATGAGCCACTCCGTGTAGATCGAACCATCGACGGAATTGCCATCCGACGTGTACGCCGGGGCGATCGTCTCGATTTTGCAAGTCTCGTAAGTGCCGGCGGGTACGGTGATCGTCTCGCGCCCGAGGTAGGTCGTGATCGACCGGCTCGCCGAAACCACCTGCGCTCCATCGGAATAGGAGAAGGCCTGCTGGACGACCGTTTGACCGATCCCGAGCCGGCGCGCACGATCCGCAAAGGGCGGCTGGAAAATCGTGGTGCCCGAAAAGTTTCGGGTGGTGTTGGTGCTGGGTACGAAAAGCGTCTCGTTGAAGGCGGAGCCGTAAGTGGTGAACTCGCCGTCGCCGGTGAAGTTGCCATAGATGGCCGTCGTAGTGGTGGCCGTGTACGGAACGCCGGACGTCAAACCGCCCGTGACGGTGATATCCATTTCATCCGTCGCGTGCCCTTGGTAGTTGACCGGGCCCTTGTACGCGTGTTCTTCAGTCCAGCCGCCGACATAAGGCCCGGCGGAGTAGCTTCGCGCGACCACGATGTCAGTGCCCGCCGGAAACGTGCTCGCGTTGTCGTAGCAGCCGTTGTCGGTATCGCTCGACGTCAGGTCGACCGGATTCACGAACGCCGTCATGGGCCCCACGTACAGGGGCGCGGACCCGAAAGCACCGCCCATTACGTACACGCCGTTCAACGCATATTGCGGATCGGCGGCCACGACCACGCCGAGGTAAGTATGGGTGGCCGGGTAGTAGCGATACGCGAAAGGACCTGCAGTCTGCGTCGCACTGTGACCGAGAAAGTACGAGTAGTAGCGCACTTCGGCCACATCGAGCAGGACCTCGGCGGCGTCTTGTGCGCTGAGCGCGCCCGCCGCAAGTTGCGTGGCCTGAACAGCGCGCGGCGAAGATTCAGTCGGTGCCGCGGCGCCGCCGCATCCATTGATCAACAGCGCGCACGCCGCCAACGTACCTGCAACCAATTTCCGTGCTGCTGCCTCGACGTGCCTCATTTCCTTTCCATCCCTACATGGATCCCGTAGAGCGCGAGCATACCCACGACATGCCCGATCGCCACTCCGGGTTCGCCCGACTCGATGCGGGCGATCGTCTGCACGTGCACGCCCAGGCGCGCGGCCGCCACCGCCTGCCCTTCGCCGGCGGCGAGGCGCGCGGCCTTTGCTGCCGCGCCCAGTTCCTTGATCGAATGAAGGGCCGCCGCGTCGATGTCGGCGGAGATGCGTTTGCCTTGCGCCATCCGCGGATTGTCGCCGCGCGCTATGTGCGCTTGCGCACCATCACATGCGTGGCGCGTTCGCCGGGGATCGCCTCCGCGATCTCGTAGCCGAGCGCGCGCATGTCCAGGCCCTGCCACAGGTTCTCGCCGGCGCCCAGGAGCACCGGCCGCACGGCCAAGTGCATCTCGTCGACCAGGCCCGCTTGCAGGTACTGCCGCACCGTGGACACGCCGCCGCCGATGCGCACGTCGCGCCCGCCCGCCGCGGCCTTGGCTTGCGCCAGCGCCGACTCGAAACCGTCGGTGACGAAATGGAAATCGGTGCCGCCCTTCATGCGCAGCACCGGCCGCGCGTGGTGCGTCAGCACGAACGCGGGCACGTGATAAGGCGGCTCATCGCCCCACCAGCCCTTCCAGCTGTCGTCGGGCCAGGGGCCGCGCACCGGGCCGAACATATTGCGCCCCAGGATCCAGGCGCCGATGTTGTCGAAGCCGCGCTCGGCCATCTGGTTGTCGACACCGGTTTCACCGCCCTCCCCGTTGCCATGCATGCGCTGAAAAACGCGGGTGGCAAAGAACCACTGGAAGATTTCCGGACCGCCGACGCCGAGCGGGTTCTGCAGATCCTGGTTCGGGCCGGCGGAGTAACCGTCGAGGGAGATGCTGAGGCAGAGGACTTTGACTTTCATGGGCATGCCCTTTCGAAGAGCGAAATTGCGGTCGCGCATGTACCGGTAGTCCCGATACGCAAGATTCTCACGTCAAGAGTATGACGAATAAGAGACCTTGGAATCGACAGCCGTTTTACGCGCAGGTTCTGCGCTTTGCATTCCGCAGGTAGTGCACCGCCGCCGTGAGCCTATCTCGCTTTCCAGATGCTGCGTGCGAGATTCTGGTAGTCCCGCTGGGCGCACACTTCGCAATTCTTGAGCGTTCCGCGCAGCTGCTGCAGGTCGACGAATGTGCCTCGCCAGGGGTTTACGCGCCAATAGTTGAACTTGTTGTTGCGACCTGGGTCTTGGCGGCGCAGGAAGAGCTCTATGGCGAGCACGCATCCTGCCAGCTGAGAGACAAAGGCGAAAGGTGCGAGCACCTGCTTTTCCTCGGCAGTCTTGAGCTTTTCGGTTGCACACAGAGTACGGAATAGAGTGTCGTACGCCGTGCCCACCAGGTCCAGAGGGCGCAGTTGTGGGTAGCGCGCGCAGATCTTGAATGCGGCGCCCTCGTCGATATAGGGCTGCGCCACTTCTTCAACGCTAACGTTCAGCGCGTCGGCAAGGTGCACCGCGAAGTTGCGCTCAGCTTCCGACTCCGGGTAGATGCATCCCATGCAGGCATGGTCGTTGAATTGTTGGTTATGGTGAAACACTATCTCTTCGGCGCCCGTGGTGGAGGCATCGAAGACCTCGCGCGGGACTTCCATCTGGAGGTTGCGCCGAGCGCGGCGACTGTCTACGCCGACCACCATGCACTCGAACTCCCCGCCAACTGGTTCGCGGGCCTGCTGTACGGTCATGGTCAACGGCGTGAGCGGAAAGTGTGGCAGCGCCGTCCGCGCGAATTTCGCTAGCACCTGAGCCTTCGGGGAATTCACGTGGTATTCCTCGAAACACAGGCACCGGTTCAGGATACCGCGCGTTACCAACTTCGGATCGATAATGCTTCCCGCGCCCCGAATCGGCAGACATTGCATTGCATATAGGTTCGCGTTGCCCACTGCACCTGCGCCTGCGAAGTCGAGGCGACCGACCTCTGTTTCGCAACGCCAGACGTGTTCGGGCACGCCGGGCCATTCGTCGAAGTTCACGCGCACGCCGTCGCGAGCGACGCGGCCAGCGGGCAAACGCAGACCATGATGCGTCAGCTGCGCCGCCGCAAAGCAAGACCCCAATAGGCAGAGGATCGATGGCACGTCGGCCGCCACCGAAATCGATTGTGGTTTCAGTCCGCAGTAGAGCCCGTGTGTGTTGATAGTGCAGAACACGGGGATCGCACCCAGGCACCGGGGGATGGCATTGTTGATAACCAACTCGGCTTCCGCCCCGGCAATAGGCGCCTCGGGCTCGCCAACGGCCGCGAATGTACGCGCGAGTTGCGCGGCCACAAAGCGACCCGTGCGCTCTGCTGCGGCATCGCCCGGCGCCCAAGAGATCTGTACGCGCGCAGCGAGCCGCTGCGCGGCCTCATCCTCGGCCAGACCCAAAATCGATGCGAGGGTGCGAGTGTTCTCGCGGTACTGATCGGCGTTCACGCTGTTACCTCCAAGTACTGGGCAAGCTCGCTGTTGCGCACCTGGACCCAGCGGTTGTATTCATCAAGGCGGAACGTGGCCGCCATCGCGAAGAAGTTGTGCGAGGTGACGTTCACGGCGAAGTCAGGAAGGACGAGCGAGAGGGCGTTGAGATGGCGCACCATTGCCCATTTATCGTCCGCGCCAGAATGAAACGCTTCGCCCGGGTGCGTGTGCACTTGCGCCAGCAGGGCAACGTCGTGCTGCTCGAGATAGGCCATCAGCTGCCGCATGCCGTCCGGGGGAATATGGAAGAAGTCGCTCGATGCGCGATGGAGCGGCTCGTAAACATGCGTCACGCGTGCCGATGGAAATGCGCGCTTGCCGAGCCATAGCACCACGCCCTCGTGGCCCTTCGTGCCGGAATTGCGGAGTCTGGCCAGACTTGCTTTCATGACACGCTCGTTGATCTGTAGTTTCATCATGCGTTGGCCTTGATCCAGGCGTTCCATATTTGTGTCGCGATCTCGCCCAGCCGGTACCGCGAGAGATCCCGAATCGCTGCCCACGAATCTGCGAGGTGGCTGTCGTGCGTGTGGTACTCGCGCGTGCCTCGCATGCACACGAAGAATTTGGCTGTGACAGGATGACGCCCGGGATGGAAGATGCCAGTCGAACTTGGCGGCATCTGCGTGAGTTCGCCGCCCTCCCACGTGTGCAGGGTCACTGACGGCGGGTTCTCGTTGAAGTTCTCGCAATGAAATCGCAACCGCAACTGTCGCCCGCTTGGCGACGTGAAGCCGAGGTCCAGCAGCGGGTGGGTCTTCTCAAAAAGAACCCACCCGCGCTGAAGTAGCAGTCCGTCGGTGAGGCCAGCCAGGTCATTGTCAAACCTGGCAGCCGCGAGCGCCGGATGCATCAGTTGGCCCCGCCGCCGCCCTCGTTCGCGCCCCAGTCCAGCTTCACGTCCCCGTGCTCGCCGAGCTGTTGGTACGTTGAGCTCGCGGGAACGACCTTGTCGCCGATTCGCACGATCCAGTCGGTTGTGCCGACCAGTTCGAGCTTGCTGGCGGCTCGGGTGAGGACTTCCTGGACTTGTTCGGTGACGGGCACCTTTTCTTGCCCTTGAGCCGGGTAGTTGCCCGACGTCGTATGGACTCGGACATTGATCGTGTTGACCTTGTCCTTCTCGTTGCTAGCTATCACTGGGTTCATATATTCTCCATTCTGCTTCAATTACTCAGTTTATCCGGTGGCGGAAGCTGGCCCATCCGGACAATCCCAGTCTAAGATTTACTTCTCGTTAAAGCAAGCAGGTGAAGCAGATTATCGTATCGGTATGTAACGATACTCTTTGCCGCCCGTGTCGGCCGTCTCTTCGATTCGAAGTATGTAGCCACTTATCCATAAGTGCTTCAAGCGCGTGCTGGCGTTGGGCACGGAGATATGGAGCGCTGCGGCCACCTTAGACGCCAAAACCGGGCCGTTACGCAACACGTACTCGACCATCTCGCGAGCAGCCGCACCCAGCTGAGGGCCCAGCACTTCAAATCTGTCGGCCTCCCAGATGACGATCGGCTGCTCTTTCGCAGTCGCGGCGTAGTTCCAGTTGTCGATCAGGTCGCGGTTACTGACCTGCTCCAGGTAGAACCCTTTTTCTGCTCGAAGCTGCTTCGCCAGCGTAAGGACGCTTTCTCGAGGAAAAGAGGCATCGGTCGCAACAATGCCCCGAAGAGAAATTGCAAACACATCCGCTTCCGGATGTGCCTCCACAAATTCCTTCAGCCTTTGGAATACTTCCTTGCCCTTCGTGTTGCCGAATGGGCTGCTGTCGCCGGCAAGCTCATAGAGCGACACGTGAACGGTTTTCCGGTTCATTTTATGAATTTAAGCAGGCATTACGCCCTTGTCAAGCTTTAGGTCGAAACAAATGTGCGTCCCTTGAATGTGCGCGAGCTGCAATCGATGTGAGAACCGAATGCTCGCGTCAGGCTCATGGAAGACCTTAAGCTCGAAGGAGGCCTGCCTGACCGTGATCGTCGCTTTGAATCGGCACGCAAGATCGCCCGACCGCTTGAGACCCAAGCCGCGACCCGTATCACTCGACTGACTTAGACCGCCTCTTGAAAATACTTCCTGGAGCAGAGCGACGCCTGGGTCAAGCTTCGATGCCTCAATTCTTCGGTGCACGTCGGGGTAACGACGTATTACCACTGGCTGCAGCGTTCCGACGATGCCAAGGCCGCTATCGGAAATGACGGCCTGGATGTGGCGCGTCTTCTTGTAGAACTGCAGGCCGGCAAATCCACCCAACTTCGACCGCGAGTGTTCCTTCACATTGCCGAACAGTTCTGCCAACACGGTAAATGCTCCCACCGCATACTGCTCGTCACCAGCACACCGCACGAAACTCTGACCGAGCCGCTTGGGAATCGTTTGGTCCGGCGCTTCGGAAGAAATTCTCATCAACTCAACCACGCCGTCGTTATTGCCACTAAATCTATTGGCAAGAGATCCCTTCGGTCGGCTGGGAAGCACCTCAACTCGATCGCTCAACTGGTCGAGAAATCCGATCCGACTTAGATAGCTCAGCGTGCTCGAACACAGAGTGATGTCCAGCGACACGCGCTTGCCGACATCCACTAACTGATTGCACAGCGCCAACAGTCGCGCAAGTGCCTCAATCATGATCTTGCTGTCTTTGGCGATCACGAACTTAACGGCGTCTTGTGGCGCTTCGAGCGGCGACGAGCCGGTGCCAAGCGCATCCTCAAACTCCTGAGCGGTGAGCCAACCCTTCGTCGTTAGTGCGACGCGTAATTCAGAAGGATTCGATAAGAACCAGTTGTACTCGGCGTCGATGTAAAACGCATCTCGATTTCTGTAGAGGAATGCGTTGACATCGGCCTTTTCTTCGCCGATGTGCGCAGCGATGTGTTTGGCTTTCAGGCCCGGACTTCGCCTTAACAGCGCCGTAACTCTTGCCAGCATCTTGTACTTTGTCCCTGAGCTCGCCCCTTCAATTGTGCGCGACTACCTTAGAGGGGAGCGTGCGGCAGACGCGCTCGCTGCGCGACGCGCGTGGTAGTCCAGCGAAACTACCCCAACTGTAGAACATTCACTTCCGCGTACTCAGATAGAAGCAGCCATCCAAGTGCATGCCAGCAGGGGCTCTTGGTGCGAGCGGCTCGACCCAGGCGCTGGAACAGCGCCGCCTGATTGCCCGCTCATATTAGCTCCGTTCTCGTGACTTCAGGCGTCACTTCCCCGCAGACTGAATTAGCCCTGCACGGTGCTTATGCGGCCTCAAAAAGTCCACAAGCACTTGCCCGCTCTTCGCGACAATTTTCATTACTGTGAAAAGCGCTGCGTACTGCAGCATATAGACAGCCATACCCAACCCAATCGTGAGGGCGCCGCTATCGGGCATAAGCAGCTGGTCAACATGGACAGGCAACCAATAGAACCAGGCATAGAAGAGGCCGTGACGAGAGGTTGGGTCGCTGAAGTCGCCACCAACACTAACCAAGGCGGGCGAAAAGGTTCCCAAGAAGGCTGACGCCGCGGCAAAAGAAGGAGAGACGCGCATTTGATAGCTCCGACAATATGCAGAACTTTAGGCCGAGCTGCATTTGGGGCAGAGGGCAGAATCCACTTCCATTCTGTGACGAATAACCCATCGCGCACAGGCAGGCCATTTCCGAATGTCTAGCAGTCACGCTTCCGGCGCGAGGTGGTTGTCCCACCAAGGCCGATTCAAATGCCCCGCCCTGATGCAACAATCCCGCATGAACGAAATCGACAGCAGCAGCGAACGGGTCGCCATCCACGAAGCGCGCCTCTGGCAGGACAACGGGTGGACGGCCCAGGTGATCAAGAACGAGGACGACGATGGCTGGGCGGTGGCCATGACGCCCGACGGCCAGGTGGAACCGGCGCTCGTCGGCCCCTGGACCATGGGGCGCGACAAGAAGAACCCCAAGCCACTGGACACCGCGGCGTTCCACACGCTGGTGAAGACCGCCGCCGAGTTCGTGCGCCGGCACGAGCAGCAATTGCACGCCACGCTGCACCAGCAGATCGAGATTGCGCACGCCGGCGGGCGGGTGAGCGTCACGCTCGACATCACGCCCGACGACGAATCGCCGACCGCGATGCTGCAGGCGACGAACGCAATGGGCGAGGTGCTGGGGCAGGCCAGCGTCTCGCCGGGTTTCAAGCTGACCCGCGCCAGCGCGGGCGCGTGGGCAGAAGCCGGCTTCGGCCGCCGGGCCGGCTGAAGGACAGCTTTAGAGACGAGGAGCACGCCATGTGCCGCAACATCAAGACGCTTTTCAACTTCGAGCCGCCCGCCACGGAGCTCGAGATTCGCGATGCCTCGTTGCAGTTCGTGCGCAAGCTCAGTGGCTTCAATGTCCCGTCCAAGGCCAATGAAGCGGCGTTCGAGCTTGCGGTCGAAGAAGTGGCGGCGTCGGCCCGCAAGATGATCCGGTCGCTGGTCACCCATGCGGAGCCCCGCACCCGCGAGGCCGAGGCCGCCAAGGCGCGCGAGCGGTCGGCGGCCCGGTTCGGCGCACCCCGCTAAAAGGCCCCATCGCCGGCCGGAACGCGGCAGTTCGTGTCCGAATACTGACGGTTTTCGGCAATCCATCGCGCTAAAGTGCATTTCGTCGCATTCGATTGGTAATGCGCGGGCCGGGCGCCTACAGTCCACTCATCGAAACGCAACCGCATCCGCAAGGAACCCCATGAACACCACCGTCGACATCACTTTGGGCCACACGCCCCGCCCGCTGCTCTCCACGGGCGTTCACCTGGCAGCCATCGTCGCGGTGGGCACGCTGGTGTCGCTGGCCTGGGTCGGCGCCGAGCGCTCCAGCCACCAAGCTATGCAAACGGCGGTGCAGACGTATGCACCGGTCAGCCGCATGACGACGGTCACCCTGCCCCCGGTCGAAATCGTGTGGCACCGCGAGCAATCGCTGATCGCCAAGCCGGGCCAGGCGCGCGCGGTCTGACACCTCCGCTGCGCGGGGCGGGCTACGATGGCCCGATGTTCATTTCTTCATCTTCTCTTTCTTCAGGCACGAGGCTTTTGCTCCGTGCCTTTTCTTTTGCTGCGGTCGCGAATGCGCTGCTGATTTCCGCTAGCGCCGCCTGGGCCCAGGCCCCCGTGCCCGCCGACGAGCCGCCCGCTGCCGGCATCGAGCGGCCTTCGCCCGGCCACTGGAAAGACGGCGCCTATCGCTTCTTCTACAACGGGGCGCACCATCCCGAATGGCTCACCGACGACGAAGCGCGTGCCTGGGTGATCGACGCCGCGAAGCAATGGGAGGTGTGCGGCGTGCGCATGGAGTTCCAGGGCGACACCGACAAGCCGCCGGGCGGGCGCGACGGCGTCAACGTCGTGGGTTGGCGCACCGATCTGCCGCCGCAGCTGCGTGGCATCACGATGGGCCGCCAGGCCAATGGCGAACTGCTGGAGCGCGACATCGCGTGGTCGGCCCAGCGCCTGGAGTTCCAGCGCTTTCCGCGCCTGTTGCACAAGGTGCTGGTGCACGAGTTCGGCCACGCGATCGGGCTCACGCACTCGGCGCACTGCGACGACGTGATGACGCTGGCCGCCAGTTGCCGGCGCATGGCCCCGTCGGAGCTGCCGGTGGCGCCGACGCCGCATGACGTGGAGCGGTGCAAGGCGCTGTACGCGCGGTCGAATTAGGCCCGACCCGGCGCTACAAGTCCCGGTTCTTGCCGACGTTGGCGAACGGATCGCTCGCCCCAGCGCCGGTATCGGCTTGCGCGCGCACGCGCTTTTCCATCAGGCTCACCGTGTCGTGCCACAGTTCCCAGTCGCCGGCACCGTTGCCTTCGCTCACCTGGGGCTGCGGCACGGTGTCGCGAAACTGCGGCTCGCGGCGCGCTTGCGCTGCAGCCCCCGCGCGCGGCCGCGTGACGCCCGGCTTGTCGGTGGGCGTGTGGCTGTCGGAGCGCTTGAAAAGGCCGAACATGCTCTGCGTTTCGCTGGTATGAGGCGAATCGTAGAGCCACGCGTGCTGCCAAGGCGTAGGACGGCTGCTACTTCTACTCAGCAATGACGAGACGATGCAGCGCGCGTGTTCGGGCGGCTTACGCCGGCGCCGGCTGCGGGTAGATGCCGTAGGTCTTGGTGATGCCGATGCCTTTGATGTTCACCTCGGCGTTCTCCACGACCTTGTACTTGTGCTGAAGGCGCCAGCGTGCGGATTCCGAAATCTGGATGCCGCCCGACACACCCGACGATTCCAGGCGGCTCGCGATGTTGACCGAATCGCCCCAGCAATCGAACGCCGGCTTGCGCGTGCCGATGACACCCGCGATCACCGGGCCCACATGCAGGCCGATGCGCACGTTCAGCGCGAAGCCCAGGTCGCTCGACAAATCCTCCACCGCGCGCAACATGCCGAAGGCGAATTCGGCCGCGCGCTCCGCGTGCTGCGAGTCGCCCTTGTCCATGCCGCTCACGGCCATGTACGCATCGCCGATGGTCTTGATCTTTTCGATGCGGTGCTGCGCCGCCAGCTCGTCGAACTTGGAAAACAGCTTGTTGAGGATTTCCACCAGATGGTGCGGCGCGACCTTGCGGGCCAGCTGGGTGAAGCCGACCAGGTCGGCGAAGACGATGCTCACCTCGCCATAAGAATCGGCAATGCTGGTTTCGCCGGCGCGCATGCGGCCGACGATCTGGCTGGGCAGCATGGAGAAAATCAGCTCCTCGATCTGCTCGCGCGATTCCCGCAGTTCACGCTTGAGGACAAATTGCCGGCGGTTGTCCCGTTCCTGGTTCCACACCGAGAAAAGGCCGATGAAGGCGGCCGAGCCCACGACAAGATTGTTGACGATCAGGAATCCGGCCGGTCCGACGGCGATCTGCAAACCGATGAACGCGATCCACGAGACCAGCGAGAACACCAGCACGTAGGCAAACCGGTTGCGCAGCATCGCGAGGTTGAAGAGGATCACGATCACGATGCCCACGCCGCCGTACTCGAAGCCCCGATCCAGGATGGCGTAGATGGCCGTGAGGCCCAGCGAGGCGACGGTGATGACGCCTGTCTGGATGGCCTCGAGGTAGGGTTCGGACTTCTTCCAGAACATGACCACGGCCATTGCCAGGCAGACCAGCGCCAGCACGGCGCGGATGGCGTGCGTGGTCTCGAAGTGCACAGGATCGATGATGCGATCCCATAGGAAGAAGATGTAGTAGATGAGGCCGCCGAGCACGAAGGCGATCTGGATCTGCGGGCGCAGCCGCACGACGTATTCGCGCCGGAACTCCGCTTCGTCTGCATCGTCCGGAAAGCGCAATCCCGCTTGGGCCAGTAAAGAAGTCATTGCCTGCTCACCGTTGAGTGGCACACGGCCACGCTTACCCCAAGGAGGATGGCTTGCCCAGGCAACAGCGCTCTTGCGGCCCCTCAGCCCTTCGCAGCCTCGAGCAAATCGCGCGTCTTGCGCGCTTCGCGCCGCCCGGCCTCCGCGTACCCTTCCCCGTCCGAAGCATACAGAATCGCGCGCGACGAGTTGACGACGATCGGCGCGTCGGCGCGCCAGCCCGCCTTCACCGTGGCCACCGCGTCGCCGCCTTGCGCGCCGACACCGGGGATCAGCAGCGGCACCGTCGGCGCCAGCTTGCGTACGGCTTCGATCTCGGCCGGGTAGGTGGCGCCGACCACCAGGCCGAGCTGCCCATTGGTGTTCCACGGGCCTTGCGCCAGCTTCGCGATGTGCTCGTACAGATGCGGCTGGCCGTCGACATCGAGCAGGCGCCGGTTCTGCAGATCGTCGCCGCCCGGGTTGGAGGTGCGGCACAGCAGGAAGGCACCCTTGCCTTCGTACTTCAGGTACGGCTGCACCGAGTCGAACCCCATGAAAGGCGAGAGCGTGACCGCATCGGCGCCATAGCGCTCGAAAGCTTCCTTCGCGTATTGCTCCGCGGTGCTGCCGATGTCGCCGCGCTTGGCGTCGAGGATGACCGGCACGTGCGGCGCGGTGCTGCGCATGTGCGCCATCAGCTGCTCGAGCTGCGCTTCGGCGCGGTGCGCGGCGAAGTACGCGATCTGCGGCTTGAAGGCGATCACCAGGTCGGCGGTGGCATCGACGATGCGCGCGCAAAATTCGAAGATCTTGCTGGCGTCGCCCTTGAGGCCCGCAGGGAAGCGGCTGGGTTCCGGGTCCAGGCCCACGCACAGCATGGAACCGTTGCGCCGTTGCGCGCCTTGCAGCATGTCGATGAAGGTCATGAGCCTCGATTGTAAGGACTACGTTCTCCAAGACCGTACACCGGCACGGTTGTAGAGCAGCCGCGACAATCGAAGCCCATGCAGCGCCTCACGCAACAACAAGTCGTTCTCCTGGTCCTGCTCACGTTGTGCTGGGGCCTGAACTGGCCGGTGATGAAGATGGCGGTGACGGGCTATCCGCCGCTGTCGTTCCGCACGCTGTCGCTGTTGCTCGGCGTGCCGGTGCTGGGGCTGGTGCTGGTGGTGATGAAGGTGCCGTTCCGCGTGCCGCGCCGCCACTGGCCCGAGCTGCTCTGGCTCACGGCGACCAACATGATGGTTTGGCACGCCTGCATCATCATCGCCGTCAAGAACTTGACGAGCGGGCGCGCTGCGATCCTGGGCTACACGATGCCGATCTTCTCGGCGGTGATCGGCGCTTGGCTGTTCAAGTCGGCCCTGAGCAAACGGGGCTGGCTCGGCGTGACGGCCGCGGCCGTCGGCGTCGGCCTGCTGCTCTGGCACGAATTCACCAACCTCGCCGGGCGCCCCGTCGGCGTTGCGCTCGCGCTGTTCGCGGCGGCGACGTGGGCGCTGGGCACGCAGCTGTTGCGCCGCACGCGCATCGAGGTGCCGACACTCACGCTCTCGTTCTGGATGACGGCGCTGACGTCGCTGGGCATGGCGCTGCTCGCGACGATCTTCGAGCGCGACCAATGGCAAGCGCCGAGCAGCGCCGTGTGGTGGGGCGTCGCGTACAACGCCGTGCTGATCTTCGGCTACGCGCATGCCGCCTGGTTCTATCTGGCGCGCAGCCTGCCGCCGGTGGCCTCGACCTTGAGCGTGATGTTCATCCCGGTGCTGGGCACGTTCAGCGGCGCGCTGTGGCTGGGCGAAGTGCTGCACTGGCAGGACTGGGCCGCCGTCGTGCTGATGGTGGTCGCGATCGCGTCGGTGTTGTGGCCGGCCAAGCCGGCGGCCTAGATCGACTCCGGCACCATCTCGATCGCGCCGCACGGGCACTCCGAGGCGCAGATGCCGCAGCCCTTGCAGTAGTCCAGGTTGAACTGGAAGCGCTTGCCCGGGCCGAGCTTGATCACCGCGTTGTCCGGGCAGACGCCGTAGCAGTTGTCGCACTCGAAGCAGTTGCCGCACGACAGGCAGCGCCGCGCTTCGAACAAGGCGTTGTCTTCCGTCAGCCCGCCTTGCACTTCGTCAAAGCTGCTGGTGCGCCGTGCGATGTCCAGTTGCGGCCGCACCGTCTTCGGCGCGTCGCTGTAGTACCAGGGGTTGAGGCGCTCGAAGGTGGCGCTCTCGTGCTTGGGTGTCACTTCGGCCGGGCGCATGCGCAGCCACGCGTCGATCTGGCGCGCCGCCTTCTTGCCATGCCCGACGGCGACGGTCACGTTGCGATCGGCCGGTACCATGTCGCCGCCGGCGAAGATGCCGGGGTGGCCGGTCATCATCGTCACAGCGTCCACTTGCACCACGCCGTCTTTCATCACCAGGCCGGGTACGCCTTCCAGCGGCGACAGATCAACGTCCTGGCCGAGCGCGAGCACCAGCGAGTCGGCCTCCAGCGTTTCGAATTCGCCCGTGGGTTGCGGGTTGCCCTTGGCGTCGAGCTCCATCTTCTCGATGGTGAGCGCATCGCCCGCCGCGCCCTTGATGGTCGACAGCCACTTGACCATCACGCCTTCCTGCAGCGCTTCTTCCACTTCGAAGTCGTGCGCCGGCATGCGCTCGCGCGTTCGCCGGTACACGATCACGGCCTCGGTCGCGCCCAGGCGCTTGGCCGTGCGCGCGACGTCGATCGCGGTGTTGCCGCCGCCATAGACCACCACGCGGCGCCCGAGCATCGGCTGCTCCTCGCCTTCCATCGAGCGCAGCACCGCGACCGCATCGAGGATGCGCGCCGAGTCCTTCGCCGGGATGAACGCGCGCTTGGCGATGTGCGCGCCGACCGCGAGGAAGGCCGCGTCGAAGCCTTCGTTCTTCAATTCATCGGCGATGTGTTCGACCTTGGTGCCCAGTTGCAGCGTCACGCCCATGTCGACGATGCGCTGCATCTCGGCCTCGAGCACGTCGCGCGGCAAGCGGTACTTGGGGATGCCGAAGCGCATCATGCCGCCGACCAGCGGACCGGCTTCCTTCACCGTCACGCGATGGCCGAGCCGGCGCAAGTGATACGCCGCCGACATGCCCGATGGCCCGGCGCCGACGATCAGCACGTGCTTGCCCGACCGCGTTTGCGGTGCATCGAAAGTCCAGCCGCGGCGCAGCGCCTCGTCGCCGAGAAAGCGCTCGACGGAATTGATGCCGACGGCCGCGTCGAGCTTGCCGCGATTGCATGCGCCTTCGCAGGTGTGATAACAGACGCGCCCCATGATCGCGGGGAACGGGTTGTCGCGCGTGAGATGCCGCCACGCGGTTTCGTAGTCGCCGCTTTCGGCATGGAACAACCAGCCCTGGATGTCTTCGCCGGCCGGGCACTGCGCGTTGCACGGCGGCAGCCGGTCGACATACACAGGCCGCTCGGTGCGCCACGAGCCGGTCTTGTTGGCGAGCGACGAGCCGATGTCGAGCGTGATCGCGAAAGGCTTTTTCATCATGCCGCCACCTCGTCGAGCAAGCCGAAGCGGCGGATGTTGCGGTCGGCATCGGCCTGGATCTTCGCGAGCATGTCCGGGTGGCCATGAGCGCCGAACAGATGGGCGAAGCGCTTTTGCGGCTTGAGGTACTCCTCCACCGGCACGCGGCAGCGGATCTTCGACACCGAGGTGACTTCGCCATGTTCGGCCTCGAACACCGGGAACACGCCGGTCTCACAAGCCAGCCGCGCGAGGCGGATCGTGTCGTGGCTCGCCGAGCCCCAGCCGAGCGGGCACGGCACCAGCACGTGCAAGTAGCGCGCGCCATGCAGGCTCATCGCCTTCTCGACTTTCGCTTCGAGGTCGTGCAGGTCGGCGACGGTTGCGGTGGCCACATAAGGAATCTGGTGCGCCATCGCGATCATCGGCAAGTTCTTGCCCTGGCCGAAGGTCGCACCCGGTTCGGCGCCCACGGCCATCGTCGTCGCGGTGCGCGCGGCGTACGGCGTCGCGGAGCTGCGCTGCACGCCGGTGTTCATGTACGCCTCGTTGTCGTAGCAGATGTAGAGCACGTCGTCGTTGCGCTCGAACATGCCCGACAGGCAGCCGAAGCCGATGTCGGTCGTGCCGCCATCGCCGCCTTGCGCGATGACGCGCGTCCCGAGCTTGCCCTTGACTTTCATCGCGGCGGCGATGCCGGTGCCCACCGCCGCCGTGTTGCCGAACAGCGAGTGGATCCACGGCAATTGCCACGACGTTTCCGGGTATGGCGTGGAGAACACTTCGAGGCAGCCCGTTGCGTTGGCGGCGATCAATTCGCCGTCGGTCGCGCGCATCGCCGCGTCGACCGCGTAGCGCGCGCCGAGCGCCTCGCCGCAGCCCTGGCACGCGCGGTGGCCCGAGTTGAGCGCGTTGCTGCGCTCGGGCGACGCCTGCACCGTGCGCTGCTCGGGCGAGAGCAGGCGGTTGCCGACGGTGAAGGTGCCGGTCTGGTAGAACTTGATGGGGGCGTTCATCTCAAATGACTTTCGAGGCGACGCTGCCGACGTCGCGCAACAGGTTCTCCGCGATCGGGCCGCTGCGCCGCATCCTGGCTTCGCGTTCCAGTTGCCGGTTGACGAGCGGCCAATCGAGGTCCATGAAGGTGAGCGGCTGCAATTTGTCGGCGGCCGCTTCGGTGAGCGTGCGGGCCAGCGACGCCTTGGTGATCGCGCGACCGCCGAGGCCGGCGATGACGGTGTAGCCGTGCAATTGGAGGCCCGACAGCGCCATGCGCACGTCGGTGGAGACGATGCCGCCGAGGCCGACGCAGAAACTTTTCTCCAGCACGACGACGCGCTTGGCGCCTTGCAGCGCCGCGCGCACGGCCGCGAGCGGGAACGGGCGGAACGACTGGATGCCGAGCACGCCGATCTTCATGCCGCTCGCGCGCAAGTCGTCGATCGTGTCCTTCAAGGTTCCGATGACCGAGCCGAGCGCGATGACGATCGTTTCCGCGTCCTCGCAGCGATAGGGCCGCACCAGCCCACCGGAAGTACGGCCGAAGCGGCGCGCGAATTCGTCGGCGATTTGCGGGATGCGCAGCAGCGCCTGGTTCTGCTTGGCGTGCGCGAGGTAGCGCACTTCCATGAAGGCTTCGGGCCCGACCATCGCGCCGATCGACACCGGCTCGGCCGGGTCGAGCACCTGGCGCGGCTCGTACGGCGGCAGGAAGGCATCCACCTCCGCTTGCGACGGCATGTCGATGCGTTCGTACGCATGCGTAAGGATGAAGCCGTCCATGCACACCATCACAGGCATCGACAGTTCTTCGCCGAGGCGGAACGCCTGGATGTGCAGGTCGAGCGCTTCCTGGTTGTTCTCCGCGAACAGTTGCAGCCAGCCGCAATCGCGCTGGCTCATCGAGTCGCTGTGGTCGTTCCAGATGTTGATCGGCGCGCCGATCGCGCGATTGGCGACGGTCATCACGATCGGCAGGCCCAGCCCCGATGCGTTGAACACCGCTTCGGCCATGAACAACAGGCCCTGGCTCGCGGTGGCCGTGTAGGCGCGCGCGCCGGCGGCCGACGCGCCGATCGCGACGCTCATCGCCGCGAATTCGCTTTCGACGTTGATGAATTCGCAAGGCGTGAGCGCGCCGCTCTTCACCAGTTCGCCCAGGCCTTCGACGATGTGCGTCTGCGGCGAGATCGGGTACGCGCAGATCACCTCCGGGCGGCACAAGGCCACCGCTTCGGCGACGGCGTGGGAGCCTTCAGTCTGTTTGAGCATGGGCCAGCTCCGCCATTTCGTTCTTCACCACCTCGAACGCCTCGCTCGCCGCATCGACATTGCCTTGCGCGACCTTGCCGCTGAACTTCTCGCGGATCGCATGGGCCACCGCGTCGAGCGACACCAGCCCCGACAGCGCGGCAAAGCCACCCAGCAGCACCGCGTTCGGCAGTGGGCGCCCGAGATGCTTCAACGCGATCTCGCTGGCGGGCACGGTAATCAGCCGTTCGTGGCGGAAGCGCGTCGCAATGTCGGCCAGGCCCAGCTCGTCGA
>Ga0157376_10000533_pt1 | contig 24465 bp, 20 predicted proteins | sample M45metaG_FD_121801 | JGI IMG/M metagenome (GOLD analysis project Ga0157376, IMG submission 121801) | Miscanthus rhizosphere microbial communities from Kellogg Biological Station, Michigan, USA - M4-5 metaG | ecosystem: Host-associated > Plants > Roots > Rhizosphere > Soil | place: USA: Michigan...
ATCTCCGTTTGGATTCAAAGAAGTTACACCATTGCCACCAGCAGGGCGAACTATCAAACCAGGCGATTGAGCATGCAGGTAATTAAGTGTAACCAGGCAAAAAAAAACGATTAGAATTGAAGGAAAGGCTTTCATGTAGCAGAGCAGTTTGATTATATATTGGAATTTAATCATATTATTATTAATAACAATTTTTAAGATGATACTTTACTTAGAGTTTGATCTTATCAGCAATAATACCTAAGCGTTTTAATCCGTATTCATACATGTAAACCCCTGCTTTTGGTTTACTGCCCGCCTTTTACCTTTACTAATAACAGAACAGTGGTACCCCTCTTTTACTTAATTGAATTAACAGGGCCATAAGAATTTATTGAGTGACAATCTTTTTTGGTCTAATTTTCAAAAAAAAATTGGCATTAACAGGGCTAATATTATGTGGTGGTAAAAGCGAAAGAATGGGAACAGATAAAGGCCTGCTCACGCTAAAGGCTAATACCTGGGCCCAGGCTGCTGTTGCAAAAATAGCTTCGCTGCAATTACCTGTTGTGGTATCAGTAAATGAGCAACAACTGGCAGATTATTCAACCATTCTTTCTCCCATTCAACTAATAACAGACAATAAAAGCATAGACATAAAAGGTCCCCTGCTTGGTTTGTTAAGTGTACATATTCTTTTGCCGGGTGAAGATTTACTGGTACTGGCCTGCGATATGCCGCTGATGGAAACCAGCATACTTACATTATTACTGGATAGCTATAAAACACAATCTGCGGAAGCTTATGTATTTACCAATGACGACGTTTACGAACCGCTCTGCGGAATTTACACGGCAAATGGATTATCCCGTATTTTGCAGTTGTTGCAATCACAGCAACTGGCAAAACACAGCATGAAATACATGCTTGAACAACTGCATACATTTGCGATAGCACTTGCTGAAAATCAAAAAAAATACTTTCGCAATTTTAATGCGCATGCAGAATTAAACGGGTTGTAATGCAGGCTGCATCACCTCTATTTTAACCAGGTCTGTTTTTGGGGCTTCGCACAATGCACAACAATAAGTTTCGGGCAATGCATCAAACGAGGTACCGGCATTGATTGATTTTTCCGGTTCGCCCACTGCTTCGTCGTAAACGGTTAAACAATTACGGCATTGATAATACCTTTTCCATGTTTCATCTTTTTGCGCAACAACAGCTGTTTCTGTAGTGTAAGAGCTGCCTGGCAGCAGATCATTGGCATCTTCTTTTTCGTAATAGTATTTGCACAATGCTATCAGGTAAGTGGCCAGGTGTTCTTTTTCTACATTTCCCCTGAACAAGATATACTCTTTTGAATTTGGGTTGAAACCGGCCGTATACAGAATATCATATTTGTCAAGCGGCTTTTCCTTTTCACGAATGGTATTAAATTTTCGCCTGATCAAAACAGCCCCAAAAACACCCGATTTTGGCTGGGTTTTTACTGCGAAGCACAAACCAAACGTCCGCACATCTTCTTTATCAAACTGACGGATGACCATGCGTTTAATACCGAGTCCTTCGTTATTGCCGTCTTCTACCTGCCAGTTCAGTTCATTGGAAGCATGCCTTACATTTATCCGGTATTTGCCCAGTATATAGCCCCACATAGGCCGGTGTTTTTCCTCAATACCTTTTATAATGATACTCTTCCAGGGAGTTGTATACAATTCACCTGATTTTGTCTTCAAACATATGCTGCAGACATCTTTCAGAAAATTGATATCAAACATTTCATTGCGCATATAAATACCCAGCCATGATTTACTGCCATAATCATTATACCCTTCATAATAAGGCAGTTTAAAAGAGGGCAGTACCAATTTTTCGGAAACCGGTTTGGACATGAAGTCCGTATTTGTATTTACAGAATCATACAGAAAATCGCCCTCTGCATGTACGTTATCATAAAATAGGGAAGCATTTGAAAGAATTATCTTTTCAATGGTGGCCGACATACGGGCCATGTCGTTTGTATAAATCAGATCTTTCCAGTAATACAGTGTATTTGTTTTTGGAAAACGAATGACCAGCCACCAAAAATGATTGTACTCCGATGCAATCCAGTTAAGGTTGCCCGTAAAAAATGGCGTGAAAGTCTGATTGCGGTCAGTAATATTTATTTTAAGCGTTGGTCTGTAGTCAAACAAATCAAAAACGTCTTTGTATACGCCCTGTCCCAGCCAGGTTTCTTTGATAAAAATTTCCGCTGCGGGGTAAGAGCTGCTGATGTTGGGATATTCATCTCTATTGATTTCATACTCAACGGTTGCGGCATCCAGGGCAGTCTTTACCCGGCTGTATTCTCTTGCCGATACGTCAATCAGCAATTGCTGCCGCAAACCAAAACGCACTTGCGTTAAACCAGCCTGCTGCAAGCTGTCCAGCAGGCTGTGCAGGTAACCCGGCGAGACTATCCCACCCGTAAAATTTATTTTAAATTGATAAGCGTGCCGCATTGCTGACTATTTATTGTAAACCAAATTCTTTCATTGCCTTTGGAAAATTTTTGTTTTCATGCCCCGGCCTGCATAGTTTCAATAAAACAAAACGCTGCAAATTATTCAGCTTACGCCATTGTTGCATCGTTAACTGCCAGTCAAATTCCTGCAGCTTTTCTTTTAGTACTACCGGTAACGCCGACTCGATTGCCCAAGCCGGGTTCAGATCCACCACTAAATTAGTTGCAGCAGCACCCGTGTGCTTAAGAACAATTTCCTGCAGATAACTACGGTATTGCAGCACCTCATTGCTGTCTGTACAGACAGTTTCTGCCAGTATCTTTCTTTCGTCAATTGTCATTTTACTCCACTCACTCAATTTTAATTTTATACCACAGGCGTCCAGTTTAAACCGTACAATCATGGGTATGCACCGCACATTGTCTTCAACAAAGTCTTCTTCAAATTGAAAGTAAACAGGTCCCTTTATACCATCATCCTCCAAAACATGACAGGGTTGCGGATACAATAAATAGGTTTCGCTCATTTTATAATTTTTATATCAGGCCCGTATAATTTTTCCTGTATGCGCAGTGGATTCTTTTTCCAGTATGGCTTTTACTTCCGGTCTGCAACTGCCACAGCCCATACCTGCGCCGGAAAGCTGGCACAGTTGCACCAAGTCCTTACAGCCTTCTTTTATTTTATTAATTATATTCCCCTCTCCTATGCCGGCGCAACTGCAAACCAGTTTACCCAACACCGCTTCTGCTTTTTTCCCGCTGCGCAATAACTGCAGCCTTTTATCGCTCAGTTCAGTTTTATTTTCAATCAGGTCCCTGAATTCAAGAAATTCTGTTTTATCGCCAATTAAAATAGCCCCCACCAGCCGGTCATTGTGAATGATGCATTTTTTATAATAACGTTTTACCTTATCAATAAAAATCACTTCTTCGTAGGCAGGATCATTCGGTGTTTCCGCAAGGCCCAGTGAACATACATCCGTACCATGCATTTTCAAAATATTCATCAGCAGTGAGCCTTTGTAATATTGCGCAATATCACCTGCCAGGTAACGTGCAACAATATGCGCCTGCTGTTCTGCCGCAGCGGTAATACCATACAGAAAGCCGTTAAACTCTGCAATTTCTCCAATGGCATACACCGCAGGATCGCTTGTTTGCAGGTATTCATTTACCAGCACGCCTCTTTTACAGGCAAGACCTGCAGATTTTGCCAGTTCAGAATTGGGCAGGGTACCAATTGCCACAACTACTGCCTGGCAGTTGATGGTAAGACCGCTTTTCAATTGTATACCTTCCACAGATTTTTTTCCAAGAAAACGCTCTATCTCATCATTGTAGTAAACCTGAATGCCTTTATCTACCAACTCCTCATGCAATAACTGGCTACCCAAAGGATCCAGTTGTCTGTCCATTAACCGTGAGATACGGGTAACGATGACCACTTCTACACCCACTTCCTGTAAAGAAGCGGCCAGCTCTATTCCCAAAATACCACCACCGAGAATAAGCACTTTTCCTGCTGCGGAATCGATGTGTTTTGTGAAGCTGTCGGCATCCGCCTTGCTGCGCATGGTAAAAATTCCCTTTAATGGCGGTGTATCTTTTAAAGTTATAGCACGGCTGCCGGTTGCAATGATCAATACATCATAGCTATGTACTTCACCGTTGCTGTCGAACAATAACTTTTCTTCCCTGTCAATTTTTTCTATGCTTACGCCACGTTTAAGCTGTATGTTATTGATGTACTCTTCTTCCGTTGTCATTTTTACCAAATGGTCCCAGGGCTGCGCACCGCTGATATAATCCGGCAGCAAAACACGGTTGTAAAAAGGAAGATTTTCTTTACTAAATACCACGATATCATCTTCCGTATCCAACGCACGGTAACTTTTAATAAACCCAAATGCACCAGCCCCGCCGCCAATAATCACTATTTTCTGTTTTGGCTTTTTATACAACTGCACCTGTACGGCACTGAACTTAAAGTCCGGTTGCTTCGATGCTGGATCAACCAGTTTGCTGGTCAGGTTATTCGCACGGTTTAAATCGCTGTTTAGTATTTTGCCCCAATGCATGGGAAGAAATACCACCCCTTTCTTGATATCGCCGGAATATTTTGCTTTGACCCTTACCTGGCCCTGCTGATTAAAGATTTCTACCAGCTCATTTTCCGCAATATTGCGCGCAGCAGCATCTTCAGGATGTATTTCAACAAAGGCTTCGCTGATATGCTGCTTCAACTTATTTACCTTGCCGGTTTTGCTCATGGTATGCCACTGATCGCGGATTCGCCCTGTAGTCAGCACCAGCGGGTAGACCTCTGAAGGCGGCTCACTCTCATTATTATCAGGAAATGAATGGATGATGGCCTTTTTCGTTGGCGTATAGAATTTTTTATCCGTAAACAATCTGGCAGTTCCATTGCCGGTAGTATTCTCTGGATAAGGCCATTGTACAGATCGTTCTTCTTTTAATATGTCATAACTTAAACCACTGATATCAATATTTGTACCTGCTGTCAGTGCACAATGTTCTGCATATATTTCTGCAAAATTTTTATAGTCAAACCCATTAAAGCCCATCTTTTTTGCAAAGCGGCAGATAATTTCTGCATCGGGCAAAGCTTCACCGGGCGCCCTGGCTATTTTATTCAGGTAACTGATCCGGCGATCTGCATTGGTCATGGTGCCCTCTTTCTCTGCCCAGGCGGCAGCAGGCAAAACAACATCTGCATATTGCAGTGTTTGTGGCGTATTGCTGATATCCTGCACCACCACAAACTTAGCTTTCTTCAATCCTTCCTCGGCCTTGCGCACATCAGGTAAACTAATCAGCGGGTTGGTGCATAGTATCCAGATTGCTTTTAGCTTTCCCTCGTTTAATGCATCAAACATTTCTGTAGCAGTTAAACCTGCCGTGGGCTTAATCGTTCCCAGCGGTACCTGCCAAAATTTTTCTACTGTCTCTCTCTCTGCTGCATTGGCCAGGTTTCTGTGTGCTGGCAATAAGTTGGATAACCCGCCCACTTCTCTTCCGCCCATTGCGTTGGGCTGCCCGGTTAGCGAAAATGGCCCTGCGCCCGGTTTTCCAATTTGCCCCGTTATAAGATTAAGGTTAATCAGCGATAAATTTTTATTAACACCAATCACACTTTGATTAAGACCCATCGTCCACATACTGATAAAACCTTTGGCGCTGCCAATATAAGAAGCGGCAGTGCGTATATCCGTCTCTGGTACACCACAAATTGCCGCTGCTTCTGCTACCGTTCTTTCAAAAACAGTTTGTGCATATTTGTCAAACCCTTCGGTATGGTGGTGAATAAAATCAACATCAATATCTCCTTCTTCAATCAAACAACGGCCGATAGCATGATGCAATACAATATCTGTACCCGGGTTTATTTGCAGATGAATATTAGCAGCAGCGCAGGTTTGCGTTTTGCGCGGATCACTTACAATAATTTTTAGTGCCGGATTTTTTTCCCTGGCGGCTTCAACCCGTCTCCATAAAATAGGATGGCACCAGGCCGGGTTGGCGCCCGTTACAAAAATGCAATCCGCCAGTTCCAAATCGTCATAGCTGATGGGCACGCTGTCTTCGCCCAGGCTCATTTTATAAGCCACCACCGCGCTGCTCATACAGAGGCGCGAATTGGTATCAATATTATTACTGCCAATAAACCCTTTTATAAGTTTATTCACCACATAATATTCTTCCGTTAAACATTGTCCCGATGCATAAAATGCAACTGAATCAGGACCATATTTGTCAATAAGCGTTTTAAATACGGCGGCTGTTCTTTCCAGGGCTGTATCCCAGGACACCCTTTGCCTCGGCTGATTTTTTGCATACCTCATTTCGGGGTACAACAGCCGATCACTCTTATCCATTACCGTATAATGCAGGTTCATTCCTTTGCTGCACAACATTCCCCTGTTAACCGGGTGATCTTTATCGCCTTCAACCCTAAGACTACCATTTTTTTCTTTGTGCAGCACAATGCCACAGCCCACACCGCAGTAACAACAGGTGGTTTTAACACCCTTGTCCTGGTTAGATGATGCTCCTGTATTATTAGTGTGTCTATTCAATGATTTATTTTTTTGAACCCGGCTTCTCTTGCCGGCATCCGGTATCTTACTGTTTCATCAACGGTTTAAGGCAAATGCTGGTTCAGACAATTCATTTGTCACCACCTCCTCTTTATCGGCAATAACAAATCTTGTCAGCAATACCATTACGCCTATTACTGCTACGCCAATTCCTATATAGGTAAATGCTTGTGTATAAGAAATATTTTTTGATTTAAATAAAAATCCAACCAGCATGGCCCCAATATTACCACCGGCGCCCACAATACCTGCTACACTGCCTATAGCTTCTTTGTTTACAAATGGAACGATTGAATAGGTAGTACCATTGGCCATCTTTAAAAACAGGGCAAACAGCAACATAGACACAATGGCCATTGGCAGGCTGCCTGATTTTGCAAACAACATGATACCAAATCCTTCCAGTATAAGAAAGCCGGCCAGCAGCAATCCCTTTCCGCGCAAGCCATATTGCTTTCCAACCTTATCGCTAAAAATGCCGCCCAATGCACGTGCAAACAAATTCATAAAACCAAAAATGCTCGCCAGCGCACCTGCCATAATAATAGTAGCTTTAAAATTATCTACGAAGTAAATGGCAGCTACATTATCTACCGTTATCTCAATACCAAAGCAGGCTGCATAAGCCAGTGCCAGCACCCAGGTACGGTAATCTTTCATGGCCAGTAAAAATGTTCCTTTCTTTTTTTCCTTTGTAACCCTTTCTATTTCGGCATAATTACCCTGCGGCGTATCTTTTGTATAACGGTAGTAAACAAATGCCATTATTAAAAGAATAACACCCGGCACAATCATGGCATACCTCCATGAGTTTTCCTTGTCGGCATAACCCAAACCAACAAACGCAGCGGCGATCAGCGGCATAACCAGTTGCGTTACCCCCCCTCCCAGGTTGCCCCAGCCTCCTGCCACCGCATTGGCAGTGCCCACTACGTTGGGCGCAAACATTACGGACGTATGAAATTGTGTAATAACAAAAGATGCACCTACGATACCAATGACAAAACGAAAAAGGATAAAACTTTCATAACTATTGGCAAGTCCTATTGTCATAACGGGTATGGCACCCAGAATCAGCAAAATGGTGTATGACAAACGGGGTCCCAGCGTATCACACAAACGGCCAACAAGTAAACGTGCAAGAATGGTGGCGGATACGGACGCAATGGTAATATTGCCTATCTGCGATTTATCCAGATGCAATTGCGCACGTACAATAGGCATGAGTGGTGCAATACCAAACCAGCCAAAAAAACAAAAGAAAAAAGTAAGCCAGGTAATATGAAAGGTCTTCATTTGGATCCCCTTCCCGGAAAAAATGTCTAATTTATTTAATGGCTGGTTCATACGCAACATGCTATTTTATTTTTTAAAAAAGTCTTTAAATTAAATGGCGCTTATTTAATATCGTCTATTGAAAATTTATCAATCAGCAGGTTTAGTAATTTATCGTGCGTGCGCATGTACTCCTGGCTATGCACAATGTCTTTTTTGTTTCTGGGTCTTGACAATGGTATATCTACTATTTCTTTGATGGTGGCTGCGGGTCCATTGTTCATTACCACTACCCTGTCTGATAAGAAAATGGCTTCCTCAATATCGTGAGTTACCATTACAATGGTTTTTTCGCGGTTATCAAGGTTCCATAGTTTTAATAACTCCACATGCATGGAACTTTTTGTAAGCGCATCCAGTGCACCAAAAGGTTCATCCAGCAAAAGAATAGCGGGATTAATAGAAAAAGCACGGGCAATAGCTACACGCTGTTTCATACCGCCGGAGAGCTGACCAGGTAATTTATCTTTATGCTCCCACAGGTTCACCATCCTGAGATTATTTTCTACCAGTTCCTTTTTTTCTGCAGCCGATTTCCCGGCCAATACAGAATCCACGGCCTCATAAATATTTTTATACACCGTCAGCCAGGGAAGCAATGAATAGTTTTGAAATACAATGCCCCTGTCCGGTCCGGGACTGGTCACTTTTTTTCCATTGGCATATACTTCTCCCGCAGAAGGTTTCACCATACCGCTGATGGTGCCCATAAGCGTAGACTTACCGCAACCCGAATGACCAATCAATGAAATGATCTCGCCTTTTTTTACGGTAAGGCTGATGTCTTTAACAGCCGTGTAAACACCGCCCGGAGTTTTAAAACTTACTGATACATTGTTTATTTCAATGCTGGATGTATTTAGTGCGGGCGCCAGTATACTGTCAGCAACCTCATTAATATTTTCGGCTAACTGGCCTTGTGATATGGTATTAGTCATGTGCATTCAGTTAAAAGTTTAAAATAATCTGAAAGTTTTATGATTGTTGATTCATCTTATGCGCAAGTTTTGACGCCTTTACAGATGAGTACAATGAAACACAAAATGGCGTTACATAAGTGAGCATAATTTTGATTACGTTTCTGCCTGTAAACTTCCCATCTGCAAAAACTTCATAGTTATTTATCAGATTCAGCAGGCTTCCAACAGTAACGGCTACAACTAAAGCAACAGATATGTTTTTCTTATTCATAAATGGCTTTAATTAAATTGCGTAGCTGAATCTTTTTTGAAGCCATGTAAAACATTTGTCTAACAGCAACCCCACCACGCCAATAATAATAATCGCCACTAAAATCTTTGCAACACTTCCCCCGTTAAAACCTTCTTCCCATACAAAATAGCCCAGCCCTATACCACCCGAAAGCATTTCACCGGCAACAATTACCATCCAGGCCACTCCTATAGAAAGCCGTAAACCTGTAATAATATGCGGCAGCGTGGAAGGCAGCATTATTTTAGTGATGTATTTCCAATTGGAAAACCCATATGCCTTACCTACGTTTTTATGATCTTTTGAAATAGAAGAAGCGCCAAATGCGGTGTTGATAACAGTAGGCCAAAGTGCGCAGATAAAAATCATAAAGATGCTTGCCTTCGGTGAATCCTGGAAAATGGCCAACCCCAGCGGAAACCAGGCCAGTGGAGAAACCGGGCGCAGCAACTGAACAATGGGGTTAATAATATTCATTACAATTTTGCTGGACCCCATTATTAAACCCAACGGAATGGCTACAATGCTTCCCAAACCAAAACCAATACCCACGCGGGCTAGTGAACTTAATAATTTTACGCCAATGCCCTTATAATCCGGATCATTTTGAAATGGGTTTTGCATCACTTCTTTAAATACCAACCATGTTGCACGCGGAGAAGGAATTTCATTTTTTGTAAAATGCGCTATCAATTCCCAAATACCACCAATAAGCGCCATGCCTGCAATAAAGTAAAGCGTGGCCCAAAGCGTTTTTTTCGATAAAATGTTTTTCATATTATCAGCGTTTGGTTGTTTTTAAATAAGCGGCAATATTGTTTGGATCAAAAGAAACATCGTACGTTGTTTTAAAAGGCTGCATGTCGGCCTGTACCGGCACAGACATTTCTTTTGCCACTTCCGCAAACAAATCATCGAGTATTAATTTTTCGGCGATGCCTTTATAGTCGGGATCTGTCTTTAAGTACCCAAAACGTACATATTGCGTCATAAACCACATTGCGTATGATTTTTTTGGCGTGTTTACAATACCGTTATTGTAAAAAGTCATGTAATCATCTTTGTATTTTTGCACACCCAAATCACATCCTAAATCATTGCTGCCCATCAGCCTTGCTTCTATTACCTGTAATGGCGCATTTACATAATTTGGCTTTGTAAGCCATCCTGCTGCCTTTTTTCTGTTGCTCATTACATCTAACCACCTGCATGCCTCAATAATAGCCTTCATTACATTTTTCAAATCCTGTCTTTCATTTGCTGCAAAATTTGAATTGACCACCAATGCTTTTTCAGGATGGTTTTTCCAGATATCCTGTGAAGCAATATGTGTAAAGCCGATGTTTTGTGTGGCAGCCACTCCATTCCATGGCTCACCCACACAAAATGCTTCCATATTATCCACACGCATATTGGCCACCATTTGCGGAGGTGGAATAGTAATAATGCCTACTGATTTCTGGTTGATGCCAGCCGCTGCCATCCAGTTTCGTAACCACATATCGTGTGTGCCCCCGGGAAAGGTCATGGCAAATGTTACTTCTTTACGGGCCTGTATTGCCTTAACTGCGGCTGCAGCTTTGTTTACTTCTTTAAATCCAAGGTTACCACAAAAATCTTTAGACAGGGTGATGGCCTGTCCGTTGTTACTGATAGTCATTGCAATTTTCATTTCTGCGCCGGCTTTGCCACCAATACCGGTGTAAACCGAAAGCGGCATAGAGAAAAGGCAATGCGCGCCGTCCAATTCGCCATTCAGTAATTTATCGCGTACAACGGCCCAGGACGCTTCTTTTTCCAGTTCAACATCTACTCCATATTTTGCGAAGAGCCCCAGTTCTTTTGCCGCTACCAGTGGAGCGCAATCTGTAAGCGGTATAAACCCAAGTTTGATTTTCCTGGTGGGTGCCGGCATTTTAAAAGATGACACCGCAGTAACTACCAGAATAAGACATGCAGTAAATAATATTTTTATAATAGAATGTTTCATGATTTTTGTGTGTTTACCGTTGACAGAAAGTTTTTTCAAAAGCGTCCATGTTATTGTTTAATAGCAACAGGCTTAGCGTAGAAGAAATCAGGCGTAAATTTCAGCATGGCATAAAACCAACTGCCCGTTTTTCTGTAAGTATCCGCTACCGCATCTGTTGTTGCCTGTCCCTTTGCAAAAGCCATATTAGCTTTAGCGTACATCATGGAATAACCTAATTCTATATTGGTAAACTTGTTCATGTTGTAGTTCAGCACCAAATCAATTTCATTACCCAGGTTTTTACCTACCAGCGATCCATCGCCCTTGGTCATGTCTTTGTTTAAAGAAAAATGATGAATATCAACTCCCAGCGTAAGCATGTTGCTGGCATATTTTAATTTCAGGTAAGGATTGTTCAATCCACCGGCCGGTGAGCCGGTGCCTACATAGAAATAATCCATATAGCCCCAGTGTTTGTGTGGCGTGCCATATAATGGATCAAATTTTTCGTCTTCCGGCGTGTTGGCATCATTACCACTCAAAACATCATAACCCGGTGTAATACTGAACTTTCCTTTCTGGTAAGTGGCGGCTATCGTATAGTGATAAGCGCTTTTCATTTTTACACCGTCCCTGTTCTTTCCGGATTGTGCATAATAAGCAGCTTGCAGGGCAATTTTTCCAAAGCCTGATGCATTACCAATGGTATGATTGACCATTAATCCGTAGGTAAAGCGGTGATTGCTACCTGTATAATCAAATTCATCTGAAGGACCGGCGGATGCAAAACGACGGCCATATACATAGCCGGCAGATGCACTGCCTGCAGAATCCAGTTTGTATTTTCCAAAATTGTCGTTAAAGAACAAACCGGAGAATTTGGTTTGCCCGAATTTCTTACTGATGTATACACTGGTAAAACTTTTATAATCCTGGTTGCCACCATTTGTAGTAGGCGGGTTTGTCCACACGGGTGTACCCGTTTTAGCACTGATATTGGCTGCATTGCCTGCACCAGCCAATGGTAGTAAACCGGCCGGTGTAGCCACGAGATTGCCCATTGAATTCTTTACATATGCAGGCACATTGGCCGGTACATAACCCGTGCCCGTTGTTCCAAACGCGTCGCTGTTCTGGTTAAATGCATAGCCAATATCAACCTGCCAGCCTTTGTGCACTGTTTTCAGCAAAGCCATATCGTGCCTGCGCCCCTGTTGCAGCCAGTCCAGGTTTCCGATAAGCCGCACATCATCATAACTCAATTCCTGGCGGCCGATTTTTATTGACATTAAATCAAATAATTTAAACTTAATAGAGGTATCGGCTTTATTGGCCAATTGCAAATCGGCCCAGGCCTCATGCAGCATAAACCTGTTACCATCCGCATTTGAAATTGAAGAAGCATCCTGACCCCAAACCCTTACGTCCTGCACTGAAACGCCAAAGGTGAGCCTGTCCCATTTGTAGCCAAATATCAGCCTGCTTCTTTGCGAAGTAAAAGCCGCCGCCTTTGAACCTTTTAGTACAAGGTTACCCAGCCCATCACGGATCTCTGTCCGCGTTCTCAACTGTCCTGAAAGTGTAAATTGCGATTGAGCATTGAAGCCAGCCACACTGCAAAGCAGTACAATCAGGATAAAATGTGGTTTTTTTAAATTTTTCAGCATAGTTTTGTTTTGGTTTTAGGTTGTTTGTCAATTTAGAATCACACTCCCCGGTTAGACTTCGACACCTGCCGGGGTTTTTTATTTTAAGCCCGTAAACAGTTACCCGTTACCGGAGTTATTGGATGTTTCTTCTACCCGTATATACACTTTCCCGCCTTCTACCTTCACCGGATAGGTTTTGATACTGCATTCATCACCGCTGAGGCATTCGCCTGTTTCAAGTGAAAATGTTTTTTTGTGAAAAGGGCAGGCTACTTTGGGTTCATCGCCCGCAGTACCTATCATGCCGCGGCTTAATGCCATTTGTTGCCGGTGCGGGCAGAGATTCTGCGTGGCATACCATTCATTTTTGCGGGTAAAATAAAATAGGGCAATTTGTTCGTCATTATACTTAACACATACGCCTCCATTTTCGGGAACATCCTGTTCATGGCAGGCGGCAAACCATGTGTGTACTTGCGGGCTGGGTAATGTTTGCATAAACGATTGTTTTAATAATTATTCGGCCAACCGGATAAACGGCCGCTGTAAAAACGGGTAATAAATAAAAAGGCAAACAATCGTTGAGGAAGGCAATCGGTGAGGCTGAGACAGTTCATCAGATTACCGCAGTCTTTGAAGACTATGGTAATCTCGGTTGAAGACTACTGTAGTCTTTAAAACTACAGTAGTCTTAAGGCTATTTCCAATCGGGTACTTTTTTCTGGTCACGCATCGGTTCAAATTGTATGGATGGATCTTTTTCATCAGGCGCGTTTACAAAATGCGTAAACCGCTTTCTGATTTCAGGGTTCTCCACTGCTGCTTTCCATTCGCACTCATAACTGTCTACCAGCAACTGCATTTCATTTTCCCATTGTGCACCCATACCAAGGCTGTCATTCACCACCACGTTGCGCAGGTAGTCAATACCACCTTCCATTTTATTTAACCAGGTAGCAGTTCTTGTCAGCGGATCAGCAGTTCTTATGTAAAACATCAGAAAGCGATCAATGTATCGGATACAGGTTTCACTGTCCAGGTCGGATGCAAGCAATAGTGCATGTTGGGGTTTGCTGCCGCCATTGCCGCAAACAAATAAATTCCATCCCTTCTCAGTGGCAATAATGCCAAAATCCTTGCTTTGTGCTTCAGCGCATTCGCGTATACATCCGCTTACGCCACCTTTCAGTTTATGAGGGGAACGCAGTCCGCGGTAACGTTCTTCAATTTGTATGGCATAACTAACGCTGTCGTGCAACCCAAAACGGCACCAGGTACTGCCCACGCAGCTTTTTACGGTGCGTAAGGATTTACCATACGCATGCCCGCTTTCAAAACCGGCAGCAATCAATGCTTCCCAAATGGCAGGAAGATCGCCAAGGTGCGCACCAAACATGTCTATACGCTGGCCACCGGTAATTTTTGTATATAGATTGTATTTTTTTGCAACAGAGCCTATCACAATTAATTTATCGGGGGTAATTTCTCCGCCCGGTATACGTGGCACAACAGAATAAGTGCCCCCTTTTTGTATGTTGGCAAGAAAACGATCATTGCTGTCCTGCGCCGTGGCATTGCCATTCTTTAAAATCATTTCTCCCCATAAGCTGGCCAGTATAGATGCAACAGGCGGTTTGCATTGTTCGCAACCATGTCCGCTTCCCAGTGTATCCAGTACTTCGTCGTATGTTTTTAACCCGTGAATTTTTACCAAATCGTACAATTCCTGCCTGCTATAGTTAAAATGTTCGCACAATACATTGCGTACGTATTTGCCCTGTGCTTTCATTGTATGCACCATAATATCTTTTACCATGGGCACACAACCACCACAACCTGTACCTGCTTTTGTACATTTTTTTATAGCATCAATCGTTTCACAGCCCTGTTTTTCCACTGCGTTACAAATATCATCTTTGGTAATGCCTTCGCAACTGCAGATTACCGCTTCGCCGGGCAATCCCAATACACCCGCTCCGGGTTCCGATTCTCCGTTTCTTGCACCCAGTAACAGGTCTTCGGGATTGGGTGGCAATACGGTTTTGTTTTTGCAGGTTTGCAATAACATATTGTATTGCTCCGCTTCACCTACCAGTATACCGCCTAATAATTGTTTGCCATCGGCGCTTATATTAATGCGTTTGTAGATGCCCTTCATTGTATCTTCAAAAACAACGCTGCGTATTTCATTGCCTGTAATAAATGGCTCACCGAAACTGGCAACATCCACACCAATCAATTTCAGTTTCGTACTCATATCATAACCGGTGAAAGATTTTTGTCCTCCCAACAGGTTGGCCGCTACTGTTTCAGCCATTTCATAACCGGGCGCCACCAGACCATAGATCATATTATTGTACAGGGCACATTCGCCGATAGCAAAAATGAAGGGGTCGCTTGTTTGTAATTTTTCGTTTACGGTAATGCCACCACGCTGGCCAGTTTCAAGACCTGCTGATTTGGCCAGTTCATCGCGGGGTTTGATCCCTGCTGAAATTACCAGCATATCAACAGCGATAGAAGAATCATCAGAAAAACGCATTCCTGTTATGGAATCGCCGCCCGTAATGGCGCTGGTATTTTTATTGGTAAGAATTTTCAGACCCAGCGATTGCAGTTTTTGTTTTAGTATTCCTGACCCGGCATCATCTATTTGTCTTGGCATAAGACGGGGTGCAAATTCAATTACGTGTGTGTCGGTAATGCCCAAATCAATCATGGCTTTGGCAGCCTCAAGTCCGAGCAATCCCCCACCAATGACTGCCCCTGTTTTTGATTTGCGTGCCCAGGCGGTCATCATTTCCAGATCTTCAATGGTGCGGTAAATAAAAACACCGTCTTTTTCAACACCGGGTAAAGGAGGAACAAAAGCTGCAGACCCTGTAGCCAATACCAGGTAGTCGTATTCTTCTGCAATGCCCTTATAGGAAAGGACTGTTTTATTTTGCCTGTCTATATGTTGTACGGGGTCGGCCAGATGAAGCGTTATATTATTTGCGGCGTACCAATCCAAAGGCGCCATCGAAAGTTCCTCTGCAGTTTTTCCGGCAAAAAACTCACTCAGGTGTACACGGTCGTAAGCAGGTCTTGGCTCTTCGCCAAAAACAACCAGGCTAATGACCTCATCCTGCTGCTTTGAGCGGATTTTTTCACAAAACTTGTAGCCCACCATTCCATTGCCAATAACTACAATTTTCATAACAATCAATTTTTAATTTGTAATTACAGGCCAACAATCATTATATTAAAATAAATCATATATAATAAAACTCGTTTAAACATTAATAAATTTTAAATAGAAAATATGATTTATATCATAAATATAAGATCAAATTGCGTAAATTTGATCTCGAATGCAGATATTTTTCACATTTTATTTTTTATAATATGAAATCTATGCTTTATTTGGTGGGTGCGGGACCAGGAGACCCTGAATTAATTACATTAAAAGCAATCAGGATACTGGAAAGTGCGGATGTAGTATTGTATGATGCCCTGGCAAATGAATCCCTGCTTCAGCATTGCCGCCCAACTGCCATAAAGGAATTTGTGGGCAAGCGCTACGGATGTCACGCCCTTTCCCAGATAGAAATCAATGACCGTATAATAATGTATGCGGCCAGCCACAAAACCGTTGTCCGGCTTAAAGGAGGAGACCCTTTTGTATTTGGCCGTGCGCAGGAAGAAATTGAAGCGGCCAGGCTGGCAGGTATAACAGTGGAAATTGTACCAGGTATATCAAGCGCCATTGCAGTTCCTGCTTCTAAAATGATACCATTGACCTGCAGGGGTATCAATGAAAGTTTTTGGGTAACTACTGGCACTACCCAATCCGGCGAAATTTCGGCAGACATCAAACTGGCTGCACAATCTTCCGCCACTGTAGTTATTCTGATGGCCATGAGTAAACTGGAAGGCATCATGGAAATATTCGCACAATATGGCAAAAGCGAGACACCTGTTGCCATTATACAAGATGGCACTACTGATAAAGAAAAAATGGTAAGTGGAACAGTAAGGGATATTGCCTACCGCGCCCAGTATGCCGGTCTCTCTAACCCTGCTATTATTGTGGTAGGTGAAGTAGTGCGTTTAGCCGGCGCAATACATATAGCGGCCGCACAAAAACAACCCTCAGATAATTTTCAAACCGGAATGGTAAAAAGTTCCGGCATCAATCATTAAGCAGTATACTTGCACGATAAACAATTGCCAGCATAGTGCATAGTATATATGAAAGACAATAAACACAAGTGCGATTTACAATCCTGCTTTTTATGCAAGCTTTGCCTGAAAGAATGGTTGCCTGCTATTGACGCTCATCGAAAGATCATCCATGTTAAAAAAGGAACCGTGATTTTCGAAGAAGGTTCCTCTGTAGAAGGCATTTACTTTATTAACGAGGGAAAAGCCAAAGTGCATAAGAAATGGGGTGAAGACAAAGAACTGATTGTACGTATTGCGGGTAAAAGCGCCATTCTTGGCCACCGTGGGCTGGGAAAATCAATGATCTATCCTGTATCGGCAACAGCACTTGAGTCAACAACGCTTTGCTTTATTGATCTTGCCTTTTTTTATACTACTACAAAAGTAAACCCCGATTTCACGTTTAAATTAATGATGTTTTTTGCGGAAGAATTACAGGAATCCGAAAAAAATATGCGCAACCTGGCGCATATGACCGTGAAAGGGCGTATTGCCTATGTGTTGCTGTTATTGGAGGAAAAATTTGGGATAAATACAGACGGCAATATTAATATTACCCTCAGCCGACAGGATCTCGCCTCTCTTGCAGGCACCACGTACGAAACTGTTTTTAGAATCCTTACTGAATTAACAGAAGAAAAGTACATTACTACTACCAACCGAAATATAGCTTTAAGAGATAAAGCAAAAATAAAACAAATTATAGATCAGCAAATCTGACCTGGTCGCGCAGAGCTGGCGGAGAAAAAGAGTTTCTCGTCGTTGTTGGTCGCACAGAGCTAGCAGAGAAAAGGAGACACGGTTTCTTTGTCAATCCCGCTTTTTTTTCATTCCGACGAAGGAAGGATCTGTACTCGCAGCACAGGCATAACTGCAAACATGAAATTGGGTATTAATTTTCACGAAACAATTCACGCACGCATAAAACAAGGAAGAGTGACAGGCATGCATTTTGTGCATTTTGATGAATCGTTCATTTAAATTATTAGTTATGAAAAATAGTTTAATTGCAGAAACATCGATTACTATTCAGGCAAAACCGGAAAAGGTTTGGGAGGCTATCACCACTCCCCGAATGATTAAAAAATACCTGATGGACACAAACGTAAAAACAGACTGGAAAGCAGGCAGTCCGATCACCTATGATGGTGAGTACAACGGAAAAAAATATCATGATAAAGGCGTGATAAAAAAAATTGAAAAGGAAAAACTTTTTCAATCCACCTACTGGAGTTCGATGGGCGGAAAAGAGGATACACCTGAAAATTACAATTTGGTTACCTATAAACTTGAGGGCAAAGGCGATCAAACAATTGTAACCATTTCACAGGATAATATCCATACTGAAAAGGAAAAAGAACAAGCCGCAGAAAATTGGAAACCGGTACTAAAAAAATTGAAAACAGTAGTTGAAGAAAATGAAACACATCCGGTATAAATATAAAAATCATACAGTCTCCCAACTAAAAAAGATGCACGACTAAGTGCGTCTTTTTATTTTTAAACTTTAGTGTAAAAACATTAATCAGTCATGATCAATACGCGGTTAATGGCATATGATTGCCTGCCCTGCCGCAGCAGGCAATTGCGGACTAATGAATGGAATGCCAAGATTCATTCCTCTTATTATTAGGACAAGGCCCGCAGCCATAATAAAAAAAGGGATCGATTTCTTAAAGACTTTTTTTAACCGGGGGCCGGCCATTTGGGCGCCATAAGCAACCAGCATCATGGCCGGCAGGGTACCGGCACCAAACATGGCCATAAAACCCATGGACTGGTATACTTTATAAAATGACAAACTTGCTGCCAGTGCTATATAAACCATACCGCAGGGCAACAAACCATTGGCCATACCTAACAGTAGAAAACCAGCCAGGCCCGTATTGCGTTTTACTATTTTCCCAATGAATCTGCTAACAGCTGCATAAAACCGGTTTAAAAATGAAAGTTGCACCATTCGGTGTTGCGTAAAATATAAAACCGCCAGCATCAGCAGAAAAATACCAAGGGTAATAGAAAACCATTGTTGCACGCCCGCCATATAAATACCTCTGCCTGCCAGCCCAAATAGTAAACCCATTAAACAATAAGTAACCACCCTGCCCAACTGGTAAATGAACAATGATAATAGTTTTAACGGTGCTGACAACCGGTACGTGGGAAGCGCAAGACTTAGCGGCCCGCACATACCAATGCAATGCAAACTACCGGCAAAACCCAATAAAAAACCAGATAATAATATAGGGATCATGCTTACAAAATGGTGATGCTTTCAGCTGAATAATATTTCTTTCCATTCGCGCTCCATTCAATCTTAACGGTATAGTTTCCCGGCGCTACTGCGTGTTCAAAAGATTGTGCTCCATTTTTATCAACCGCCAATAAAAACCGTTTGTCGTTTTTAGAATTGTAAGCACAGTAAAACAACACGCTTCCCGATAATGAGCTTTTCCTCATTTCGCCGGGCATTTGCAAAATGATGTCCTTGCCCGATTGCTTCAATTGAGGCGGCTTGCTCAACAGACTGGCATTGTCTGATCCATCTATGACATCCTGGTATTTCAATTCGCTTTTATAGTATTCCTTTTCCACCAGTTCAAAATTGGTTCCAAAGCAACGGTATACCATATAGCCCATCATGGAAGCAAAAACGATAAAGGTGATCATTAATTTATATCCCCAGCTCATGATACTATTTTTTTAAAATTTTATAAATGCACCCATAAAAGTGGTTTCTGCAGTGGTAATTTTTACATCGCCCTGGTAAAGCCCAACACTTACAGGCAATTTTCGCTGCCGCATAAAACTTTTGGGTAATACTATAAAAAACGACCCTGTTCCCTGCCCTTCTTTTTTTACTTTGATACTTTTTCCCTCTGCTTCAATAATTCTGCCCGGTGCATTCTCCAGGCGCAGTGTTACGGGAATGTCTTTTAATGTTTTGTTGATTACTTTGATCGTATACAGGTTAGAAAGGCTATCTTCTCCCCTTTCCTGGTACAACATACCCGCGGCCCTTACAATGGTGCCGTCTACATTTTTTCTTGTTGCCAGCAGAAAAGAAAGTAAACCAGCCAGTATAACCAATACCATTGTATAGAATTTCATTCTGCCGGTGTACCGAAGCTTTTTATGATCAGCAATACCGTTTTCAGAAGCATAACGAATCAAACCGCGCGGCTTACCCGTAGCATCCATCATGGTATTGCAGGCATCAATACAGGCCGTACAACCCACACATTCCATCTGGGTGCCATTGCGTATGTCTATTCCCGTTGGACATACCTTTACACACTGGAAACAATCAATACAATCTCCAATATTAATATCTGCGCTTTTCAATTTTTTATACTTCCCCCTTGGCTCCCCTCTTTTATAATCATAGGCAACTATCATAGAATTGCGATCCAGCAATACACTTTGCAACCTGCCGTATGGACATATAACTGTACAAGCCTGCTCCCTGAAGTAAGCATACACTCCATAAAATACACCTGAAAAAATGAGCAGTGATAAAAATCCAGCAGTATGCTCAGTTACCGGTTCTGTAATAATTTTCTTAAGGGCATCCACACCAATAATATAAGAAAGAAAAAAATTGGCGATAATAAATGCCAAAAAGAAAAATGCCCCATGTTTAGCCAGTTTTACCCGTATCTTTTTGGCGGTCCAGCCACTGCTTTTTAACAATTTCTGGCGCGCAGCGTCTCCTTCAATCAGGTATTCAACTTTTCGGAAAAGCATTTCCATAAAAATGGTTTGCGGACAAACCCATCCGCAAAACAAACGTCCAAAAGCAGCCGTAAAAAGCACTACAAACACAATGAAGGTGATCATCGTTACACCCAGTATAAAAAAATCCTGTGGCCAGAATATTTTACCAAAAATAATAAACCTGGCTTCGGGTATATTAAACAGAAAAAGTGGGCGCCCATTCAACTTTATAAAAGGCAGCGAAAAAAACAGTATAAAAAAGCCAAGACTCACCAGCGTACGGACATTATAAAACTTTCCTTTTGGTTTTTGTGCAAATACCCAATTCCGTTTCCCTTTGGCGTCCACGGTTGCCAGCCTGTCGCGGAAAGATTCCTTTGCAGGCTGTTTTCGGGAAATACCATTGGTTGCTGCTTCACTCATAATAGATACTGTTTAATTATTGGCTGTTACACTTGCCGTCTTTGTGGTGCTATCTGCTGCTGGTTTGGCAGGGGCAGCGCCATCGGCTTCCAGCACGCCCTGCGGCGCTTTTGGATTGGCGGGTTTGGTGCCCTTCAGCGATTTGACATAGCTGGCCAGCTCTGCAATTTGTTTATTGGAATAACTGTTTTGCCACTGCGGCATAGCATTGATGCCGTAACGGATGGTTTTAAAAATATTTTTTATGTCTCCGCCATGCAGCCAGTAATCATCGGTTAGATTGGGACCCACATTGCCCGCCCCGCCATCGCTGTGACAGGCGACACATGATTTGGCAAAAAAAGTTTTACCTTCTTCAATATCGCCCGCATCTGTTAACAACGTAACAGTGTTTTCATCTACAGACTCGCCTTTGCTTTTTAAATATTCTTTCACCTCAATATCCGCTTTGGCAATAGCTGTTTCATATTCCTCCACTCCTGTCTGACCCGTGTGCGATACATGAAAACGGTAGAGATAAATACCAGCAACAATAATGGTCAGATAAAATCCATACAACCACCATGGTGGCAACCGATTGTCCAGTTCACGGATGCCGTCGTAATCATGGCCAAGATCAATATTGGCTTCCTGCTCAGCAGATTTAAAACTGTTGAGCTTAATCCACCACCCGCCCAACCTGGTTTTCCAAACAGATAAGGCAGTGGCCTTTTCCACTTTCTCCTTTTCAACCCTTAGTAAAATCCTTACATTGATCAGCAGCGTCAATATCACCACCAGTTCAAGAAAAATAACTGAAGTAAGGATATAAAAAGCAGAAGCAGACATACCGGCAATACGATTTACTACGGCTGTGGTATTTTCTGCAGCTGTAGTTTGGGCGGTTAGCGTGTTGCTGAAAATAAAAATCAATACAAGCGCAGTTACAATTGTTTTGACAGCACCGGCTTCCTGCTTTTCTTTTTTCATTTTTACCTGTGCAACACCCAGTAACAGATTGGCCAGCATAAAAATTATCAGTAAAAGAATAAGCATTAAAATAAGAAAACCAATGGTAACCGGGTTATCAAAAGCCGATGGTTTTGGCGGGCCCTCTGCATGCAGCGATGGTATATGCAGTAATAACAGACCTGCAAAAAGGCATGTAAGGTGTCTTAATAATTTACGCAATGATGTTGGCATATAAACAGTTTTGTGATACTTAATTGTCGAGTGGAATGCGGCTTATTTCAGTAAAAGTATTTTTGTTGGTTTTGAATACCCAGGTTAGCACGGCAGCAAAAAAAACTACGAATATGGCGAGCGATATCATTCCGAATATGTCTACCCCGCCAATTTTTTCTATATAATGTATGAATTTCATGAGTTTCTTTTTATAGGATTATTTTTCTGCAATTGCCTTTGCGGGTACTGATTTAATATCTCTGCCAATCCGCTGCATGTAGGCAATCAGGGCAATAATTTCTGCACCGGACGGGGTTATTATTTTATCCTTCTTCAGGTTGGCGGCTATGGAATCGGCCTGATGCATCAAATCTTTGTTGGCTATTTTATCATAGCCTTCCGGATAAGGAACACCCAGCGTTTGCATGGCTCTTATTTTTGCAGGTGTTGATGCAGTATCTAACTGATCATCCAGCAACCAAGTATACTGCGGCATAATAGAACCCGGCGACATTGACCTGGGATCATACATGTGATTGTAATGCCAGCTATCAGGATATTTACCACCTTCACGTGCCAAATCAGGACCAGTACGTTTACTACCCCATTGAAAAGGATGATCATAAACAAACTCACCTGCTTTTGAATATTCACCGTAACGAGCCACTTCATCCCTGAATGGCCGAATCATCTGCGAGTGACAGTTATAACAGCCTTCCCGCAGATAAATATCGCGGCCCTGCAATTCAAGCGGTGTATATGGCTTTACACTGGCAATAGTAGGTATATTGGATTTGACCAGGAAAGTTGGAATCATTTCTATCAGCCCGCCAATAGCCACTACAATTAGACTCAGCACCAGCATGGTCATTGGTCTTCTTTCCAGTATACGGTGCCAGTATTCCTTTTTTTCACTTACCTGTTTTATCAACGGTGGGGCTTCTGCTGCTTCATTTGCAATGAAAGAACCTTGTTTGATAGTTTTATACAGGTTGTACACCATAAAGAATGTACCGGTCAGATAAATAGCACCACCAATGCTGCGCAGAATGTAAAATGGTTTAATGCTGTTTACCGTTTCAAGAAACTGAAATTTCAATTGCCCTTCCGGTGTAAATGATTTCCACATAAGGCTTTGTTCAAAACCAGCCCAGTACATGGGTACAGCGTAAATAATAATTCCAATAGTGCCCAGCCAAAAATGATTGGTGGCCAGTTTTTTTGAATACAGGGTCGTATCCCAAAGTTTGGGCACCATATAATAAAGTATCGCAAAGGCCATAAAACCATTCCATCCCAACCCGCCAATATGCACATGCGCAATGGTCCAGTCTGTAAAATGAGAAATGGCGTTTACACTTTTCAAACTCAGCAATGGCCCTTCAAATGTGGCCATACCATAACAGGTAATGGCCACTACCATAAATTTTAATACCGGTTCTTCCCTCACTTTATCCCACGCACCACGAAGCGTAAACAAACCGTTTAACATACCGCCCCAACTGGGAGCAATAAGCATAATAGAGAAAACAACTCCCAGCGACTGCGCCCAGTCGGGTAAAGCGGTGTACAATAAATGGTGTGGTCCGGCCCATATATACAAAAAGATAAGCGCCCAGAAGTGTATAATAGAAAGCCTGTAAGAATACACAGGTCTGTTAGCCGCTTTAGGCAGGAAATAGTACATGAGGCCCAATACCGGTGTGGTAAGAAAGAATGCAACGGCATTGTGCCCATACCACCATTGCACCAGCGCATCCTGTACGCCTGCATACCAGCTATAACTTTTCATGAATGATACCGGTATCTCAATAGAGTTAACGATATGCAATAATGCCACAGTAACCCAGGTGGCGATATAAAACCAGATGGCTACATATAAATGTTTCTCCCTTCTTTTAACAATGGTACCAAACATATTGATACCAAAAATTACCCAAACCAGCGTGATGGCAATATCAATGGGCCATTCCAGTTCCGCATATTCTTTACCGGTAGTTTTCCCCAGCACCAGGCTTATTGCTGCGGCCAGAATGATCGACTGCCAGCCCCAGAAATGTATCCAGCTTAACCGGTCGCTGAACATCCTGGTTTTGCACAACCGCTGCAATGAATAATAAACACCCGCAAAAGTGGCATTGCCCACAAATGCAAAAATGATAGCATTGGTATGCAGGG
>Ga0157376_10000534_pt1 | contig 24453 bp, 25 predicted proteins | sample M45metaG_FD_121801 | JGI IMG/M metagenome (GOLD analysis project Ga0157376, IMG submission 121801) | Miscanthus rhizosphere microbial communities from Kellogg Biological Station, Michigan, USA - M4-5 metaG | ecosystem: Host-associated > Plants > Roots > Rhizosphere > Soil | place: USA: Michigan...
AAATAAATAGGATTACTCATTTATCCCCATTTTTTTCCAACGACTATCTACATAATTATAAACAAGAGGCTCCCCAGTAACCAACTCTAAATGTAAGACCTCTTCCTTAGAAAGGTTTTCTAAAAACATAATGATAGCGCGCAAAGAGTTCCCATGAGCTGCAATAAATATATTTTTTCCCTCTTCTAAAAAGGGAACTATTTTTTTTTGAAAATAAGGAATGGCACGCGCAGCTGTCATTTCAAGACTTTCCCCTCCAGGAGGAGCCACTTCAAAACTGCGTCGCCAGATATGCACCTGCTCTTGGCCATACTTATCAATAGTTTCTTGTTTATTTAATCCTTGTAACTGACCATACATCCGTTCATTAAGTTCCCAGGCAGTAACTAAAGGAATAGAGTTCTTCTCTGCCACAGGACTATAAATTCGAGACCCCTCTTTTAATCTATCTTCATGAGAGTGTAAAATGAGAGGAACCTTTCCACTACTATGTTTTGTCATAGACAGGATAGCTGTCATTAAGGCGCGAAAGAGGGTTGATGTAAAGATAAGATCAATTGGAAAATGCGCGATGCGCTGCCCCGCTTTTAAAGATTCTTCTATTCCTTTTTCGCTTAAAGGAATATCTACCCATCCTGTAAATAAATTTAATTTATTCCACTCTGACTCACCATGTCGAAGCAAGATCAATTTACCCATTATTTCCTCTTTTTTTCTTATATTTTAACTCTATTCCCTATAAAATAACTAGGTATGAAAAAAACAGGAAATCGATTAAGTAAAATTTTAGCAGCAGCCGGTGTTGCTTCAAGGCGCGCCTCAGAAGAACTGATTTTTTCTGGGCAAGTGCAAGTAAATGGAGTCGTGGTATTTACGCCTCAAACCTTTGTTACTTTAGGAAAAGATCAAATTAAGGTAAATGGATCTCTGATTCATGGCGAGGAAAAAAAGGTTTACTATATTTTAAATAAACCTCATGGCTATATTTGTTCCAACAAACGCCTAGAGGGGAAGAAATTAGTAATAGATCTTTTTCAATCTATGCACCAACGCCTTTTTACAGTAGGTCGTTTAGATAGAGACACGACTGGACTCTTAATTGTGACTAATGATGGCCATTTTGCTCAAAAAATTATTCACCCATCCGCCAATCTTGTTAAAGAATACCTTGTCAAGACCTTTCAGGAAATCTCTCATACCCATTTAGAAATGATCTCTGAAGGCACTTTAATTGAGGGGTGTTGGATTCGACCTTTCAAAGTAGTTAAAGTGCGTAAGGGAACTCTTAAGGTTTGCGTCAAAGAGGGAAAGAAAAGAGAAGTGCGTTTACTAGTCGAAAAAGCTGGATTGCAGATTATGTCTCTTAGCCGTATACGCATTGGCGATTTATCTCTAGGCAATATCCCTATTGGCTCTTGGAGAGAAATGACTTCTCAAGAAAAAACCTCTGTTTTAGGGAATTCAAAGATCTCTTAGATTAAAACTATTTTTTAATGATAATATGTTAAAAATAGTTACAGACTAAAAATTTTGACCTTTATTTACCTATGGATTAATTTATGCTAAGCATCGCACGTTTTTTTGGAAAATCTCCTTTCGCTCCATTACAGACTCATATGAATAAAGTGGCAGGATGCATTGAAAAACTGAAAAAAATAGTGGACCTTCTTATAAAAAAAGATCTGGATAAAATCGAAAAATTAGCAGAGGAACTCTCTAATTTGGAACATGAAGCAGATCTTACCAAAAATGATATTCGCAACCATCTACCTAAAAGCTTATTTTTACCTATTGATCATAGGCAATTCTTAGAAATCCTCTCTGTTCAAGATAGCATTGCTGATAAAGCAGAAGAAATTGGCATTTTATTAACATTGCGCCTTGAAGCTCTATTTCAGGATTTTACCATTGACATCCCCTCTCTTTTTAATAAAAACAGTGAAGTATTTTGGGCTGTGAAAAAAATCATTGAAGAGATGGATGCCCTTTTAGAGTCCTCTTTTGGCGGATTAGAAGCAGAAAAAGTAAAATCTATGGTAGAAGTCATCGCTTTTAAAGAATGGGAAGCAGATAAAATGAAACGAGTTCTCATCAAACAACTCTTTTCAGAAGGAGACACGCTATCAGCTCCCATTTTCCATCTCTGGTTAAAGCTAATAGAAGAAATCGGAGAAATTGCGCATCTCTCTGAACGCTTGGCAAACCGCATTCGAATGATATTAGAACTTAAATAGACCAATGGAAGTTGATAGTATTTTAAAAATTTTAATCTTAGTAATAGGATTTTATATGGCTTGGAATATCGGCGCAAACGATGTTTCAAACGCCATGGGAACCTCTGTTGGCTCTGGCGCTCTTTCCCTACGAAAGGCAGTCATTGTAGCAGCTATTTTAGAATTTAGCGGAGCCTTCTTTGTCGGAGGCACTGTCTCTCAAACCATTCAAACTGGTATTGTTGATACTACAATTTTTGCTTCAGAGCCTCTTATTCTTATTTTAGGCATGTGCGCTGCTCTACTGGGAACCGGAATTTGGTTACAAATAGCTTCTTACCAGGGTTGGCCAGTTTCTACCACTCATGCTGTAGTAGGAGCTATATTAGGATTTGGCTCTCTAATTAGCCTTAAAGCCGTTCATTGGAATGAAATTGGATTTATCGCTCTTAGCTGGATTATCTCGCCTCTATTAAGTGCTATTTTTTCTTATCTTTTATTTAATATTATACAGAGAAAAATTCTTTATGCCATGAACCCTGTTCAAGCTACAAAAAAATTAATGCCTTTTCTGGTATTTCTTATTTTTTTCATCTTTACTCTAAGTTGTCTGTCTAACGGTCTTAAAAATCTACACTTAACAATTAGCTTTCCAACTGCTTTATCAATAGCTATTGCTGTAGGTGCGCTGGCTGCCATTATTGCTCTATTAATTATTAAACGTCTTCCCCATTTAACAGAATATGCAGTTTCTAATCCCCGACATACTCCTCAAACTGTACTTAGCTTAGAAAAAGCGATCAAACACTTACAACGAGTAAGAGCTTCTTCTCACGATGAAACTCATTTAAAAGTAAAAGATCTCCTGCATGCCATTCAAAAACTCTCAAATGATTTACGTAAAGAGACCACCCTATTAGAAAGCACATCCGAATATAATATCGTTGAAAAAATGTTTGTCTATCTACAAATTATGAGCGCCTGTTTTATTGCGTTTGCACATGGCGCCAATGATGTCGCTAATGCAATAGGTCCTGTAGCCGCTGTTTTAGACACCATTAAACATGGAGTGATGAGTGAAGCTTCTATTATTCCTTCTTGGTTACTCATATTTGGAGGCATAGGCATTGTAATAGGGCTGGCTACTTGGGGCTGGCGTGTCATTGAAACGATTGGAAAAAAAATTACCGAACTGACACCCACTCGAGGATTCTGCGCAGAATTTGGCGCCGCTGCGACTATTCTCTTTGCATCTAAATTAGGACTACCTATTTCTACTACTCACTGTCTGGTGGGAGCTGTTCTGGGTGTTGGGTTAGCAAAAGGCTTTCGAGCTCTTAATTTATCCATGCTTCACGATATTTTACTTTCATGGATAATTACCATTCCAGCTAGCGCGATTATGACTATCATTATTTACTATATTCTAAAATTTTTATTTATATAAAAATTGATTGGCCACCCTGGGCCTTTTTGCAATCATCTGCCCAATAGCTCTTATCCAATCAGATCGACGATTTAACGCAGGAGCTCGATAAGCTTTTAATCCTCTCTTCTCAACAAGAGGTAAATACTGATACTCAATTTCATAAAGAGTCTCCACATGATCAGAAGTAAAGCTCAATGGAATAAAAACAACTTGTTTATCATTTCTTCTAGGAGATAAGATCTCTTTACAAAATTCATCTGTATAGGGACGCAACCACTCTTCCTTGCCAAATTTAGATTGATAAGATAACTGTGATAAAGCCTCTGGAAAGTAAGAGGCTATTTTTTCAAAAGAACGTTTACACTCGTTTTCATATCCATCCCCTTTATCAATATAACTTTTGGGTAATCCATGAGCAGAAAAAAGCAAAATCGTTTCCGATTCATTTAACTTATAAGAGTGTAAAAATTCCTGAATAAGCTTTGCCATAACTTCTATATAAGCGCTATCATCAGAATAGGAGGAAACCCACTCCAGTCTTTGTACAATGGAGGCAGACAAATGGGTAGTAAACCATCTAGCAATACTACCCGTTGTAGTATAACTAAATTGAGGGAAAAGAGGAAAAACCGTAAAACGTGTGCTTGTTTCCTCTTGCATCTGTTTGATAAAGAGAGTGTGTGTAGCCGCTAAGTAGCGATGAAAAGTCAGGAAGGGCAACCCTATTTCTTTAGATACCGACTCTGCTATAAACTCTGTATCTCCAAAAATAGGGGAGCCCCCTCCAATTAAATCATAATCATGCTTCACCTTTCGAGCCCTTTTTTTAGCAATATATGTAAAGAACCATCGATGTAAAAAATCGGGCATTTTCGAAGAAATAAGATCGCGATCAGTAAGAAGTGAGATCAAAAAAGATTCCACCTCATCTAAACTTCTAGGCCCTCCGAAATTGACGATCAATAATTTTTCTGAGATCATGATAACAGTTTACACATTGGATTAAAAAAATGAAAAAGTTTCTCACACTAATAATTCTTGCACTCTTTCTTTTAAATAGCTGCACCACTGAAACGCCGCCCTCTTATACCGTCGGGTTAGATCCATTATGGTATTCCATGGACATTCCAGAGCGAGAAAAAAACTTGCTGGGTTTCACTTCCGATATCTTAAAAGAAATTAGCCTAAGTCAAAAAATAAATATAGAAATCCTTTTGCGCAATTGGGATAACTTAATTGACGGGCTAAAAGAAAAAAAATATCAAGGCATACTATCTACGCTCTATCCTTACTCATTTTATCTAAATAAATATGATTTTTCAGATCTTTTTTTAGCTACCGGCCCTGTCTTAGTAGTCCCTAGCCATTCTTCTGTCACCTCTTTAGAGGGATTAATCGATAAGCAAATAGGGGTACAAGAGGGTTCCGAGGGAGCACTTATTATCAAAATGCAACCCCATATACTTATGCGAAACTATACTTCTATTCCGCAAGCACTCAATGCTTTATCGAATGGAGAAATCGATGGAGCTATTGTCAATATTCTAGCAGCTGAAGCCTATTGTAAAGATCTCTATTTTGAAAAACTTAAAATCCTCCCACCTATCTTGAATGATCAAGGCATTCGTCTATTGACATTGCACAACCAAAATAGAAAATTTATTGAGAAATTTAACATGGGATTAAAAAAAATGCATAAAAATGGAAAATATAAAGAATTACAGCAAAAATGGTCATTAGGTCCTACTTAAGTGAGGCCTTAGGAAAGATGCGACACTTATCATGCTCACTATATTCTTCTCTCACTTTTTTTAATTCTTTGGGATTTACAGGAGATTTTTTAAGATCCCAAATCTGTTCAGCGTAATTTTTTATCGATATATCGGTTGAAAAGTTGCCCATACTTGCTATATTGTGAATCGCATACTCAGCCCATTTAAGTGGCTGTTCATAGAGTGCTTCTACTTTTTTTTGCGTATCGTAATAACTAGAAAGATCATTCAAAACAAAAAAGCGATCTGCCCCATCTCCATTTTGGGTCTCTAAAAGTATATTATATAAACCGAGTAACGCTTCGTGTTCGTCTTCTGTTTCTGCAAGAGAGTGATCCTTAAGAGAATCCACAGCCTCTTTAATGGCTGAATGGTGCATATAAATTTCCCAAGGATTATAACTTTTCTGCTTTCTTGTTTCTCTATTTTGATCAGCAGAAGCTCCAAACTTAAAAGGCCACCAAGCATCAGAAACTGCCTCGTGCATCTCCACATTGGCCCCATCTTCCGTCCCAATAGTGAGAGCTCCATTCATAGATAATTTCATATTACCTGTTCCTGAAGCTTCAAAACCCGCAGTCGAAATCTGCTCAGAGAGATCCGCTGCTGGAATAATCATCTCAGCACGAGAGACATTATAATTTTCTATAAAAACCACTTTTAATTTTTTAGACACAGATTCATCCGCATTAATTTTACGAGAGATAGAGTGAATAAGCCGAATGATATTCTTAGCTACTGTATAACCTGGAGCCGCTTTACCAGAAAAAATGGACATACGTTTAATCTTTCTAGCATTAGGGTTTTTTCTCAATTCATGATACATCATCAAGATATGTAACGCATTTAACAACTGTCGTTTATATTCATGAAAGCGTTTGATATGCACATCAAAAAGAGCCTCTGTATCCAATGTGCTACTATAACTGATGATAGATCCAAAAGCATCTCTCATAGGATGCTTTTCTGTAAGATAATTAATTAAATTTTGCTTATTCTCTTTTTTAATTTGTAAAAATTCCTGCTGACTCACAAGGTCACTTGCAAAAGAGGCCAATTTTTTTATTTGTTGAAAATCTAAAATCCATTCTTTCCCAATGCGCGCTGTAATAAAAGCCGCTAGTTTTGGATTGGAGTATAATAACCAACGTCTTTGAGTCACTCCATTAGTTACATTAACAATTTTATCGGGATACATTTCGTAAAAATCCTTAAAAAGAGTCTTTTGTAAAATATCAGTATGTAGAGCGGCTACTCCATTAACAGCATGCGATCCAGCAATCGATAAATAAGCCATCTTCACTTGACCTTCTTGAATCATCGACATACGCTGCACTCTCGCTTCATCAAAGCCAAATCTTTCTCTAACCTCATTGCAAAATTGCTGATTGATCTTTTCAATAATATGGAATTGAACAGGTAATAAATGGCTTAATCGATTTTCATTCCATTCTTCTAACGCCTCTTTTAAAATCGTGTGATTTGTATAACTAAAACAGCTCGTTACTATGTCCCAAGCTTCATGCCATCCATAGTCAAAATCCTTCAATAAAATGCGCATCAATTCCACAATAGCTAAAGCAGGATGTGTATCATTAATCTGGATACGCACTCGATCTGCCAATGTAGAAAGATCAGGATAATATTTAAGATGATGTAAAATAATATCCTGAATAGATGCCGAAGCTAATAAAAACTCCTGCTTCAATCTAATGCGCTTGCCTACTTCATTATTATCATTAGGATAGAGGACATCTGTTAAGGAGCTATTTTCGGCTGCTTGACCTAAATTGCCTGCATTAAAACGCTGCAGTTCAAAATTGCGCGGAGATTCTTTTGTTGTCCAAAGACGGAGAGTCAATGTATTAAAATCAGCTTCCTCTGAATAGCCAACGATTGGCAAATCGTAAGCAATCGCTCTTACCTCATCGCAATCTACCAAATTATGGACTTCCACTCCTTTTTTATTCAAAACAGAGGTGGCACAGCCTCCATAAAAAACTGAAATGGGATGACGATCGCGTCTAAACTCCCAAGGATTTTGATGCAAAAGCCAATTATCTGGCCTCTCGATCTGATATCCTTCCCAAATTTCCTGATCAAAAATGCCATATTGATAGCGCAATCCATATCCCACTGCGGGGTATTGCTGTGTAGCTAAAGAATCTAAAAAACAGGCAGCAAGCCGTCCTAATCCCCCATTACCCAATCCAGGATCTGGCTCCATCTCCATTTCTTTTTTCAAACTTCGATTCATTTTTTTCATGACCACTGTCACAAGATCCATAGCATTGATATTGATAAGATTATTTCCCAATAATCTTCCTGGCATATATTCCATACATAGGTAGTATAAAATACGCGCTTGATTTTTATGCATCGTGTGAAAAGTCGCCGTCCAATTAATCATGATCTCTTCGCGCATCGTTAAACAAAAAGCTTTATAAAACTCATCATTATTTGCTTCATCTAGCGTCACTCCCATATTAGTAATCAAATAATGTTTAATTTTACTAATCAAAGCCTCTGCTTGATAATTTAAAGTGTCATCGACCATAGAAACCTATTCTTATTTTCTTTTTTGATAATTCACTTGGGCTTTGTTATACAAGAGAATTTTAAACTCACCTTACGCAAACAGGAGGCCTTATGGACTGTTTGTAAGGTGAGTTAAACACTTTCAGCAGTGTGCAAAAAAATCAGTGTAGAGTATACATACAAATATGCATAAATATGACCTCATCGTTATCGGTGCTGGACCTGCAGGAGAAAAAGCTGCTGTCAAAGCCGCCTATTTTGGGCACAGGGTCGCCATTATTGAAAAAGAACAAACCTTCGGGGGTGCAGAAAGAGCCGATGCTCTTCCCTCTAAAACATTAAAAGAAAGCGCTCTTTATTTTTCTGGCAAACATGACAAAGGTCTATATGGAATTGATCGCGACTTGGAACGTACCGCCTCATTCACTGATTTTATGTTTCGCAAAAATCATGTTGCGAAAATAGTTGCAAAAGAAATTCGAGATAATTTAATTCGTCATAAAGTAGATATTTATAAAGGAGTAGCCTCTTTTGAAAATGCTCATACCATCAAAATAGAGGGAAAAGAGGAGGTTTTCATTTCAGGTGATCATATTATCATTGCCACTGGCTCTTATCCTTATCATCCTCCTGATATCCTTTTTGATGAAACCCTCATTCACGACTCTGATTCTATTTTACTTATCCAACATTTTCCTAAATCTCTCTGTATTGTAGGGGCGGGTGTCATTGGATGTGAATATGCCACCATTTTTTCAACTATGGGAACAAAAGTGCATCTTATAAACAATCAGAAGCACATTCTTCCTTTCGTCGATAATGAAGTTTCAAACGAACTAGTGGAACAAATCACAAAATCAGGAGTTCAAATCCATTTTGAAACCAGTATTGAAACAATAAAAAAATCCAAAAACAAGCTAGAAATTTTGCTCTGTAATGGAACTCTGTTCGAAGTAGAAATGTTTCTTTTCGCTGCAGGAAGAAATGGAAACATCGAGCATTTACATGTCGAAAAAATTGGGTTAAAAACAGGCCCCAGAGAAATAATCCTTGTAGATAAAACGTATCAGACCAATATTCCTCATATCTATGCCATCGGTGATGTAATTGGATTTCCTTCACTCGTCAGCACTAGCATGGACCAAGGGAGAGTCGCTGTATCCCATATGTTTCAAATACAAGATCTTGAAACCTTACCCCATTTTTTCCCCTATGGTATTTATACTATACCAGAAGTTTCCATGGTAGGAATGAGCGAACAAGAAGCTCAAAAAAACAAGATATCCTATTGCATCGGCAAAGCGCGTTACGTAGATATGCCGAGAGGGGAGATTATGGGTTCAAAATCAGGCTTTTTAAAACTGCTCTTTACTCGGGAAGATCTAATCATTACGGGAGTGCATATTATTGGAACACTCGCTACGGAAATTATTCACTTTGGGCTGATGCTCATAGAAGAAAAAAAAACCATCTACTATATTATAAGCACCGTTTTTAACTTTCCTACTCTCCATGATCTCTATAAATATGCAGCCTATGATGGTCTGAGCAACTTAGCTGGACACAAGATAAAATCTTGATAATTAGCCTTCAAAACATTACTCTTTAATAATCCGTGAATATAAAAAACAGCCTTTTTAGAATAGCTATCTATTTATGGAAAAAAATTTTTCTATCCAATAAAACAGATCCTATTCATCCTCGTTATTTAATCGTCTCTACTACTGGGTTAGGAGATACTCTGTGGGGTGCCCCTGCTATCAAATCACTTAAACTATCTCAACCCAAAGCCTATATCGCTCTATTAACTAGTCCCATTGGACAAGAAATTTTCAAACACAATCCCTATATTGATAGAATATATATTTTTAAAAAGTCTCTATTCTCACAAATAAGGCTTATTTATACATTACGACAAGCCAAAATTCAAACCGCTCTCATCTTTCATATTTCACAAAGGCCCGCTATTCCTTTATCTATTTTTGGAGGAGCTTCCCATCTAATCGGGTCTCAAAATATGAATAAAGGCCTCGATTTTCTTTTAAATATAATTTTACCTCTGACTCCTATTCATGAAATCAAAAGGCGCCTGAATATAATAGTCAAAACAGGGGCTCGTGAGCTGAGTCATCATTTAGAGCTTTTTACCTCTCCAGAAGATGATGTGATCGACTCATTTTTGCAAAAACATCAACTCTCTCTTGAAACTCCTCTTATTGGCATTCACCCTGGAGCGAAAGACTCATTTAAGCGATGGCCTGCTCGTTTATACATTGAAGTAGCCGATCGTTTGCAAAAAACACTTGGGTATCAAATTCTCCTATCAGGTAATGCTTCTGAAAAGCTTCTAACTGAAGAAATCGCCAGTGGTTTACCAGGAGCTCTCCTGTGTAACGACCTACCCGTTCGTTCTTTTTCTCTTCTTCTGAAAAAGCTAAAACTTTTCATTACTAATGATACAGGACCTATGCACCTAGCCTTTGCTATGAATACACCTACCGTGGCCCTTTTTGGGCCTACTAATCCCACCCTATGTGGCCCTTATATGGCTACCAACGTCACTATCATAAAAAAACAGCTAACATGCACTCCCTGCTTACGTAAAAAATGCAAAGACCCCTTTTGCTTACTACAAATTTCTCCAGAAGAAGTTTATAAAGCTGCTATAGACCTAATACTAGTATGAATTCTATTTTTATTATCATAATTAATTGGAATGGAAAAGAAGACACTATTAATTGCTTAAGATCTCTAGAAAAAATTAAAGACCCCTTTGAAACTATTGTAATAGACAATGGTTCAATAGATAATTCTACAGAAACCTTGAGATTGCTCTTCCCGAATATAACTCTTATAGAGACAGGAAAAAATCTAGGATTTGCCGGAGGAAATAATGTGGGTATTCAATATGCCTTAGATCAGGGGGGTAAGGCTATTTTTTTACTAAACAATGATACAATAGTTGATCCAGATATTTTAAATGCTTTTCAATTAGCAGTTCACAATCATCCAGAAGCAGCTATTTTTGGAGCTAAAAATTATTTATTTGATTCCCCTCTTCAATTAGACCATTTTGGAGGCATGTGGAACAAAAAAAAAGCAAATTTTGACCTAATTGGCCACCGCTTGATGGATGATGGGCATAGTTGGGAAGAAGAGATGGAAATAGATTACGTATGTGGCTGTAGCTTTTTTATTAAACGAGAGGTCATTGACGCTATTGGACTATTAGATCCTAGATTCTTTCTGATTTGGGAAGAGTCTGACTTTTGTTTTCGCGCAAAAAAAGCGGGCTTTCTTACCATGACTTGCCCCAAAGCTAAAATCTGGCATAAAGTTTCAGCCTCTTTTATTGGAAAGCCTCATTCCACCTATTTTTGGTGGAGAAACCGGCTTTTATGGATAGAGCGTCATAGCTCCCTCTTAGAAAAAGGAAAAATCTTGCTTATTATCCTACCTGAAATTTTTAACTTATTAAAATTAAATATCTTAAAATCTTTGCAAAATTTCTTTCACCCTACAGACAGGAGATTATTACGCCAGCGCTGCTACCGAGCTGCTCTATGGGGAATTAAGGATTATATCCTACGTCGATTTGGCAATGGACCTGATTGGATTATTAGAGGAAAATGACAATAGAGCTCTTGAGCATCTTGCTTTTTAATCCATTTTATTACATGATGAAAGTAAGGCTATCTTTACTAAAAAAACCATGAAATTTATTAACAAATTAACTCTTATTTTAATCGCATTTTTATTTATTCTAACTAGTTGCGAAAGCAATCGTATCATTGTAAATGATGTAGACGAACGCGAAGCTAATGAAATCATTGTCTTTTTATCCAGTAAAGGCATTCAAGCTGAAAAAGTAGCCTCTTCTGCACCAGTGGGAGCTGGCGCTGAGAACGCTAATCTTTGGAGCATTGCTGTGGAATCTGATAGAATGACAGAATCTATGGCTCTACTCAATCAAATAGGACTGCCTCGCAGAATGGGAACTGATTTACTCACCCTATTTTCTAAACAAGGCCTTATGACCTCAGAAAAAGAGGAAACGATTCGTTATCAGGCGGGGTTAGCACAGCAAATTGCTAATATGCTCAAAAAAATCGATGGAGTGATCGACGCAGTAGTGCAACTCTCTTTTCCTAGGGAAAATAATAATATAGTGCCTGGAACTAATAATGCGCCTGCCTCGAAAGTAACCGCCGCTGTTTATATAAAGCATCAAGGGATTTTAGACGATCCTAATTCACATTTAATCACAAAAATCAAACGTTTGGTAGCCGGCAGTGTCAATGGACTAGATATTAACGAAGTGACTGTTATTTCTGACCGTTCTAGATATACAGATATCACCTTATTTGAGCTCAAAGAGTCTATCGCCTCTAAACCTAAAGATTATGTCAGTGTTTGGTCTATTGTCATGAGTCAAAGCTCTGTAGCTACCTTTAGAGTTCTTTTTTTCACCTTTTCTTTTTTATTAGTCTTGTTGAGCCTAATTATTGGTTGGTTGCTTTGGAAAATATACCCTATATTAAAAAACCGGGGATGGTCTGAACTTTTAGATACTACCCCTATAAATATTGAGGCAGAAGAAATTGTAGAAGAAACTGAAAGGGAATAACTTAAAGTTTATGCATAAGCCTTATATGCTCTTTTTTAAAGTACTATTTCTTCGGTTACCCCCGAAAAAACAAGAGGCTCTCCAATTACATTTAAATAAAACCATTCTCACTACTATACAACAATTACCCTCCAGCTTTTATAAAAATCCAATAAACCCTCTCTTTTCTGCAGGAGACTACTTAGATAACATCAATGCGACTTGGATTACTTTTTATTTAAGAAATTTTTCAGAGAATGACATACGCCTTTTTGCAGCCTCTTTAAGTGAAGCAAAACGAAATGAGGTCAGAGAAATTTTACTCTTTTCTAATCATTCCCCTCCTTTAAAAAAAGAAGCAAAAAAATTTTTACAAGATCGACTTTTCGCTAAAATTAAAAATAAAAAAAAAGATCTTCTTCCTATAGAGTGTTTACCAGAACATCCTTTAAACACTTTGTTAGAGCTTACCTCAGAACAACTACTAGAGTTAATTAACTGTTTAGGATTAATGGATGTGGCTCATGATCTCAAGCATATTATAGACACAGTAAAAAGAAAGCAGATACAAGGTGCCTTAAGTCAAAAAAATCAAAATTTTTTAAAATTTATCTCGCATCAAAAAGAGAGCATCGCCTTTAAACGTATGGGACTTGAAACATGGGATGGCGACTTAAATTATCTCAATAAGTTAATCCACCAACGAGGTCTCAATAGATTAGCCAAAGCGCTCTTTGGACAAGAAGAGAGTCTTTTTTGGTACCTCAGCCATAAACTCGACACTTCTAACTCCTCTATACTCCAACAATTGCATACTGACTTAAAACACCCCAAAGGGGTACTTTTATTAATTAAACAAATCGCAGAGCTTAAACTCCTTATTCAAGAGAATAAAATATGAATTTTTTTTCCTTTCTTTTACAAAATGATCTTCATTTGGCAAACGATAAAAAAGTAATTCCAGCCAAAGATTTTAGCCATTTAATCTCCGCTAAAAAGGTGGTTCAAAAAGCTAAAGAAGAGGCTGAAATTTATCAAAAAGAGAGTGAAAAACAGCGCATAGAAATATTAGAACTAGCTAAACAAGAAGGCTTTGAGGCAGGATTACAAAAATTTAATGAGTCCATTATTCACTTTGAACAAGAGATAAAAAGACTACAACATGATAAACTACAAATGGTCCTCCCTCTTGCTATCAAAGCCGCTAAAAAAATTGTAGGTAAGGAGCTTGAATTATTTCCCGAAACCATTGTAGATATTGTCTTACAGACGATCGCTCCTTTTGCCCACAATCAACGCATTACCATCTATGTAAGTAAAGGAGAAAAAGATCTATTAGAAAAAAATCGCCCGCGTCTTAACGAGATACTATCACAGGTTAAAAGCTTAAATATTGTGGAAAAAGAAGAAATTGCTCCAGGGGGGTGTGAAATAGCGACAGAAACAGGTATTATCAATGCAAGACTAGAGAATCAGTGGATAGCATTAGAAGCCGCTTTTGAAAGATATAAAAAATTGTGATAAGCTTAAATCATATGAAAATTCAAACTCTTTTCCTATTGACTCTATTTTTGTTATTTACAGTGGGGCTACCTGCAGAAGAAATCCCTATGGTTTCCCCTACCGTTCCTACGCCAAATATTGTAACCCAAATGAGCGTGCTGGCAGGCTTAGCTCTATTACCTTTTGCAGTCATGCTACTGACTTCTTTTGTAAAAATTATCATCGTGCTTTCTTTACTGCGACAGGCTTTAGGGGTTCAAAATGCTCCTCCCAATCAAGTTCTTGTAGGGGTGGCGTTACTCATGACGATATATGTCATGTACCCTACGGGTTTGGCTATGTATAAAGAAGGCGCTCAATATATAGAACAAAATTCTCCTCAAGAATTATTTACAGCGCCCACTGCCTCTTATATTATAGAGGTAGTGGGCCACATAAAAGAGCCGATGCGTCAATTTTTAGAACGCAATACGATAGGCAAACATCTAACTAGTTTTTATGGATTAGCTTATAAATCTTTCCCCGAGGAATTAAGACAGACTCTTAAGGCAACCGATTTTATCGTTCTCATACCAGCCTATATTACTTCTCAACTAAAAGCGGCTTTTGAAATTGGGGTCCTCATCTATCTTCCTTTTTTTGTAATCGATTTAGTCACTTCCAATATCTTACTAGCGATGGGGATGATGATGTTATCTCCTTTAACTATTGCCCTCCCTCTTAAACTATTACTGCTTGTAATGGTAGATGGTTGGACCCTATTGATTCAAGGCCTTGTGTTGACTTTTCACTAACAAAAGAGAGATTATGTTTTCTGCAGAAATCTATCAACTTTCCTATCAATCATTGCTTCTTATTCTTATTTTATCTGGCCCCCCTGTTTTTATCAGTATGACCTTTGGCCTAATGGTAGCCGTATTCCAAGCAGCCACGCAAATACAAGAACAGACTCTCTCTTTTACAATTAAGTTAATTGCCGTCATTATGACGCTGCTTTTTATGGGGGGATGGTTAAGCGCTCAAATCATGCAATTTGCCAACAATATCTTTCTTAATTTTTCTAAATGGACTTACTAAATCAAGTCGCGTTAGGCGCAACAGAAGATTATGTATCTCTTGTTCAGAGTATGCCACAACTAATAGACGCTCCCCTAGCTCTACTTTATGCATTTCTACTAGGCTTAATGCGCATAGCCCCAATTATTGCTATAGTGCCCTTTTTAGGCTCCAAATTACCAGGGCCTGCTAAAATAAGCTTTGCCTTGTGTATCGTCGCTGTTTTTTTACCTCAAATCGTTCTCACAAGCAAACTCCATATGGGTTTGAATATAAACTTTATAGGATTTGCTTTAAAAGAACTCCTTATAGGCTGGATTTTAGCCTTTATGATTTCCGTTCCGTTTTATATCGCTACCTCATCTGGAGTATTGGTCGATTTCTTACGAGGATCCTCTGCTTTACAAGTGGGCGATCCTAGCATGCAAACTCAATCCTCTTCTATTGGAATTTTGTACAATCAGGTCTTTATTGTCCTTTTTTTTCAAGTGGGAGGACCTTTACTATTTTTTGATACTATTTTAGAATCCTATCGCTTTATCCCCATTGATCAAATACTCCCACCTAGTTTTTTTAATATTCACACTTCTTTTTGGGACATAGTCGTACATTTATTAACTAAAGTCACTGCTCTTTCTATCCAATTTGCCTCCCCCTCTCTTCTAGCTATCTTAATGGCTGAAATGTTTCTAGGGATTGCTAATCGCTTAGCACCTCAAGTACAGATTGCCTTTCTAGGTATGGCGCTTAAATCTATTTTAGGCCTTGCTCTACTTTGGGCTGGCTGGTTTTTTATTTTACAACAAATGGCAAAGAGTGCGCTCAGTTGGCTACACGAATTTGTCAAAGCACTTTCTACATTTTAATCTCAGTTCTAAGGCACTTCTAAAAGTGCTTGCAAAAAATTTAAGATCACTGCATATGTTTATACAACAGACAAGAAAACGAAAAAATTCTTCAGTCTTGATATTTTTTATTGACCTGAAATCTGATTAAAACTTAGATTGAGGTCATTAATAGGTGATTAGGAGGTAAGTTTGCCTAACACCATTATAGAACGAACATTTTTATTCACTGATCCAAACCCAGGGGGATCTTTATGGATTGGAACCTAAAAAAAATGTGGCCCGCAGCGGCTGCATCTCTTGTAGCTGTTACAAGTTTGGCCCATGCTGCAGATGATATGCAAATGAGAAATTTAGAAAACCGTTTAAGTGCTCTTGAACAAAGAAAGGGCGCTAACGGTGTGATTAATCCTTCAGCAAGACCAGGTGTAAGAGATGGATGGGACATTTTTGTAACAGGCCAAGCTCTTTATTGGAAACCGAATGCAACCGGATTAACCTATGCTATTCGCAACGACGAAGGTGGTGTTACAGGCTATGCTAACGATGGCGAAGTGCTAGAATCTCGATCTAAATATAATTGGGGTTTTAACATTGGCCTTGGCTATAACATGCCACATGATGGTTGGGATTTAGCCTTAAATTGGACTCGCTTCCATACCAACAACGGTTATGATTGCTGTGAAGATGAGTGTGACGAGTGTTGTGAAGATTGTTGCGATGACAACGATTGCTGCGAGTTCGATGAATGCAATCCATGCTTTGAGCCTGAAGCTTGTGAGTGCCCACCATGCACACCTTGCTGCACCGATTTCAATGATCTATTTTGCTGTGAGAACATTATGTTCCCTTCCAATCTAGACTTTGCACAAACTTGCGTTCCTGCAGGAGTTTGGTCATGTGAGGCTTTCTCTAAATGGAAATTGAAGCTTGATATGCTAGATTTAGTATTAGGTAGAGATTTCTTTGTGAGTAAGTATCTCTCTTTAAGACCTAATTTTGGTCTTAGAGGAGTAGATATTAGACAAACACAAAATAGCATCTACAATGCATTTAATGCATCAAGATGCCATTGCCAATGCACCACTCGTAATAGTATCAACACACAAAACTTTCAAGATCGTGTAAAAGACAATCAGAAGTATTGGGGTGTAGGTCCTAAAGCAGGATTAGATACTCTATGGAGCTTTGGTGGTGGATGGGGCTTATATGGAAATGCAGCTATCTCCCTCGTATATGGAAGATTAAAAGTCACGCATTCCGAAGTCTATGTGTTTGATTCAGCTCCAACTGATCCATGTAATGATTGCGGAGAGTGTGATTGCGAATGTTTGGATGAATGCCATGCAATTAAAATCAAAGGAAATAAAACTCCTTGCCATAATCAATACAAAACACGTGCCATTACTGACTTAGCTCTTGGCCTAGCGTGGGATCGTCAGTTTTCTAATGACAAATACCACCTCGGAGTGAATATAGGTTGGGAACACCACATGTTCTTTGGATTAAACCAGTTCTATCGCTTTATGAGCCATGATGAACAAGGTGCATTTACAACAAACCAAGGCGATCTTGCCACACAAGGTTTGACATTTGGAGCACGCTTCGATTTCTAATCGAAACAGCCTCTAAGTGAGTGTCGTTTAGCTGGGCTTAAGGCAACTTAAGCCCAGTTTTTTTTGCTCGAGAACATAGTCAAAATCTACGGATTCATAATTCTTCTTATTGATTCAAAACTCTCATCCCACAAAGTTATTAATTTAGCGATTTTTGTTGATTCTGTTTGAGTATTAATTCTTATCCTCCTCTGTTTTAACTTATCTTCTATTTTTTTTAGTCTACTTGCCGTTGAAGGATGTGCAAAATCTAGTCTATACTCTCCAGTAGAGGAAACAGTTATTTTCTTCCAAAATGTTTTGCGCTCTTTCAAGTTAATCGCTTGCATACTCATTAAAAACCGTCTTCCACCTTTTAATTCTGCAACAGAACTTTCAGCTATTGCAAGATCATCTGCTTTTCCTTCACGGTATTGAGAGAAAATAGCTGAAGCAATAGCTCCTATACTCATAGTAACGAGTAGTGCTGGAATAACAGGCATCGTTAAAGTAGAGAAGATAGCTCCAGCCATTGAACAAATAGCTGGCACGAACGACATGGTAAAGAGATCATTATTTTTAATATGGGAGATTTCATGTTTCACTAACCAATGGCAGGCCTCTTTATCTACATTCTGAAACTTTGGAGTTACATAAATTATAGCATCACCTTTAGTAAAAAAATTAGTGCCATGAGTTCCACAAAAGCCATCATTAAGTTTTTCTATAATAATTAAGATGCAGGCCAGAATCAGATCATGAAAAAATTCAATATACCATTTAAATCCTTGGAGCACTTTCTAATTGATGCTTACTCTTAAAATTGAACCTTAGGTTGACCTTTTTTAAGGTGGCAATGATATGTATTATCTGTTTTTTCTGGGAATCATTCTAGAGGATGAGTAAACTAACCTCCAAAAAATCTCATGTTCACGAATAAGCAGGTATTCTTGTTCAATAAAATTTTATTAATCATTCTCTTATTAATAGCCTCCATTTTCTTAAGTAGCGATATTGAAGCCGCAAACGAAATCTTTGTTAATTCAGGAGCCATCAAGCTTTTTTGTATGGTTTTAGAAAAAGGGAAGCTCATACTCAAATTATAGCTAATAAGATAGTTTCCTTGGGACTACGTTTTCTTAATTATACTGTAAACTCTTTTTTATTTAAAAAATTTATTATATATTTTAAATTATTTATTTAATTTTATTTATGATTTAAAAAGTATAAATATATATTATTATAATTAATATTGAATATTAATTAATTATATTACATAATTAATAATAAAGGATAAGTATGAAAAAATCATTATTAACAACTATTTGTTTTTTTATTATTATTGGTGTATTTGCTAATAATATCGATAGGTTTAGTGAGATACCTGTTAGTGATGTCAATGAATTTACTTATTGGGATAAAGCCTATGAAAAGCTCCTTTTACAAAAAGTGGGGACAACCCTTCCAGAACTTCTGACCTTTCCTTTTTTCCAATATCCTAACGATGGCCATCAGGAAATCGTGAACCATTTCCCCTCAGGCAAAGTGCCTGTATTTGGTTATGGAAGCTTAATGAATAAAGTTTCCGCTGCTCGATCCATGAAGAATAAAGCAGTAGAATCCATGGAACCAGCTATTGCATTTGGAGTAAAACGTCTTTTCAATTATAAAGTGACTGATCCTTCTCGTTGGGGCGCAGAGCAAAATCGCAAAGAAAAAGCGATGCTTAATATTGCTCAAACCCTGAATATTGGATCCATGGCCAATGGGGTTGTTGTGGAAGTCGATGCTGAAGATTTAACTAAATTGGTTTCACGTGAAACTGGCTATGATCTTGTTCCCATTCTTGTAGCTTCATGGAATGATGTAATGAACCAAAATCCTGAAATAGAAGTCCGTGTAGCGTATACATTTGTTGCAGTCCACGAACTTCGCAATAACATTAGCTATACAAGCACTGAATATTATCCCGTACTAGGCTACTTACATGCAATTCAAGAGGCATCTCAAGCCTATGGTCCAGAATTTGCAGCATTCTGGAACGCAACCACTTATCTGGCCAATGGAACTACTTCTATTGAGAAGTGGGATGAGGTTACCTTTAAGGACATTCTTTGCACAATAAAACCCTAAATGCGTCGATTTTATTAATTCTTTTATCAAATATTAGTAGGTAGAACCTCTCATCTGTATATAGTTTGATAAATTTTTTCTCAAAAATAATCTATTTGTCCTGTATCATGCTGCATAAAGCTTATTTATATGGAGGAAACTTTTATGAGATTTTTGAAATTTTTTTGTTTTTTTATTTTATGTCATCAATCTATGTTTGCCTATCTCACTATAGATGATTTTGAAGAAAGCAGTGAATCTTGTATCTCTCAAGATTATATTCACAGTAAACATTCTAAGTCCAAATCATGTAAAAAAAAGTGTCGCGGCAATAGCTGTCAATTAGGATTATCAGGACATGCAGGAGGGCCAAACTTTTTTTATCCTATTGAAGTACCTATTTTTCCTCAAACTACTCTTTTATCTTTAGATAGAACATTGGGATTTGTAGAGGGTGATATAGAATTAACTCCCACAGGATTAAAAATTGGTAGGACTGGCAGTTATGCAGTGACTTTTACGGTTATAGTGCGTAATCCTACGCCAAACTCACATAGCGTTTTCTCAGTTTTTTTAATTTTAAATGACCAATTTGATCCAAATAATACGCAGACAGTAAGTAACACTACGACAGTGTTTGGGGGGGACAACCCGTCCGATTTTGTCCTGACTTCGATTGTAGGAAATGGCATATTAAAAAATGTTCCCTGTGGGACTACCCTCTCTTTAGTGGCAAGCAATGGAGGAGATAACATATTGGATCCACTCACCGTAATAGGATGGGATATTACAGCCTATAGAATTGCAGGTTGTCCTTAAAATTGACCAGGAGAAGATTTTTTATGAGACTATTAAAAATATTTTGTTTTTTCATCTTATGTCATTCATCCATTTTTGCATATGCCACTTTAGATGATCTTGAAGAAAATGGTGAATCTTGTATCTCTCAAGAATATACTCATAGTAAACATTCACATAAGTCTAAATCGTCAAAAAAAAAATGTAGGAACAATAGCTGTCAATTAGGATTATCAGGACATGCAGGGGGGCGAAATTTTTTTTATCCTATTGTAGTACCTCCTCATCCTATGACTACCCCTTTATCTTTAGATAGAACACTTGGGTTTGCGGAGGGGGATATAAAATTAACTCCTACAGGATTAAAAATTTGTAGAGCTGGCACTTATCTAGTTAATTTTACGGCTATTGTCGGTAATACTACGACAACGAATGATATTATCTCTGTTTTTTTAATTTTAAATGATCTATTTGACCCAAATAATACAGAGACAGTGGGTAATAGTGCCACAGTAAGGGGTGAAGACCCCGCTAATTTTATTGTGACTTCGATTGTAGGTAGTGGGATATTAAAAAATGTCCCTTGTGGAACTACGCTCTCTTTAGTAGCGAGTAATGGAGAGAATCCTTTTCAATCGGATCTACTACAAGTTTTGGCATGGGAGATTACAGCCAATAGAATTGCAGGTTGTCCTTAAAACCTTCTAAATAACATCTCCGTGGGCTCTTTTGGGAATTCCCGCAGATCCATGTGCGATTAACTAACAAACGTATTTAGGATATCTATGAAAAAACTACTTCTTTCTACTGTTCTTATAGCCTTTTCTATATTAGGATATGCAGATAATTCTTCTTTCTTCCTCTCTTCAGAAAAAATTGTTCAAGAAAAGCAAGGCTCATTGAAAAACCTTTCTTCATTCGTTTTTTTTCCTTTATTAAAAATAGAAAAAAAAGAAGCGAGTCAAATTATTGAATTAATAGAACAGGAACTTAAGAAAGTAGGAGCGGTTATCAAACAACCTGTCCTAACACCTGAGGGAGCAGATTTAACTACATTTTCTAACCCAACACTTCAGTTCACCATCGAACAGCTAGTTGATGAAAATCATAACCCTCTTCCCGTGCTACAGGCAATTCTTTCTATAAAAACTGGAGTTGAACTTGGTAAAAGTGAAGAATTTTCAATTGTCAATACAAACCGCTGGTCTACTTATTTAAAAAAGACAGATGATCTTCAGAAAGTAATTAAAACAACTCTTCCGCAATTACTTAAACAGTTCTTAAGTGACTTCGAAAGTGTGAATACATCAAGCCACAAGCCGACCTTCTATATCAGTTATGATGTATCTTGGTGGAACACATTCGTACAGAAATAATCCAGAAACCCTTAAATAGTGTGTAAAGAAACGTGTTCAATGGGATAATTAAGAAAGGTTTTGCCCAGCAATCGAAATTTTTCAGGATCATCGGATACAAAAAATTGATAGTGAGGCAGCTCTTTTTGTAGATTATCCAATTGACTCGATAGAAGAAGTTCTTTTAGTTTCTGAGCGCATCTAGTAGCTGGATCTACCAGAGAGACCTTAGCTCCTAATTCTTTTTGTATAAAAGTTTTTAACAGTGGATAATGAGTACATCCAAGTAGTAGAGTGTCAATAGTCTTATTTTTTAAAGGTCTTAAATACTCTTGTACTACCCTTTCTGCAAGTGGATGTTCACAATAACCCTCTTCTACTAAGGGGACAAATAGAGGACAGGATATAGCTGTGATTTCTGCATGGGGCAGATGAGAAGTAATTTTTTGTTGATAAACCCCTTTAGATATAGTCATGCGCGTTCCGAGGATGGCTATCTGGCCATTTTTAGTCACTTCAATCACTTCTTCTACAGCAGGTGAAATAATACTTAAAATGGGGATAGTGAATAAATTTTGCAGCTCTTCAAAGGCCACAGAACAAGCTGTATTGCAAGGGATCACTAATACTTTAATTCCCTGTGAAAACAAAAAAGAGGCGTTTTCTATAGAATAGCGCATAATCGTAGCAGCGCTTTTACTTCCGTAAGGAAGACGTGCTGTATCTCCAAAATAAATAAGATTCTCACGAGGAAGGAGAGCTCGAATAGCCCGCATCACTGAAAGCCCTCCAAATCCCGAATCAAAAATACCAATACTTGCAGCTCTCTGAGGATTATTCATCAGGAACCTCTATTTCTTGTCCAATTTGTATATGATCTGAATGGAGTTTATTCTGTTTTTTAAGTGAAGTAAGAGTAACATGATATTGTTTGGCAATTTTTTCTAAAGTATCTCCTGCTTTAACCTTATGTTTCTTATACCCAGAAGGATTTGATTTGTGTTGAATAGCTTGGGTAATAGAATTTAAGGTAGTTTTTAATTTTGCAATTTCGTCTATGCGTGTTTTTTGAACATCAAGGCTCTTTTCACAATCTTGCATTTTCATAAAATGCTCCTGTTGATCGCTACTTAAATGACGCAAGTCTGTCACTAATTTTTCTTGAAAATTTTCAATTTGAGCTATTTTTTTTTCTAAACGAGCTAAATGGGTAGTTATTTGATCAAATTGGGGTTTTTTATTTGTAAATCCAATTAATAGATTATCTTGGTTTTGATATTTTTCTTCTAAAATCTGTAAAGAGACCTTGGTTGTCTTTAAAGCGTGATGAAGATCGGCTATCTCTTGACGCATCTCTTCAAAGACTAACTGAGTTTGGAGGCTTCCATTGTGTTGAAAAAAATGAGAAGCACATCCTGTTAAAAGAAGTAGAAAAAAAAAAGTATATAGAGATCTATACATCGATATTAAGACTTATTAAAAATTTTAAATTGAGCTCTGCGGTTTTCTTTCCAAGAAAGCTGATTATGTCCCGAGCTAGCTGGCCTTTCTTTACCATATGAAATCGTGTGTAAGCGGTTTAAATCGACCCCTTTTTGCACTAACATAGAACGTATATAGTTGGCGCGTCTTGTACCTAAAGAAAGATTGTAAGCTTCAGGACCGCGCTCATCACAATGACCTTCGATAACGAGAGAGATACCAGTGTTTTCATTTAAATAAGAAGCAATGCGCTCAAGAGCCATTAAGGATTCTTTTCCTCGTAAAATATGATCATCGGTATCAAAATAAAGAGTGACAAAGAGGCGACTTAAATCATTTTTTGGACTTTGAAATTCTACTACATTAGGAAGAGAGCTTCCTATATCACCAGGAGTCTCTTTGGGCTGACTAATAGCCCCATCTGCAAAAGCTGCTTTAAGATCTTCTTCATTTAATGGAATGAACTCCTCGTTATCAAAGGACGACAATTCATCGTTTTGACTTAAATCTTCGCTATTGCCCCAAAGAGAGGAAGTTTTATCTTTATATTGTCCTGCTTTGGGTTGATTGTCCCAAACATCCGACGTTTTTTTATTGCAGCTTGTTAGAAAAAGAGAAGCTGCAGCACAAACATAAATGATCGATAAATAGTGTTTTTTCATAATAATTCCTTAAAGTTAACGGGTTCCCCATGAGGGATAATGTTTTTTTCCTGGTCCTTGACTGATTTTAATTGCATCGGGTTGATATAAATTCACTACATATAATTCCGATGAGGTATAATCCGTCGAATTAAAGACAAGATGCATACTATCTGGAGCCCAAGAGGGATTTTCTTTATTTCCCCCTCCAAAAGTAAGTTGTCTCTCTTCTTTAGTAGCAAAGTCATAAATCCATATTTGTCTAGTTCCTGCCGTTCTAGCACTATAGGCTAATATTTTACCATCCGGAGACCAAGAAGGACAGGAACTTTCTGGATTTTTTTTGGTAATTAAAATAGGAATGGCTCTTTTTGAATGGTAAGTAGATGGAATAATATAAATTCGTGGAGAACCATCTTTATCTGAGACAAATGCAATTTTTGAACCATCTGGGTTAAAAGTGGGAGAGGCCTGTGTGGATCTAGGGTAAGAAAAGAGCTGAAAGGGC
>Ga0157376_10000537_pt1 | contig 24418 bp, 19 predicted proteins | sample M45metaG_FD_121801 | JGI IMG/M metagenome (GOLD analysis project Ga0157376, IMG submission 121801) | Miscanthus rhizosphere microbial communities from Kellogg Biological Station, Michigan, USA - M4-5 metaG | ecosystem: Host-associated > Plants > Roots > Rhizosphere > Soil | place: USA: Michigan...
ATTTAGCTTGCGCCGCAAAAAATGGTCGCGCTTCCTTGGATTTGAACACCAACCCCGTCTCCTACTCGCTGACGACTCGTCGCCCAACGGATAGGCATGAGACCGTCGATGTCATCACGCTTGATACGCTCTTCGAACGCTACAGAATCGACCATTGCGATTTTCTCAAACTGGATTGCGAGGGTTCCGAGTTCGACATCATCATGGGTTCAGAACCGCCCCTGATGCGCCGGATCAGTCGGATCGTGATGGAGTACCACGATCATTTATCCGAGCAGTTCTCCCATCGCGATCTGCTTCAGAGGCTCAATAGACTCGGCTTTCGCACAGAGGCATATAATGCGAGCGGAACCTGCGGCATAATCGCTGCAGCGAGGCAGTAGCTCGTGAAGAGACAATTTGTTTTACGCCGGCCCTATCATGCCTTTTTCCAATCATTTGCGACGAGTGTCCTAAACGGCCGTTTTGCTTGCGGACGGATTTCCATTTAACTATCACCGACAGTGAGTAAATGAACGTAAGATGGGAAGCAGTGCGTCCAGCAGGTGGCCTTACCTCTCACGGCACTCGCGACCGTAAGTACATATGGATCGTTATAGTCCTTGTCGCGCCATAATTGTTCTTGCTGTGCTTGCCTTTCTAGGTCCGAGACTTACCGGACATCTCTAACAATGTCGGCTGCGCCGCGCCCGCACCTCAATGTTGCGCCAGTATTGAAACTTTAGTACTCACTGAATTTTCACACTGTAGGGTTGCTGAGGCGTTCCGGGCGAGCCAGTGAAACTTATTTTCAGTGCCAGCAAATCGCCCGGTACGATCGCAAAAGAGTGCGTCAAATCACTGCATGTGCTCGTGCTGGCGGCGATGGTGCAGGTTAACGCGGTGTCGGTTCCATTTAGGTTTAGTGTGTAAGTCACCGACGAGCTCGCTGCGATGGCCGTGCTGAGATTAAAACGCATATTGCTCACCGTGCCTGCTACGGCAACGGGAACTTGAACCTGGCTGACACTAGTAGCCGCCGTGCTGCTGGAAACTCCAAAATGAGTGAATTCTGGTGATACTGAATACGACGCGGTTGAAAGGGCAAAGACTGTGACGCCGCCGCCGCTTGCGCTGCACGGCCCACCGTTGGTGTTCAGCGTGTAGACGCCGCTCGCGAGCGTCCACTTCACGCAGTCATTGTTCGCCGGGGTGATGGCCGTGGGCAGTAAAGCCATTGTTCCGGTAGCATCTGGCGCGGTTACAGATCTGTTCGCAGTCAATGGAGCAGCCGAGAAAGCGGAAGAAAAATTATTATTAAGCCTTAACGCTTGAGCAGATAAACCACCTCTAGCCACGCTGGTGACGCCACCACCAGGTGAATTTATCGTGAAGCCACAAGTGACCGGAAATTTGTTGTTCCTAACATATGTCGTGTTGTTCCCACCTGAAATAAACCCTGGACTACATCCAACCACGCTGTTGTTTTCAGCAACATCGTAGCCAACGGCACCTGGAACTGCCGGCCAAGTGGTTGTAACGGCTTGATTGCCACTTGTCGTCGTGCAGGTGTTGGAGTTTGCCCCGTATGCGCCTTCTGCAAGGGCACCACCATTTGGAAAGACGGGAGCAACACGTATTACGTAGCTTTGAATTGGTGCCGTGCCACCTACACTGACGGTACACGTTGGGGCAGTGGTGGCACCCTGCACAAAGTATTGCAATGCATTAGGCACTGCGAAAGCGGCATTGGTGCTTTGTAGCGGGTAAGCAGACATGCTCCCGTTGATAACTCCATCCATGGCGTTTGTTACGGCTGGACCGCCAGCGGCTGACGTACCAAACGCGAATGTTGGACCTGCACCACTAACGGCAAGTCCACCCGGACCGTTCGAAAATGGCTGACCGGAACCAACACCAGAGAATGGGACAACTCTTGCGACGCCCTGTGGCGTGCCGAAATAAGAAAATATCGGCGCACCCATTGTGTCTGCAACCGCGCCACGTATTTCCAGGTTAGTAGAAAGGGCGCCCCCAAAAGCCGCTAAACCAATCATCGGCTCAATGCCACCTTCGTCGTAAATCAACTCAAAGGCTGCTGTGAGACCTTGCGGCAGAACGCGGAAATAGATTGTGCGTAGGGCTAAGAAGGTGTCCGTGAACAACATAGGCGAAGGCATTCCATCGCCGTAGAAGGCCGGAGTCGTGGTAACTCCAGGTGCTTGCGAACCTGGACCAGTAATATACGCAGTTCGGTTAAAAGTAAAATCAGCACCACCGTTTGAATCCCCACGGAACAAGAACAGGATGTTCATCGTGTCGTTGTTGCCCGTAGAAACAAACTCTATATCTTCCCAGGTACTGCCTGGGATCGCGCCGCCTTGGTCGGAAATCCACGCATAGCCCTGATTAGGCTGCTGTTGAGCAAACAGAACATGCTTAAAGTTGGTTTGTTTGTTGGACGCATAAAACATCGGCCATGCCCTACTAGCGCTAATGACTGGAATTGAACCACGCGTGAAAGATGGCGCGCCACCATTTGGGTTAAGTGGTGCCCCAGTCCAGTTGACTCTGGTGCTGGTGTACATCATGTCGCCAAGATTGATTGCACCTGCTTGCTGAACTGAAAGAGTACCAATGCTACCGCTGAACAACTGCAATATAGAGTTGGTTTCATACTGTAAGCCCGGAATGCCTGGAGCTGGGAAGAACAAAACGCCCTGCGTCGTTGAACCGTTTAGAGAGGCAGCTTTTATGGCGGCTTGAATATTTGGCGTGTTGTCGATCTTCATCGTCTGCGCTACAACGGAATTCGATGCCGCGTTGGCGACGGTCAGCGTCGTCGTGCCTGCGCCAGAAACGATTGTCGTTACTAGGTCTTTGTTTTTTGCGGCCCGGGGCGGGGTCGTTGGCACATACTCTGGCACGTTGTTGTTGCTAAGGTTCTGCGTCAGCGAAGGGCCATAATCGTCAAACTGGTTTGCGATCAGCGACGGTGGGCCTGGGTTGTTAGTAAAACAGGCGCAGAGTGTTGAGCTTTGAATGGTCGTGACGCCGATAAGCGCCATCGAGCCAGCCGTACGTCCGTAAACGTAGTAACGGATTGCGTTTGGTACCTCAGGCCAAGTGATGCGGTTGGCCTGCCACCAAAAAACTGTCGCCAGTGCCCCACCGCTTGCGGGAAAGCCCAGGATCGTTTGATTCGAAGTTTGAAAAGTGAAATGCGTGTTATCCGGTACTGTGACAACTTTCCAGAACCCGTTAATATTGGGGTCGTTGATGATACTGATATACGTTCCGGCCACCATCGTGTGCCGAGCACTTGTCGTTACCGTAACAATGCTTCCAGGCCCTGCGGATGCAGCGGTCCATGAAGTGATAGCTACCTTTTGCGCGCCAAGCGTGTTGGCAGTCGATACGGAAGTCACTGGACTGCAAGGTGATAGTCCACCACCAATGTCAGCCGCAACGACGCAGTATTGGTTTGTAAACGCACCTACCGCATTCGCAGCCAATTGACCCGTTCCAGTAGGCCCTATGGCGCTGGCTGGAGTAACTGTTGGAGCAGCGGGCGTACCGATGGTTGTTCTCGCACCTGCGCCACGACAAACGATGCCGTCTCCATTTACGAACGTGCTGGCCCCGCCCGGAAGCGTCATCGTCCTAGAGCCTGAGTTAATGGTGCAGGAGGTCTGCGGCACTACGTTAAACGGGGTTGCACGCGCACCAAACATGGTCACGTCAATATAGGGATTCGGCCCCGTGCCGCGTGCGTTGATACGGTCGTGTTGGGTCTGAGAGCCAACGGGAAGAGAGAAAAACGCAAGCAGCACCAATACGCCAAGTCTTTTCATGATCGTTTTTCCTATTTGGATCCGTAGGAGTGACACCCCCAGCCGTCGGGTCGCAATAAGCAAAGTTGACTCTATTCGCCGTCACCCACGCATTCACAGTGAGCACACCGGGGTTTGCTCCAACGGCCGCGTTGTACGACCATGCGATGCCTCAGTCGTCGCCACACCAGACGCTCTCACCACAATAGTCGATCCGCACGTCCCGCACCAATTGAGCGATGTGGTCCATCGTCGCCGTCCCGCTGGAGATCGTGTCGGTCAACCTGGCTGTGAGGGCCGGTAGAGTCTGTATGAAGTTCCTCCAGGCACAAGCGACGTAAGGCCGGCGTGTGTGAAGGAAATCCCAAACCCTGCATCGTTGAACTGCAGGTTCCCAGGCGCGGTCAGGGAGGAGTTAACGTAGTTATTCCGCTTTTCTTAAGATTGCTGTTGTTCACAAAACTCTGCAAACTTGCTATCGTGTTTTTGCAATCGTCTCACGGTTCATTGTTTTTGGCGAACGTTTCAAAATTGCTTGAGTGGCCGAATTGATTTCTGGGCATGTAACCAGAATTGAGTCTATTCCGATAACGGATTCAGCGTCAGGGCTTTCTACGAGTCCTTCTCACCAAGCCTCGATCAGAAACTACCGGAGGCTGACCGTCCTGCTATTCTTTCTAAATACCTTATCTGCACTGCTATTCATCCTTTTCGTTAATCACCCGAAATACGACGAAGAATATCATCTACCAGACGTTCATCGTTATGTACGCGAGGGAGTGTCGGCCAATAGCATTCGAGCCCAAATAAATGCGCCAGGGCCAACGGCTCATCTCTGGATGGCTCTGGCCGTACGCATATTCCCGGGCAACGAACTCCGGAGTGCTCGGGCCGCCATACTGGTCAGCTGGCTCCTTCTAGGTGCTGGAATCATCCTAGCTGCCACTCGTTATACGCGTTTCCCTTCTTTTTGGTATGCCGCTCTCCTTGTCACACTGGCCTTTCCCCATGCACTTGTCGCAACTGCTCTTGTCATGACTGAAGGCCCGGCGCTGCTCTTCGCTACCTTGGGAACTCTGATGTGGGTAGAGTTCCTATCTCTGCCCAGTTTCAATCTTGACAGAGAGCCAGTCGGAGTCGCGGGGGGAGTCTTGGTTGGACTCGCGATAACATGTCGGCAATACTACTTAGCGTTGCTGCCAACGGGGCTGCTTTTTGCTCTATTTCAATGGCGGAAACGTTCCGCCCAGGCTCGCCCACTCTTGGTTCTGCCGATCTTGCTGTCCCTTGCGGCGGCACTGCCACCCGTACTTTATTTAGTAGCCGTGTGGAAGGGTCTTTCAAGTCCGAATATGGCTTCGGGAATTTCCTACCACAATTGGACATCCACTGTCGGCGCAAATCTTTGGCGTCCGATTATCACAACGTTCTACATCGCGCTCTATTCTCTTCCTTTGACATTTCCAGCGATGCGACACGTACCACGTCAGCTACGTTGGCGAACTCTTTTGGTCGCTGTTCTCGGTGGGTTCGGAGCTGTTCATTTCATGTCCGCCTTACTGCAGCCGGGCCCGTTTAATTCAGTTCTCGGAATCCTGTCGCGCACGCCTCGGATTCAGTCTTTGTTCTTCGCTATGATCGTAGGCGCAACAATCTACAATTTAGTCGCTGTGGTTTTGCTGTTTTGGGAGAAACGTACAATTCTGTTTTCGTGTCCTCCGGTCGTTTTTTCGATGCTCGCGATTGTATTTTTTGTGGCGGAACAGTTCGGAGTCCACGGTAACCTTCCATTTTACGACCGATACGTAATTCAATTGGCGCCGTTCCTTGGAATCGCTGCTTTCGCGCTGCTGCCAAAGCTCAGCATGCCACGCGTTCTGGCCCTGGGTGCTAGCTCGGCCCTGGGGCAGTACATGTTGTGGAGATATGCTTTCTGAAGACGATGGCATGTCTTGTTGTAACTTCCATAGGTTTAAAACTTATACTCGATTGAATTTGCGAAAGTTATACTGAATAGATAGCTGCATTTTTGGAATGACGGGGCAAGATGTTGCTTAAACGAAGCATTCAAAAAATTCTTTCGGCGTTCGGATACCGCCTGGTTCCCCTGTCCACCGTGCCAGATTGTAGGTTGGAGCGATTTTTCCCACTGATAAAGAACTTCGGTTTCCGACCCCGGAACGTGTGGGACGTAGGAGCGAATCACGGCAACTGGACCCGTGCGGCCGTCAGCTTCTTTCCTGACGCGGAATATACGCTGATCGAGCCGCACGATCTGCGGCAATCTCCATCCCGATCTTCAACGCTTGCTCAATGGGTACTGCTCCCATCTGCAGACGATCGGCTAGAATCTGTCCGTCCAGGTATTCCATCACCATGAACTCCACGCCGTCTTGTGCGCCAATGTCATACAAGGCACAAATGTGCGATTGATTCAATGACGAGATGGCGCGAGCCTCACGCTCGAAACGCTGTTTCAGATTAGGGCTGGAAGATAAATCGGCAGGCAATATCTTGATCGCGACTGTGTGCTTCAGCCGCATGTCGCGGGCGCGGTACACCTCACCCATTCCTCCTGCGCCTATCCACGCCTGAATCTCGTAGGGCCCGAGCTTCCTACCAGGGGAGAGCAACATATATATATATATGTGCGCATTATAGCGCGGGGATCGGGAGTTAGACGATTATGTCGGGGTCCATCGCCCGCGACTTTGCCGGAGAAGTATGCGCAGTAAGCGCTAATGGGACACTCCGAACATTTCGGCTTGGTACGCTTGCAAAGTTCCTGGCCGTGGCGCTTCAAGAGCAACGTGCATCAAACTCATCAGGAACTTCGCGCCGCTTGTAGATCCAAAAGGCTCCGCGCTATCGCAGAGATTTCAAGCCGCAAAGATCACGGAGCAGGCTAGGGGTTGACATGAACGCCACCGTCAAGAATGAATGGTCGCGATACTATCGTTGGGATGAATTCGCATCGGTGGAAGCCCTCCACGCACGCTTCGTGTCGCATCGCTATTCTCGCCATGTGCACGACTACTTCGTCATCGGATTGGTGGAAGACGGGGCACAGTCCTACTGGTATCGCGGTGCGCAACATGTAACACCACCAGGCCAGATATTTGTGGTGAATCCGGATGAGCCTCACACTGGGGAAGCAGCATCACCCGAGGGCTACACCTACCGGACACTGTATCCGCGCGCGGACTATCTTGCGCGCGTGGCCGACGACGTTGGGAAACGCCCAAGCCTCCCGTTCTTGAAGGGAGCCGTGCTCTGTGATCCTCTCCTTGCCACTATGCTTTCAAGCTTCCACAAGTGCCTTGCCGAGGCGGCTCCGAAGGTAGAGTCTGAGTCCTTTCTGCTGGAAGCGTTGGCGCGCTTGATTGCGAAGCATGCGGATCCCCAGGCAACGCCCAGGCCGGCGGGGAGAGAACGCTTGGCAGTAAGAAAAGCGTGCGAATACATGGAGGCCAATTTTGGAGAGAATGTATCGATGTCCAAACTCGCGGATCTGGTCTCTTTGAGTCCTTACTACTTCGCGCGCACATTCGAAAGAGAAATTGGCCTTCCGCCCCACTCATACCTGGAAGGCGTGCGCATTCGCAAAGTCCGTGAATTCCTCGATCAAGGCGAGCCTCTTATCTCCGTTGCGCTATCGGCGGGGTACTCAGATCAGAGTCACCTAACTCGTCGCTTTAAGCGCTTCCTGGGAATCACACCAGGTCAGTATGTCAAGGAGAGCAAGATTCGCCAAGACCGTTCGGACACTATCTAACACTGATAACTAGCAATCGACGCCTTCCTGCAGTGTGGCCCAACAAGAAACCATAGTTCAGAGAGTGCCGTAGCGGCCATGAAGATGTTGCCGTATTTCTCCCGCAAGATTGTCCAAGACGGATTGGATCGATCTGTTAGACGATAGCGCTTTGAAAGGAGGTAACGATGCTTGAGATTTTCCGTAAGAGACTTAGCGCCCCGGCGAGTTCCGCATATTCGACGGCTGCAATCTCGAATTTGCTCCATAAGTGGACTGACCGCACGGCCAAGAGCTTGGTCGGTGATGGTGTGACCATGGCGGCCACGCGCTAGGAAAGAAAAGCTGCGACGTAGAACATCTCGGATTGGTCTGGTCCGACTCAGTTTCAAGGCCAAAAACCAACAATCAATTCTCGACGATTGTCCCGTCCAAAGGAGGACTCTTATGTCTCGTAGTGTCATAAATCTGACCATATGTCTTGTGTTGATGGGGTGTGCCCTGGTGAGCCAGGCGCAAAATGTTCGCGCGGCGACAACTGGCACCGACGACGACACTTCATGTGCGTTTAATTTCGGCTCAGGAACAGCTAACGCCTTCGTGCAATTTTGTGTGGCGGAAACAGGCAATATCACGCGGATCGAACCACCTCTAGGGCACGAAATGGTCTATGACGGTGCCGGTTCGGATGGTTACGGCTTTTGCAATGTGGATAGTGGAGCTAGTTCCTATTCCGACTACGGAGTCAACGGCGACAGTGTAAACTTGGGCAGCCCGGTGCTCCTGAGTCGGACCGCGAAGAGCGCCAAGATCGCCAGGACAACCAGTGATGGCATATGGACTCTAACCCAGACCATCAGCCTGGTTCCGGCCACGCCGGCGATCCAGGTCGCGATGGCACTGAAGAACAACACGGCAGTTCCCGTAACGGCGCACCTCCCGAGCTACGTAGATTTCAATGTTGACTCTGGGGTTTTCAATGATGAGGACGATTTTAGCGCGACCGCAAACAGTGCCTTTGAATGGATCGCCACTGTTCCCTTAGCTGGTAATTTTGGAACCGGGCTACAGCTGCAGAACATTGGCAACTCGCAATTCGGGTTTGTCAGCGGCTATGCTCAAACCACTCTTCTCGGGCCAAACCCTTGTAACTTTGCTGGGGATTCGTCCGCTACACCCGTAGTGGATACAGATGGATCGGTCCTTCTCACATACGTCGACACGATAGCCGCAGAAGTTGACCAGGTTACCATCCGCAGTGATCTCCGCATCGCGAAGAAGATAGCTGGTTCCGGGATACACCCAAATGGATCTCCAATGGTTACAGTGATTGTGACACTCTGCGCTAACCGTGCGCAGCCCAGTATTCCTGAGTCAGACGGCGAAGAGCTGATGTCGGGAGCGGCCACTTTTCTATCCCAGGCCCCGACCAGTCCGTATCCGACCACAACAGCTCGTTTGACAACAACCTCGATTAGCGTACTCGAAAGCCGCTTGCCCTAATCGGGCCGCCCAGATTGCTGGGGTTAAAGACACCAACATTGAAGATTTCGCCGACAATCTAGATCTATTTTGTCCAAGCTGTCTTCTTTTCCTCTCAGGATCCGATATCTCAACTTGAGTTGATAGAACCGAGTTGGCAAGCGACCGTCCCGTGCACTTGGTTTCTGAAGCGAGGGAGAACTTCAGGGGTTTAGGTCTTCCCGATCCCAGTGAGTTGTGATGCCGAAGGCGCGAGCTCGGCCTGGGCTGCTGTCGATAGAAAGATTGATAAAAAAAGGAGTACATCGAATGTGTGGAATTGTTGGTCTTTTCTCGCGCCAGCTTCCATTGTCGGAAGCAGTGCTGCAGCGGGCCACTCAATCTCTTTTTCATCGTGGTCCCGACGGGCAGCGCCACTGGATGTCCGAAGACAAGCGGGTTGGACTGGGGCACTCACGGCTTAGCATCATTGACCTAGCCACCGGCGACCAGCCAATCGCGAGCGAGGATGGACGCACTCGCATCGTTGTCAATGGAGAGTTTTACGGTTATGAAGCGATTCAGCAGGAACTCAAGGCCTCCGGACATCACCTGAGCACCCGGACGGACAGCGAAATAGCCTTGCACCTTTATGAGGACCTTGGCACACAATGCCTGCACCGCTTGCGCGGGGAATTTGCCTTTGTGCTTTGGGATGAGACAAACCGGACGATCTTCGCGGCCCGCGACAGGTTTGGCATCAAGCCACTGTTCTACACCTTCTACAAGGAGACGCTGTACTTAGCGTCGGAAGTGAAGGCCCTGTTTGCCGCGGGTGTGCCTGCTCGCTGGGATGCCGACTCCGTTTATCACTCAGTCGAATTTGGCAACCATCAGCTGCGCACGCTTTTTGACGGCGTGTTTCAAGTCCCGCCCGGGCACTATCTGATCGCAACGGACAAGCATATACAACTCCGGCAATATTGGGACTTTGACTACCCAAAGGCAGGCGGCAACATGCCCCGGCGATCGGATGCCGACTACGCTGCCGAGTTCCGCCAAGCGCTGGAAGAAGCTGTCCGCTTGCGGTTGCGCGCCGACGTGCCGGTGGGATGCTATCTCAGCGGTGGACTGGATTCATGCGCGGTTCTCGGTCTCGCAGCGAAGCATTACCCTGGATCGATTCGGGCATTCACGTTGACGTTTGATAGAGCCGAATACGACGAGGGAGAAATTGCAAGAGAAATGGCGACCCGGTCGGGGGCTCACTTCGTCCCCATTCCAATCCGACAGGACGATCTGGCGGACCATTTCGAGGACGCGATATCGCAATCAGAAACCTTTTGCTTTAATGCCCACGGCGTAGCCAAGTATCTCTTGAGCCGTGCAGTGCGTGACGCGGGCTACAAAGTCGTACTCACTGGGGAAGGCTCCGACGAGATCCTCGGCGGTTACCCGTTCTTTCGTCGCGACATGCTTCTTCACAACGCGCAGGGACAAGATCCAGAGGTAGTCGCGGCTCTTCTACAGCAACTCGACAAGAACAATCCCGTGTCACGCGGATTGCTCTTGCCCGACGGCGAAGCAGGACCTCTCGAACGCGTGAAGACCCTTCTCGGCTTTATTCCCTCGTGGATTGAGGCCTTCTCGGCGCGATCGTCAAAGATGCGAGCACTGCTATCCGTAACTTTCTTGAAGCGATTCGGGGCGCGCGAGGGATTTCAACCCATTTTCGGCGATATTGACGTTCGCGGCCAGCTCACCGGGCGTGATCCGCTCCATCAGGCACTCTACCTATGGGCAAAAACAGGACTGCCGGGCTATATCCTGACAATGCTCGGCGATCGCATGGAGATGGCGCACTCTGTCGAGGGACGGGTGCCGTTCCTCGATCATCATGTCGTCGAGGTGATCCGCTCCCAACCAGTGAACCAGAAAATTCGAGGTATGACGGAGAAGTACGTTCTCAGAGAGGCAGCGCGCGACGTGATCACCGACACCGTGTATCGCAGACAGAAGCATCCGTTCCTGAGCCCGCCGGCTACTCTCGATCCCCAGAAGCGTCTTGGTGTGTTCGTGCAGGACACGCTTCGCGGCCCGGTTCTAGGCTCGATCCCCTTCTTCGATCAGAAGAAGGTCGTGGATCTGTTGGACAGGTTGGACCGCATGGATGAGGGTTCACGCGTCGCTAATGATCAGGTATTGATGACTGTGGTGAGCGCGTGTGTTCTCCATAAACGATTTAAGCTGGCAGCCTAGCCACGCGAACGGAGGTTCACAATGAAACACCACGTACACGAGCAATATCAATAACACGCATGGACCACAATTTTCGAGCAGTGGAGCTGGGTGCAACTCGGCATTCATCGCAAGGCGTGTGGTTTCTTAAATACGAACAGCTATTTCGGCCCATTGCTGACAATGATCGACCGCATGGCCGGTCGGTCCGCGCCAATCAAAAGAGCTGCGAAACAGCGGCCCAGAGGATTTGCTCCGAGTGGAGAAATCGCTTGTAGGCATCTATTTGGTACAGGATAATTCGAGTTCCGGCAACGGACCGAATCGCCCTCAATCATGAAATGCCCTTCTTGCGGCCGCGAAAACCCGGACTCTGCCGTGCGCTGCATCGAGTGCCGCGCGCCGCTGCCCAATTTTGCCGATGACCGGACGATGGACGCTCCGGCAAATCCCAGCAGCCCAAGTGCGACGCAACCTTCGCCGCAAGATTCCAGCACCAAAGCACCTTCGATGGTGCGCACTCCCAGTGGGCATTCGCCATCGCAGAGCCGCAGTCCCAGTGCCTCTGGAGCGCGTTCCAGAGTTTTGGAACCCGGCGATGAGTTGGGACCTCGATTCCTGATTGATGATTTGCTTGGCGAAGGCGGAATGGGCCGCGTGTATAAAGCGACCGACCGCGAACTTGGAAGAGTTATTGCCATCAAAGTATTGCTCTCCGAACTGACCAATGACGCGCAGGTGATTCAGCGCTTCAAGCACGAATTGCTGCTGGCCAGCCGCATTTCACACAAACATATTTTGCGCATTCACGACTTAAGTGAAGCCGACGGCGTGAAGTTCATCACCATGGCGTATGTCGAAGGCAAAGACCTGAACCAGGTTTTAAAAACGGAAAGTCCGTTGCCGCTGGAGCGCTGCTTGAAATTTGCGCGGCAACTTTGCGAAGCGCTGGCCGCCGCGCACGCGGAAGGCGTAGTGCATCGCGACTTCAAGCCGCACAACGTGCTGGTGGCCAAAGACGATCAAGTCTACGTTTCAGATTTTGGGCTGGCCACATCGTTTGAAACCGCGAAGATGGGCATGACCCGCAGCGGCGCTTTTGTGGGCACACCGAAATATATGTCGCCCGAGCAGGTGGAAGGCGGCACCGTGGACCAGCGCAGCGATTTGTATTCGCTGGGGCTGGTGTTTTACGAAATGGCTACCGGCGAAGTGCCGTTCGCTGGCGAGTCAACCTGGCAGGTGATGTACCAGCGCGTGAAGGAAAAACCGAAAGATCCCAAGCTGGTGAAACCGGATCTGCCGGACTGGGTGGCGCGAATCATCATGCACTGCCTGGAAAAGAATCCAGCCGATCGCTACCAGAACGCCAGCGAAGTTCTGGCGGACATGGACTCGCATCGCAGCCCTTCTTCGCATTCGCAGACGGTGACTCTGCCGATTACGCCGAAAGCGGCGAAATGGACGGGCACTGCGATCGGCGTGTTTGTGGTGCTGGTGATCTTGTTCTTCGCGATTCCGACCACGCGGCATTGGGTTTTTCGCGGCGGCGGCGAGACTTCCACGGGAGGCGAACGACCGGGACTGCCCCCACTTTCCGCTGGCAAATACGTTGCGATTTTGCCGTTCCGAGTGCTGGGTGGCGACGATTCACTGACTTACGTGGCGGACGGGTTGGGCGAAGCATTGACCGCCAAACTTTTTCAGCTAAGCGATGTGCGCATTGCATCCACCAATGCGGCGCAAAAATCCAACGATCAGAAGAGGCCGCTGCCGCAGATCGCCAAAGAACTTGGCGTGAACATGATTGTTCACGGCCTGGTACAAGGCGGTTCGGGCAATCAACTGCGAATTGTGGTGAAGCTGGAGAACATGGAGAGCAACCAGTTGCAATGGAGCCAGGAGTTCAGCGGAATGAGCGGCGACCTGCTGACCCTGGAAGACCAAATTTATTCGAAGCTGGTGGACGCCTTGAAAGTGAAAGCCACTCCAAGTGAGATGAGCGTAGCGGGTGCGCATCCAACGGAAAATGTGGCGGCCTACGATATTTATCTGCATGGGCGGCAAGCGTTGCGCGGGCAGCAGGATCCAAAAAATATTCAGACGGCGATCGATTTGTTTGAGCAAGCCATCAAGAAGGACAGCGGATTTGCGCTGGCCTACACCGGATTGTCAGATGCCAGCATGTTGATGTACCGGGAAAAGAAAGACCGGTTCTGGTCGGAGCGCGGAATTGCGGCGGCAAAGCAAGCCGAACGGCTGAACGGAAAACTGCCGGAAGTCCACCTTTCACTCGGAAGCGCCTACAGCGCCACTGGGCAAACCACCGAAGCCATTTCGGAATTGAAGAAAGCTCTGGAGCTTTCGCCGAATTCGGATGAAGCGTATCGCCGGCTGGGGAATGCCTACTCCGATGTCGGACAGAACGATGCGGCAATTCAGACGCTGAAAAAAGCGGAGGAGCTGAACCCATATTATTGGGTGAATCTGAATGCACTGGGGACGGCGTACTTTGTTTCCGGCGATTACGAAAAGGCATTGAAACAATTCCAGAACGTGACGCAACTGGAACCGGAAAATGCCGCCGGCTACGACAACATGGGTTCGGTCTACTCCCGCATGGGAAAATACGAAGATAGCATCGTAGCGTTTCAAAAAGCATTGCAGATCCAGCCTTATGCGGGAACCTATTCCAATTTAGCGACCGATTTCTTCTACCTGAAGAAATATCCCGAAGCGGTGCAGATGTTCGAGAGAGCCGTGGAGATGAATCCTGGCGACGAAACCTATGCGGGAAATCTGGCCGACGCGTACCGCTGGGCCGGCCAAAAAGACAAAGCGAACACGACCTACGATAAGGCCATCTCGCTGGCGTACAAACAGTTGCAGGTGAATCCGCGCGATGCCAACACCATGGGCCACATGGCGCTGTACTACGCCAAGAAAGGCGATTCGGCGCGCGCCAAAGAGTTCATCAAACGCGCGAGAGGTATCGATCCGACCGACGTGTACTCGTTTTATATTTCGGCGGTAGTGGATACTATCGCGAACGATCCGAAGCCGGCGATTGCTTCGCTGCGTACCGCGCTGCAAAAAGGATTTACGGTTAGCGATATCGAGGCGGAGCCAGAGTTTGCGCCGCTGCGCCTGGCTCCAGAGTATCAAGCGATGATCAGGGAATTTTCGCAGAAGAGTAAATAAGAAATTCGGCCGTTCCTGCCAGTGGCATTCCCTAGAGACGATGTCGGGTTAAGGCCAGGTTAGTCCGCGACGAGTGGTTCAGCTCCGGGCGAATGCTCGAAGCAGATCACGCCATTTTGAGCGAGCCTTCGGACTAGAAATAGGGGCAGATTTCTCTGCCCCAGGGAAAATTAAAATGTGAAAGTGATTAGGAGATGCGGCGCTTGCGAACACCCGCTAGACCGAAGAGTCCACCCAGCAGCATGACTGCAGTCATCGGCTCAGGGGTACCTACCGTTCCGGTGCCGTCAATCTGAGCGCCCTTAGGGATTCCATCGAATTCGAGAGAAAAGACACCATCCACGCAATCCGTCTTTTCGTCGTTATTATTATCGAACGGAGCGTGTATGTCATCGCCCCCGCCTTTGTCGTCCGTGGTGCAGGTGGCTGGGGTGATGCCGGAGAAGCCGTTGCCGGTGCCGAAGAAAGAAATGATGGTGTCAGTGCCGCTGCCTGGGTGCGAAGAGCATGTCGAAAAGATGTCGTCACCGGCGCCGTCACCGCAGGAGAAAAGCAGCTCAACGTTGGCTCCGAATAGATCGAGAGTGAGCGAGGTGAGGGTGACTCCGGTCTGGTTCTGAAACGCAAAAACATTATGGCTGGCATTCGCCGTGATATCGAAAGTTTGATCGGGCGAAGTAATAGCGATTGGAGGCGGATCCACTTTGCGGATGATTACAGTCGGATCGACGGCGTCAGCCATCGCTGCGGTTGCCGCAAAACTCGCCAGCGTGAGAACGAGAAGAATTCGAGACAGCTTCAATGCACACCCCCTGTCTTTAGTCGATCAGTTTAGTGCACATGGTGGTCCAAACGAAAGGTGGTTAGCAAGGGAATAAGTCATGTGGAATCAGCGCGAGAGTGAGTGCCCGAATGGTACTGGGACCGAAATGTGCAAAAAAGTAGACAAACGATGGCAAAGCGAAAGCACAAGGCAAAAAAGGCCAGGCGGTTTAAGTTATGGAACTATCAGTACTTTTGGCAATCGTGCAATTTTGCGATCGTTTTAGGACGTTAACTTCATCGGCCGCGACAGGGAGACGGAGTGTGCGTATGATACGTTCCGATCGCGACAGTTTCGAAGCAATCGGGTTAGATCGCTCAGGAGCATACGCCATGAATTTTTTCCCGTCCAGATTTGGCACTGCGGTGGGTTTTTTTTCCATGTTGAGTTTGTGCAGCGGTGTGGCATTGCATGCGCAAGACCAGAGTGCGTCTTTGTACAAATCGAAATGCGCCGTGTGCCATGGCGCGACCGGCAAAGGCGATACCCCGGCTGGGAAAAGTATTGGAGCGACTGATTTGACGAAATCGGCGACGACGAAATCCGAGGCGGACCTGAAAGCAACAATTGAAAACGGCAGAAATAAAATGCCGGCGTATGGAAAAAGCCTGAAGTCCGGGGAGATTACCGGACTGCTGGCGTACATCAAGACGCTGAAGTGAATTGCACGGCGATTGATATCAAACATAGCGAGCGAGTCATGCGCGGATGACCGACGTCCGGATTTCCCCTGAGCTGAAAGCGAAATGCGCGAATACAGCGCTGGGCTGCGTGCAGGCAAAGGTGAACACCGGCGCGAACGTGGCTGGCCTGGATGAATTGCTGCGCGAGTGCGAAGAACGAATAGCCAAATTGCCCTATCCGCGCGCGGTGCTGGAAGAGTCGACGATTGTAGCGACGCGAGCTGGATACAAAGCACTGGGAAAAGATCCGGCGCGATATCGTGGATCGGCCGAAGCACTGCTGCGGCGATTGATCACCGCAAAAGGACTGCCGCGAATCAATAATGTGGTGGACGTCATCAATTTGGTTTCGGTGGAAAGTAAATTGCCGATTGGGTTGTACGATCTGGCTCACGTCGAAGGCGCGATTGAATTTCGCGCCGGGCGGGAGGGCGAAACGTACAAGGGAATTGGGAAGTACGACTTGAATCTTGAGGGCTTGCCATTGTTCGCTGACGCTAAAGGGCCGCACGGAAGCGCGACCAGCGATTCGGAACGAACGATGGTGACCGAGGCAACGAACAGAGTGTTGGCAATCATTGTTTCCTTTGGCGGAGCGGCTCCCTTGGATGCTGCGATCAAGAGAATGTCCGACCTGCTGGTGAATTTCTGTGGTGCATCCGATGTGGAAACGATCATTGCTAGTTGACAGTTCCCTCCGGCCCAAATAATCCCAGCAGTTTGAATGAATTAACAGTTCGGAAAGACTTGTGTTGCGTCATTTTCTCTCTAGGTTAGCGTAAACATGGAAGTTTTTGCGGAATGGGAGCCATAGTTCCTATTTGTGGCGAAGAAAAGTACGCGAAGACGGAGCGAGGCTCCTGCGGTCGACTTGGGTGACAGGCGCAAATAGCAAAAGCGGCCGCTGCGCCGCTGAACTCAAAAGATCATCGGGCCACGGGTTGCGGTTGTGCGACTTCGGCTGGGACGCGGGTGCGGGAGAAGAAGCCGCGGGCGGCGAGGAGTTCGGCGTTGAGCAAGGCGGCACCGGCTGCTCCTCGCAGCAGGTTGTGAGAGAGCAGGGTGAGCTTCACGTCGAGCAATGGACATTCGCGGACGCGGCCGACGACGGCGGCCATGCCGTTGCCGGCATTCACGTCGCGTCGTGGCTGAGGGCGATTTTCTTCTTCAAGAACAACAACCGGATTTCTTACGGCCGTGGGAAGCGAAGCGAGTTCATCACTGACAGAGAAATTGGCAAGTGCCTGGCGAACTTCGGCGAGCGTGGCGACTTTTTTGAGGCTCACGGAAAGACATTCAAGGTGACCGTTTTCGACCGGAACGCGATTGCAGTGAGCGCTGATGCCGAGGCCGGCTTCGACGAAGCGTAAACCGTCCCACCGTCCGAGAAGTTTCTGCGGTTCCTCTTCCATCTTTTCTTCTTCGCCGCTGATGAAGGGAACGACGTTGCCGAGAATATCGAGCGCAGGTACGCCGGGATAGCCTGCGCCGGAGACCGCCTGCATGGTGACCACAAACATTTTCTCCAAGCCGAAAGCGTCGGCGAGCGGTTTTAGGACCAGGACGAGTCCGGCGGTGGAGCAGTTGGGGTTGGTGACCATGAAGCCGGAACCGTAACCGCGATTTTTTTGCTGAATGGGAATGGCGTCGAGATGCGCGGCGTTGACTTCGGGAATGAGCAGCGGAACGTCCGGCGACATTCGATGGTTTTTGCAATTGCTGACTACCGGATAGCCGGCTCGAGCGAATTCTTCCTCGGCCGGACCGGCGACCGAAGAATCCAGCGCGGAAAAAACGAAATCGCAGTCGAGGGTCGGCTCAAGCGATTTCACGACAAGATTCGCTGCGGCTTCGGGAATGATTCCGTTGAGATGCCACTTCGCGGCTTCAGAATATTTTTTGCCAGAAGAGCGCTCGGAGGCAGCGACTTCGGCGAGATCGAACCAGGGATGATCGGCGAGAAGCTGGACGAGCCGTTGGCCGACGATGCCGGTGGCGCCGAGAATGCCAGCGCGAAATTTCCGGTCGATTCCGAAATTGTTGCTTACTGGAGCGGGGCTCACGCTGCACCTCTGAAATTGGAATTGTGGCAACCATGCGGAGCTGGAACCGAAGAATCGGAACCAGAAGCCGGGGCGATACGAGTACCGCGAAACTGCGGATTGAAAGTGTTACGAACCCAAACGACCATTTTATTTTCTGCGGCAAGCGGAAGAACCTTCGGGTGCAAGACTTTTGCGCCTGCTGCCGCGAGCGCATGGGCTTGATCGTAGGAAAGTTCGTGTAGGAGTTTTGCTTCCGTGGATTCGTGTGGATTGGCGGTGTAGATGCCGTCCACGTCGGTCCAAATCACAAGTTCGTCGGCGTCCACCACGTGGGCGATCAGGGCTGCCGAATAGTCGGAGCTGTTTCTTCCTAGCGTGGTGACCCGCCCATCGGGAGTGGCTCCGATAAAGCCGGTGACGACAGGGACGAGACCGCTGGCGAAAAGCGGCAAGAGGATTTCGCGGCCGCGACGGCGGGTCTCTTCGATTTGTGGGAGAGCATCGCGAAAATTGTTGCAGGTCAGTACAAATTCAGAGGAGCTGACCGGAACTGCCGGAACTCCGGAACGATCAAGCGCCGCAGCGAAAAGGCGCGCACTGAAGCGCTCGCCGTAGGAAGCGATGCGATCTTGCAGCGCGGGACGCACAGCAGCACAGGACTGAGTCTGCGGCGAAGCGTCGTGCTGCAGGTCTTTGCCGAGGTAATCGAGTTCGCGGGCGACGCGATCGTGATGCGACGGATCCAAGTGAAGGTCACGAAGAACTTCCAGGTGCAGGCGAAGAACATGTTCGGCGTCTCGACGCGCATCGGAGCGACAGCCAGCTTCGAGGGCGCGGACAATGGCCAGCAAACGATCGGTGATTCCCTTCATCGCGGAAACCACTACCACCACGTTGCGTTCAGAGGTGACGGCGTCGGAGACCAACCCGGCGGCGTGAAGCATACGGTCGGCACCAAGCAGCGAAGTGCCGCCGAACTTAAAGGCGACAATTTCGTTGGTTGAAATATAGGTTTCGCCGCGGTAGCCGGGATCCTGCGCTCCGGCGCTGCGTTGATCTGAGGCTAGGTCTTGCTGTGCATCCGGGCTCATGGTGACGGCTCCTGGTCATTTTAAGTTCTAAGCTGCGGACCACCGTTAGGAGCGATCTGGCCTGGGCTAAAAGAAAAACCCACCGCCAGGTTCGCTTCAGGCGGTGGGTTGGAAACTTTGCTTGTCTTGCTAGCTGTTTCTGACCTCGCCGGAAGCGCCCATAGTCTCAGTCTTAATCATGGTAGTAGTGGTCGTCGTCATAATAGACGACATGACTGTGCGTGACCCCGAAGCGGTCAACGAGAGGCGAATCGAAATGGCGAGAGACAAAATCACCAGCAAATAATAGCACGGGGCTTTTTGGGTACCAAGCATAAATTGTCTTGCGGGTGGTTGAATGACGAAAGAGTAAGGAGAGTCCCGAGGAGGGTCGCGATCCGAGTTCAACGTGTAAGAAGTACGCAAGAAAGGCGAAAGAAAACAGTACTGCGAATCCGGTATGGCGCTAAGTGACGAAGGACACGAAAGATATTCAACTTAATTTTTGAAGCGGGTTTGGCTGGGCGGGTGCACTAGGTAGTGTTGGGAACGATCTAAGGCAGAGACTTCAAGGCGAGCGAGGAGGAGAAATTCTTTCAGCGATGCGAAGTAGCAGCCTACGTCGGAGGCAAATCGTCTGCGTGGCGGTGTGGGCGCTAGTGTATTTCGGCGGCGGCAAATCGGTGAGCGCACAAGACCGAGTGATGGGAGAGCTCAAATTGGAAGGAGCGACAAAAGTGGAGCGGGACTCAGGCGTCTGGATCGACGGAGGCTATGTCGGGTATTTGAAAGAGTTGAAGGGCAGCAAGAAGGTGATGCTGTTGCCGGGGAATCACGAAGTAATCGTGCGGCAGTCCGGCTACCAGGATTTCGTGCAAAACGTGGTGGTGGAGCCGGGAGGAACGCGCTTGGTCAGCGTGTCCATGCACCTTGCGCCGAGAGCCACGGTGCCCGAAATTACTGCGACGCTGAAATTGAAAATTAAGCCAGACCGCTCGGCAGTGTTTTTGGATGAGAAGTACGTAGGGCATGCTGGGGAATTTGGCGGGGCATTCAAATCCATGAAAATCAGTCCCGGGAAACACCGGGTGCGAGTGGAACTGCCCGGCTATCGTACGTTTGATACGGAAGTGAATTTGTTGGCGGATCAGGAAACCGAAGTGAAAACGGAGTTGGTCAAAGGAAGCATTGAGCAGAACACGCCGCTGATCAAGAAGCCGGAAGCGACCACGCAGCCACATTCGTAAAACCTAAGCGGAGTCGAAAATCAGGCTGGAGCAGGTGAGGCCAGACTCGGCTTTTTGCAATTCCGAAATATCAAGAGAAGTGACGTGGAAGCCGCGGGCTTCGATCTGGGCGCGGGTGCGTTCGAACGAAGCGGGGAAAATTATTGCAGCTCCTACAGCAAGCGCGTTGGCGGCATGAGGTTCGGCGGGATCGATGTCCACCCATTCGTATCCAGCGAAAAAAGAAGAATCGAACCAGCCGCGATTGGCGAGCAGCGAATTCTTGCCAAGCGAAGTGACTGCGGACTTGAGATGAAGGCAGCCGGTAACTGGTACACCGATGACTTCGTAGTCTTCGGGAGCGACAATGCGCGCGAGTTGAGAGATACCTTCGGCGTTGCTGCGCCTGGATAATCCCACAAAAAGCTTGCGGTCGAGGCGAAGAATGTCGCCGCCTTCGATGGTGCCGGGGAGTTCTATGTGTGCAAGCTTGCGGAATTTTGAAAGAGCCGCGGCGATCGAAGGAGCTTCGCGCCGGCGAGTTTCGGTGCCAAGCGGAAAAATCACCGCGAGTTCGTCCAGGACCAGTGCCGGGTCTTCGACAAACATGGAATCGGGAAGATCGGGTTCGGCAGGGAGCGAGATTACGCGAGCGCCGAGGGTGGCGAGAAGGGCTTCATAGGCGTGATGTTGGTGGTTCGCTTTGGCGAGGTCGATGGTTTCGCGCGGGATGAAACTCAATTCGCAATTGGCCAGAGCGGGGCTTATGGCGCGAGTGATGGCAGTCAGCATGGCCACAAAATCTACCAGAGGAACCGACGGAACGGAAAGCGGTTGCGCGGAGGCCGTGGTGTGCATACACTCGCGAGCGCTTCCCGGGGGATTAGCGGACATGGTGAGTGAAACCAGCCGATTGGCGACGATGAAATGGATGGCGATTTTCTTCTCTACGGTGACGGCGGCGATTGCTGCGAGCGCGCAGGAAAAACCCGTAAGAGCAGTGGATGAAGTCTTCGCTGATCTGAGCCAGCCGGGTTCGCCGGGATGCGCGCTGGCGGTGTCGCGCGACGGTAAAATTATTTATGAGCAGGGCTATGGGCTGGCGAACATCGAAGAAGGCGTGGTGATTTCACCGCAAACGGTATTCGACATTGGCTCGACCTCAAAGCAATTTACCGCAGCGAGTATTCTTCTGCTGGAAAAGCAGGGAAAACTTTCGGTTAATGACGATATTCGCAAGTACTTGCCGGAGATTCCGGACTACGGTCACAAGATTACGATTTTGCACTTGCTGAATCACACCAGCGGACTGCGCGACTATCTGACGCTGTTCATTCTCGGCGGAGTGAATATTGACAACGTAACAACGGATGAAGATGCGCTGGCGGTGGTGGCGCGGCAGAAGGCATTGAATTTTGTGCCGGGCAGCGAGTGGCTATACAGCAATACCGGATTTTTTCTGTTATCGGTGATCGTGAAGCGGTCGAGCGGAAAAACGCTGCGAGAATTTGCAACGGAAAACATTTTCGAGCCATTGGATATGAAGCACACGGTTTTTCGGAATGAGCATACGCAACTGGTAGCGAACCGGGCTCTGGCGTATGACCCGAATGAGGTCGGCGGCGGATTTAAGCTAAATGTTTCCTACTTCGAACAGACCGGCGACGGCGCGGTGCACACTTCGGTGGAGGATATTTTGAAATGGGATGAAAATTTTTATTCGGGGAAGGTCGGCGGTACAACGTTCCTGAACGAAATGCAGGAACCGGGAAAGCTGAACAGCGGGAAAACACTGGATTATGCAAAAGGACTGTTCGTGGGTAATTATCGCGGCCTGCGCTTCGTGGATCATGGCGGGTCGTGGGGCGGATATCGGGCGCAGTTGCTGCGCTTTCCAGAGCAGCATTTTTCGGTGGCATGCCTGTGCAACCTGGCGAATGCCAATCCGGAAAAGCGAGCACATCAGGTAGCGGACATTTTTTTGACAAGTGCGATGAAGGAGCCGGCTCCTGCGAAAGCCCACGATCCGGAAAAGCGCGAGAAGAAGGCGACGGCGCCGCTGGGCGCGGATAAACTGGCGGCTTACAGCGGAAAGTTCAGGTGCGATGAGCTGGTCGCCACATATCTGTTTGAAGTGACGGATGGCAAGCTGATGTTGAAAAGCATCCAAAATGGCGATGGATTTATTCGCACCGATCAAAACCTGATGCTGCGACCGGTGGCGCCGGATGTATTTGTGGAGGATGAAGAAGGACTGGAATTCGATTTCCGGCGCGCGGCAACGGGCGAAGTGAACGAATTTCACTTGGATGCGGGACGAACGAAAGGATTGGTGTTTACGCGAAAATAGAGGTCAACAATTGTGACCGGCGGCATCGCATACGGCGGCCTTGGATGCCGAGTGGCGAAGCTGCGGAGCGAAGTGAGAGATCCAATAAGTTGCCGCACCTGCTCCCAGAAGCATGCCGGCTAGAATCAATGCGACGATGATGAGCGTCAACCAACGAGTTGGTTTCGGGGTGCCGGCCGGGTGCTCCGCACTAGAACCAGTAGCGCCGAGGGCTCCTGAAGCGGACGGTTTGGGTTGAGAGGAAGCGGGAAACGGCACTTCGGAAAATTCGGCGCTGCTGATGAAGCTGTAACCTTTGCGCGGGATAGTCTCTATATAAAGAGGTTTATCGGTTGATTCGCCAAGCGCCTGGCGCAATTTGTTTACTGTGGTGTTTACGTTGGCGTCGTAGTTGACGTGGGTATCGGCCGGCCACAGGGCCTGCTTTAGCTCATCGCGAGTGACGACTTCACCCTGTTTTTGCAACAGGACGATAAGCACCTGATAAACCTTGCCCTGAAGGCGCAGGCGGCTGCCGTTGCGGTAAACCTGCTGCCGTTGCTGATCAATATTGAAGGGACCAAACCGCACATAGCGAGCCGCGCCTGAGAAATTCTGTATAAAGCTTTGTTCCATGGCCGGATCCACAGTCGAGCTGAAATTCGGAGTCATAACACACGCCCTTAGGTCTATAGACGCAGAAGAGCTGGAATTGTTTAGTGATATACGAAATAAATGCAAAGAATGTTTCAGGAGGTCGCAGAGACAAATTGGTTACGAAAGACCGTAGGGAGTTTGAAAAATGGTAGAAATAATAGGCGAGAGCCGGCCAGGTATGTAAATTTTAGGTTAAAGCTTCAGGTAATTTCCGCGAATTCATCGAATTATTACCTCGCAAAACCATTGTTGACGCCCACATACGGGCTAATACACATACAACGCTAAATTAAGGGACAAATTGTCGCAGCTGGCTCTCTGGATGCCAATCAGTTGGCAACCAATTTGTGCTTAGCATTGGCCAAACGGCCTTCTGGCAATGGTTCCGTCCAAATTACGGGCGCCGCAAAGCACAAGGGAAATTTCGGAGGAGAGAAAGCAATGCGCAGACTGATCGTCACGGCACTGGCAGCAATCGTATGTATTTTGCTCGGCAATGCGGCCGAGGCGCAACGACTGGATGGAACGCTCCGCGTAACCATCACAGACAAGAGCCAGGCCAGCATCGAAGAAGCAAAAGTGACCGCGGAGAACGAAGCGACGGGAGTAGCAGCGTCCACCAACGCTTCAAGCTCGGGTACTTATGTGTTCCCTAACTTGTTGGTGGGTACTTACACGATTTCGGTTGAGAAAGACGGGTTTAAAAAGGCGATACAAAAGGGAATAGCGGTCTCTTCTAACCAAGTGACTGAAGCCAAGATTGAATTGGAACTCGGCGCCGTGTCTGCGACGGTGGAAGTAGAAGCGGGCGCAGACTTGGTGAAGACCGAATCGTCGACGCTGGAAGCGACATTCAGTGGGCGCGCCGTCCTGGATGTGCCAATTAACACCACCGGCGGCGACGTGAAGGAATTTGCCGTATACGCACCCGGCACGACCACCCAGCAAGGCGGGGTGCTCGGATCCGGCGGATCGGTCGGGGGCACCCGCCCGCGTTTTAACGGCTTTTCGATTGACGGTGTAGATGACAATAAGATCGACACCAATGGCCCCACACAGCCGGTTATTCAAGAGTCCGTCGCCGAATTCACGTTGCTAACGAATCAGTTCACGGCTGAA
>Ga0157376_10000543_pt1 | contig 24254 bp, 23 predicted proteins | sample M45metaG_FD_121801 | JGI IMG/M metagenome (GOLD analysis project Ga0157376, IMG submission 121801) | Miscanthus rhizosphere microbial communities from Kellogg Biological Station, Michigan, USA - M4-5 metaG | ecosystem: Host-associated > Plants > Roots > Rhizosphere > Soil | place: USA: Michigan...
CGTACCTGCAACGACCTGCTGTGCCTGCGTCTGCAAACAGCAAATAATGAATAAACCAAAAGATAAGAAACTACGCAGGAAGATTTTTTTCATTAACAGTTGTATTAGCCTCAGATGGTTAGAAGTCATTGTGTCAATAAACCTGCGAGAGCCCCCTGTTTATTTTTGAAAAAACAGTTTGTTAACATAAAGCATCCGCCGCTGCCGCAATTTAATTTCACTAATTTTTGATGATATTTTGAGTTGCGAAAACCTGTAATTACAGGTATCTGTACGTTAGACCTGTCCGGTACACCATTTGAGCATCGTTATAGATGCGGGAACTGGAATAAACAAAAATAGAAAACATGCTTACCAAAAAACAAGTGCTTTCCGCAATTAAGAATATGCCTGATAATTTTGAAACGACTCAATTATTTGACCGGATTCTTTTAATAAATAAAGTGGAAGAAGGACGGAAACAAATAAAAGATGGAAAGGGATTGTCTACTGAAGAAGCAAAGAAAAAATTAAAAAAATGGCTGAAATAATATGGTCTCCCAGGTCTATTACAGATATTAATGAAATAGCAGAATTTATTGCCAAAGATTCATTTCAATACGCAGAATCCCAGACAAATCAATTTCTTTCAAAAATCAAAGCTTTAGAAAAACATCCTTTTTCAGGAAGAATTGTCCCTGAACTTGGCATAAATAATGTCCCGCAAATTTTATGCGGTCATTACAGGATTATTTATGAAATGATCAATAATCATACAATAACCATATTAACCGTACACCATCAATCCAGGTTATTAAAAAATAACCCATCGGTTAAAAGACGTTTCAGGAAAAAGTAAAATAGTATTTGTTAACTAAACAAATACTCCACGTCTGCCTTGGTAAGGCTCTTCACAAAACCTTCATCGTCTGTGATGAGATCCCTTGCCAGTGATCGCTTTCTGTCCTGCAACTGCAGAATTTTATCTTCAATAGTGTCTTTACAGATCATCCGGTAAGCAAAAATGTTTTTTGTCTGGCCAATACGGTGTGTACGGTCAATGGCCTGTTGTTCCACAGCCGGGTTCCACCAGGGATCAACAATGTATACATAGTCGGCGGCAGTAAGGTTAAGACCAACGCCACCCGCTTTCAGGGAAATAAGAAATACACGGCATTCGTCGTTGTTCTGAAAATTCTGAATGGCTTTTTCCCTGTCCTGCGCAGACGTACTGCCATCAAAATATTCAAACTTAACATCCAGTGCTTTTAATTTTTCTTTAATGAGCGCCAGCATACCCAGGAATTGTGAAAATACCAGCGCCTTGTGGTTGCTGATGTTTTCGGTAATCTCGCGGGCCAGTTCTTCCAGTTTAATGGAATGATTTTCCAGCTTCTCGGTTTCATTAAGTATAGCCGGTGAGTCGCAGATCTGCCGCAGCTTCATCAGGCCCTGCAAAATAGTTAACTGCGATTTCTGAATACCCTGCTCCTGTATGGTACCCAGAATTTTATCGCGGTAATCATTTCTGTAGGCATCATAAATGGTGCGCTGCCCGTCTTCCATTTCGCAAAACAGTACGGTCTCCACTTTTTCCGGCAAATCTTTGGCTACCTGCTCTTTGGTACGGCGCAGGATAAACGGAAACAATAATTTCCGCAGGTGATCCTTCTGATCTTTTTCTCCGAATTTATCAATGGGTATAGCAAATTCATTCCTGAAAAATTCTATGCTGCCCAGCATACCGGGGTTTAAAAAATTCATCTGGGCAAAAATATCAAACGTGTTGTTCTGCAACGGTGTACCGCTCATGCACAACCGATTTTTTGCCTTTAGTAAACCGGCGGCACGGGTAACCTTACTGCCGGGGTTCTTAATGGCCTGGCTTTCATCCAGCGTTACATAATCAAACTCATTTTCTACAAATAGTTTGATATCACTGCGCAGCGTACCATACGTGGTAATAATTACATTGTATTTCTTTATGTGATCTTTTTCGCGTGAGCGATCCCCGCCATGGTGTATATGATAAGTAAGATCCGGCGTAAATTTTTTAATCTCATTTTCCCAGTTAAACATCAGTGTGGTAGGGCAAACCACCAGTGCATTCAGCCTGCCATGGGTATTTTTATAATATTGCATGAAAGTCAGGGCCTGTATGGTTTTACCAAGTCCCATATCATCGGCAAGAATACCGCCCCATCTTACTTCTGTTAAATAATTGAGCCACTGAAAACCAAACGACTGGTAAGGCCTGAGTATGGGTTGCAGGTGAACTGGAGGTTCTACTTCGCTGATGCTTTTAAACCCACGCAACTTTTCATACTTTTCTTCCAGTTGTATAAAGAGCTCTTCCTCATTGCGGTTTTCATACAATTCGTCAATAACGCTCATGTGGTATTGCGAGAGCTTGAGCGTTTCCTGTTTGCCTTCGCCCACCCGGAAAAGCAGGGAATATTTTTTTATCCATTCTTCCGGCAGTATACCCAATGTGCCGTCATTGAGCTGTACAAACTGTTGTTTGTTTACCAGGGCCTTTTTTACCTCCGCAATGGTTACTTTCTGATCTCCGAATATGATATCTACTTTGGCATCAAACCAATCAGTATGACTGCTGATATAAATTTTCGTTTGCGGCTTGGCGGTATTAAAGCGGAAGTTTTTCAATGCTTCAAACCCGTACACCGGGACTTTCTGGTCTTTCATGGCGTCTACAAAAAGAAAGAACCAGTTATTGCGCAGTACATCAGCGCCTTTCAGTACCAGATTATAAGAACCTTCGGGCTTTATAAAATTTGAATGCAATGCTTCCAGCCTGGCTATAAATTCCTGTTCAGCCTCTTTATTACGGTGCACAATCAGCACTTTCTCGCCATCGGGCACTATTATTTCATCTTTATCGCCAGTTCTTACTTCAAACCCTTTGTAAGTAAACACCGGTTGAAAAACCAGGTAGTCAGACTTTTCCTGCAGCAATAATTTCTTTTCCGGTTCACCGTCTTTATAAGAAGAAACCAATGCCGGATCAAATTCTACATGGTATTTTTTTGCCAGCGGTAATATATAACTCCTTACCTGTTTGGGCCAGTCTGCCTTTGAAATAACAATGTTTCCTTTGGCGGTAAACTGATTTGTCTTTTCAACATCTTCGGCATCTCTCCACAGGTATAAATTCTCTTCATAAAAAAACATCACGTTGCTACCCAGCTGGTTTTCCTGCAAAGACAATTCTTTGCCGTTTAACTTTACCCAGCAACTTACTTCATAGCTGCTTTTTTTGGGGCTTATTTTAAAGAAAGGAACAATTGGCTCGGGTACAATGCCGGCCAGTTTCAGGTTATCAGTTTTAAATGGTTTGTGCCCGTTGAGGTAAAACACAAAAGGGTTAACCGCTATGTCTGCAAATAATTTTCTCAGTTTTGGGTGAAGGTATTCCACCATCAGGTTGCGGGTCTCTTCGGGTAGTTCATCTGTCTCGTGGTGAATAATATTTTCCCAGATGCCGCTAAACGGGGAATTTCGGTTAAGGTACCTCGTTACCTCTGCTTCCTGCATGCGGCGGATGGCAGGTATCATTAGCTTATCTTCTTCATTCAGCACATCTATGTTTACAAATTTGCTGAGATCTATCTTTTCTACCTTGCTGATAAACTTTTTTTGCTCGCTGTCACTTTCTCCCTGTACCACTTCTACCAGGAAAAAAGGATAAGATGCATAATTGAAATTGAAAACGATACCCAGTCTTTGTGCAGGACCTGTTACTTTCCTTTCTTCTTCAGTAACAATATCCACCGGCTCATCTATTAGTACCGGCCGGGGTTTGCTTACAGCCAGGGGGTTGATTCTTTTGATGGACGTGTCCAATACCCGCAAAAAAGGTTTGCCTTCTTTATAGGCAAATTCAAATTTACCTTTCAGATCATCGCTCAATGTATACCCGTAGGCTTCCAGTAATTTGTTTTTTTCATTGTCCCAGTTGCGGATGGTGTCAAAATAGTGGGCACCGTGTTTATTGTACAATTGCAGCAGCACAATTACCTTGGGCAGGCAGAGGGGGTGAAGTGTATCTTCATAATCGCAGCTGGTGTCCAGATTTCTTTCTTCATTTTTTTTGATGACTACTTTATAAACCGTTCCATCCAGATCAACAGAAGCCCTTACCATTTCGTCTTTGGCATATTCTATTACGGCTTTATTGGCGGCAAGGAATTTTTCAGCATCTGCCAGTGTTTGCTGGGAACACAGCAACCTGATTGTTTTGAGATCGATAAATTTCATTTTCACCACCGTATGCCGCTGGTCGTATAGCACTTCTTCTGCCTTTAACATATTCCTGTCAAGCAGCTCCTGTAATTGAATCAGTGCACCTGCTTCATGGCGGCAGATATCGCCCAGATTGTATGGGCAACTGCACCGTACAGACATGGTTTTAGGATCTTTAAAATGCTGCACATACACTTTATAGTAGGTGCTGTAGCTATCATCCTTTACCCTGAATGTAACAGAGCCCATCAATTCATCGTATTCTATCAGCTCAACAAAGCCGATGGCATGAATTTTTTTGCCTCTGCGTATCACTTCATCCGTTCCGTTGGTGTATACGTATTTAATAAGGTGCGGTAACGCCATGCTTTTTATTTATTTACCGGTTCACATCCGGTTAGTGCTGTCAATTTTTACAAAATTTCCTGGTCTGTGGTAAGCACAGGCCGATCTGCAAAAGTAAAGGAAAAAAGCTGAGGTTTGGAAACAAAAGACAGATTATTAATGGCAATTTATTGCAAAAAGAGAGACGCTGATACAGGCATCCGCCAGTGAACCCCGTTATACGGATTGCCGTTGCCATACTTGCATAAAACAATGGATTTGAATATAATATATTTTATCTTTAATACAGCGTGCAACCAGCAGTAAAATACTGCGGACTACTGTAATAATTTAACAGTAGCAGATAAGTAATAATGAAATTTGCGGCACAACTGTTGGATTATCATTTGCTCTTATACCTTTGTAACCAGCCACCAAACCTTACATATGTTTCGTATCATCATTGCCAGTGCCTTTGCTACCCTCTTATTGACGGGCACTTCCTTTTCTCAAAAATTAAAAAAAGCGGATAAAGCAATTATTGCCGATCTCCAGGCACATATAAATTACCTGAGCGGTGATAAACTGGAGGGACGCCGGGCCGGTTCGCCCGGAGAGAATATGGCAATGGAATACATTGCGGGCCAGTTGGCAAAGGCAGGACTTTTACCAAAAGGCGATAACAATGACTGGTACCAGGCATTTGATATCAATGAAGGAAAAGAGATAAGCAAAGACACTTATTTGCAGATAAATGGTGGCGAAATTAAACCAGCTTCCTATTTCCCTTTTATTGGTTCGCCCGGTAAAGCCATCGAGGCTGCGCCTTCCATAGCGCTTCGCGAAGCAGGGATGCCATGGTTTCTGAACCTTAAAGAAGAGCTGGATAATAATAAAAACAATCCCCATTTTAATGTGCAGGCATATGTATTGGAACAGGTAAAAGATGCCGCAAAGAAAAAAGCTACAGCGCTGGTGGTATACAATACGGGTACAGCGGATGATGGATTACAGTTCAACGGCAAAGAAAAAGCCGAACCGCTGGCAATACCCGTGGTGTATATTCAAAAAGATATCGCAAAAAAATATTTTGCCGATGAAAGCGCCACCGTGGAATTAAAATTGAAGACCGTTTTTACTGAAAAAAAGAGAACCGGGCATAATGTGATTGGATATATAGACAACGGTGCTCCGGTTACTGTTATTGCGGGTGCTCATTTTGATCATCTTGGTTTTGGGGAAGACAATAATTCTCTGTACCGTGGAACCGACAAACAAATATTCCACGGTGCAGATGACAATGCAAGTGGCACTGCCGCGCTGATTGAACTGGCCAAACTTTTAAAAACCTCCAAACTTAAAAACAATAATTATTTATTTATTGCTTTTTCGGGTGAGGAGCTGGGCTTATTGGGCTCCAAATATTATACAGAACACCCCACTGTTGATCTGGCAAAAGCCAATTACATGATTAATATGGATATGATTGGCCGCCTGAACGACAGCAGCAAAACAGTAACCATTGGTGGGTATGGCACATCTCCTTTGTGGGGAACATTGCTGAGCGGTATCAGTACAGATCAGAACTTTCTTAATAAATACGATAGCAGCGGCACCGGTCCGAGCGACCACACCTCATTTTACATAAAAAATATACCGGTCTTATTTTTCTTTACCGGCGCGCACAGTGATTACCATCGTCCTTCAGATGATGCTGATAAGATTAATTATACCGGTGAATACCGCATTATAAAATACATTTATAAAATAATAGAAGCCACCAATAATAAAGGCAAGCTGGCATTCAGTAAAACAAGGGATACACAGTCTGGTTTGGCGGTAAGACTGAATGTAACCCTGGGTATTTTACCGGATTATGCATTTAATGGAAATGGTGTACGCGCAGATGCTGTAAGTGATGGAAGACCTGCGCAAAAAGCGGGGTTACAGGCCGGGGACGTTATTATACAATTGGGGGATTACCCGGTATTTTCAGTGGAAAATTATATGCAGGTATTGAACAAATTTAAAAAAGGCGATAAGACAAAAGTAAAAATAAAAAGGGGCGACGAAACGATAGAAGCGGAGGTACAGTTTTAGCTAAGAGAACAAAGAGTTAAAGAGTAACGACAACTATTAGTTCTCCTTTGTTCATGTTAATCAAAACACGCTAAAAAATCAGTAAAAAAGCCCTGGCTAAACTTTTCTTTTTCTCTTTTTAACCCTTAGCTAATGAAACTCAAACTGGATATGGAAGAAATGGCGGAGGCTTTTTTTGAAGACACCCGCCTGGCAGGTATTGTAGCCCCCATTAAAGATTACCAGTTTTGCTGGCAGCTGAACCGTTTGTTTCATTTTAATTTCCGTTTGAACAATGCTATTGAAATCAAATTATCCAAAAAACTGATCAATTTTTCCTTCCCGGTTTTTGAATATGCCGAACCCAATAATTCGCTGGTACATTACTTGTATAACAATAAGCACAATGGCGAGTACCTGCTGCCGCAGTTTAAACACAATGATTTTTTGTGGCTGATGAAGGGCGATGCTGTAGACGACTATAAGTTTGAAAACATCAGCAAACTGATAAGGCAGATAAATGGTGTACAGATGGTTGCCGAACTGGCGCATGAAAAGATGCAGCATAAAGCCAACCTGATGTTTTAAAACTTCATCCGCTCCATCCTTTTTGGAGAGGCAAAAAACGACGCAAAAAAATTTTTTGGCCAACTAAATGATTTCTCATGAAAACAAATTTTATTGCTGAGAAAAAATTTTCTCCGGATGCTGCAAGCGCCACTTCAAGTGCCTGGAAGGAAGCAGATAATAAATTGTACAGGAAATTTGTGTTTAAAAATTTCTCAGAAGCATTTGCCTTTATGACCAGGGTGGCGCTGGAAGCCGAAAAGATGGATCACCATCCGCTTTGGACCAATGTATACAATACCGTTGAAGTATGGCTCAATACGCATGATGCCGGAGACATAGTTACCGATAAGGACAGGAAGTTGTCAAAAAAGATTGATGCCATTGCGGGTTAAGCCATTTTCCTTTTCGACAGCATTTTTACCAATGCAAGAATGGATACCAGCATCCAGGTGCCTTCCAATATGACAAACGGCAGGTAATTGATTAAATAAGAGGCCAGGCAGGAAAGCCCTCCGCCCAATGCATTCATAAGAATATAAGTCAATCCGTCTTTGGAAACTTTTCCCAGCAAGTTTAATAAAAACGCCAACAGTAAAATTGCCACGCCAATAAAGCCTATCAGATCATTTGTGTGCAATTGCATCATTGGTTAATTATTTATGAAATTCAGGATATGCTATAATAAAATTCTGGTTGAGAGATTGCTTATAAAACCAATACCCCTTTGGCAGTAAAGATCAATTCTTTTTTGGGCATTGTTATTTTGCTGATTTCTTCTTTGCTCTTACCCGCATCGCCCGCATAATGTTTCAATTGTTTTACAGAGGTTTCTTTAACGCTTGCTTCACCATCCAGCACTACTTCTTTGCCAACAATGTCTTTGGGCATAAAAAAGGCATAGTCTTTAAATTTGACCATCATAGATTCACCACCGGCATTTTCAATTTTCATCCAGCAACCTTTTTCCTGGCAAACAGACACCACCTTGCCCACGGCCTTGCCGGTAAATTTTGCATCCTTCATACTGGTTTCAATTTTACTAACGGGGATAGCCCCCTGTTCGGTTGCGCCAGATCCATAGGCAACACCTTTAACAGCAGGAGCCGGTGATTGAGCAGTAGTTATTATAACCATGCCAAATGAAAACACAAACAGCAATATCTTTTTCATACAAAGTTTGTTTGAGCGCAAATTTAATCAATAGCCTGGTTGTTTAACAGCAATATTAACTGAGAAATCCAGCAACTTCTTCCTGAAAAACATTCCGCTGTACTCCTCCATGCCCGCGTCCCGGTGGTTCAATCTTGCCTTGCTGCAATATTTACTAACTTGCCAGCGCATGAAAAAAGTTTCACGGTACAAACGTCTTGCCATTGCCATTAGCATGATTGTATGCAGTGGCATATTTCTTACCCAATGTATTAACAGGCAGGATAAAATAGTGGCTCAGGAAAAAAAAGTAACCTTTAAACAATTCGCCGGTTCAGCCAGTTGCCAGAGCTGTCATAGAAATATTTACGATACACATATTCATACTGCTCATTACAATACTTCTCAGCCGGCCTCTTCCACCGCACCCAAAGGAAGTTTTGAACCAGGTAAAAATAGTTTTGTATATAGCCTGCGCACCGTAGTAAATATGGAAAAACGTGATAGTGGCTTTTTCCAGGTAGCTTATACAGATGGTATAGAAAAAGTAGCACACCGGTTCGACATTGTAGTTGGTTCAGGGGCTAAAGGACAAACTTCTGTATACTGGCACAACGACCAGCTTTATCAATTACCGGTTACTTATTTTACTGCCGCCGCGCAATGGTCAAACAGTCCCGGCTTTCCCATGAAAGCCACTTTTAACAGGGCCATTACTTCGCGTTGCATGGAATGCCATACCACGTATGTAAATACCATTTCTCCTGCGGGTAAAGAACCGGAATCATTTGATGCAGCCAGCATTGTTTATGGCGTTGATTGTGAAAAATGTCATGGGCCTGCCGCGGCGCATGTGGCCTTTCAAAAAGCCAACCCGGCAGAAACAAAAGCAAAATATATTATTAACCCCCGGTTACTGTCCAGGCAACTGCAACTGGATGCATGCGCTTTGTGCCACGGCGGAAAACTACAAAAGACAAAACCTTCCTTTGAATTTATTGCAGGCGATACGTTATCCAATTACTTCAGTTTTGATACCACGGCGCCCAACCCGGATAATATAGATCTGCATGGCAACCAGTATGGCCTGCTGCGCGCCAGCAAATGTTTCAGAATGAGCGAAACGCTTACCTGCAATACCTGTCATAACCCGCATGAAAATGAAAGAGGAAAAGAGGAAGTATTCTCAACACGTTGTGCCGGTTGCCATAATACCGGTGAACATGGCAATGGCAAGCTTTGTAAAATGAGCGCTACACTGGGCGCGGCCATCAGCACCAACTGTATTGATTGCCATATGCCGGCCAAACCATCGCGCGCCATTGCGGTATACCTGCCCGGCGCCAGCGGACCAACAGCGGCTTATATCCGTTCTCATTTTATCAGTATCTATCCGGAAGAAACAAAAAAGTTTATGGAAGGGAAGAAGCGATAAGCTATTAGCTTCTTTCCGGGTCTAAATATCGACTTGCATCTTCGATGTGGTTACAATAGCACACAGATGGCACGGATTGAACAGATTTACACGGATCTTTTGCTTCGCAGAAATGAAATCCGTCTAATCCGTGTCATCCGTGTTCCAAAAACCATCTGCATTACAAACAAGCATCGCGCAACATTTTCATATAGGCAAGTCCTTTTTCTCTTGCAAACGCAATATTGCGTTGCGGAATCTGTTCGGGATTTGGATAATGCTTCAATGCTTTTTCTATGCTGTCTTCGCGCAGCAGGTGCAGCATAGGATAAATTGACCGGTTGGTATAATTGGCCGGATCGCCCGCCGGTGTACCGGCAAACATATACAAAGGATGAAAACCCGCTACCTGGTAAACGCCTTCATAGCCTTCCTGCTTTAATAATTTTTCAGCCAGCGCCAGCAGGTCAAGGTAATCATTAAACAACGGGAAGCCGTTTGAAAAAATCAGCAGGGTGGTTTCTATTTTTTCTTTGTCGAGCTTCCTGCATTCATTTAAAAAAGCCTGCAGACAGACAGCCATATCAATCGCCGGTTCTACTGCATAACGTATGCTGTTCTGTTTCAGTTCGCGCGATACAAACGGACAAAAATTACATCCCGCTACAATATCTGTAATCCATTTTTTTGTTTGTGCAATAACCTTTTCGGTTTCCTCCATGATTAATAGTTGCGGGCAAAACTGATACCACCACGATTGCCTGTTACAAAATATTTTGTGAGAGTCAAAAGATAGATTAAAATAATGTTACGCCGTTTATTTTCTCTCTTAAAAGTTGCGTGCTTAACCTGGCTATTCTGTTAAAAACATTTTGGTGTATGCATTACAATCGGTTTCATAATTACACGGCGCTTGCTTTTGCAACCTAAGTGCAGATAAAGGTTATTAAGCTATCCGGCTGCTCAACAGGAAATTGCATAAATATAACCGTTCAGTCAAAAAAATACCCACATTGTGGTATTGCAGATATCCTGAAATTATTGTCACTTTGAATATTGTTTAGCAGCAATCGTTTTGGTTTTAGTTTTTACTCTCACAGAAGTTTTCTCATGTTGGCCCTGTCGCTCTCCTCTGACAGGGCCTCTTTTTTTACGCTAATAGATACGAATGAAGGCGAATGGACGCTAATGGAAGCGCTGACAAAATTTTAATGACGGTTAATGGACGGGAATGGAGACACTAATCAAATTTTAATGTCGGCGAGTGGACGCTAATAATGATGACTGGCTGTTCCGGTAGACCGGTACGGTGTTTTCAACGTATAGTGCTGGGGTTTTCACTTAAAAAAATGGTCTAAAAAAATTAGTTTAAAAATACTAAGAAAATTAGTGTTGATAACAAGTTTTTACCTACATTTGACATTATATTACCTTGATTAAAAATTAACCCATTATGTCAAATGCAGAAAAATTAAAAGCGCTGAAGCTTACCATGGATAAGATTGATAAGGATTTTGGTAAGGGCAGTGTAATGATGATGAATGAACGCAGCCAGGAGCCCATGGAAGTTGTTTCTACCGGTTCTATTGGTCTTGATACCGCACTGGGTATCGGCGGTTTACCCAAAGGCCGTATTATAGAAATATATGGGCCGGAATCTACGGGTAAAACCACCATTGCCATTCATGTAATTGCAGAAGCGCAAAAAAAGGGTGGTATGTGCGCTATTATAGATGCGGAACATGCGTTTGACAGTGCGTATGCAAAAAAGCTGGGTGTGGATGTTGACAATCTTTTAATTTCTCAGCCCGATTATGGCGAGCAGGGTCTTGAAATTGCCGACCGCCTGATTCTTTCAGGCGCACTGGATGTAGTGGTGATTGACTCGGTAGCAGCACTGGTACCAAAAGGCGAGCTGGAAGGAGAAATGGGCGATAGCAAAATGGGTCTGCAGGCACGTTTAATGAGCCAGGCTTTGCGCAAACTCACTGCCACCATCAGTAAAACAAATACCATTTGTATTTTCATCAACCAGCTCCGCGAAAAAATTGGGGTAATGTTTGGTAATCCTGAAACCACTACCGGTGGTAATGCCCTTAAATTTTATGCCTCCGTGCGTTTGGATATACGCCGTGTAAGCCAAATAAAAGATGGCGATGCTGCGGTAGGCAACCGGGTAAAAGTAAAAGTGGTAAAAAATAAGGTAGCGCCGCCTTTCCGTGCTGCAGAGTTTGACCTGGTATTTGGAGAAGGTATTTCCAAGGCCGGCGAAATTGTAGACATGGGTGTAGAACTGGGTGTGGTACAAAAAAGTGGTTCCTGGTTTAGCTATAATGGCGACAAACTTGGTCAGGGACGTGAGACGGTAAAACAACTGATGCTGGACAATCCCCAACTGGCAGATGAGATTGAAGCAAAGATCCGCGAAAAGATAAAAGAAGTAGAAGCGGCCTAAACATGGTTTTTTTGGATTAGTTAGATATATAAAACGGTTAGTAAGTAAACAGCCCCTGTTTCGGGGCTGTTTTTATTGGGGGGATTGGCGAAGTAGGAAATGGTTACAGACGTTTAAAAACGGCTATATTTGGTAACGTAAATAAATGAGTTAGCGGTAATACAACAGCACCCGAGCTGACAGGCAATCAGACAATAAACTCTTGACCCCAACTATACAAAGACACAATACTTGGTAACAATTTTTCGCCTTTGCTTGTTAGCGTATATTCAACAGTTGGTGCACAGTTGCAAAAATTTCTCTTGTAATAATTCCATTAATTTCCATATTCTTCAATTCTTTGACTAACATTCGAGTATTAATTCCTTCAACACTTCTTTCCAATTCTTTAAAACGCATTTTCCCTTTTGACAAACGATAAACAATCGGCATAGCCCATTTCCCACCTATAATATCCAGAACTTCTTTTAATGAGCTAGTAGTTGACCAACTGGTAAAGGAGTTGTAAATCACACCACCGCTTCCTTATTATACTTACCCCTGTATTCCAGCGGAGACATACCAGTAATCTTCCTGAATACTTCACGAAACGCTTTTATATCAGAATAACCAACTTCATACATTACCTCATTAACCGTTTTGCGGCTGGTTTCAAATGCTTTTTTGGCCGACTCCATTTTTACCCGTTGTGAATATTCAAGCGGCGTATTGCCCGTGGCTTTAATAAACCTTCTGTCAAAATTTCGCCTGCCCACCGCAAACCTGGAAGACAAATCCTCTACCGATATTTTTTCATCCAGCTTGTTTTCAATATAAGCCTGTGCCTGCTGCACCATATCATCTCCGTGCAATTTCTGGCCGGTAAATATGGTAAAGGCCGACTGGCTATTCCTATCCATCTCAATCTGAAAGACTTTGGAACAAAAAATAGCTGTTTGCCGGTCATAGTATTTTTCTACCAGGTAAATGACAAGGTTCAAAAAAGAATACGCACCGCCGTTGGTATAAATGCCGTGCTCGTCAGTAATCAATCTGTCGGCCTGCAAATGCACTTTTGGAAACATCGTTCTGAAAGTATCTGCGGCAGACCAATGGGTGGAACAAGTTTTTCCGTCAAGCAAACCCGCCGATGCCAGCATAAATGCACCGGTGCATATACTGGCTATTTCCGCACCTTCTTTATATTGTTGCGCAATCCAGTCAATCAGCAACTTGTTTGCCCTCACCGCTTTTTGATAATTGTGATTCAATGAAGGAATAATAATGAGGTTGGTTTTGGCAATAGATGAAATATAGGAGTGCGGCCTCACACTAAACAACCCTTCATAGAAATCCACTTGTTTTGAAATACCCGCCAATTCAATTGTAAAGATTTCCTTTCCGTGGTTTCCTTTAAAGTATGCATTGGCCCTTGTAAATATTTTGTAAGCACCTACTATACTGCTTAGGTTATTTCCTTCTCCGTCCGGAACTATTATGGTAAGGTGTTTCATGTTTGCTGATTTTATCAAAGATAGAATTTTATTATGTCCAAATCAACCCATCACAAAGTCCATTTTACACCCCTTACAGGTATAATTTAGACCATACATTTGTTATGTCAAATGTGCTCACTACAGCAAGACGGCATCAATAACATTTATCCATAAAAAAGTAACATCATGCAAAACCAACATTTTACCACTACCCTGCTGGCAGACCAAACACCGTCGGCAGTATTCAACGCCATCAACAACATACCTGGCTGGTGGTCACAGGACTTTAAAGGCAGCTCACAAAAACAGGACGATGAATTTGAAGTGCGTTTTGGAGATGTCCATTATTCCAGACAAAAATTAATAACCGTTGTTCCAAACAAAAAAGTAGTTTGGCTAGTTACAGACAGCTACCTGAGTTTTCTTACCAACAAAACAGAGTGGAACGGCACCAAAATTGTTTTTGACATCGCCCGGCAGAATGATAAAACACAAATCCTTTTCACGCACCTGGGCCTGGTTCCGGAAATTGAATGTTTCCGTGATTGTTCCAAGGGATGGAACCATTACCTGAAACTTAGCCTGCTGCCTTTTATAACTACCGGAAAAGGACAACCGAATGTATTACCCGCAACAATAAAACAACCATAAAAAATAAAGCCATGGAAAACAATAATTTCAACGTAAGCTTTTTGGTGGACGAGTCTCCATCAGCAGTATTCAAAGCCATCAATAATGTCCGCGGCTGGTGGTCAGAAGAGATTGAAGGCAACACAGCCAGCCTCAATGACGAGTTTGACTATCATTACCAGGACGTTCATCGGTGCAAAATGAAATTAATAGAAGTGGTGCCCGGCAAAAAAATAGCCTGGCAGGTGCTTGACAACTATTTTTCTTTTACGCAGGACAAAAGGGAATGGACAGGAACCAAAATCATCTTTGACATCACCCGTCAGGACAACAAAACACAGGTTCATTTTACACATGAAGGCTTAGTGCCCGAATACGAGTGTTACAATGCTTGTGTAAATGGATGGACCCAATACATACAACACAGCCTGCCCGACCTTATAACTACCGGTAAGGGACAGCCAAATACCAGCACCACCGCGTATACCGTTCACGAAGTAGCAGCGCGGTTCAATGCACTGGCTAAAGAAGAGAAATGGTTTGAGATACAGGACGAACTATTTGCGGACAATGTAAAGAGCATAGACCCTGCCGGCTCTCCGTATTTTGGCTATGCTGAAGGCAAGGCGGCCGTACGCAAAAAAGGCGAGGACTTTGTGAAACGAATAGAAGCATTTCACGGAGCCCGTACATCCGAACCCGTTGTAGGGGGAAATCATTTTGCGGTAGGAAGAGAAATGGATATTACGGTGGAGGGTTTGGGAAGAATTCAAATCAATGAAGTGATGCTGTACGAAGTGCACAACGGCAAAATTGTATTGGAACAATTCTTTTATTAAATCTTTCTGCTTTTTCTCACCGGTACTGCGTGTAAACAAAGCACTCCGCATGGCGGGGTGCTTTGTTGGTTTTTAGATGTACCTTCTGTTAAAACAAAGACAGCAAACCGGCCCGTGCAGAATTAAACGGACTGTTTATCTTCGTTACCGGTGCAGATAGCAATGTGGAATTGGATACATGAACCAATAACAACAATTATGACGGCAAAATGTCCATTCCCAAACACTCAACACAATGTTTCAGATGACGACAAAACAAACGCAGCATACAAACTATTAATGGTTGCCGGATGCAAAAAAGCCGCTACTGTTTTTACAGCATTCATTTTTGTTTGCAGTATATGTTACGCACAACAAATTGTATCTGATGGTCAGCCAGCTCAACTGGATATTAGAAAAGCAGGTGATAATTCCTTGCGCATTACACTCAGACCGCTATCATACAGGAATGAATTTCCTTATTCTCCTGCGCTGAACGAATCCGTTCAATATTCCGATCCCATCATCAGTATAAGAGAAATCAAAACCGCCATCACAAAAAAAGCAGGCGCATTCACCATTAAGATAAGTCAGGCGCCACTGTCGGTTACTATTTTCAACGCCAGGGATCAAATAGTACAGCGCGTCATCTTTGAAAATGATGGTCGCCTTTCGTTTAATACAGATAACCAACCTGTATTGGGCATGGGCGAAGGCGGGCCGAAACCATTGCCCGGCGCGGATTGGCGCAACTTACCCATTCAGTTTGACCGGCGTGGAGAACTTGATAGCATGCAACCAAGATGGCAAAGCGGCGCATACGGATCTCGCAACCCGGTGCCTATGCTGGTTGGAACAGCGGGCTGGGGACTGTTTGTAATCAGTCCCTGGGTGCTGGTTGATTTGAAAAATAAAGACCGCGGCTTTTTTATTCCATGGAAACCGAGTGGCGCCGGTAATATTATTCCACAAAATGAAAAAAACCAGGATCTTAACCAGGGTAAGGGTCTGCCTCCCATTGATAGCATGGCTGCAGGCGTGTATGATTTCTTTGTCTTTGATGCTCATCAGCCGGCTGCACTTATGCACGATTTTTCATTGGTAACCGGCCCTGCAGCCATGCCTCCCAAATGGGCGCTTGGATATATGCAATCGCACCGCACGCTAACCGACGAATACCAGATGATTGGTATCGCCGATACATTTCGTAACAAACAAATTCCGCTGGATGCTGTCATTTACCTGGGCACTGGCTTTGCGCCGGTAGGCTGGAACACCAAACAGCCTTCATTTGATCCCAACCCGGATGTTTTTAAACGCGATATAAGTGCGTTTGTAACGGATATGCATACGCGCCATGTAAAGGTAATTTTGCATATGGTACCCTGGGATCGGGACAAATTGCCCGGGCTTCACGGCACCATACCCGCCAGACAGGGTGAAATAATTGATGCATCCCATATACAAAATTACTGGCAGCAGCATCTTAATCTGGTTAATAAAGGCGTGGATGGTTTCTGGCCAGATGAAGGCGACTGGTTTAATTTATTTGAACGCATTAAGCGTCACCAGTTGTACTATCAGGGGCAGCTCTCTGTGCATCCCAATATCCGTCCCTGGAGTTTACAACGGAATGGCTACCCCGGCATTGCGCAATGGGGTGGGTGGGTATGGTCGGGCGATACAGAATCTTCGTGGAAAACGCTGGAAGGGCAGGTGGCCGTTGGCATCAATTATTCTTTGAGTACCGGGCCTTACTGGGGATCAGATATCGGCGGGTTTTATTCAAATAAAGAAACTACCGGAGAGCTATATGCGCGCTGGTACCAGTTTGCAGCTTTCTGCGGTTCATTCCGATCTCATGGCCGCACCTGGAGAACCCGCCTGCCCTGGGGCTGGGGATTAAGCTACATGGGCCCTTCCGAAGACAGACAGCCTCCGCTGGCATCTGAATTAAATAATCCATTGATAGAACCGATAGCCAAAAAATACGACGAACTGCGTTACCAGCTATTGCCTTATACGTATACACTTGCGTGGGAAGCCAGGAACAGCGGGTTGCCACTAATGCGTGCCATGTGGCTGCATTACCCTAATGATGAAAAAGTAAGGGGAATGGGCACACAATATTTATGGGGACGTGATCTTTTGATTGCTCCGATATTTGAAAAAGACGCAACCACCCGTAAAGTATACCTGCCCAACGGTAATTGGTATGATTGGTGGACCGGTACAAAACAAAAAGGCGGACAAACCATTGACCGTAGTGTAGATCTTTCCGTTATGCCCATATATGTTCGGGCAGGTGCGATAATACCGATAGATCCGGTTAGGCAGTACGCCGATGAACCAACAACCCTGCCTACCACACTTACTATTTACAGTGGCGCCGATGGCGATTACACATTATACGATGATGATGGCATTAGCCAGGATTATATAAAGCAACGGGGTGAGTGGATACAAATGCAATGGAATGACAAAACCAGGCAACTAACATTGCGGCCCCGGGCACCGCAGGGATCAACAAACATAGTAAGGGAGCGAAAATTTAAAGTAAGGCTGGTGCCAGATGAAATTGTTAAGGAAATAAATTATACCGGTGGGTTAACAGGAATCAGTTTCTAACAGAAGCTATGAACAGCTCCGGATTAAAAATTAACATGATTGACAGCTTAAAGGAAAGTTTGTGGAAACAATTTGCGGCAAGCATAGACATGCTTATAAACGCTATTCTGTTATGGCCGGAAGCATACTTGGAAACTGATAAAAAGTTTTTTTACGTGGCTTACCATTGTTCAGTTTTCCTGGATTATTATCTAACCATACCTCCTAAAAGCTTTTGTCCGCCGCTGCCTTTTACACTCACCGCCCCTGCAAACATACCTAAAGATGCTATAGACGATATAGTGCCGGACAGGATATATACTAAAGCCGAATTGCTTGCTTATACCCGATCAACCCGTGAAAAATGCCGCCAGCTTATTGCGGGCATGACGGAGGAGAAATTACGCGGGCCATGGATAGATGAGCCGAAAAACATGCACCTGGATATGGCAGCTTCATCTGTATTAAATTATTCAGTATTGGAAATCTTACTCTTTAACATGCGGCATGTTCAACATCATGCCGCCCAACTGAATCTGCTTTTGCGACAGCAAATAAACAATGCCCCGGATTGGGTTTCAGAAGCATTATAATAGCCATTCAGGATGGGCCAAAGACCCGCTCTAAAATTCCCGCATATCCACTTGAAATTAAATTTTCGGCAATACCTGAAAGGGCATTGCTATTTCGGAAATATATGCTTTTCTTGCGCCGCAATGATCATCGCTTGTAACATTCGCTAAATATTATTCAAATTAATCATATATGGCCGGAAAGTTCAGCCTTCTTATAGCCTTATTTTATTTTTCATCATTAAGCAGTTTTGCTCAAAAAAACCTGAAAGAAGCAGTCGTAATATTTAACAATGCCGATACTACAAAGGGATTTGTTGATTATGGCGAATGGCTGAGCAACCCATCATCCGTTTTATTTACGCCCGACAGGAGTACCGCCTCAAAACGTTTTGGTGTAAACGAGCTCAGCTATTTTGAGGTGATGGGACTGGGACAATATAAAAGGTACACAGTAAGGGTGAGTTTAGACGACGAAGTGGTGTCAAGCTTTAGCAATAAGGACACCTCCTCTGCAACAAGGACAGTGTTTTTAAAAATTATACAAAAAGGTAAAAACATCACCTTATTCTCTTACCGGGATGATCTGAAAAGACGGTTATATATTCTTACGGACGGTGAAACTGTGCCAATGGAATTATTAAACAGTGTATACATGATGGATGGACAGGTAAAAGAAGAAAAACAGTATCGTTCCAGGCTGCTTGGTGCTGCCTCAAAATACCTGCCTGGCAATGGAGATATTATTTCCCGGATCAATAACGCTGGTTACTACGTTGATGCAATAGAAGATATTTGTTTGACATTAAATGGAATTGACAAAATCACTGTTGCCGCACGCAGTAAAACATACAGCCGGCCCGGATGGCGTTTATTTGCAGGTGGTGGTATTAACCGCGGGGCGCTTAAAATGAGTGGCAGTAACATGTTTACCGGTAAAAATTCTTATCCTTTTTATACGCCAGTGGCAGATATAGGTGCGGACCTTGTCATAAATCCTGCTGCAGGAAAATTAGTTTTTCGGGGGCAATTACAGATAACCAGCTACAAAACAGATGGCTATAATTTTGTAGATTATACGCAGTATACCGACCAATATACTTTTACATTCCGCCAGGTAAATATTGCTTTTGAACCACAGTTGCTTTATAACATCTATAATAAAAAAAACCTGAAGTGGTTTCTGAGTGCCGGAGTGGGTTTTAATTTTTCAAGGTATCCGGTTAATGATTTAAAATTTCTGCGAACAAGCTCCACCAACTCAGACGCCGAAAACAACAATTACCTCCCGTTTACAAGAGGCTTCTGGATGAATGCCTGTTTCACCACAGGCATTGATATAAGCAGGATGGAATTGTCTTTTCTTTTTTATCCATCCACTTCTGTCACACAGACCCAGGCCTATGGGCTTAGCAATACTTCATTGCAATTGCGGCTGAACTACTATATAAAGAAGTAACCAGCAAAGACAAGTAAAAGATCAATCCATAATAAACCCCCAGTGCAGCCTGTCATCTGTGCGACAGGATTTATAAAAACTTGCTACATTCATAATATGAAAGTGTTAGTTTTTGGACCATCCGGTGCGGGCAAAACATTTGTATGCCGTGCACTACAGAGTTGGGGCATTAATGCTTACGATGATGGAGACATCAAAGGCTTATCTGCCTGGTATGACAAAAAAGGCAATAAAATCGAAAGCCCTCACACTGCCAGTGAGGCGCTCACCAATCAATACTCATTTCTTTGGGATAAAAAATTTCTTGCCCACTTTTTAGCGCAGTTTGCAGACGTATATGTTTTTGGTGGCTCAGGCAATATATTCAGCGTATTGGATCTGTTCGATAAAGTTTTCTTCCTGCAAATTGATCCCCAAATTCAAAAAGAGCGAATATTACATTCCTCCAGGGAGACACCTCTCATGGACACAAATGAAGACGGGATAGTTATTTGGGGCGCCTGGATTGAACAGGAGGCAAAAAAACACAATATCCCATTTATTAACGGCTCGCGTACACCACAAGAAATATTTGACATCATTCGCCTGCATTGAAGCCCACCCGAAAAAATGTCACGCTGCCCGGTATGTTCATTGCCATTTCACTTAACACCTGAATTTTTCTACTCAGTCCCAGGAAACCTGTCTGCAAAACCCCGCCGCCGTTTAAAATCCAATTTTACAGCGCAAAAAAAATAAATCTGTTTATTATAAGTGTACATATTATATTTGCACTGATACTATATTTTACTTATTAAATTTATTTTTATGTGGATCAAATCGCATTCCATCACAAGCAAAGAAGTTACAAAAGAACAGATGTGGGCATTGTTTTCAGATGTAAACAACTGGGCCGCCTGGGACAAGGGTGTGGCATTTGCTGAATTGAATGGCCGTTTCGAAAAAGGAAACCATTTTATGTTCCAGCCAAAAGGTGGCCCAAAGCTCAAAATTGGCATAGTGGAGGCAACTGAAAACAAAAGTTTCACCGATTTTACAAAATTTCCCCTTGCAAAAATGTATGGCCAGCATACTTTTGAAGACACAGCAGACGGGCTAAAGATTACTACCACCATGAAAGTTGAGGGTATCCTTGGATTTTTGTGGCGCAAAATTGTGGCGGAGAAAATTGTAGCTGCCCTGCCTGCAGAAATGGAACACCAAATTAAAACGGCAAATCAGTTATGAAATCACCGGATAGTCCATTCAGCGTAGAAAGACCGGAAGACAGTTCCGGGTTTTTATTGTGGCAGGTAACCAACCTATGGCAAAGAGAAATTAAAAAAGCATTGGAACCTTACAACCTGACACATTCGCAATTTGTATTAATGGCAAGTATTCATTGGCTGACACTGCATAAACAGGAAGTAACACAAATATTGTTGTCTTCTCACACAAAAATTGACCCTATGACAACATCAACGGTTTTAAGAACATTACAGGCCAAAGGTTTGTTACAACGCCAGGAACACCTGACTGATACAAGGGCCAAAACCGTTGGACTTACAGATAACGGGAAAAAAATAATAAAACAGGCTGTTAAGACTGTTGAACTTTTTGACAAATCATTTTTCGCAACCTTGGGTGACAAAACAAAAAAATTCAATGATCAACTGTTGCAACTCTTAGGGCAGAAAAACAAATTGGATAACCAATAATTGATTACCTGTCTATAAAAAATTAATCAGCATGCATACCACCCAAATATTGCCCGCAGTGGCAGCAGCCATCTTTAATGAAGCGGGAGAAATTTTGTTGCAGAAGCGTAAAGATGTAAACAAATGGTGCATTATATCTGGCCATGTAGAGTTTGGCGAAACAGTAGAAGCCGCCATTCTCAGAGAAATTGAAGAAGAAACAAATACCCGCGCAGTTATTAACCGGTTTATTGGTATTTATTCTTCACCGGTTTCTCAAACCTATACCTATAGCAACCGTACCGTTCAATATATAACCTCCTACTTTGAAGCTTCGCTTACCGGCTGCATTCTTCCGGGTTTTTGCAACAATGAAACACAGGAACTACAATTTTTTAAGCCTGACCAAATTCCCGCCGATATGGCGCTCATTAATCCAAACTGGCTGTCCGATGCGCTGAGTAATAAGTCAACCGCTTTTATCCGCTAAGAACAGTAGTGCAGGATTTAAAAGATCCGATCTTCTCCATAGAAATAACCCCGCGCTTTAAGACCGGCGATATGAATGATAATTTTTTTGGTACGCATTGTGTGCAACCAATTCGCAGATGACTAAAAAGGAATTATCTTATAATGTAAATCAGTGGTAAAATGACAGCGCCTATCGGTAAACAAATATTTGAAGGAGAGATTGCAAGCTATTGGTTGGAGGATGGCATATTGGTTTCCCTTTCAAAGAATCCTAAACGAACGGTGGAAAACATTAGCGGCAATGTAGCCCTGGTGAAACAAATTACTGGTAATAAACGAATGCCCCTGCTAATTTACCTGTCCAATTCACCCGTACCCGATAAGGCAGCAAGAAAATTTGCAACAGAACAATTACCTGTTATTTATTCGGCCATGGCCATGGTATCAAAACCCGGGCTTTCCAAATTTATTATGAATATACTCTTCATGCTGCAATCGCCGCCCATTCCCATGAAGAGTTTTACGGATGATAAAGTAGCAAAAGAATGGCTGCAACAGTTTATTAATGACTAGTCGTATTTTATTTGTTTTAATTAAATATTAATCGTTTCCGCAGGCAAGATTTATAGATTTTTAGACAAGTGGTTTCAACAATCAGCTGTTTAGGCTTATTTTCCCTGTCTAAAACCAAACTGCATGAGAAATCTTTTCTTTTTGTTGCTCTTAATTTCATTTTCATTTAGCGTGGCTGCACAGCCATCGCCTGCAAAAGCAAATTATCAGTTGGCTGCCAGGTTCTCTCCCAAAAAACAAGACAAGCTATTATTCTCCACCATTGTGGATGCGCACTGGCTAAAAAGAGGGAGTAAATTTTGGTACAGCTATGAAACAACCGAAGGCAAGAAATGGTATATCGTTGACCCCATAAAGGCTGAAAAGCGATTGATGTTTGACAACGCCAAACTGGCCGCAGAATTAACCAAGATCATAAAAGATGCATCGGATGCACAGCATTTGCTGATCGACAGTATTCGTTTTGTAAAAGATGAGCGCACCATTCAATTTGAATTTAAAAGCACTGAAGACATAGAAAAGAAAGATACCACCGCTAAAAAAGATTCCACTGCAAAGAAGGCCGGACAATCAGTAAAAGAAAAAAAGGTTTTCTATTTTGAGTATAATCTCGACAACAATGTGTTAACCGAGCTCACTGATTATAAAAAGCCTAAACGAAAACCATCCTGGGCTTCTATTTCGCCCGATAGTCAAACGGTGGTATATGCAAAAAATTTCAACCTGTATTATATGGACAGGGCGAATTATGAAAAGGCTGTAAAGAATGAAGATGATACCACTGTTGTTGAGAAAAAATTAACCACAGATGGCATTGAAAATTTTTCCTACGGCGATTCGTACAATGAAACCAATGTTGACAGGGAAAAAAATAAAAACAAAAGAAAGACGGCTTTTATATACTGGTCGCCCGATTCAAAACATTTTTGCATGATAAAATCAGACCAGCGCAAAGTGAAAGACTTGTGGGTTATCAACAGCATTGCAGAGCCAAGACCTACACTTGAAACCTATAAATACCAGATGCCGGGCGAAAAGGAGGCGCCCGAAGATCACCTGCTGCTATTTGATATGATTGCCAAAACACAAAAAGAGATCAATGTGTCTTTGTTTAAAGATGAAGATGTAAATATATGGCAGGCAACCACAGCAGCCAGCAGCCGCGATAACGACTGGCGCACCACGCTTTGGCTGGGCACAAACGACAAATTTTATTTAACCCGCACCAGCCGTGATTTGAAAAAAGTGGATGTACTGATTGCCAGCATTGCTTCAACAGATATAAAACCGCTGATTGAAGAAAGGATGAATACCTATGTGGAAACAAGAAAGCTGGGTTTGATAAATGCCGGCAAAGAACTGATTGAATGGAGCGAAAGAGATGGTTGGGGTCATTTTTATTTGTACGACGAGAACGGCAAACTCAAAAATCAAATTACATCCGGCGCCTTTCATTGCGAGGACATTGTTGGCATAGACGATCAAAAAAGAATCTTGTATTTTTCTGCCAACGGAAAAGAAACCAATGAAGACCCTTACTACCTGCACCTGTACAAAATTAATTTTGACGGAACCGGCATGAAATTGCTGAACCCAGGAGAATTTGAACATGGCATGAGCATGGATGATAGCAAAGAATTTTTTGTAGATAATTATTCAAGGGTGAACACCATTCCAAAGTCTGCACTATATAATGCGGATGGTAAAAAAATAATTGATCTTGAAGCAACAGATATGTCA
>Ga0157376_10000551_pt1 | contig 24070 bp, 16 predicted proteins | sample M45metaG_FD_121801 | JGI IMG/M metagenome (GOLD analysis project Ga0157376, IMG submission 121801) | Miscanthus rhizosphere microbial communities from Kellogg Biological Station, Michigan, USA - M4-5 metaG | ecosystem: Host-associated > Plants > Roots > Rhizosphere > Soil | place: USA: Michigan...
CCCACAACCGATGCAGCAGGCCAGCTTTCGAGCCACGGCCACTACGGCTCGCTTCTTGGCATTTTTCCTCCTCGCTCCGCAAGCTTCCGTCCCCATCTGCGCAGATCACTGTCTTCTCCAAAAGGCCCCAGAATGTAATGCGCGCCCTGCACCATCATCGTTCGCAGATACCGGTCTCCTGCTTTAGCACTTACCGGAAAAGTGCCGTGCGGGGACCCTCGGACTGGTTTGAGTTGTCCGGCCCGAGAGCCAGCGACGATAGCGACCCACGAAAGATGAAACTAGCGCGATGGGTGTTGTGCCCACTGCGACGAACTGAATCATGATACAACGTCAATTCTTCTGCTGACGTCGCGACGCTCTGTAGCCCTGATTGCTCCAGAGCAACGACAGAGACCACCTCAGGGCGCCACGATCGTTACAGGGAAGGCAGCACTCTTGGGGAAAGAGTTGCTCTGCCCGGCGTAGGGCCGGCCCGTACCAAGGTCGGCCCTGCATACAATCTGTTCCCTCCGCCTGGTGCAGCGACCTGCAAATTGGGTTACGTCACTCCAGTGGTTAACGCCTTTACCGTCGAAGTGAAATTGCCAAAAAACCAGATGTCAGGTTTCCCGACAAATCGGGCGTTACTGAGTGTCATGACTGCTGTAGCAGGCGTTGCGCATTCGCAGCTCAGTGTTAGACTCTTGCCAATTGAGGCAAAGAAGAGATGCCAGACCAGGTCGGCACTAGCCAGGTGATTCGCTTTGCGACGTTTGAAGTTGACCTTCAGGCGCAAGAACTGCGCAAGGCAGGGCTGCGACTGAAGCTAAGCGGCCAGCCCTTCCAAGTACTGGCGATCCTTCTGGAGCAACCGGGCGTGGTGGTCACTCGGGAGCAACTGCAAAAGCGGCTGTGGCCGGACACCTTCGTTGACGTCGATCACAATCTGAATACTGCAATCAACAAGATCCGCGAGGCGCTGGGCGATTCGTCGGAAAATCCACGCTTCGTCGAGACGCTGCCCCGGCGGGGATACAGATTCATCAGTCCCATCACTGTCAACGGAACGGATGCCGCGGGAAATCGCTCAACTAGTGAGTCGGAATCGGCGGCGAGAACGAAAAGACGCCTTGCTTTAGCGCTACTTGTTGGCACCGTTGTAGTGCTGGTGGCTGGAAGCGTTTGGTTCTACAAGCCGCGCGGCACTCCTGTGGCACCACCCCAACGAACGCTCACGCGCCTGACGTTCGAGGATGGTCTCCAAACCGGGGCCACATGGTCGCCCGACGGTCGATACATCGCCTACAGTTCGGACCGCGGCGGGAAGTTTGACATCTGGGTGCAGCAGGTAAGCGGTGGCAATCCTATACAGATTACCAAGGGACCGGGGCACCATTGGCAGCCTGACTGGTCGCCGGATGGCAGGTACATCGCCTATCGCTCCGAAGATGGAGAAGGAGGTTTGTATATCGCTCCGGTCCTTGGCGGTGCGGGCTTGGAGCGAAAGATCTCGTCATTCGGATATTTTCCTCGCTGGTCGCCGGATGCTTCACAGATTTTGTTCCTGACAAAAGGGTTCGGTTCTGGTTTGAGTTCCCGTGTCTATGTCGTGCGTCCCGACGAGAGTTTACCCCGGCCGTTTGAAGCGGAGCTGACCGCTGAGATGTGGGCCGTTTCGGCAGCATGGCATCCGGACGGAAAGAAAATTTCCATGCGGACTTGGACGATGCATCCCTCACCGATGCCGATCTTTTTCACGGCTCCGCTGGACGGAGGCGGCCCACCCGTACGGACGGAGGTTAGTCCGGAAATCCTGAAGGCTGCGGCGGACGTCGCAGGTACCGGAATCAGCTCGTGGGCAGATCCCGATTCGCAATTTTCGTGGGCACCATCTGGGACGGCCATCTACTTTGAACGCACATTTCGAGGAGCTAGAAACATCTGGCGAATGAAAGTTGATCCGCAAACGTTGAGGGCGACGGCGATCGAACGGCTGACTATGGGCACCGATTTGAATAGTGACTTCTCACTTTCTTCCGACGGTCGCAAGATGGCATTTTCCAGTGAGTCCAGAAAGGTGCAGGCTTGGATGTTTCCGTTCGACGCCAAGCGTGGGCGGGTAACCGGCAGCGGGAAAGCGGTGACTTCACCAGGAGTGGAGGCGTGGGTAACAAGCCTCTCACGTGATGGCCGTCGGTTGGCATTCCAGGCCATTCGGGCGGGTCGATGGGAACTGTGGAGGAAGTCGCTCGTGGATGGGCAAGAGAGTCCTATTGATATGGATGATTCCTATGTTCGAAACGAGCCACACTGGTCGCCGGATGGGACGCGTCTAAGCTACATCCGGATGAAACCGACGGGAGAGGTTCAGGCTGTGATCTGGTCCAAGGATCGAGGAGAAGAGCCGCTTACAAATCCAAGCCCACTGGGCATGTTCGTTTTTGACTGGTCCCGTGACGGGAAATCGCTGTTGCTATCAAGGGATAATCCAGAGGGCCACCAGTCGGAAATCTGGGTGATGCCAGCGACGGGAAGTGATGCCGAGGCCAAGGCGCGAAAGCTGATCGCTTGCGACACGAAAACCGACCTATGGCAGAGCCGGTACTCACCGGACGAGCGCTGGATTGTGTTTGAGGCGGAGTTGAATAAATCGAACGGACATCAGTCGACGATCTACGTGACGCCAGCTACGGGAGGTGGTCCGTGGACGCAAATCACGGAAGGTAAACATTGGGATGATAAACCACGCTGGTCGCCTGACGGCAGAATCATCTACTATGTGTCCGAACGCAAAGGCTTCTTCAACGTGTGGGGCATTCATTTCGATCCAGCAAAAGGGAAACCGAAGGGCGAACCGTTCCAGGTGACGACTTTCGATAATCCAAGGCTGATGGTAGCGGATGTATTGCCGACCGTGGGCCTTTCTTTGACCGAAGACAAGCTGATTGTCACCGTGGCGCAGGTATCGGGCAGCATCTGGGTGCTCGACAACGTAGATCGATAGGTGCCTCAACCACTAACGAAATTTTCGGCTCGTTCTGAACGCGTGAGCGGTCGGTCCAGGAAACAAAAAATACAAAAACAAAAAACTCCAGCAGCTCCCCGCGGCTTGTCCCCGCCCCGGCTGCCTTCTATTACGGACAACTCCGCTGTGCCCAACAACCTTTCAGGTGCTAGTTCTGGTGCTAGTTAAGTTTGATAAAGGATGCGGCTAGGTGCCCGCCAGTGCGAAGAGTGAGGTGATCGAAAAACCTCATGAACATTGGCGTTTGCGTGTCGTTGCCGAAACCTGCGGTCTCGTGCGCGATACCCTCGTGGGCATTATGAGTCCGCTGCTCTAACCGCTGAGCTACGAGCCCCTTCAATCACTTACGGATTCCGGCGATTCTGTTTTGCGTCGTTTTTGCGTCATTGCGCATCACTTGGTCGCCGTTTTCTTCGACGTGACCCTCTCCATGGCTTCGTGGAGCTGATCGGTCGAGATGATATTGTAGCGCAAGAAAACGTGAATGGTGCGATGCCCTGTGATCTTCATCGCGGCGGCCTGATCAAAGCCGGAGTTGATGCTGAATGCGGTGACGATGCAGCGCTATGACAGGGCTTTCCAGATGATTCCGCAGCAAAGAAAAGAGTAGCACCATCAGGACCGCGACCGAACTCTTTGCATTATTTCGAACATACCAAAAACAATCAATTTGATTTTGTAGTAGTTGTGGTGTCTGCAGGGTACCGAACAACGAGCACCTATACAATGAGCACAAAATTGCTCTGTAGACTCCTAAGTCGCCGCAATCTATCGCCAAGGACATAACTGATAGATGCAAATACCGTTTTCGTCCTGACAAGGCGGTCGACCCCGCCGGTAACGATGTCACCACCGCAATTAGTAGTCATTTATCGTGGGCCAAGATGGGTGCGCAGTCGGCGCGTCCGCGATTCTCTAATTGTCTGCTATCGAAGCGTCGCTCGATCAGTTCAGTGTGCCGTTTCCTGTCCGCTGCGGCTACGATCTCGGTGATCGCCGGCCTGGCCGATATAAACCGACCGCAGGTTCTCCGGCGGGCGTGTACTCAAGACCATCCCGCCCAAACACGTAAAGAAGAGTGAAGCTGCGACAATGCTAGTTCGTGTGCGTCGCGATGGGATATCGCAATGTTAGCGTCACTTCCCCGGCCCATAAAATCGTCTACAGCAAGCAAGGCGTCTTTCATCGTGAATTGCAACACAGCGTTTGCATTTGCTGTGCTGCTCCAACTCGCGGGAAGAGGTTGGGTGTCGAATCCTGCTCCGAAATGCTGTTGTCCTAGCGCCGCCAAAGTTCCACTTGTAGGATATGCACCCGGTTGCGGAGCAATAGCCGCATCCGATGCTTCATCTGAAAGCGCCTTTGCAACATCCATAGCTGAATAAAACCGAGCGTTTGGCTCCCGCTTGAGACAGCGGATAATTGTTTGCTCCCAATTGGTGCTTAATTGTGGCGCGAATTGCTTGGGCGACACGATTGAATCGGAAAGCCGTCTTGCCGCTGAGGCCAGCGGGGTGGCCGCGGGAAATGGGTGCTTTCCTGTCATCATCTCGAAGATAATAAGCCCTAGCGCGTAGATGTCTGCCAGCTTGGTGACTTCTTTCCCTTCGATCTGTTCAGGCGCCATATATGCTGGAGTGCCGAAGACTCCATCTGTTGCCGTCAAGTCGACGTTCTTGTTCCCCGCAACGCCGGTTTGTAGTGCCAGACCAAAATCAGTAACCACGCTGCGAATCTGATTTTCCTCCCGGTCTGGTACCAAAATCACATTCCCGGGTTTTAAGTCCCGATGCACTACCCCTGCTCGATGGGCGGCTTCCAATCCTGATGCAATCTGCTTGATCAGAGGCAGGGCTTCCTCGACGGTAAAGCGGCCCGCTCGTCGAATGCGTTCCGAGAGAGTCTCTCCTTCGAGCAGCTCCATGCTCACCAAGACGATTGGGCTTTCACTCTTGTCCACTGTTCCGTTGTGCCAGAAAAGATCAAATACCCGGCAGACGTTGGGGTGAGTCACTCGTCGCGCCAGTTGCACTTCGCGTTTGAAGCGCGAAAGAACGTTGTTCTGCTGCAGGACCTCCCGTCGGATCGTCTTGATCGCCAGGTTTTCCTTTAGGATTAAATCCTCTGCTTCATATACCTCGCCCATTCCGCCGGCAGCAATGAAGCCTACGATGCGAAAACGTTCTGCCAGAACTTCTCCGGGTGCAAATCGCTTTTCCGGTTGGTTTACAGGTGCGCGATAATCTACGACTGTCGGCATCGAGAGGAACCTTCCTACATTTTCATGCTCCGCCAGCAGTCGCCGGACTTCCTCGTTCACGGCGTCGTCCGTGCCATTCCACTGAAGGAAATCTGCACGATGCGCGGAATTGCACTTCAATGCCGCGTCATACAGATTTTTCACGCGGTACCGCTGGTCTAGGGACATCCCCATCCTTTTGCCTCAATTCCCCGTACAGCCCAGCCTTTGTTACCAACAAATTTCTTGGCCGTCTTTGGATGCGCCACCCTTCTTGGTCGCCAATCCAATGAAACTCGTGTCCTCGAAACGGTAAATGCTCGCTTGTACGTAGCCCAATCTAAACACGACAAGGCGAAGCGTTCGCGCACTGACCGCTCAGCAAGCGCGGGCCACTAATAGGGTCAAATCGTCGTCCTGCTCTTTGCCGCCAAAGTTGTGCGCTGCCGCGGCAATCGCCTTCAGAAGGCCCGCGGCGGGGAGATTTGCGTTTGCTTTAACGGCTGCGAGCAAACGCCCTTCGCCGAAGAGCTCACCGGACTCGCTCTGGGCTTCAGTTACCCCGTCGGAATAAACCACCAAGATATCGCCTGACGATATAGTTGCTTCGCCAACCCTGCAATTCCAACTCTCGAACATCCCTAGCACAGTTGCCGTCGAGCTCAGCTTTTCACAGATGCCATCAGCATGAACTAAGAATGCCGGGCAGTGTCCGCAATTGACATAACGGAGCTTTCGCGTTGCGTCGAAGTAGTCCGCAAAAAACATAGTCGCGAAGAAACCCGGCGTCACGGACTCATAGAACAGTTTGTTCACCGTACGAAACAACTTCTCCAGATTCTTGAGCCCGATAAGATACTGGCTTCGAACGCTCGCTTGGAGGTTGGCCATCAATAGTGCAGCGGAAACCCCCTTCCCAGAGACGTCGGCCAGCACGAAGCCCACTCGGCCTCTGCCCATGTCGAGGAAATCATAATAGTCGCCACCGACGCTCCACGCTGGCTCGCAGCTTCCGGCATAGTCCAGCGTTTTCAGCGGAGGCATATGCTGTGGAAGCAACTTCCTCTGTACTTCAGACGCGATAGCCATTTCCTGCGCATGTTTCTTGTCTGAGTTGACAGCAAGACTCACGTTTTTTGCGAGCCACGAGCGTTCGGACGAAATGGAAACCGGTGACGTGAGGGGGTGCAACGTTACACGGTCTTCGCTCGAATGGGATTGTTGGGAGAACTCCCGTGTGGCGGGAGTGTAACCGACCAACTGAGGATCGCGTGTGGACCCGGGAACCGGGTAGTCCGGTTCGAGCCCGGTGAACGGCTCGCTTTTAGGGACAGGAGAAGAGCAACGCGCTGCGTCGGCCAGCTTGGCTGAATCGGCTTGCGCGTTTACTGGAATCAAATTTAACATTGCTGCAACCTGCGTTCTGTTTGTTGCCCCAAATAAGCATTTCTTCCAGCCGTGAAATTCACGCCGCGTTTGTGCCGCGTCCTGTTCGAACCAAGCAGGGCACGTGCGTTCCGCAGCGCAACTGTCGGCTTCCCTCCCGGGCTGGAATGCGCTGTCCTATAAAGACAAAGAACGCACGATTGGGGGGAAACCCTTCGTGGACCTGCTTTAATCCTAAACAGACAAGGCTCTTGGTGTAGAATCTGCGTGGCCTGGCATGGATTATTCTGCGTTATCTGCGGAGCGATTGATTCTTGCCTGCACGCAGACGGAAGACGCGGCGGCGTGGGAGGAGTTTGTCCGGCGATTCCACCGGCTGATCGCCACCGTGGCGTTTCGCGTCGCGACGCGCTGGGGTGATTCTTCACCCCAAGTTGTCGACGATCTGATTCAGGAAACATACCTAAAGCTTTGCGCGGGCAACTTCCGTATTCTTCGTAGTTTCAAATCACAGCATCCGGATGCGTTCTACGGCTATCTGAAAGTGGTGACAGCTAACCTAGTCCAGGACCATTTTAAGGCCGCGCATTCCGACAAGCGGGGTTCCGGCAAGGTCGAAGTCGCCGTCGATCCGCAGATCACGTCTGCAGCAGTTGCGACCGCCAAGAGCAGCGAGCGGAACATTCTGTTGCAGCAAGTAGACGGCCTGCTCAGTAGGCTGGCAGTGGGCCAACACCTAGAGCGAGACCGGCGAGTGTTCTGGTTGTACTACCGCGTCGGTCTGACCGCGAACGCTATTTCGTCTCTGCCAGCCATCGGACTGAGTACCAAGGGTGTGGAAAGCACTATCCTCCGGCTGACGCGGCTGTTGCGACAGGAACTGGCAGCGGATCGCTCACGGGCCAAGGGGGGATGCACGACTGAGGACGAAGGAATCTAGCCCGCCAAGTCGTTGTACTAAGAGGAGAAAGGAGCGAACTTGGCACGCGACCACCTTAGTCCGCAGGAGATCGAATGGCTCGCAGAAGGCACCTGGCACGCTAGTTGGCAGACGGAAGAAGCCAGGCTCCACCTGAGCAGGTGCGAGCTCTGTCAAGGCTTACTGCAAATGTATGAAGAATTTCCAAGAAGGCTTGAGCAACTGAGAGCGCCTGGACAGGATCGCGGGGGGCCCAACTGCCCTTCAGAGACCGAGTGGTGGCGTCTAGCCGCAGGTCTGTTGCGAAAATCGCAGGCAGCCGAGTTGCTTGAACATTCCACTCGCTGCGACGCCTGCGCCTTGTTATTGCATCACGCAACTCAGGACTTCGCGAACGAGGTAACGGAACAGGAAATTACGCAGATAAGTGCCCTCCCCAGTGCCCAAGAGGAATGGCAGCAATCCCTTGCACAAAGACTCAGCGCGACAGAATCCGGGCGCGGCAAGCAAGGCTTATGGAGCCGGGGCTTGGCAGATTGGTTCCCTTGGCCACGTCGAAGCGTATTTCGCTATGCATCGGTATATGCGGCTGCGGCCATTATGCTCCTTGCTGCGGGCGCTTGGCTGATGCAGACGCGGCGCGAGCCTTCGATTAACCAGCTGATCGCACATGCTTACACCGAACAGCGTCCCTTCGAACTGCGCATCGCAGACGCGGCCTACGGCCCGGTTCGTCAAGAACGCGGCGGAGAGCGCTCAGCCTTTGCGGAGCCCACCGGTTTACTTATGGCTAAATACATTATTAAGGAACGATTGGCCGCCCGACCGGACGACGAGGCCATCCTGGCAGCCAGCGGCAGGGTCGAGCTCTTGGAAGGGCATTATGACGAGGCGATTCGAACGTTCGGCCGCCTGTTGGACACTCATCCGGATTCCCCGCCGCTGCTTACTGATCTCGCTACAGCCTACTTCCTGCGCGCCGCGGCAGTAGACCGCGCAGTCGACTACGGACAATCTATAGAGCTCTTTGGCCGGGTCCTTGCAAAAAAACCCGACGATCCCGTCGCCTTGTTTAATCGAGCCATCGCCCTGGAAAGGATGTATGCCTATAACGAAGCCCTTCGTGACTGGGAGCACTACCTCCATGTGGATGCGCGTGGCGATTGGGCCGCCGAGGCTCAGCGGCGCCGGAGTGAACTGCGGGAAAAGATGAAGGTGCGCGAAAAGCCCTCGGTCATGCTGCGTAGCGACCCCGGAGTGGCCGCGCCCATTCTTAGGGCGCGCGCGACCGGCCAGCCGACGCCGCCAGCATCCTGGTCCGCGTCCCTCGACGAGGAATATCTCGACCTTGCGGTTCGCGAATGGTTAGCGTCGCTATACATTTCGTCAGATTCGACGGGCAAACAAACTTGGCAGCGCGATCCAGCCGTGTGGGACGCACTAACGGCTACGGCCGATGTCTTGCGCACATACCACAAAGAAGCTTGGCTTGGTGATCTTCTCCGCGACCTGCCAGCTGATTCTGCACCACCAAACGCCGTAGGTCAGTTCGGGAGAGCGTTTGATTCGCTTGCACGGGCTGCGAAGGCTAATGCTTCTGGCGACCCTGACTCGGCGCGGCCGCTCGCCGAATCTGCAGCCCGTACCTTGCGTATCGCCAATTCCAATGCGGGTTATTTACGCGCACGCGAGGAAATCATCTATTCCCTGGTCCGAGCAGGGAAGGTGCAAGACTGCATCCAAGCAGCCGGCCAGCAGCTCCACGAGACGGAGCTGAAGTCGTACCCGTGGCTGCATGGACAAGCCATCCTGTGGGACGCCGCGTGTCAAGGCTTTGCAGGGAATCTGGGCCTGGCCCAACAGCTAAGCGACCGCGCTCTTGAGCTTGCAAAAGACACAGGGTACGACGGACAGCATCTTCTCAGCGTCCTCTTCGCATCCGGGTTCCTTCGCTCAACCGAACGTAACTGGCAAGACACGCGGTCCGGATTGCAGATTTTCTGGGAAGATTTGCACAATCCCTTTCAGGGATATGAATGCTACGCGGAACTGGCCCTACTCGCCGAAGAGGCCGAACAGCGGTACTTCGCCGTTCACCTGTACCGCGAGGCCGTGGGCATGATTGAAAGGACGACAGACAGCTCATATCGGGCGGTGGCTCACTATCGCCTCGCCCTCGCGGCAATGAGGGTTCAAGATCTGCCCCAAGCGGAAAGCGAATTCAGGATCACCAATGAGCAATTTGCTGCGGATTCTGTTTCCGCGACCGGGCGGTTTTACAGAGCGCTAGCCGAGATTCAATGGGCGGCGGTCGCAGTTCAGCAAGGCAGGCTCGAGTTGGCAGCGGCACGGCTGGACCAAGCCAGACCACTCCTCGCAGGCGCGGAAAATGCATTTCTGTACTATGAGACGCTCGGTGAATTGCATTTTCGGCGCGGGAAGCAGCCAGAGGCGGAACAAGCGCTTCGCAACGCCCTGAAGATCGCTGAGATCGAACTGAGTTCGCTCCGGACCGACGCAGACCGCCTGGCCTGGGAACGTGACTCCGCGCCGGCATACCGGATCCTTGTCGAGCTGTATGCTCGGAAGCCCGAGGTCGCCACTCGCGCGTTGGAGGTCTGGGAAGGCTACCTTGCCTCGCCACTGCGGAGGCCCATGCCTTCATCTTCCGAAAGGAGTCTCGATCCTGCGAGCTTGGACACCGAGCCGGACCCGCGGTTCTTGCGAATAAGGTCCGCGCTCCCTGCTTTCAGACACGAAACGGTTATTTCCTTCGTATACCTGCCTTCCGGAGTTGCCGCCTGGGCGTTCGACGATCGTGGAGTGAACTTTGTATGGATTGCTGCTTCGAACGAGGAATTGGCAAGCCGTATTAGAGATTTCGCGCATCTCTGCGCCGACCCTTACTCGGATCTCGCAAAGCTCCGGCGGGAAGGTAGTAGCCTTTATGATTTGCTCATTACGCCACTGGAGCGCCATCTAGAGCCGACCCGACGGTTGATTATAGAACCGGACTCCATTTTGAGCGAAGTGCCATGGCCGGCGCTAGTCGATCGGCATGAGGAATACTTGGGCAGCCGATTTGCCATTACTGTTTCGCCGGGTCTTGGCTACTGGCTAAACCTGCGCTCAACTGCAGCAATTTCTGCGCAGAAAATGGCTCTGGTGGTCGGAAGGCCCACGGTTGCTTCTGTGGTCGCTTCGCGCTTTGCTCCGCTGCCTGACGCGGACCGCGAGGCCCAAAGCGTTGCCTCCCAATTTCAGCACTCGCGCCTGCTCTCTGGAACCGAAGTCACGTCCCTGGCCATTAGGCGAGGGTTGTCCCGAAGCGATGTGTTTCATTTTGCTGGGCACGCAATCTCGGGCGTCAAACAAAGCGGCTTAGTCCTGGCGTCTCTCGCGAATCCGAACGGAAATCCCAATGAGCCGACGCTGCTTTCGGCGAGCGACTTAGAGAAGGCGGTGCTTCAACACGTGCAACTGGTTGTGCTGTCCGCTTGCGCTACCGCGGAAACAGAGAAGGGATTCACCGGGCCAGACACCCTTGTCCGCGGTTTCCTTCGCGCCGGCGTCCCTCAAGTGGTTGCTTCGCGCTGGCCCGTTGATTCACACTCTACCGAGCAGATGATGTCAGAGTTTTATTCCAGCCTGCTGACCGGGCTGCCAGTTGACCAGGCTCTGCAGCAGGCTGCTGGCAAACTGCGCCTTCAGTCCGCCACGGCACATCCGTACTACTGGGCAGCCTTCGGTTCCTACGGCCGGTGACCTAACGTCAACTATTCTCCAGGTTCTGGCTGCACCGGGAACACGCTCGCCCAAGAGTCTGCGGCAAACAGAAACCACCGCCCCGAATCCGTTATGAGGTTTAGTTCGCCGTGACCCAACACCTTGATGGCAATCGCACTCTTGATCGTGTACTGCCTCGCGTTGTGGTTTAGTGTGACCGTGTAATCGCCAGCGGCGCCGACCGTCGAGTATTGTTCCATCGTCTCAAGCCTTTTCGGTGTAACACCGAGGCGTTTTGGAGTCGTGCCAAGCCTCTTAACCGATTCCTCTTCCAAGACTATGGGTGGCTCCAGTGGCCCCTCTATTTTTATGACTCGTGCGCTGTCCATGTGTTCCTCCTTTTTCGAGAATGTGGATTTTGGTTGGCCTAGCATCCTGCTGCTTTTGCCAGAGCTTTGGGTTTGCGTCGATCACCTTCGACCCGCTCTCTGTCCCAGAACTCTGTGAGAAAACACCTCCAATGCGTTGTCCGGTTGAATGTCAGATCGATGTAGGATCCCCAATTGACTTGAAGGTTAGGAATGCTACCCACCAACTCAGCCGATTCTGGGAAACAGATCGAGACTGCTCGCGCATCTTTCGAATACTTTTGAGGGTAACTACTAGAAAACTCAAACGCAGCAATTAAATCATTCAGGGCATACATCACGCCGCTCGCGGAATTCCTCAGTTCCTGGCGTTCGGTCCGTCGCACGAGCTCTTTACAGAAACTATATAGATCGACATAGGCTTTTTCCGCGAGATCCTCTGCGAAATCCCGCGCCTCCTTTACCGCCTTCCGGACTGAGGTATCGGGGATAAATGCCCTCAAAGCGGTTGTCAAGTCCCTCATTGAATTCAAAAGTGCACTGCTGTTGGAAAGGTTACAAGCAGCAAAGCTGACCTTGGCATCGGAACCGTCATCAGAGTCGGTGATGTCACCAGTATCCGGCTTGCGATGGGAATACCACTTCGCGCAGATGTCTACAATCCTTTCGGCCAGTTCCTTCGGTCGCGTGTCAGGGCGATCCCCAAGCACTTGCAAGACGCCCGTGTATGGCCAACCCGTATCAGGTATCTCGTCTGCAGCTGCGACAACCCAACCCACATATGGTTGAATTTCATCGAAGACCTCAACCATACCCATCAGGCAGGCGTCGAAGCCGACGACCACTTTCTCGCTTTTGACTTTCTCCAGTTTTAATTCTGCTAGGGACTTCCCCAGCTCCCCGACCTCAATGGCGTTTTGTGACCCAGGTGCAAATCGTTTACCTGCTCCCTCAATTGTCGAAACCGATGATCGGCCCGCTAATACCTCTTCCTTCCAGTCGATTCCTTCACCGTGCCCCCAAAGGACAAGGAGGTAGTATTCTGATTCGTAGTTGTCTACGCAATTCTGCACGAAATCGAGCAGATTCTTGTCATGGCAAGGAATTTCTTTGGCAGCCCCCATCTTTAACTTGGCGCCACCTCCTCCCGTAACATAGGAAGCGCCGGTCACCTCCCAACACTTCTTTTGCCAGGGAGATGGCGCGTTGGCATGCACCACGACCCTCACGCGGTCGTCGAATGGCGCCTTCATCATTTCAGTAACGTCTTGCATGGCGTACTGGTAAAAACTGTCACCAGTGTCCGCCGCCATGTAGACCAGGACTGTCCAAATTGGCCTTTGTGCGGTGTTATTTGTCATCGCAACCTCCGTTCATAGGCAAGAATTCAGCGGACGCGCCTTTCGCCCGTCCATTCATCAGCTTGTGAATATACATCTCTTGTAAATTACAGAACGAATTCCTCCGAGGATTCCCTTTTAGATGGTTTGACCCGGAAAACGACCCCATGCGAGTGTCGGGTAGCATGGGCGCCGACTTGCTCGAGCTGGTGCTGACAGAGGCTCGAAATATGAGCACTCTTGCTGGGCGTGGTCTCTCAAGGGCGGAAGCGAAGATTCCAGGGCGCCAACGAGAGATTCCGTACCGAGCGTTATGAGTATCTTGGTGAGAATTGTGCGGGCCAATTCCGTTGGCCGGTTCTAGATGGCCACTGACACGACCGTGAGAGACGAGAAGCCAAGAGTGTCGGGTCCGTTCTTAATTAAGTGAGCGTTTTTGGGGTTGACGGCCTGACTCGGTGTTCTGCTGTCAAGAACTCGTCGTTTCATCCCCGTGTATCGCAGTTTGCCGAACGAGAAATGGCCACAGCATATCGTTTTGCGTTATTTTTGCGTTGTACGTTCGGGAACTACGGCCAATGACGGGCAGTGATGGGGAGTTAAGATGTTGATTCCAAACGCAAGTCGTTTGTTTACTTCGCGCAGATTTCCATTATTAATCCAGCGCTCAGCTATCCTTCTGCTCGATACCCAAATAACAGAGGAAGGCGCACAGCAACTCGCGCTCGAGTGACTGGTCCTCCTTGGGAATGACGGCCTGCCAGTACTTCAAATCGTGATCGGCCAGGATTAGTTCTAGGTCCGCCAGAAGCACTGGTCAACCACGGACGATTCCACCGGCCAGCAGCAACCATACGCAAGTTGCGCGATTGTAGGCTTTGTACCAGAATGAGTGCCCTTGCCTCGTTTCTGGTGTTCCACTTGAGGGAGCGATGAGCTCACCAGCGCGTTTCCATTCACCAACCGAGGACGACCTGCGCGCGAAGCGATCTTCCTGTCGACCGGTACACCACAATTGTGGAAGGAGAACCAAGTGGCAGTAGTCGAACGCTTAGTCGCAGGCCTCGCCATTCTCTTGGCCGCGATATGCAGTTTCGCGGGGCAATCGCATTCCCAGGAACCGACTGGTGCGCACCCTACATTTACCAAGGATGTCGCGCCGATTCTGCAGAAACATTGCCAGACCTGCCATCGGCCAGGAGAAGCGGCTCCGTTTTCTATGCTTACCTATGAAGATACCCTGCCTTGGGCCGCCGCGATGAAGATGGTGGTCACTAGAAAAATCATGCCGCCCTGGTTCGCCGACCCGCGCTACGGGAATTTTGTCAACGAACGCTCTTTGTCTGCGGATGAAATTCGAACTCTGGTGGCGTGGGTCAATGGAGGAGTGCAAAAAGGCGCCCCAGAGGACATGCCGCCTCCAGTGAAATCTTTTGTCCAGGGCTGGGGCATTCCGGCGCCAGACGTGGTCCTTCAACTTCCCAAGCCTTTCTCGGTTCCCGCTGCCGGCGTCATTGACTACCAGTACGTGATTGTTCCGACGGGCTTTACGGAAGACACATGGGTTGAAGCACTCGAAGTACGCCCAACCGATCGCGCGGTAGTGCACCACATCATCGCGTATCTTCGCGAACCAGGTTCCGATTATTTCAAGGACCAGAAACCCGGCGTCTTCTTTACCGCACCCCCGAAGACCGATGGTCAGACCGATATCAGCGCCTTGCCGAGCGATTTCCTGGTCGGCTACGCTCCGGGACAGCCAGCCGAAATTCTACACGCCGGCGAAGGCAAACTCATCAAGGCAGGTTCTGACATCGTCTTTGAAGTTCACTACACGCCAAACGGAAAACCCACCACGGACCAGACCAAGCTAGGGCTCGTGCTTTCGAAATCGACACCCAAGGACCGCATCTTGACCCTCTCGGCCTCTAACGGAACATTCAAGATTCCTCCGGGCGACCCGGACTACAAAGTCGATGCCTCGTTTGAGATACAAAAGCCCGTAAAGTTGGTCGGTTTGCACCCGCACATGCACGCGCGAGGCAAGTCGTTTGAATATCGCCTGACATTTCCAGACGGCAAAACCGAAACCATTCTGAGCGTCCCGGCCTATAACTGGCATTGGCAGCTCTGGTACAACCTTGCCAATCCCATTGATCTGCCGCAAGGTAGCAAAATTGAGTGCACCGCCCACTTCGACAACTCGCCCAACAATCCGGAAAACCCGGATCCAACCAAGGCCGTCATTTGGGGCCAGCAGAGCTGGGATGAAATGATGGTCGGCTTCTTCAACTTGAGATTTGAGGCGGCTATGCCTGCCAAGGAAATCTCTTCGCCAGGAGCGGTGCACGTACACTGATATGTTCCCATTCGGCGGAAACTCGCATGGCGGGGTAATTCGGCAAATTCTCGCGCTCGTTTTTGCATTCTGCTTCGCTGCACAACTCATGGCCGCTCAAGAAAAGAAAGCTCGATTCCGCGTGCTCGCGATCGCCGAACATGGCGGCATCCACCAACCGTTTGTGGATGTGGCAAAGGCCTGGCTAGATAAACTGTCGAGCGAGAACAATTTCACTGTGGACTATATCGAAGACACCCAAAAAATCGACGACGCATTTCTCGCACGATACAGCCTTTTTATCCAGTTGAATTATCCTCCCTACAATTGGACCGAGCGATCACAAGCCGCTTTAATCAAATATATCGAACAAGGCAAAGGCAGTTGGATCGGATTTCACCACGCTACTCTCTTGGGAGAGTTCGACGGTTTCCAGATGTGGCCCTGGTTTCACCAGTTCATGGGAGGCATCCGCTTCAAGGATTACATCGCAAGCTTCGTCACGGGTACGGTCACCGTTGAGGACAAGAATCACCCGGTGATGAAAGGCGTTGTCTCGCCCTTCGTGATCGAAAACGAAGAGTGGTACACCTACGACACCACGCCGCGGCCGAATGTCCACGTGCTCGCCAGCGTTGATGAAAAGACTTATACGCCGGGAACCGACAAGAAGATGGGCGATCACCCAGTGATCTGGACGAACGGACACATGAAGGCAAGAAACGTTTATATTTTCATGGGTCATCGTCCAGAACATTTCAACAATCCAGCGTTCACGCAGATTTTCAGCAATGCCATTTTTTGGGCTGCCGGTCAGCAGGAGCGTCGCCAGAGATGAACCAAGCTGGAATTCGAATCAAAGTTCGCGGTAGAACATTCTTGTCTGCCGTAACTCGTGCCATGATGGCGGCTGCTCTTGCTGTGGTTTTCTCGAACGGATTCGCCAGCGCAGCGGAGCCGGCCTTCAAAGTCCTGGCTTTCTATTCAACTGATGTCGAACCGGACCATGTCAAGACCGCCAAGGACGCCCTCGTTTTTTACAGTGACCTGGCGCCAAAACATAACTTTCAACTGGATACCACTACCAACTGGAACAAGCTCAACGAAAACGATTTGAAGCCGTATCGTCTGATCCTATGGCTCAACAACTTCCCGCAGACTCCCGAACAGCGAGCGGCATTCGAAAAGTACATGGAACACGGCGGCGGATGGATTGGCTTCCATGTCGCTGCGTACAATGACAAAGATACGCATTGGCCATGGTTCGTCCAGTTTCTTGGCGACGCCGTGTTTTACGCCAACAATTGGCCGGTCCTGCCGGCGAAACTGACCATCGATGATCGCGCGCACCCTGTGACGACGGGACTGCCTGCGACTTACGAGGCCCCGGCAAATGAGTGGTATCTCTGGAAGCCCAGTCCTCGCCTCAACAAGGATGTCCGCGTTCTCGTGACGCTCGATCCTCACAACTATCCGCTCGGGAAAAAGGACATCATCACCGAAGGCGATCTTCCAGTCGTGTGGACCAACACGAAATACCGAATGCTTTACATCAACATGGGTCACGGCCCTATGGTTTATGGCGACCCTGTCCAGAACAAACTTTTCGAAAATGCGATTCTCTGGCTCGGGAATAAAAAGTAGCCCCGTCAGCGGCCAGCATCGTGGAGACTTTGAGTGATTAGTATTCGAATGATTGCGATCGTTCTTTGCTTGGCGTTCAGCGCCCGATGCGATGCTCAAGGCCCAGCCGGCGCTCAACCGATGAAGCACCTCCTGGTGCTCGGCGAAGAAAAGGGCTACCGGCATGAAGCTGTGTCGCACGCCATGGCTACGATCGAACGCCTAGGCCGCGAGTGTGGTCTGTGGACCACGACAATTCGAACCGACACGGAAGTTCTCACAAAACAGAAGCTCGAATACAACGCCAAAAATCTAAATGACTTTGACGCCCTGCTTTTCTACACCGGTGGCGAGCTTGAGATGAATCCCGAACAGAAGGCCGCGCTTTTATCCTTCGTTCACGACGATGGCAAGGGCTTCGTCGGCGTGCACAGTGCGACCATCACGTTCACTTCCTGGCCCGAATATGGAGAAATGATCGGCGGGTACTTCGACGAGCATCCTTGGGTTACGTTCGACGCACCCATTGTCGTCGAGGATCGAAACTTCCCGGGCATGCAACAGTGGCCGACTTCCGTTGTTCTGAAAGACGAAATCTATCAGATGAAGGATTATTCGCGGGATAAGGTTCGCGTGCTGATGCGACTCGACGCCAGCAAACTCGATCTGAATAATCCGCACGTTCACCGGAAGGATCGCGATTTCGCTGTAACCTGGGCAAAAATGTATGGAAAAGGGCGCGTCTACTACTCAACACTCGGCCACGTTGAGCAGAATTGGGATGATCCCCGGCTCCAGAAAATGTACGTGGAAGCGATCAAGTGGGCGATGGGGTTGGTGAATGCCGATGTGACGCCGCGGCCGCTCCCGACTCAATCCGGAAAGACCGGGAAAGAGCAGCCCAATATTTATTCCGGCGCGGTCGAGCCGGCATCGCAATCTCGAAGGTAAGCTTACGGTTATTGCGGAGGGATAGCTCTGGATTTGCGTCGTTTTTGCGTTGTACGTTCGGGAATTGTGGGTAGCGATGGGCTATGACGGGCAGTTAAGTTGTTGATTCCAAACGCAAGTCGTTTGTTTACTTCGCCTAGATTTCCATTATGAGTCCGCTGCTCTAACCGCTGAGCTACGAGCCCCGAATCGACTAACGGTCCTATTCTATATTAGTCAGCCCAGAGTAGTCGCGTCTCAAAAACCCTCGATTATCCACACATTGCTGTTCTCGGCCCATCCGTTGATCGCCAAGTGTCGCCCGTCCCGTGAAGGAATTCCCCAAATACTCTGGCCTTGAGTCGCGTTCACGTTGCCTTTTTGCTCCCAAACCGTGTGCGTATTTCCCCGCAGGTCTAGATACGTCAGCGCAAGTCCTTCCGGCGTCGCATTATCAACAAATATCCCCTTGCTGTCGGCGGCCCAATCAAATGCGTCACCCAGGTTCAGTTTCTTCACCACAATGCTTTCCGTAGACTTCCCGTCCAAACGGAGTATGTGAACGACCCCTTCGCGCGGATTCATCACCGCGATACGCGTCCCGTCCGGTGAGAGAGCCCATTGGTAAACACCTAAGGGGTCGGTATCGAAGCGCTGCAACTCCTTTCCTCGCCCCTTCAGCGGATCTATTTCCGTTAAGACGAGCTGTTTGCGATTGTCAGGTCCCTCGGCCATCGCGCATATACTGGCCGGCGCTCGTGCGCAGCGAATCAAATTAGCGAAGTAATTCCCCTTGCTCGTCGACGCGATCGCCTGCGGAGGTCCCCCCGTAATCGGGACTCGGAGGATTTCTCTTGTGAGAGCGTCCAGCCGTCTATCAAAAAGGATCCAGGCGCCGTCCGGGGAGACCACGGCGATGCCCAAGTTGGCGGATCCACTTTCTATGATTTCGGCGTCGTCGCTGTTCAGCGCCTGCTTGAACAACTGCGTAAACCCGTTGCGATCCGACTCGAACAAGACCGTCTTGTTGTCCGGCAGCCAATCCAAGGGAACATTGGCGCTATCATTCAGGGTAAGCCGGACGGGCGGCTTCGCTCGGGTCGCGCCCAGACCAAGCTCCGCAACGTACACGCTGCCTCGCCAAAAGTCCTTTATGAGGCTTAGGCGCTTGCCGTCCGCTGTTGCTCCCAGTGCCAATGGGCAGAAACCTGTCCAGTTCGTAAGCCGCTCTGGTTGATTGGTCGCCCGCTCGCTCCGCTTATCCATTCGGACTTGCCACAGGTTACAATCGCTCGAGTCAGCGCTGTTTTGCTGCGAGTAAATCAAGCGCCAATCTGGCATCAAGCGCACGCTCCAGATGGCATTGGGAACGGTGACTAGCGTAGTTGGCCCGCCACCTTTCGAATCTCGTGTCTCAATCGTCGTTGTGAAATTCCCGAGCGTCTCGCGATACCTCAAATACACCAGCCGCTGGCTATTTGGTGACCACACCGCACTTGCGAAGCCTGTCTGTTCGTCTCCCTCTTCCAGGCGCCGGGCTTCCTGGCCATCCGCCTTCATGATCCAGATATCGTTCTCAAGAACTGCTTTTCCGGAGAAAGCGATCGCCAGCCCGTCCGGCGACACGGACCACGCAATGCCATTGTCGCGCAGCTTGTGCGGGGGTGCACCCAGCACGGACAAAGTCCATATTCCGCCGGAAACTTCCGACCGAAGTTGGGTCGCGAGTATCCGTGTGCTGTCCGGGAACCAGTCATTCACGTACCAGGTCAACGTGACCCCATTCACCGTCTCCGGCGCCGCCATCAGTTTCGTTTCGCCCGTTTCAATCAGCTTCAAATGCAGCCCTTTAATGTCGGAGTACGCGAGATACTTGCCATCCGGCGAAATCTTCGCGCTTTGCACGGAATTTTCGCTCACATTCGTGGTTAACTGCCGTTCTTTCAGTAGCTGGGAACTGCGTGCTCCTTGTTTTGCAAACCAGTAGTAGCCGCCCAACGCAAGCATCAAGACAACTGCCGCAACTGTCACCCAGACCCTGAGACGGGGCGCCGAGATCGTGATGGTGGTGGTCGTAGGAGCGGTCCGCGCAATCGCCGTCTCGGAGCGCCAATCCTCTGCAGAACCGCTGCGCGAAACTCGCTCGACGCGCTCGGTAAATCTTTCCGACTCAGTGTCGCGCTTCAGCCGCTTCAAATCCGTGCGCATGTCCGAAGCGTGCTGATAGCGCAGATCGCGGTCCTTCTCGAGCGCCTTCTGGATGATTCGATCGAGTTCCTTCGGCAACGCGCAGTTCAGTTGCGATGGGGGAACCGGCGTGCGATTAAGAATCGCTTCAAAAATTACCCCAGAGCTCTCTCCTTGAAACGGTAGCGTCCCCGTTGCCATCTCGTACAGAACATCGCCAAAGGAAAACAGATCCGTGCGTGCATCGAGCGGCTTGGCGCGCACCTGTTCTGGCGACATATACGCCACGGTACCAAGCGTCGTTCCGGGGCTGGTGAGATGTTCCGGATCTGACGCCAGCGTGGTCATGCTGTTGGGATTGCTCGCGAAGTCTCCACCAGCAGAAATCTTCGCGAGGCCGAAGTCGAGAATTTTCGCGTGATGGCGTTCCGTGACAAAGATATTTGCCGGCTTGATGTCCCGATGCACAATCGCTTTCGTGTGCGCCGCATCCAAAGCATCGGCAATTTCTATTCCTAGTGAGAGCAACGTTTCCAGCTCGAGGGCACGGCCGTCAAGCCGGTGTTTCAGAGTTGCACCATCCAGGTACTCCATGGCGATAAACGCCCTGCCCTCTGTTTCTCCTATGTCGTAAATCGTGCAAATGTTCGGATGGTTCAGCGCCGACGCCGCTTGCGCCTCTCTCTCAAACCGCGCCAAAGCCGGAGCATCCTTCGCCACGTTGTCCGGCAGGAATTTCAACGCCACACTGCGATGTAGCCTTGTGTCCTCAGCTTTGTACACCACACCCATTCCGCCACCACCCAGCCTCTCGATAACGTGGTAGTGCGAAATGGTCCGTCCAATGATCGCGTCCATGCCCGTCATGCTGCGGCAATCTTAGGTTTCGTATTTGAACCAAGTCAACGAAATCGATATGACTCGGAGACGGACTAAACGCCAACGTTGGAACGGGTCCCGATAACACGGTTACCGGACACGACCTCTTCGCGCGATTTTGGAGAAAAGTTCGGCTCGCTCGACCCCGTAACCTTGCCGGGAAACCGAGTGCCATAAAAGTGTCATAGTTTTCGGCTCAAATCGCGGCAAAACGAATCAGAACGAATCAATACGCTGATTTCGTAAGAGGTTGACACAACAGAATATAACCAGAAATTCTCAGAACGGTTCAAAAGGGCAAACTGAATTATGAGTCCGCTGCTCTAACCGCTGAGCTACGAGCCCCACGACTGGTAACCTCTTGATTCTTTATTAAGTTAAGAGAGTTAAGACAAAGATTCGTTTGCACCAAAATGGTGCAGTGTCATAAAAGTGTCATAGTTCTTTGCAGCCTCGGGACCTGATCTGTTGTGTTATTCAGTTTGGTTATGCTTAAGTACTGGATTCTGTCATGAATGAACCGAACCATCTGAACGACGAACGGAGGGATCTTGATTTGTCGTCTCTTACCGGGCGCGCCGCTTACGACGAGGTGTACGTCTACACGATGGGTCGCCCCGGGTTTATCCTGCAGCACGTTGTGGACGCCTTCGCCGTGCAAACCGCCAACGACGAAAGCAGTCCGATCGGCGTTGTGTTTGGGTTGGTTGGGCTTTATCTCCACGTTGAAAAACAGTTTTCGGGCCGCCAAGTCCAGAAAGTACACATGGAGCTTGCACGCAGAAAACGAGAATGGCCGAATGTGGATGTGCCCGAGGATCGAGGCAGCATGACGGTTGCCGATGTGCTGGCAACATCTGCCGGGCCTGAGCGCGACATGGCAATCAACAATTGGTGCCGATCCGCGTGGACTGCTTTCAGCGCCAATCGCCAGACTATAATCACCCTCTTGCGGGAATACCAGATCACGTAGTCATGAAGGCTTGGGGACCTTGGCCGATTTCCCACGTACGGTAAGGGCTTTAATCAGGCGCTGGCCGAACAATTTTGACACATAGTGGCTCAAAGGCAGCCTACTGCGCCAAATGGATTTGGAAGGCGACGTTCGAGTTTGAGGAACCCTCTTTCAGCAACGCTGATTTTTGACCCTGCAGATACTCACTGAAGAATGCGTCTATGTATTTTCTAAGAATGCGAAGCTGGTTGGCTGCCGATTCCCGTTGCTCGCTCGATTCCGCCTCAATATAGTCCCAATCTTCCACACTGCTGTGGTTGGCGTCCTCAAGCAGCAATTCATAGGATGGTTCGCGGCGGTCTTTCAAGAATTCGTCTGGTAGAGGCCCGGCCCTCTTCAGGCGCAGCCAGAGCAGCGGCTGTCTCAGCGCTCGAAGATCGCTCGCTGAATAACCACCAGCGTCAACACTCGCGCAAGCAGCAATACGGCGATCCGTCATGCAGGCGGTCGCGGCGGCAACAAAACCGGAGGAGTGCCCAATCGCACCAATTCGCGAAACCTCAAGCTTTCCCGTAAACGTGTCATCCGTGTCGCCAACGCTCAACTTCACAATTTGGTCAATCACGAATTTGATGTCCTGCCCGTAGTAGTTCCGGATCTCCGCCTGGTTCTCAAATTGGTCCTCCGTCGGCTCGGTAACTTGACCATTTGGAAGAGCGATCCGCCCCATGTATGGGTGGTCGATTCCAAATACTGCGAAACCATGACTCGCAAGGTCCTCCGCAATCGAAGTATATTCCGTGCGTGTCCCTTGCCATCCGTGTGAAAACAACACGACAGGAAAGCGCCGACCGCTTAACGACTTCTCGTCCAAATGAGCATGTGTCAGAACACGTCGGGCAACTTCCACATCTTTTGGTTCCCAGACCTGACGATAAGCCTCCAACCTCGGGACGTACGGTGCCGTCGGCTGGTGGGCATTTTTCACGGGATACCACACCTGCACGACGAGCTGACGAAACTCTCCTGACTTCTTGATTGCCTGCTCTAGTCGCGAGCTATCGACCCATTCATAAATCCTAGTTCCAATGGGAAACGGGCCCGTGGGTTTTAGCAACTCGATTTTGTCCGCCGCAGAGACCGCCTGAGAAGAGCCTGAAGGAAAAGTTCCACCGTCTCTGACTAACGAATGGGTATACGGCGACAGAGTCAGCTGGCAGATCAGGACGGCAAATACGCTGATACCTTTGATTGACATCGCTGTTGTATGTACGCAGATAGTGAATAAGAAGTTCGGCATTTTTTCTTCGGAACAGCTGAATTGACTGGCCTTAACCTTCGTTGCGTGCAGTGCCTTCTGGTGTTGCCGTTTATTTCTCTACAAATTCAGTGCGGAATTTTTCGCTTCCGCTCAGCTGAACGATGACGGCACTTTCCATCGCCGCGACGAAATGCGGGAGGCCCGCCGGAATCAGAACAAAACTCCCTGCGGGGTAGCCCTTTAGCTTTGTCGGATCGTACTTATCTCCTGCGCCGACATACCAAGTACCGTCGATTACTGTAACCAGCTCGTCCTGAGGATGAGTGTGGGCGGCGACATGCTTTCCTGCCGGTATCTTGACGCGGTCGATCCACGGCCCGCCCTGGTTGGAATCGCCATATAGCTGCGCCCGCTGCCGGCCATCAGTGTAATAGGGCGGCGTGAACCACTGCACTTGCCCCGACACGACTCCAACAATATCTTTTTGGCCCTTTGGACCCCTGATTAGCGCGGGCATGATCGCCACCAAAACGATGAGTGTTGCTGGAAGAAATGTAATTCTCATACCTCTCCCCTTAATTACTGAAAACATTTTAGTGTTGCCGTGGCCGGAATCGAACGAAGAATGAATCGGTGGTGTATTGCTTTTGAGGCTGCCATGCTCTGGTTGCCTCACCCCGCTCCATAAGTTCTAGGACTGGACTTACGGGGCACCGAGACTGCTTGCGGTGGTTGCACAGACGAAACAAGAATACAGTGGCCAGACTATCGACAACGAATCGAAGGCCGATCTTAGAACTTTATAACTATGCCCGCGGAAACCCTGCCCTGTCTGTCTTGGTTTTGGTCGCCGAACTTAGTCATAAGCCAATCTGCCTGCACCAAGCGTAATCCGATCCCTTTCCGAAGCCC
>Ga0157376_10000564_pt1 | contig 23965 bp, 20 predicted proteins | sample M45metaG_FD_121801 | JGI IMG/M metagenome (GOLD analysis project Ga0157376, IMG submission 121801) | Miscanthus rhizosphere microbial communities from Kellogg Biological Station, Michigan, USA - M4-5 metaG | ecosystem: Host-associated > Plants > Roots > Rhizosphere > Soil | place: USA: Michigan...
CCCTCCGGAGGGATCGCAAGTGCCCGTTGTAGCCACCTTCGAAATCGAATACCTGCAATACCTCGACGCCGAGGGCGCGCTGGTGCGCACCGATCTGCCGGAATTCGCGCAAGACACGGCTCAAGTCGTCGACCTTTACAAACGCATGACGTTCCTGCGCGTATTCGACGGCAAGGCGATCGCTCTGCAGCGCACCGGAAAACTTGGCACTTATGCCTCCTGCCTCGGCATGGAAGCGGCACATGTCGCGATCGGCTCGGCGATGGCCGAGGACGACGTGCTCGCGCCGATGTACCGCGAGTACGGCGCGCAGTTCTATCGCGGCGTGAAGCCGCGCGAAGTGCTGCTCTACTGGGGCGGCGACGAACGCGGCAACGATTTCTCCGGTCCGCCGCACGATTTCGCCTGGAGCGTGCCGATCGCGACGCAGGCCCTGCATGCGGCCGGCGCCGCGCTCGCGTTCAAGATCCGCAAGGAACCGCGCGTCGCGGTGACGATCGTCGGCGACGGCGGCACGTCGAAAGGCGACTTCTACGGCGCGATCAACGTCGCCGGCGCAATGACCTTGCCGCTGGTCGTCGTCATCGTCAACAACCAGTATGCGATTTCGATACCGCGTACAGCGCAGACCCATGCGAAGACCCTGGCGCAGAAAGGCATCGCCGGCGGCATCGAGAGCCTGCAGGTCGACGGCAACGACGTGATCGCCATGCGCGCCGCGCTCGACCATGCGATCAAGCGCGCGCGCCACGGCCACGGCGCGATGCTGATCGAAGCGGTCACCTATCGCCTGTCCGACCACACGACCGCAGACGACGCGCGTCGCTATCGGTCCGACGCCGAGGTCAAGGATGCATGGACACGCGACCCGCTCAAACGCCTCAAGGTGTATCTGATCGCGCAGAAGGCATGGAGCGAGAAAGAAGAGGAAGCGTGGAAGGCCGACTGCGCGGAAAAAGTCGACGTCGAAGTCAACGCGTATCTTGAAACGAAATCGCAGCCGACCGAAGCGATGTTCGACTACACGTATGCGGAACTGCCGCTCGATCTCGAGCGCCAGCGGAGCAACGCGCTGGCGTGGGAGAAGCGTAATGGCTGATACACGGTTAGGGTCGAGTGTCCACAGTGCACCTCTCCCCTTGTGGGAGAGGTCGACGCGCGCAGCGCGGCGGGAGAGGGGTTCGGCGTCGGAGACGCCGCTGGCTTCGGTTCACCCTCTCCCCAACCCCTCCCCCATCAAGGGGGAGGGGCTTGAGAGCCAACGTCTCCGTAAAGGGACGAGGGGCTAAGCCGATGCCGCAGATTACCCTTATCGAAGGCGTCACCCAGGCGCTGGCCTGGGAGATGACGCACGACCCGTCGGTCGTCGTGCTCGGCGAAGATGTCGGCGTGAACGGCGGCGTGTTCCGCGCCACGGCAGGCCTGCAGCAGCGCTTCGGCGCGGACCGCGTGATCGACACGCCGCTCGACGAGACGTCAATCGCCGGCCTTACCGTCGGCCTGGCCGCGCAAGGCATGAAGGCGATCGCCGAAGCGCAGTTCGAAGGCTTCATCTATCCGATGATGGAACAGATCGCCTGCCACGCCGCGCGCATGCGCCATCGCACGCGCGGACGCCTGTCGTGCCCGGCCGTGTTTCGCGCGCCCTGGGGCGGCGGCATCCGCGCGCCGGAACACCATTCCGAGGCGAACGAGCATTTGTTCACAAATATACCAGGTCTGCGCGTGGTGCTACCGTCGTCGCCGGGCCGCGCCTATGGCTTGCTCTTGGCGGCAATCCGCGATCCCGATCCGGTCATCTTCTTCGAACCCAAGCGCATCTATCGCCAGTACAAGGAAGAGGTTGCCGACGACGGCGAAGCGCTGCCGCTCGACGTCTGCTTCGTGCTGCGCGACGGCAGCGACGTGACGCTGGTGACCTGGGGCGCACAAGTCAAGGAGACGCTGGAGGCCGCCGATGCATTGGCACAGGAAGGCATCAGCGCCGAAGTCATCGACGTGGCGACATTGAAGCCGCTGGACTTCGACACGATCCACGACTCGGTTCGCAAGACCGGCCGTTGCGTGATCGTGCACGAGGCACCGCGCACCGCCGGCTTCGGCGCCGAGATCGCCGCGCGCCTGGCCGAACACGCGATGTACGATCTGGTCGCACCGGTCGAACGCGTGACCGGCTACGACACGCACATTCCGCTGTACCGGCTCGAGATCAAATATATGCCGGGTGTGGAACGGATTGTGGCGGCGGCGAAGCGGACTCTGGCGGCGAGTTAGGGACGTAAAATGCAGGTAGTCCGAGCATACAGGCCATCTCACGTCTCACGTCTCACATCTGACGCCCCATCCATATCTAGTTAGGCCTATGTCCAACACAAAAACCTTCCACCTCCCCGACCTCGGCGAAGGCCTGCCCGACGGCACGATCGTCGAGTGGTTCGTCAAGGAGGGCGACGTCGTCAAACTCGATGGCCCGCTGGTATCCATGGAGACCGCGAAGGCCGTCGTCGAGGTGCCGTCACCGTATTCGGGCAAGGTCGTGAAGCTGCATGGCAAGGCCGGTGATGTCATCGACACCGGCGCGGCGCTGGTCGACGTCGAGATCGATCCGAAGATGCCGCAACGCGCGGAAGCCGAGTCCACCGGGCATCACCACGCGCCGAAGGCAAAGGCGGCGCCTGCCAAGGGTGCCGGCGCGCCGGCTCCAGACGACGACGGCCGCGTTATCGCATCGGATGACGGCGGTGAAATTTCCGACGACGAGGAAAAGCCGCGTGCCGACGCGGGCACCGTGGTCGGCGCGATGGAGGCGAGCGATCGTGTCGTCAGCGAGTCGACGATTGCTGTCGGCGGCGTGAAGGCCGTCCCGGCCGTGCGCGCGATGGCAAGGAAGGCTGGAGTTGATTTGTCCAAAGTTATACCCACGGGCGCCGGCGGCGTCGTGACGCTTCAGGACGTGAAGAATGCTGCGGCGGCAGGAACAGCAAAACTCGGATCTTCACCTCTCCCCCCGGGAGAGGCCGGCGCGCGCAGCGTGACGGGTGAGGATCGGGGAGCGGTTCAACGTCCGCCCTCGGTCGCACCCTCATCCGGCGCTGCCGCGCCACCTTCTCCCGAGGGGAGAAGAGAAAGCAGTCGCACTGCTCTTTCCGCGTCCGGACAACCAATGCGCACCTCTCCGCCAACACCGGCAGCGGTCTTTGGTCAACCCGATCAGGTCAAGGGCGTGCGCCGCAACATGGCGCGCGTCATGGCCGACGCGCACGCCAAGGTCGTGCCGACGACAATCTGCGATGACGCCGATCTCCACGCCTGGCAGCCCGGCAACGACATCACGGTGCGCCTGATCCGGTCACTCGTTTCGGCGTGCAAGGCCGTTCCGGCGCTGAACGCCTGGTTCGACGGCGAGAGCCTCACGCGCACCCTGCACCCGCATGTCGACATCGGCATCGCCGTCGACACCGAGGACGGCCTGTTCGTGCCGGCCCTGCGCAATGCGGACGTGCTCGATGCCGCCGGTGTGCGCGTCGCGTTGAACCGGATCCGCGAACAGGTACAGAACCGCAGCATTCCGGCTGAAGAATTGAAGGGTTATACAATTTCACTTTCCAATTTCGGCGTGTTCGCCGGCCGCTACGCCACGCCGATCGTGGTTCCACCGTGCGTCGCGATTGTCGCCGCCGGCAAGCTGCGTCACGAAGTGGTGGCGGTCATGGGCGCGATCCAGACGCACCGTGTGATCCCGCTGTCGCTGACGTTCGATCACCGTGCCGCGACCGGCGGAGAAGCGGCGCGCTTTCTCAAGGCCATGCTCGACGATCTGGCGCTCGCGCGTTGAACGACGCAGCGAAAAAACGCGTGGGGAAAAGCGTCTCCGCGAGACTCAGCGCGGCAGACCGCGAACTCATCGCTGCAGCGATCGAGGCTCGAGAGTGTGCCCACGCGCCGTGGTCATGTTTCAAAGTCGGCGCCGCCGCGCGCTTTGGCGACGAGATCGTCAAGGGCTGCAATATCGAATTCGACGTCTACGGCCTGACCAACTGTGCCGAACGCACCGCGGTGTTCGCGGCTTACGCCTGCGGCGCTGCACGAAATCGGCTGACGGCAATCGCGGTCGTGGCCGATACGCCCCAACCGGTTTCACCATGCGGCGCGTGCCGGCAGGTGTTGTTCGAGTGTGGCGGACCTGATCTGCGCGTGCTGCTCGCAAACCTGCGCGGCGACGCCCGCGCCGTGCGCATGGGCGACTTGCTGCCGGGCGGATTCGCGCTCGATCCGGCAACGCCGGTACAGACAGCCGCGACGAGCAAGACCAAGGCCGCAGCGCGCAAGCGGCGCGCCTGAAACCACTCGGAGGCCCTGCCATGCACCACAGCCGTGTCAGCGCGTTCGTCCTCGATTGCCAGGTTGACGATCTCTCGACAGGCGCCGAGTTCTGGAGCAAGGCACTCGGACGCCCGGTCGCGAGCGCGGACCAGGACGGCGATGGCAAGTACGCCGAATTGAAGACCGAGGCAGACGAGCCTTTCCTCCTGCTGCAGAAAGTCGATCATGCGCCACGCATACATCTCGATATCGAGACTGACGACCTCGACGCCGAAGTCGCGCGCCTCGAATCGCTCGGCGCAACGCGTGTCGAGTTCGTCAAGCGCTGGTGGGTCATGCAGGCGCCGACCGGCCATCGCTTCTGCGTCGTGCGCAAGCAGCGCGCCGAGTTCGGGCCGCATCTGAATACCTGGGATTGACAGATACCGGCACTGACCGCAAGCCGGCACGTCCGGCGACGAGTCGTGTTCGCGTTTAAACCCTGGGACTGCGTTGCCGCATCAACTCACCAGGCATTCCTCGGGGAGATCTCATGAACGTATTACTACGCTGCGCAGCCGGCGCGATAGTTGTGCTGCTGTCTGGCGGCAGCGCACTCGCAACCGAGGTCATGATACTCGGCACCTACCACATGTCCAATCCGGGCAAGGACATCCACAATCTCAAGGCCGACGACGTGCTCGTTGACAAGCGCCAGCGCGAACTCGGCGACGTCGCTGCGGGCCTTGCGAGGTTCAAGCCGACGAAAGTCGTGGTCGAACAACCGGTCGAAAACGGTGCACCGGTCAAGCTTCCCAGGTATCACGACTATCTCGACGGCAAAATGGCCGACTCTCGAAACGAAGTCGCGCAGGTCGGTTACCGGCTCGGCAAGCAGATGAAGCTGGCGGAGGTGTGGGGCATCGACGTCGACGGCGACTTTCCGTTCGAAGCCGTGCAGAAATTCGCCGAAGATGGTCATCCGCAACTGGCGAAGCAACTCGCAGCCCTCGGCGCGGACGTCGAGACGATGCTCAAGGGCCTCGAGGAGACTTTGAAAACGGGAACCGTGTCCCAGGGGCTGCGCTACCTCAACGATCCGAAGCGCGTCGTCGACGGCAACGCCTTCTACAGCACGCTGCTGCTGTACGGCGCCGGCAACGAGCAACCGGGCGCGGTTCTGCTGACCGCCTGGGAAGGCCGCAACAACCAGATTTGCGCGCGCCTCATGCAACTGGCGACGCCCGACGACCGCATCGTCGTGTTGTACGGCAGCGGCCACGCATTCCTGCTGCGGCGGTGCGTGCAGGACATGCCGGGGTTCAAGCTAGTCGAAGCGAACGACTACTTGCCGAAGTGAGGACCCGCGCCCCGCGAAACTGAGTAGAGTGGACTCACCTCTCCCGCTGGCGGGAGAGGTCGGCGAGCGAAGCTCGCCGGGTGAGGGTGGTGCCGCGATCTACGGCGTCCCTTGCAGAAGCGCCACCCTCATCCGCGTCCGGCACCTTCTCCCGCCAGCGGGAGAAGGAAAAGAATTTCGCACTTACGCAGTGCCTAGCGCCTCGATCGCTTCTCGAGCAGCCGCCATCGCCGCCTTCGGATCGGCGAAGCCGCCCTGAGTGGCGAGCACGGCCTTCTTCGAGTCGAGCACCTTGAACGCAAACGTCTGGTTCTCGTCGCGGTATACGACCGGCTGAATTGCTACGCGCGCGGCCGGCGCCGCCTTCGCAGACGATTTCCTTTCTGCATCGGTACCGAGCGCGCGCAGACCGACTGCCTCACGCAGCCGCGCCAGCAACGGGTGCGACAACGCGCGCGCGCGTTGTGCGCCAGCCTTCAACGTGTCCTCGATTTCGCCAGGCTGCGCGATCAATGCTTCGTAACGCTCGCGCATCGGCGCCAATTCGCTGTCGATGCGCTCGAACAGCTTCTGCTTCGCATCACCCCAGCCGATGCCGTCAACGAACGCCTTGCGCATTGCGCCAGTTTCCTCAGGGCTCGCGAACGCTTGGTAGATGCTGAAGATGTGCGACTCGTCCGGATCCTTCGGTTCGCCGGGCGCCTGCGAGTTCGTGACGATGCCGAGGATGGCCTTGCGCAGATCCTTCGCCGGCAGCCACAGCGGAATCGTGTTGTTGTAGCTCTTCGACATCTTGCGGCCGTCGAGGCCAGGCAGGGTGGCAACGTTGTCTTCGATCGCGGCTTCCGGCAGCGTGAAATATTCGCCGGCGTAGATGTGATTGAAGCGCTGGCCGATGTCGCGCGCCATCTCGATGTGCTGGATCTGGTCGCGCCCAACCGGCACCTTGTGCGCCTGGAAGATCAGGATGTCGGCTGCCATCAGCACCGGATACATGTACAGGCCTGCGTTGATGCCGGCGTCGGCATCCTCGCCCTTCTCGCGGTTCTCGTCGGTCGCCGCCTTGTACGCGTGCGCGCGGTTCAGCAATCCCTTGGCGGTGACGCAGGTCAGCAGCCAGGTCAGCTCCGGAATTTCAGGAATGCCGGACTGCCGGTAGAAATATACTTTTTCCGGATCCAGACCGCAGGCCAGCCAGCTCGCCGCGATCTCGAGCGTCGACTGCTGGACGCGCGCCGGGTCGTCGCACTTGACCAGCGCGTGGTAGTCGGCAAGGAAGTAGAACGACTCGGCGCCGGGATTGCGGCTGGCCGCGATCGCCGGGCGGATCGCACCGACGTAATTGCCGAGGTGCGGCGTGCCGGTGGTTGTGATGCCGGTAAGGCTTCTCGTCTTGTTGCTCATGCCTTGGGACAAGTCTGCGGTCATGGACGCAAAGTTTACGCGATGCATCGCTGCACTGCCGCATTTTCGCGGCCTGCAGCCTCTTTTAACCCCGTCCCGCGCGCCCCTCCGTTCCAGTGGTCACCAGTCAACGAAGGAGTCGCCATGAAGTCCCTCTTGTCCACCGCTGTCGCCGTCGCCCTATGCGCCTCCGCCGCTGCGCACGCCGGTTCGCTAGTCGATGTCAGCGTGATCGACCGCGATACCGGCTCGGTGCTGCCGACCCACAGGCATGATGGCAAGGTTTACATCGCAGGCGTCCCCGGCCACCGCTATTCGGTGCGCCTGAACAATCGCACGAGTTTGCGCGTGCTGACCGTGCTGTCGGTCGACGGCGTCAACGCGATCACCGGCCAGACCGCGAATCCGGGCCAGTCCGGCTATGTGCTCGATGCCTGGCAGAGCACCGAGGTCGAGGGCTGGCGCAAGAACATGTCGGAGATCGCGCAATTCAATTTCACCGCGCTCGACAACAGCTATGCCGCGCGCACCGGCCGGCCGAACAACGTCGGCGTGATCGGCGTCGCCGTGTTTCGCGAAAAACCGCCGGTCTGGCGCGAGCGCGACGACAAGATTTCGATGCACGAAGCCGAATCGCAGGCGCGCTCGAAGGATTCCGCCGCCGCTGCTGCGCCAGCCGCCCCGGCAACGGCCGGCGCCGCAGAACAAGCCGCCAAGTCTGCCAATGCGCCGGCCGGTGCGGCTCGTGCCGATTCTCTGGCGGCGCAGCGTCCGTCACCAAAACCCGAAGATTCGCTCGGCACGGGCCACGGCGCGCGCGAATCGTCCTACGCCAGCTACACGACCTTCGAACGCGCAAGCTCGAGCCCCGACGAAGTCGATTCGGTCTGGTATGACAGTTACAAGAACCTCGTCGCGCGCGGCGTGATCCGTATGCCACGCCCGATCGCGGTCGAGCCGCAGCCGTTTCCGAATGGCGGCTTCGTGCCGGATCCGGCGGGTTGAAATGGAATTCCTTCGGCCGTGCCGCCTCGCCCGACGGCACGGCCCGGCCGCCAGACTCAAACAGCATCTTTACGCGCGCCAGCAAAAGTCCGATTAGACTGAAGCGGCTTCCCTGTAAGACAGGTTTTCGCCATGAGCCTTTCGCACAGCCTTCGCGTCGCGGCGTTATTGGCCATCGCCGCACATCTGCAACTTGCAACCGCCGCTGAACTCGCGCTGGATCACCCCACTCTCGACCAACTATCCAGGCTCGAGCAGGGCGAGAAGTTCTCCTTGGAGGCGTTTCCGGTCGGCGCGACGCATGTAACACCAGTCCGTTTCGAACGTGTCGAGATCTATTCCAGCGACGCGCACCTCTACCAGATGAGTGCCAACGGCCCGCGTGAGGTACCGCGCAGCACGCGCATCTTTCTGCGCGGCTATTCCGACGACGGCAGCGCGCGCGTGGCAATGTCACTGAATCCCGACGCCTCGTTCGCCGAAGGCAACGGCTCGGGACCGGATGGCACGTTTGTACTGCACGCGCACGCCGACGCCTCGGGTCACAGTACGTTGAGCGCCGAGTCGCTCCAGTCGTCGCTGCCGCACGACTTCAAGTACGACATGCGCTGCGGCAACGAGGGCCAAGCGATGGAACTGCCGGCGCTCGACGATCTCGCCAGGCGCATCGGCGCTCAGACCAGCGCCACCTCGGCAACAGACGCGGTCTCGCACGCGCTTCGCCTCGCCACGGTTGCGGTCGACACCGACAATCCGTTCATGCTGAAGCTGTTCAACAACAACGCCACGAGCGCGACGAACTGGATCGCGAGCATGTTCAATATCATGAACACCATGTACGAGCGCGACCTGCTCGTGCGTCTGTACGTGGGCACTTCCTACTACCAGACGGCCGCGACGGATCCGTACACGTCGATGAAATCGGCGGATACGGACCCCAATCCGATGAAAGACAACCTCGATATTTTCAGCCTCTACTGGAAGAACAACCACCCGGCAGGTTCGCCGACGCGGGCGTTCGCGATCCTGCTGTCCGGCCTGCTGCCGAGTACGCAAAACAGCTGCAGCGCCTCAGGCATCGCCTGGGTCAACCTGTACTGCAAGACCGGCACGACGTCGAGCGGGCACACGTCGGGCAGCTATAGCGTCAATCAGGTCTGCACGAGCACGAACGCGTTCTTCGGGCCGCCGTTTTCCGCGCTGCTGGTCGGCCACGAGCTCGGCCATAACTTCGGCGCAAACCATACGCACTGCACCGACATCACGACCGGAGCCTCGCTGGTCGCCACGAACACGATCGACAGCTGCTACAACGGCGAGGGTGCGGCATTTGGCGGCACCTGCTACAACGGAAGCGAATCGTGTCCCGCCGGTGGACCCGGCGCGCCAGCTGGCACGATCATGAGCTACTGCAACGTCGACCTTGGCTGCGGCGCGGACCACCAGAATGTCCTGCAGTTCCATCCGACCCATATCATCAAGGTGCTGCTGCCCGATATCAGCGCGGCGCCGGCCGGCTGCCTGAACACAACCGACGACATCTACTTCAGCGGATTCGAATGACTGCGTCCCTGCCAGTCCCGCCGCGGGACCGCCATGACGCGAGCTCGTCGGCAAGGTGTTGTTGGGCCGGGCCTGCGTATGGCACGAGCGCATGGTCTGAGTTGACGCCCTATTCGCGCATCAACGTCGACTTGCCGAACAAACTTTCGATCAAGTCGACCGCCAGCCGCGCCGTCTGGTTACGGTGATCGAGCGCCGGATTGAGTTCGACGATGTCGAGCGACCCCATCAGTCCGGTGTCGGCGATCATCTCCATGCACAACTGCGCTTCGCGATAGTTCGGTCCGCCGGGAATCGTCGTGCCTACGCCGGGCGCGATGTCCGGGTCGAGGAAGTCGACGTCGAAGCTGACGTGCAGATGCGTGTTCGAATCGACGCCATCGAGTGCTTCCTCCATCACGCGCTTCATGCCGATCTCGTCGATGTAGCGCATGTCGTAGATGTCGATGGCGGAATCGCGCACGAGCCGCTTTTCGCCGGCATCGACCGAGCGAATGCCGATCTGGCGGATGCAATCGGCCGCAATCGCCGGCGCGCTGCCGCCGAGTTCGGTCAATTCGGGCGGACCGTTGCCGCACAGGCATGCGACCGGCATGCCGTGAATATTTCCGGATGGCGTCAACACCGACGTATTGAAGTCGGCATGCGCGTCGAGCCACAAGATGCGCAATTTCTTGCCTACCGCGCGGCAATATTGCGCGACGGCGGTGATCGAGCCGATCGCCAGGCAATGGTCGCCGCCAAGCATCAACGGCAGCCTGTGCGCGTCCAGTTCGGCGGACACGGCGCGGAGCACTTCCTGGTTCCACTCGACGACCTGGCGCAGGTGCCGGTAGCCGCCGCTCGGCGGCAGCCACGGGTTGAGCGGACCGAACAGGTTGCCACGGTCGATGACCTCGAGTCCGCGCGCCGTCAATGCTTCGGCAATGCCGGCAACGCGCAGCGCTTCGGGACCCATCGAGGCGCCGCGGTCGCCCGCGCCGATGTCGGTCGGCACGCCGATCAGCGCTACCGGTGGAAATTCGTGCATAGACGTTTGCGTGCCTTGGCTGGGTGATCGGCGCAATCCGCTGCGCACGCCTAGCATAACGGCGCAGGTCGGCTCCCCGCCAGTTGAGGTGCACCGATTCTGGGCGACAAGGAAACAATCGGGTCAACCGTCGCGCAGGCTGCACGCCGGCGCGCGGCCCGAAACCGCTTACCAAACCGCTTGATTTTGTATAGGCTTGGCCGAGGACAAGTCCAGGGGGACGGGATGTCTGCCGGTTACGAACCGATGGCGGCTGCGACGGGCACGGAACCCGATCTGGTCGCCCGCATCGCCCGCGGCGATCGCGCCGCCGAGTGCGAATTCGTGCGGCGATTCGAGCGTGGCGTGCGCGCGCTGGTGCGCCGGCATTGCCGCCCCGGCGATCCGATCGTCGACGACCTGGTTCAGGATGTCCTTGCAGGCGTGATCGAGCGTTTGCGCGCCGGCGCGATCCACGACTCCGGCGCACTCCCCGGCTACGTCCAGGCCGCGGCAGTCTATGCGACGACCGCCGAATATCGCCGCCGCCGGCCGACCCAGAGCGACTCGACGATCGAAAACCTTGCGGACAGCGACAGCCCGACGGCGCGCCTCGACGCGACCCAGCTGTCGACGGTGCTGCGCACGTTGCTCGCCGAGATGCCGGTCGCTCGCGACCGCGAAGTCCTCGCGCGCTTCTACCTCGACGAACAGGACAAGGACGATGTGTGCCGCGCGCTCGACATCGACCCCACGCACTTCCACCGCGTCGTATTTCGCGCCCGGGAACGCTTCCGCACGTTGCTCGAACAGGCGGGCATCGGAGGCAGGCAGTGAGACAACGGCAGTCGAAGCGACACCTAGGCGTGCAAGGGGAATCGTTTTTGGTCTCTTGGAGATTCATTGCGTGACCCCGAACATAACGCCGACACCCATGCCAGCCTGGCTCGAGCAGACCTGGATGGTTCGTTACCTGGACCACCAGCTTGCCAGCGAGGAAGCGGACTGGTTCGAGGCGTATGCCCTGGACAAGCCGGACCTGCTGGCGACGATCGAGGCCGATACCCGCTTGCGCGATGCGCTCGCGGCCGACGCGGCGTTGCTGCACAGGGAAGGGTCGCCCGATGCCGGAGGCCGGCACGGCGGCGCTTCTGATGAAGATCCGAAAGTCGTGGGCGAGCCGGCACCACCCGCTTACGTACGCGAGAAGGTGGACGTGCGAGACCAGGCGGCTGTTCGCACGGCGGCGGATCGTCGCGCGCCGGCATGGTTGGCCATGGCGGCGACACTGGTGCTCGGACTCGGGGTCGGCTGGATCGGCACACGCTCGCTGACGCCAGACAACGCGGCCCCGGAACTCGTCGCCAGCCCGAAGCGAATCATCTACGACACGATGCGCGGAGAGCCAACGCCGCCGCGCGTCGAGCATGCCGACAGCGTGTCGCCGTACGTGCTGATCGAAGTTGCCGTGCCGCCGGGGGCGGAAAACATCACCTTGAAGATGGGCGATGCGCTCGAGCAGAAGCTGACGCCTTCACCGGATGGGTTCGTGAGCGTGCTGGCGCTTCGGGACAATGCGACAATCGGCCAGGTCGGCGAAATCCGCTATTCCTTCAGTGGCGGCGTGAAGACGCAGGCGATCAGCGTGGCAGCAATCCCGGGGCCTGAACGGCGCCAGTAGCTTCGCCGATGCCATCTCACGCGCCGCAGCGAACGTCTTGCGGCGAAATGGCCGGCCAGCAATCGGCTCGCAGGCAGCAGGTCAAATTCTGCTTTTTGTGCATTGTACACTTTAGTACTTTGCCTTTCGCCCGGGCACGGCAACCATCGTTGCGACCCTCTTCATCATCAAGATGTGGCGCTCGCAAATCGCAACTTGCCTCTGCAGCACGCGTGAACTGAGACAACTCTCATCCTGCCGACACCTGTCAGCACACGGGGAATCGGTTCGATTTCGGGGAGTTGCAGGTGGTTTCAACCGCGACGCCGATGCGGATGTCAGCCTGGCTCGACCAAGCGTGGCTGATCCAGTATCTGGATCGCCAGCTTGCCGGCGAGGAAGCGCAGTGGTTCGAGAGCTACGCCATGGAACGGCCGGATTTGCTCGCAACGATCGAGACCGATACCCGGTTGCGCGACGCCTTGGCGGCCGCCGCATCGATACGACATACGGATATGTCCGTCGATGGCGGCGGTCGCCCGGGCGGAGCCACTGACAGCGCGATAATCGTCCTAAGCGAACAATACCGCGGCCCCGGCAGGGGCATCAGCGACGCTGCCGCGGGCAAGACCGGCATCGCCATTCCTCGACGCTCCCTGGCGAACGTGCACCAATGGCGCGGCGTTCCGACATCACTCGCGCTCGCGGCATCGCTGCTGCTAGGAATCGGCGTTGGCGGCTCCGGACGCGGCGCGCGCGACATTGACAGCGCCCCGGGCGTCATCGCCAGTCCCACGCGGATCATCTACGACACGATGCGCGGCGGCAGCACGCCGGCGCGCATCGAACACGCGGCCAGCCGGTCGCCTTATGTGCTGGTCGAAGTCGCCGTCCCGCTCGGCGCCGAGCGCGTGACGCTCGATATCGGCGACGGCAAGGAGCGGGCGCTGGCTCGTTCACCAGACGGTTTCGTCACGTTTCTCGCGGACCGCAACACGTTGGCGGCGGCCGCGGATGCGCATGTCAGCTACAGCGCCGGCGGACGGACGCAGACGCGTCCGCTTTCACTCAACGCAAAGGGGAGTTTGAAATGAATATGAGAGCACCAATCAGGACGGCTTTTTTCCTGGCGATCATGGGCGGCCTCGCCTGGTCGGCCGACACGCGAGCCGACTGCATCGATACGTTTTCGTGCGCCACGCTGCGGCCCGACTCCATCGGCGACGTGCTGACGCTGCGACCGGGCACCGATGATTTGGCGATCCGCGCCGGCCTCGATCCACAGAACTTTCTGACGATGGAGGCAGTGGAACTCGGTTTCGTCACCGGCGAATGCGGCGACATCAATGAAAAAAACAAGCCGGCCAGCGGCGACAAGATGACAGTGACAGCGGTCGGCGATGGCGGATACATCCTGGCGCTGACTGCGGCTCGCGCGACAGCGCCGAAACTCCAGGTGTCAGTGCGCGCACATCACGAATCGCTGAACGGCGTGGATCAGATCTACTACCTGTCGGGCAACTACGTCGGGCGCAATGACACGTACGAATTCGTCACTTACCTGCTCGACCGCTACCCCTTTAGTTCGATCAATTTCCAGAAGCAGTTCCGGCTCGAGGTCTTCCAGAGCAAATGCGTAGCGCCGCGGCCGGAAACGCCGGGTAACATCTACACGATTCCGCCGATGCCGTCGGGACCGATCGTGTTCGAAGGCCCGATCGGACAGGGTGGCGAGCCTCCGTGGAAGCCATAGGAAATTCGCTTACACTGCTTGGGGACTGATCCGAATGGCGTAAACGAACTTGCGCATTTTTTTTCTGGGCGCGCTGTGTCTACTGTTTGCGGCCCGCGCCCAGGCGCAACCGACGGTGGTGCCGTTGTCGTGTGCAACGGCACCTCAGGCGCGCTCGTTCGCCCTGCCGCCTGCCGGCATGAAACTGGTTTTCAAAATTGGCTCCGGACCCGCATGGCTCGAGGTCGAGGAAGCCGGCCAGCGCATCAGCGTGGCGGCTGCGTCACTCGAAGCGATCGCTATTCCTCAACCGCTACGCTTCGGCTGGCACTGGTTGCCTGTCGGTGCGGGCACGACCGTAACGGTCCAGCGCAGGGAACCGGAGAGTCGTGCACGCGCGATGGTGCAAGTTGCGCTGCACTGCTCACCGACGCCGAAAGCGCAAGAGCAGATTGCCTGGCTGCAGCGCGCCGGTGCCATCGGCGCCGCGCTCGACAAGCCGGGCCAACAGCAACTCGCCGGGACGTTGGCAGCAATCGACGCGCTTCGCGAGGACGCAGCGACTCCGCGCGAACGCGCGATCGCGCTGCATTTTGCCGCCGAGGCGCTCGCCGCGAACAGCCGTAACGGCGCGGCGATTGCGGCATTCGAATCGGCCGAGCAGGCCTGGACGGCGCTGCACGATCGCGAGCGCGCACTGGCCGCGCACCTCGGACGGATCGAAGCACTGCGCTCGACCGACGCTTACCAGGCCGTGCTCGAGCAGACGCCCGATCCGCCGTCGCTGCACGGCGCGCAAACCTACTTCTCGGCACGCATGGAAAATCCGCGTTGCCTGTCGCTGCAGTCACTCGGCCGGCTCGACGAAGCGGCCGCGTGCTTCGGCTGGCTGCTGAAGAACTACGAAGCGCTCGGCGAATCCGCAGACTACGTAGCCGCCGCGCAGAACTATGCCGGAGTGCAGCGCGACCGCGGCGACCTGCAGGCGGCCGAAGAGATCGGTTCGCGCAGCCTGGCGATGGCGCACGGTCCCGACGCGCCGATGCTGCGTGGCCGCTTGCGCCTGATGCTGGCTGACATTGCGCTGCGCCGTGGCCAGATCGCAAAGTCCTTCGCGCACGCCGAACTCGCATTCCGCGAGTTCGATTCCGATCAGTTCGGCGTGGCGCCGTGGCGCGCACGCAGCCTGATGCACATGGCAAGCCTGTATGCAGAGCTCGGCGCCAACGAGGAAGCGTACGGCGCGCTCGACGATGCCGTGCAGGTGATTGCTCCCTTGAAGGTGCCGAACGCCATGGCGCTGGCGATGAACATTTTCGCCGACATCGAGACCAACACCCGTCACCACGCCTCGGCGTTGCTGTGGCGGCGCGGCGCAGAAGACATGTATGCGCGGCTGGGCATGACGCCTGCGTATCAGGCGACGCGCGCGATGCGCCTGATGATGCAGGCGCGCACGGGCGACCCCGCAGTCGTGCGGCGCGAACTGGCCGGCATGTCTGCCCCTGACCCGTTGCACGCGGCGCAACCACTGCTGCTGGCGGCCGAGCTGGGCATTCGTGAGGGCCGTTTCGACGCCGCGCGCTCGGCGCTGGATCATGCCATCGGCGTGCCGCTTTCGCTGCAGGATCAGATTCGCGCCGCTGTCCTCGACGCGGAGCAACGTCACGGCAGTGGTGATCCGGATGGATCGCAGCGAATCTTGCGCGCGGCTGCGGCCAGCGTCGACGCGTTGGCGCAGCGAGCCGGCAACGAAGCTCTGCGTTACGTCATCGCCCGCCAATCGTCGGCGCTGCGCGATGCGGCATTCCGGCTGGCATTCCAGTCCGCTCGATCGATAAGCGATGCGGCAACAATCGCGACAGTCTGGCAGTGGCTCATGCCCGCCGCGAGTGCGCACACGCGCGTTGCGGCGCTTCGGCACACGCGGCTGCCCGCCGAACCTTTCGACCGCGCGGTAGCGGCGGAGCTGCTGTCGCAAGCCGGACGCACCCCCGCGGTCGACGCAGCGCAGCGCGGACTCCTGTCCCTGCTGGCGCAGCCCGGCGATGCCGAGCGCGCGCAGACGCGCGCGTCCGTGCCGTCGTTGTCGGCGTTGCAGCACCGGCTCGGCGCCGACTCGGCCTTCATCGCCCTGATCGATGCCAGCACGCGCGGCGTCCTGCTCTGGGTGACACATGACGATGCTCGACTCATCGCCGTAGCCGCTCCAGATCAACTGCGCTCGAGCGCGTTTGCCCTGCGTGAGCAGGTGCGTTCCGCGAACGTGCCGGTCGCTGATATTCGCGCCGCGGCACAACAACTATCGGCGCAACTGCTCGGCCCGATCGCAGTCGCGCAAGCGCCCCGGCATCTTTACGTCCTGGCCGAGGAACCCCTGAACAGCATTGCCTGGAGCGTTCTGCCGTGGCCGGGACACAGCGAGCCTCTGGTCGAATCGACCGCGGTGAGTCTGGTGCGCCTTGCGCCCGAAGAGGGGCCTGCAAGACCGTCCCCCGGGCTGATTCCGCGAGATCTGCGCGTCGTCGTCGCCGCGCAGACGAGTCAGTCACCACTACGCAGCCTGGCCGTGGCAAGTGTCGAGGCAGGCCAGATTCGCAAAGCGTTCGGCGCCGACGGCCCGCGCATCGACGAACGCAGCAACGCGACGCCGCAGGTATTGCTCGAGTTGCTCGACGAATCCGCGGCGTGGGTGCACGTCGCTGCGCACGGCGCGGCGCGGCCCGAGCGCATCGGCTACGCCGGCATCTGGCTGGAGGCGCCGTCGCAAGGCGCAGCGCCGGCATTCCTGACTTGGCTCGACGTGCTCGACAACGGCGCGCGCGCCGATCTCGTCGTGCTCGATGCCTGCCAGCTCGGCGACAGCGGTTCTGCAGTCGGCGGCAACCTGAGCTTCGCCGACGCGGTCTCGCGCGCCGGCGCGCGGCGTGTCGTCGCGGCGTTGTGGCCTGTCAGCGACGCGGCCTCGGCATTGTGGGTCCCGGAGTTCTACCGTGCCCTTGTCGCTGACCCTCAACTCGATGCCGCGCCTGCGCTGCGCAGCGCGCAGCAGCGCCTGCGCGCGAGTCGCGCGTTTGCCCATCCGTTCTTCTGGGCAGGCATGGAGACGATCGAACGCTTGCCGCTCGCGGCCGATGAACCCTGAAGCGAACGCTTGCCTCAGGCGGTGGCCTTCAGGCGTGGCATCGCAAAGTCGAGGAATGCACGCAGTTTCTGTGGCAAGCGGCCCTGGCTCGGGTAGACGAAGCTGACGGGCCATGGCGGCGGTTCGAAATTCTGCAGCACGGCTTCGAGAGTACCTGCGCGCAGCGCATCATCGATCTGGTACGACAGCACGCGCGTGATTCCGGCGCCGGCGATCGCCGCGGCGATGGCAGCCTCGGCCGTGCTGACGACGAGGCGGGAATGAATCGCCACCGGCGCCACGGACTTTCCACTCGAAAATTTCCAGCTGTCCGCTGACATCAACCCTTCGAACGTGACGCACTCGTGCGCTGACAATTCGCCCGGATGCGCCGGTCTTCCGTGCGCGGCAAAATATCCGGGGCTTGCACAGACGACCTGATGCACCGAGCCGACGCGCGTCGCGATCAGGCTGCTGTCGGGCAGTTCGCCGATGCGCACGGCCAGGTCGACGGGCTCCTCGAACAGGTTGACCATGCGGTCGCCAAGAAGAAGGCGAACGTCGATGTCCGGGTACGCGCGCAAAAACTCCGTGACGGCGGGCAACACATGCAGCCGGCCGTAGACGATCGGCGCCGTGATGACGAGGTCACCCTTCGGCGCACTGTATTCACCGGCAGCCGCGCGTTCGGCTTCTTCGACGTCGTCGAGAATGCGCTTGCACGCTTCGACGTAAGCGCGGCCGGCGTCGGTCAGTGTCAGGCGACGGGTGGATCGATGCAGAAGCCGCGTCTTCAGATGCGACTCGAGGTCGGAAACCTTGCGGCTCACGGTCGGTAGAGGCATGCCGAGCTTTCGGCCGGCCGCGGAAAGACTCCCGCCCTCGACGGCCGCCAGCAATACCGTCATTGCTTCGATTCGGTCCACTATTATTCCATTATATGGAATGATAATTCAATATTAGTCTATCTAGTTTCCTGTGTCGATAATATCTAATCTTCTCGATTCCAGGGTCATTCCGGCCCGTTCGAAGGAGATCGACGAAAATGTCACGTATTCCAGCCCCGGAGTCGATAGAAGCCTCGCCCGCCGGTTCGCGGCCGATGCTCGAAACGGTCAAGAAGCAACTTGGCTTGGCACCCAATCTTTTTCGCCTGGTCGGCAACAGTCCCGCCGCGCTCGAAGGCTACCTCGGCATGCTCGGCGCGCTGGGCAAAGGCGCCCTTCCCGCGCCGACCCGCGAGCGCATCGCGCTGGCCATTGCCGAAATCAATGCCTGCAACTATTGCCTGTCAGCGCATACGTATCTGGGCAAGAACCTGGCAGGGCTCGACGACGCAGAAATGACCGCCAACCGTAGCGGCGCATCGAACGTCCCGAAGGCCGATGCGGCCGTGCGCTTCGCCGCCAAGGTTGCGCGCGAACGCGGCCATATCAGCGAGCAGGATTTCCAGGCGGTCAGGAATGCCGGTTACGACGATGCCCAGATCATCGAGATCGTCCAGCACGTGGCGCTCAATACCTGGACGAACTACATCAACACGATTGCGGAAACAGAGATAGACTTTCCGCTGGTCGCCGCGCGCAAGGCTGCCTGAAACATTCGCGTTCGCATCATCGTTGGCGGCGCAGCGGGCCGCCAACGAGACTGTCAACAGACCGAAAGAGGACAACGTCATGAGCCGTCCGCCATTGCCCCCGTTCACGCTCGAAACCGCGACACAGAAAGTGCGCATGGCCGAGGACGCGTGGAACACACGCGACCCCGAGCGCGTCGCGCTGGCGTACACGGAAGACAGCCGCTGGCGCAATCGCGCGGAGTTCATCCAGGGCCGCCCTGCGATCGTCGCATTCCTCACGCGCAAGTGGGCGCGCGAGCTCGACTACCGCCTGATCAAGGAGATCTGGGGCTGCCGCGAGAACCGCATCGCCGTGCGCTTTGCCTACGAATGCCACGACGACAGCGGCAACTGGTTCCGCAGCTACGGCAACGAGAACTGGGAATTCGACGAGTACGGCCTGATGCGCGTGCGCCATGCGAGCATCAACGACATGCCGATCAAGGAAAGCGATCGCAAGTATCACTGGCCGCTCGGGCGCCGACCGGACGATCATCCTTCGCTGAGCGATCTGGGATTCTGACGAACCTGCCGCCGAACTGGCGCGGCGAGATTTACGCCGGCGGCTCGACGCCGTCGCGGAATACCGTGTCGCCGAACTCGAACGCGCCGATGTCCGCACTGCCGCCGTCGACCCGGTCGAAGGGTGCACCACGCTGATCGTTGCCGAGCCTGAAAACGTTATTTCCCCTGCCGATCGCCGGACTATCCGGCAATAACGCGTGCGTCCGCGTCGGGCCGCCGTTGTCCTGCAGCGGGCCGAGTTTCGGATCGACCGATATGCTGCCGCCGGTAACAGGGCCATCCGACGCCATGATCAAGTTGTTGCTCGCCGTAACGACGTCGTAGGCAAAGACGTCATCCTCGACCAAGCCGCTGCCGGAAGTGTTTTTCGCAATGATCGAACTCTGCAGTATCGACGGCCCGGTCAAACGCAACCCGCCACCGCTCGTTAAACGCGATGCCGTCGTGTTGTATGCAATTGTACAGTTATAAATGTTGGCAGAACCGGCGTAGATCGCGCCACCCACGAAGTCGGCCTTGTTGCCGGAAATCGTGCTGTTCTTGATTGTGTGGAAGGCGCCCGCGTGAGCGTACAGCGCGCCGCCGTAGTAAGTCGCGTGGTTGCCGGAAAGCGTCGAGTCCTGGATGTAGACGAGGCCTGCGGCAAATATACCGCCACCCCTGGCTGCAGAGCTGCCGCTGATGGTGCTGCGGAGCACGACGATCTCAGACGAATAGATCCCGCCGCCCAAGCTTCCCATGTCTTGCACGGCCTTGGCCGAATTGTCCGATATCGTGCTATCGAACAGGCTGACTGCATCCTTGGCGTAGATCGCTCCGCCGCGCGCAGTGTATTCGGTCGTATCCAGCACGCACGACGAAACGACGGTCCCGGTCGCTTCGACGCCACCGGCAGAATAGATGCAGCCACCGCGCGCGCCCGTGTGGTGTCCGTTCACGATCGTCAGATGATCGACGTGAAGGCCGCCATTGCCGCGGTGAACGATCACTTGATACAGAGCATCGCCGTCGATCGCCAGCAGGTCTTTGCCCGGCCCCAGAAGTGTGACGTTGGCGGCCGCAATCGGGTCGACAAGTGCGGAGCCCAGCGTGATGCGGCTGCAGACGAGTTGCGTGAGGTCGATCGTCGCGTTGTCGACCGCGTTCGCGTACGCGGCGCGCAAGCTGCCGGGCCCGCTGTCGTTGCAGTTCTGGACGACGACGATGGATGCTGCCTGGTTGACACTGGCCAGTTGCGCGGTGCTGTCGCCGGGCGCAGCGGTTGCGATCGTCGCTGCCAGGCATGCGGCCAGTGGCCGCATGCGCAGTGCCGACAGACGTCCTGCGCGGAGTGGTGTTGTCATCGACGTTATCCTCGTAGGTACGGCGTCGGAACTGACACCAATGTCCAACGAGGAACGAACAAAGGGAGCGGGTCACGCCATCCGTCGCGATGCGATCGCGTCGTGGAACGGTGCGGCACCGCCGCAACGTCGATACGACGCCGGGGGATGCGGTCGAAGTCGCTGCCCGGAAACCTGCTACGCCGCAGGTTCCGCCGCGGCGCCGCGCGCGACCACACTGCTGGCGGTCAGGTCGGCACTGACGTTGCCGACCGTCGCGAACACGTCGGGAATCGTATCGACGGCAAGCAGCAGGCCGAGCGGTTCGAGCGGCAGACCCATCGCCGACGTGACCGGCATCGTAGCCGCCATGAAGCTGACCTGCCCCGGCAACCCGACCGCACCCAGACTCAGCACGACGGCCAGCGCAGCCGCAACCGAAAGGTGCGCGACGGACACATCGATCCCGTAGATCCAGGCGACGAACGCCGCCGCGCCGAGGTATTGCATCGGACTCGTGATGCGAAACAGCGACACCGCCATCGGCAGCACGAGCGCCGCGACGGAGGGCGGATGGCCCAGGCGCGTGCGCGCGCTCTCGACCATTGCCGGCAGCGACGCGAGCGAGGACTGCGTGCTCGCGGCGACGATCTGCGCCGGCAGGATGCCCGCGGCAAACCGCCGCAACCGTTCTCCGCCGAACACGACGGCGACCGGATACAGCATCAGCGTGATCGCGATGTACATCGAACACTGCAAGGCGATGTACCAGCCCAGAGCGCTGATCACTCCGGATCCGGCGCGCGCGCAGACCGCGAGCACGAGCGCGAACACGCCGACCGGCGCGACCCGCAGCACCCAGCGCACGATCACGATCATCGTGTCGGCGATCGTCTGGAAGAATTCGACCATGCGCGCGCGCCGCGGCGTATCGATGCGGGTCAGCGCGAAGCCGAAGAACAGCGCGAACACGACCAGCGGCAGCATCGCGCTCTGCGCAGCGGCTGCTATCGCGTTGCTCGGGATGATCGTGGCGAACCAGTCGGCGAATCCTACGTGCGTCGCCGCTCCTGCGTCGGCCGGGATCGTCGCGCGCAGCTTGTCGATCAACACCGGATCGCGTGGCAGGAACGACAACAGCAATGGCGCGACGATGGCCATGAACGCGGCGCCGGCGCTCAGCAGGAGCGCGAAGACGACGATCGCGCGACGCGCGGTACGCCCCGATGCGGCCGCGTCGTTCGCCGCGCTGACACCGACGACGATCAACGCGAATACCAGCGGCACGACCGTCATCTGCAAGGCGTTTAGCCAGAGCCGGCCGATCGGCTGGGCGATACCGGCCGCCTGCGCCGCCAGCGCCGGGTCGAACCAGGCCAACACTACGCCGGCGATCGCGCCAAGCACCAGTCCAAGCAGTATGCGGGTTGTATTCGACATGCCGGTATGAGCCACCAATGGACTATATCGTTTGATTACGTAGGGTGTTCGCGTTCTCGCACCGCCTGCCCCCTTCCGGCTGCCGCCACGTTTCCCCCGCAAGCGGAGGAAGGATTCCGGATTGACCCTTCGCGCTCTTCCTTCCCCTGCGAAGCGGGGGAAGGTGCCGAACGCGGATGGGGGCAATCGTGGATCGAGACTCGCAAGCTGCTGTCAACTAAAACAGTGGAATTGTGGACTTATTGCGCGGCCGGTAAATCGGGCAGGTCCCATGCCGCTCTCAGGCGCCTGTACTCGTCCCGCGGCAGCAGCACGAAGACCGGATGATCCTGCGGCCGCAGCCAAGCGACCAGCGCCTGCATCGCCGGCTCGGCCATCGCCGTGCAGCCTGCGGTCGTCGAATCGGGCGACTTCCACAGGTGTGCGAAGATGCAACTGCCGGCGCCAGCGGTTCCGTGTGAATTGTGTTCAATGACGAAACCGAGCTTGTAGGCCTGGTCGCCGCCGGAATGCAGGTCGCGGCGCATTGGCTCGGTCGAGCCGGCAACCGCGGCGCTGCCGACCTTGCTCGCATCGACGATGCGGTTGTAGAGCGGCGAGCCGTCGACGTCGATGCAGTAGTCCTCCGCGCTCAACGCGGCGTAAGGCCACTGCGTTTTTCCTATGGCCGCATAGCCGAACGCCGTACCGATCGAAAACATGCCAGCCGGACTGCGCCCATCGCCTTCGCGCTTCTGCGGCCCGTCCTGTGGTGGATTCAGGCCAATGCCCCAGGCCGCTCCGGCGCGACCGATCACGACGGGAACCGGCACACTGGCGCTATGCCATCCGTCTGTCGTGCGCGTGAAGGTTTGCAACGTGGCCTTGGTCGAATTCCAGTCCGCAGTCGTCACGAGCACGAGCTGGCGCGTGTCAGCCGGCATTATCTTTTCGGACGCCGACTCGACAGTCGAAAACGACGTTGCGGCGGTAGCAATCAACAGGGCCCAGCCAGGCCAGGCCCTAAGGCCGACAACGCGGCTGCGGAAATCCGGTCGCGTCATGCTGATCGCATCATTGTGGTGGCATCATTCTGGAACACCTCAGGGATTGAGCATGTTCTGGATGCGCTCATAGTTGGCGACGAGCTTGTCGAGCCGGCCTTTGCCGTTCTCGCACAACAACACGAAGATCATGTCGAGCAGGTGGCGCAGGGCGGACTGGTACAGCAGCGGCTCGATGTGCACGCGCTCGTCGTGCGCCGATACGAGCAGCGACTGGTCCGCGTGCGCCCGCAGCGGATTGGCGCTATGCCGCGTCACCGAGATCACCTTGCCGCGGCGCTCGCTGAATTGCCGGCTGATCTGGCTCAGCGCCGGCTGCGTGCCGTGCTCCGAGAACACGAGCAGCACGTCGTTTGCCGCAACGGCGGAGATGCTGGCGGTCATCAGCACGGCATCGAAGTGATGGACGGTCAGCACGTCGAGCAACGACAATCGCATCGCGAATGCGCGCGCCGGAATGCCGTCCTCGCCGAGCCCAATGAGGAATACCTTTCCAGCTTTGCCGATCAATCCGGCGATCGCATCGAGCGTGCCCGGCGGATTGATCAGGCGCGTTTCCTGTTCGGCCTGCGCCTTGCTGTGCCACAGGCTTTCGGCGAGCGCGCCATGCGGATCGCGCCGCGCCGGCTCGGCAGCGCCATTGGCGTCGCCGCCATCGCCGCGCGCGAGCGAGTCACCGATAGAATACTTCAGGTCCGGATAACCCTTGAAGCCGAGCTTCTGGCTGAACTTGACGACGCTGGACTGGCTGATCTTCAGCGCATTGGCCAGCTGCTGCGAGGAATAGTCGCGCAGCAGATGCGCGTTCTCGACGATGAAGTCGGCGATGCGCCGCTCGATCGCCGACATCTGGTCGCG
>Ga0157376_10000568_pt1 | contig 23833 bp, 31 predicted proteins | sample M45metaG_FD_121801 | JGI IMG/M metagenome (GOLD analysis project Ga0157376, IMG submission 121801) | Miscanthus rhizosphere microbial communities from Kellogg Biological Station, Michigan, USA - M4-5 metaG | ecosystem: Host-associated > Plants > Roots > Rhizosphere > Soil | place: USA: Michigan...
GTATTGTTCAGCGCGTCGGCGGTGATCATGCTGCCCTCGCGCGCCACGCCGGTGCGCAGTTCGGCCGTCGTGTCGAGGTACTGCACCAGCGGAAACGTCTTGTCCGCGGTGTAGGGGATCATCATCGGCGAGATACCGCCGAGCCGCTTTGTCCTGACGATGCCGCCGGGGCGCAGGGTTAAGAGATCGTCGTAAGTGTTTTCGTTGACGCTGTCGTCGCCGACTTCGATACGCGGCCAGTTGGAGAGGTACGCATTATCGAGCATCTGCCGCATGATGACCGATTTGACGTACTGCAGATCCATCACCAGGTCCGCCAGGCTCATCCCGACCAACCGGTGGCTCATCGGGATCGGCGTGACGCTGACAAACGGCGCCTCGTCAACGCAGTCGATACACGGCTCGCCGTCGCGGGTCAGGATGACCCGACCGTTGCCGGCCGTCATCACCTTGTAGAGTTCGGTGGTCCGGCCAGCCTTGCCGTCGCGGCTGAGCTGGACGTAGTTCTCTTCGATCCAGAGATGCTCGCCGGCGTCGGTGCGCTCGTATTGCGGCGTATCGTCGTCGAGCCGGTGGCGCTCTACCCGCTCCTGGTTCCAGTCCAGGCTCTCGTTGGCCGGGATATCCTCCAAAGAGGCCTCGTCGTAGCCCTGCTGGATCAAATCGCTGCGGGTCCAGCGGCGGCGGTGGCACAGGTAGGGAATATCGTCGCGCTTTGCCCGCCGACTGAACAGGATCTCTTCCGGCGGCACGTTTTCGATAACCACCCGGCCGTGTTCGCGAGTAACTCTGAGGGTAGCGTCGATCAGCTCGACCGGAGGAGGGGGTAATGGTGGAGCTGGACTACTCACTTCAGGAGGAGATCCTCCGGATCGAGGCGGCACTCCGAGAGGCAATCCCGCCTGGGACATCACCAGAGGCGATTGAGAAGGCAGTCCTGAGGATCGCGCCGCTAATCCAGAAGTTTGCCCTAGAGGCGGTGTGCCGGACCCGGACATTGGAGCTGGTGGTACGAAAATTGGCATTGGAGGCGGCGGAGGAGGCGGCACCTGCGGCCGATCCATGTTGAACTCGTCGGCGTCCTGGGTGTAACGCCGGATTTTCACCACCTCGACATCCGCGTCCTGGCCCAACAACGCGTCGTATTGCTCCTGGGTCAGCCCGGTATAAGTCTTGCTTTCGACAGTTTTCTGGGTGTTCCACCAATACTTTACCCAGCCTACCTTTTCCAGGAGCGCATCGAACAGCCAGTCATGGAGGATCATAAAGCCGGGGTTGTCGCGGTGAAAAATATGATTGAGGTACTCGCTTGCCTGGGCGGCGCGCGCCTCCAGCCCCGGCCGCGGCGGATCGACGATGCAAATCTGATCCGAGGCGGTAAAAATCCGCAAGAGTGCCGGCAAGGCCCACTCGACAGCCTCCAGGACCGTCTTGAAGACAAGCTGACTGCGGCCCTCGACCTCGTTGCCTAAGGGCTCTCCGGCAAAGTATTTCTGCGCCTGCAATCGCTCCTGCGCCAGGCTCCCGCCATCCTGCCCGAGCGCCGCCTGCAATTCCTGCTGGACGACCTGTTTTACTTCGTCTTCGTCCAGCCCGTCAGGCAGGTCGAGCCCTTGCGCGACGGGCTGCTGGTAGTCGGTGCCGAAATTGCCGATCATCAACGAGCCTTCTTGCCCGGCTTCCGCTTGGTTGCCGTCACTTCGGCCAAATCGTACTTTTTAGCCAGCGCAACCAAACCCTTCTCCAACGCCGTCTTGGGCGGGTGGCCTTTTGGCTTCGCTTTCATCGGGTTGTCGCCTTCTTGCCAGGCTTCCGTTTGGCGGCGTCGGCCTTGTTAAACTCACGCGCGACGGATTGTGGGATACCGAGCTTTTTAGCAAATGCCGGGTTATGCGCCGCCGCCGCCATCGTGCGGCGCTGGGCCGGCGATTTTGACGGCACTATGACACCACCCGCCGCCCGGTGCCGCGCCCGTACAATTGGTTCTTCTCCTTGCGGGCTGCGGCGTGATCCGGCGATGGCCCGAGCAATTCTTCAAGGCTCTCCTCGTGACCGTGAACGAGGCCCGCCAGCTCGGTGCAGCGCTCGCGCAGATTGTCGACGAGCACCTCCAGACGCGCCACGCGCTCCTGCAGCTCAGTGAACATCACACTGTCACTCTGTGTCATTGATTTTCCTGTGTTTTATACGATACCAAGTTGCGGATAGCGGATCGCCTTCGGCCGCCCGGCCGGGGTCTCGTATGCCACCGCCATGAGCCCAAAAGCGTCCGACCCATGGCTCGAAAAATCATGCTCCGGTCCCAACCCCACCTCGCGCCAATCATCGCTGCGCTTCTCGTGATACCAGCCTAGCGCGTCCCTGCCGGCTTCCGTCGTCTCGGCGTTAAACCAGACGGCCGGAAATAGCCGGCGAGCCGCCTCGATGCGTGCCCTCGCGGCGCCGCGACCCTGGTTGGGGATCACCTCCACATTGAACCCGGCCGCCCGAAAAGCACTCTCAAACGACACGTCATAGACCCGGTCATGGGTCGCGCCGTCATGGGGGAGAAAAATCTGCGCCTTGCCCCAACCGCGCTCGCGCAGCCAATCGACATGCACGCCAAGGCTCTGCCCGACCGCCTCGTAGTAATCGAGCACCCGCACCTCGCGACCGACAAACTGGCAAACCCACATCGCGAACGCATCGCTGCGGGCGCCCGTGCCGCCCAAATCGCAATACGCTCGCACCGCCATCAGCGGGTCCTTTGTGACCCGGCCGATGCGGCCCTCTTGGCTCGCATCCGACAGAAATTTGGCGTAGTAGGCGCCGGCGTGGGCGATTGCATACTCGCCCTCCCAGATGTGCGGGTACTGCTCCGGCCGCTTCGCCTCGTCCTCGCGGCGGATCTGGTCGAGGGTCGACGGGAACCAGGCGTTGTCGCGCCAGTTCAGTTCGACAATCTTGCTGTTTTCCGGCGGGTTGACGCGAAATCGCTGGTTGGTGGCGCTGGCGCGCCGCTCGGGGTTCCAGGTCACCCAGATTTCCGCATTCTCCTCGCGGACCGTGGGTATCGCCTTCTGCCACGCCATCTCCGATACCGGCTCGGCCTCGTCGACCCACAGAAGGCGTATCCTGGCGGTCGATTTGACGCTCTCGATGTTTCTTCTAAGGCCGACAAAAGAGAAATCGATCCGCCCGTCGCGGGTCCGAATGAATTTCTCGCCGATCTCGTAGTTAGCGGCCAGCCACGGCTCGGTCTCGATCGCCTGCTTGACCTCCGCCATGCTGCTTTCGTCGAGGCTGTTCTGGAACTCGCGGCCGCAGACAATAACCCCGCTTTCCTTCGCCAGGGCGCAGCGCAACCCGTGCACCGCCGCCATCTTGGCAAAGGATCTGCTCTTTGCGCTACCGCGACCGCCGTATGCCCCACGATACAACGCCTCGCCACTGAACACCGGGATCAGTTTCTCCGGCAGTTCGATCCGCCCCGCGGTCATATTACGCTCACGGACAGACATTCACCACGCCGGCGTTATTCCACAGCGTGCCGGGCGCCGCCCCGGAACAAGACCCCAGCATTACCGGCAGGACAATCCCGGCCGCCTTCACCGTGCCATCGCGCGACACCGCGAAATACTCCGGCGATCCCGGTGTCCCCACCCAAATCGCCCGGTCGTTCGGCGCCGTCCCGATCGCCGCCGCCTTGATGCACAGCCCGCAGTGCAACCGCGCTGCCGAACCGGCCGCCTCGCCAAAATAAATGCCTCCCGTCACGTTCTGCGTGCCGGCCGGCATCAAGTGCATGATGTATTTCGATGTCGTCGTGTCGTGGTTGGGCTGATCCAACGCTGCAAAGTTCTCCAGTGACATCTCGGCCGCCAGCGCGTACCCGTCCGACCCAGCGTCCACCCGGCCGCTGGAAAATAACCCCCAGGCCCGACCCTGCATGTTCGGCGTCATGACCCTGCCCCGCGTGTCCAACCCTACCATGTCAAGGTTCCGCGCCCCGGACGAGGGATCGCGCGTGTATGTCTGGATCAACAGCCCAGCCCGCTCATACCCCGGCCCCGTCGTCGTCGTCGTCTCCGCACCACCCTGGATGTTTAGGATAAACCGATTGCCGCCAGCCCCTGTCGGGTCTTCCAGATTGGCATTGTACCCGCTGTAACTACTGCCCCAGGCGCCCGGATCCGGCAGGATAGAGCCCGGCGGTATCGACTTGATGCCCGACACTACCGGGTTCGTCACATTCGACATATTCTGGTACATGTCAGCCACAGCGATAGTGCTGACCAGCGCCAGCACCATCGCAGCAGGAAAAACCCGGCGCATCAAAACCCCCAGTACTGGCGCTGATTGCTGGTGAGTGCCGCGCGCTCAGCCGGGGTCAGTGCGTAATTGTCCCAGATGATCAACTCAGCCTCGCGGATACTCCCCACACTCGGCCCGATATTGCCGTAAACCCCCGCCGCCGCGCTGCCAGTCAATGTCCCCGTCGTCGCCGTCCCGTCGAGAAAAGCATAGCTCGACGCACCGTTCAGCGTGCCCTGAAAGGCGTGCCATGCCGCATCCGCCGCCACCACCGCCAGGCTGCCACCCCCGCCAGTCGCAGCGTCCCAGACCCACGTGTTCGCCGCGCCGCCGGTATACAGCCGGTTGACATCGCCATTCAGCAACGCAATCCGCCCCACACCCGTCGTCCCGGCGTTGCGGTTCGCCACCGCCGACAGAGACTGCACACCCGTCGCCGGCGTCACGCTGGCCGACTGCAACGTCATGCCGCTGTTACTAAGCTGCAGGCACGGCTGGCCGCCGAGGCAATTCGCCACAAAATCCGGCTGCCCAGGCCCAAAGCCCTGCGCAATGTGGCGCGCGTTGCCGCTCTGATCATACCAGGTGTCCATCGTGCAGGTGGTGGCACTGCAGAACGCACTCGCCGCCGCCACATCCAACGGCGCCCCGGTAAAGCCGGTGAAGCCCAGAAAATTGATGTTCTGGGTGGCGTTGTCGCTGGCCCGCCGCAATTTGATGCCGGGGCCAGCGTAGCCGCTCTTCAGCTTGCGAAAACTGTACGCACCCGCCGGGCTCGCAAAAGACCCACCGCCATCCAACGGCGCAATCGCCCCCGCCAGCCGGTGCCCAGCACGCAGCACGTTTGGCCCGGCGTGCATCCGCGCCACCACCGGCGATGCCGCCAGCAGCAGCACCGCCGCAGTTAGGCCAGCAACCCTCATAACCCGTCGCCCGGCGTTATATAAAGCGTCGCCGCCGTGCCGCCGGTGATCCCCGCAATGTACTGCTGCGCACAGCCCAACACTTCAACCGTGCCCGGCGCAATCGGCAGGCTCGCGGTCGTCGCGACAGCCGTGACATCGCCGCAAACGATGAACACCGCCACCGTGCCGCTATTATAAAGACGCATAGCCTTGCTGTTCGGCCCCGTCTGCACCTGCACCCGCGAGGTCGTCCCGGTCGCCGCCAGGCTCACCGTCGCACCCCCCGCCAGAAAAGGAACCTGCGCGCGTGCGCACATATATATAGATGACAAGATTAAAACGAGCGCGGCTGGCGCTAGAACACGCAAAGGTTGTGGCGATCTCATGCCGGGCCTCAAAAAAAAATATTCGGGAGGGTGCGCCCCAACACGGATGCGGTGTGGGGCCCCAACACGGATGCGGTGTGCCCAACACGGATGCGGTGTGCGCCCAACACGGATGCGGTGTGGGGCCGTCAGCCAGCCGGATGGAACCATCGTCTTCGGGGGTGACCCCAGGGGGCCTAGTCCAGGTGAGCCGCGCTGGCTGCTGATTGTCCGGGAGGTAGGCTCCTAACCAGACCAGACGGCTACAGCGCATGAAGCGAGAGACGAGATGTCTCGTTAGGATCTAGACCCGCGCCGCACTGCGTCTCTTAACCATCGTTTCGACCCTGATGAGACGCAAATAACGTCTCGTCGTCTTGTGTGCCTGGGGTATACCCAAGCGAGACGAAGCGGTTACTCGGCTTCCGGCTTTGGCAAACGGCGCGTGATCGGTGCGACCGGCACCAGCTCAATGCGCGTCACAATCGGTGCGTCCGGGTTGCCGACTAACTCTTGAGTGACTTTATCGCCGTACTTGCGCGGCATAGCTTTCGACAAGAACCAGCGCCGGCTGTCAGACATTAAACGCGCTCTCTGGACAGCTCCGTTGTCGACATAGCCATCCGGACCAAGACAAGGCGTGTCTGATATCTCGATTACTTCTTCGGCTATACTATCAAAACCCATCTCGCGCGCGAGGGCATACCGCGGACCGAGGTGAGCGGCGTCTTTCGCTAACCACTTCCTTACTGCCTTCTCATCAGGCATCTGCGGATCACGACAAATACCCCGCAAACTCTCTCCGGTCGCGAGCCTATCGCAAATCTCTTCAAACAATTCTTCAGTGAAGACCTTCTGCGAGCCATTGCGCCCGCCGGTGCTTTGCAGGCTCACCGGCACTCCCTCGCGCGCACGAGCGCGCTACCAATGACGGGGCGTCCGATTGGGTTCAACTCCCGAGACCGATCGAAACCTCCTGCTCCGGTCGGTTCGACGATCTCGCCCGCCTGCTGCTGGCCCCTCGCACACAGTTCCTTTAGTAGCGCGATGATCGCGTCGAGCTTGGCGAGCATCGCCTCAGTCTCACCGTCGCGCATCAGCCTATGTCACCTTCCGCAATCCCGGTGAATAAACACATCCGGCACTACCGGATCTGGTGTCGGACCGCACCAGCAATCCGGTGAAGCAATGTGTTCCCGACCGTGCAAATCGTCACCTTGCGCGGAGCCCTCGTGCGCCAGCGCGAGCACCGCAGCATTGTCTGCGACATAGCCCTCGCAACAGTAACCGAACCCGACCCCGCCGCAGGCCGGGCACGGCTGCGGCGGTTTGGCATCCGGCAGATACCCGGTGCCGCGGCAAGCCTCGCAGATCATCCCGAAAATCCCCAATCGCATCTGCTGGTGCGGGGGAGGCCCCAAAAACGGCCTTTTCCACCCCGACCCTAGCTACCCTACCCGGCACCCTCTTTCACCCCTGTTTTTGACGACGGGGGGGAACGCAAATCGGCATCCTGCTCGCCGACCCTACCCGGATGCGGCGACCACGACGCCGGATGCACGGGCTTCGAGGCGCTTTCCTCGATCGTCAACCCCGCCATCCGGTACAGCGAGGGATATCGCATACAGCCGACAAACCCTTGGCTGTACACCCGGACCCGTTGGTCCGGGATACCGGCTGCGACCAGCACCCGGGCCAGTGCCAGGGGTGCGCCCGACCGGGAGGCGGCCTCGTGATGTTGGCCATCGACGTCGCACTCGGCGATCCAGGGACAGCCGCGTCCGGTGCGGCGCGTCTCGTCGGGCCGCTGGTCGACCCGGATCATGGAGGAAGGCTCGGCGAACGGGGCGGGCTTGAGGGATGGGTTGATATGGGGATCATCGAACCGCCCGACCCGCCGCCGGCATGGTCGCAACATGCACCTAACCCCCTATCTGGTGGGTACCTGGCGTGTCAAGCCAAAATGCCGCGCCAACACCGGCAATGCGGCCATCAGCACGCCTTTAGCGGCTCCGCCCCTGCCACCGATCCAAGTCTGCCGCTGCGCCCAGGCCGAGAGACTTTCATCGCGGCCGAGCACATCCCAAACAAGGCTCCCCATCGGGCTGCCGAGACCGCCGAGCGCATCGAGGGCGAGACCGAGTTGGTGGCGGGCGCGTTCGCTGCCGCTGCCATCGCGAAGCCGCCCGCCGCTGCGAACCCGCATCAGATTGCTGGCCTGCAGCGTCGGCACCGCGGCGCGTCTGGCCAGTTCACTAAACTGGAGGCCGGCGGCGTGTTCCTGAGAGGCGATTTCGCGCCGGGCCAGCAGATTGTCCAACAGGCTGCGGCAGTGCCAGGGATGACCGACAGCACCGGTGCTGTCGGCGATAACCGGGCTGCGGGCGATGTTGCCGTGCTGCCAGCGCTCCGGGGTGGGTGCGAGGTTGGCGCTAATCCGGTTCACTCTCGTCCTCGGGTCTTGATAAAACGTGACATCACCATATCCCTACGCCGGTTTCTGTCTTGACATAAAAGTTCTTATCCCCCCGGGGGCACTCCTCGCGCAACATGACCGCGCCGCGCTTCACGGAAGCCTCCTCGGTGCCGAACACCTCGACCGAGTGCCCGCAGCGGCTGCAGGTCACGATCAATCCAGGGACACAGACGCCGTAATCACCGTCCAACTCCTCCTCTTCGATTGTAAACAATACGCGTGACATCTTGTGGTGCCTCCTCTGGGACCTAGAACGAAACTAAGAGCAGGACTAGAGCGCACTAGAACTGACTAGAACTGACTAGTTCAGTGTTACAAAGCGTCGATAATGGTCGATACATATACAAGGGGGGGTTTTTATCCCTTTTTATATCTATCTATATACCCCCCCCTGCGTATCGCTTTCATCGACAAATTTTCTATCGATAGCGCCCGAGCTGGTTCATCGCTTGTTTCACCGCGGCAACGCGGGCGGTCTCTTCGGCTAGTCGCTCCGGAAAAATCTGCTGGAGCCTCGGGTTCACAAACCATACACGATTTGTGTTGGGATATGGCTCGGCCGGTTTGGCCCAGCCACCGTTGACGAGCGGCTCCATCGCGATGTTGAGTTCCTTGGTGGTCATGTTGCGGCAGACGGCGACATTCCGCATCAGATCGCGAGCGCTGACTTGGCGCGGCAACAACCGCAACAGATAACTTCCGATCGCCTGGGTGCTCGCGCGTTTTTCCGCTTGCATATACAGCTGCGCGCTGTGCGCCATCTCGTAGTTCACGAACTTCTTGGCGCGACGGACGGTATCCGGACCAATTACGTCCTGAGCCGGCGTCTCCAGAAGATGCAGGATCAACGCAACACGGGCGTGCAGCCCGTGCATTTTGTGCGCTTCTGCGGCAAAAGCCTGTCCCAAGTCGGTGGTTCTGGCGAGCGTGCGGCCCTCGGCTTGCGTCTGCCGTATTAACGCCTCACCTTCCGATGACAACGTGTATTCATCAAAAGGACTTACCAACAGTAGACGCTCTATCGCCGCATCAAGCGTCGGTATTCCAGTATAAGTCACGCCCGTTACGACCCCTGTCTCGGGACCGTTTTTGAGCTTTATCTTGATAAATCGCTGCATCAACCCATCCCCTGTAATTTTGAGGTGATCCAACACTCGAAACAAATGAGTGCCCCCGCCGATCATTAGCCCGGTATTATCCAGGTGAAGCGCACCGCGCTTTACCCGGATCAGCGTGAAGGGCTTGGCTTCATAGCTTTCCAGATAGAAAGCCCGAGACGACTGCCCGCCTCCGGGGGTTTGTGCGTACCGGTCGAAATCCAGAACCACCGACAACTCGTCCCGCACATAAGCCAGCCCCCGCGGCGTATGGCTAAGCGCGATCTGCACACTCTCTACCGTGACATCGTTCACCAGCACCGGCCGGATCTGCGGCGGCAGGTTCTGCTGCCGATACGCGGCCGGCTGCGCCCGATACTGGGTTTGCGCCGTCTTCCACTGCGCCATCGCCGCGTTATGGGCCTTCTGCACCGGCTCCATCGCGGTCTCCCAGATCGGCGACTTCATGCTGCCGCTGTCGCCGATCAGCATCACCCAGATGATCGGTGGCGTGGTCCATTTGGCGCCATTGTACGGGCGCAGCCGGAGCCGCTTGTCTGCCGCGGCGGATACGGCTGCCAGGACTGCCGTCGCAAGCCCACCGTGATCGAACTCGTTTTGCCGGGCGCAGGCGGCAATCTCGCTCTCGACCTGGTCTTTGAAAACACCCCCAGGCCAACTCGGCGGTATCGGCTCGTCCCATAAGTCGAGAGCCTCGCTAGGGACTGCCGCGATAAGCGGGGCTATTCCCGGGCCGATGCGCTCGACATCGTCGAACTCCAGCCGGGCCAGGCTCTCCAGGCCGCCGCTGTCCTCCCGGATCGAGGCATCGGCCCAGGCCCGGACATCCGCCATACTTCGGTCTTCGCAGTGCCCGTGATGACATTTGAAGCGCTCCTTGACCGGGACGTAGCTGGCGGCCGACCGGGGATCGGTGTGTTCACCGGCCCACGGGCAGATCACCTCGAAGCCCCACCCAAACGGCATACTCCGACCGTGATCGAGGACCATGCCGCGGTCCCGGAACACCTTGAGGACCAAATCTTCCTCGATCTCGGCCGGGTCGGGCATCCCGGTGAGCAAGCTCACTCTGGGAAGGGTCGGCGTGATCGTGCCCAGGCGCTTCTCGATCGCCGGCCAGTCCAGGCGGCCGATGCAGTTGTCGGGCTTCCAGTAAACCAGCTTGACCGGGAACCCGGCCGCGCCGTTCTTTGCTTTGCCGTTGGTCCCAACGGGCAGCCGCACCAGGGTGGTCGGCTTAACGAGGTTGTCTCCGGTGCGCCCCAGCGCCTCATACAAGGCCCGCAGCATGCCGGTAACCCAGGCGTGGTCGGTGAGCGGCTCGATAAACCAGCCCGCGTGAAAGTTTTGTCGCGAGGTCTCGATGATGTAGCTCGGGCTCCCCAGGATGGCTCGGGCTCGGTCGGCCACCACCTTGACCCCGTAATCATCCAGGACGATCGCGTAGAGCGCGCCGAAATCCTGCCCCTGACGGCTGCCGCCCGGGACCGGCAGGCTGACATCCCAGTAATTGTTCATACTAGGCGTCATCACCCGCAGGACATCGGCCGCGGGGTAGACCCGCCAGTCGGCAGACTTTTCCGGGTCGCCCAGGAAATACGCCACCAGGGCCTCGCCCCAGCGGTCGCCAAAGACCGCCTGCAAGAACTGCTCGTTGGATACCGGAAAAGGCACAACTCGGGTGTCGACGGCGGACATGGGGCCGCATCCTCTCAGCATCGGTGGGATGTGTGGGGTCGTCGTGTAGGCAGGGACCGTGCGGGTGTACGCACTTGCCGCATACACAGCCTGCGCCCGCGCACCAGCGCCTGGCAATGGGTTTTCGCCCCAATCTTGCCAAAAAACCCGAGGCGCGCTATATCGGGCGCGGCAACTTAGGTTGTCCTCTCGGCCGGGAGTGGTGTCCCGCGTCTGGGTTGTGTGTGGGGCTTGGTGATGTCGTGTCGCCAAACAAAAAGAGGGCGGCGATCCCCCTGTCGGGATCGCCGCCCTCGCCGCGTTTGGAAGGTCAATACGTCCGGGTCTACAAGTACGGCTACGCCTCAATCACCCAACCGGATGGCAGCTTCGAAGTCTGTCTCCTGGAGACGGGATCAGCCCAAGGACCGCGGGCGTCCCGTTATTCAGCAGAAACCAAATCATGACCTCCTCGCGACCAAGCCTCACTCAAGGAGGGAACCACACACGCAATATACCGGACAAACAGCCTTGGTATTGGTCCGGCAGTATACCACACAACTCCCGGGCGTTGTTGAAGACCGCTACTGCCCCCGACTTCAGGGGCAGCAGCTGGATCACATCGTCACTGTAGAGGCGGGAAAGCGCCTCTTGTTCGTCGGGGGTCATTTGATCTCCTCACGTGAGGCGGCCCCTGTCGGGACCGCCGCCCTCGCCGCGTCGGGCCTAGGGGGCTAGGCGGGGGGCTAGGCGGGGAGCTAGGCGTTTAACAGCCCGGCGCAGATGGTCGGGTCCGCCGACGCGACCGTGCAGATTTTCGCCACTCAAGAAGTTCTGCCGTGGACGTGTGGTAGCGACGGCACGCTTCTTCGATGCTGATGTCTCTGCAGTCGATGGCCAAGAGGACTTCCGTTTTTCGTTTCTGCGTCCAGCGTTTGATGTCGGCCGGTGGGGTGGGTCTTTGGATCATGCGTTGACGGCCCGGCGCAGATGATCGGGCGACAGGTGCAGATAGTTCGCCTCGATCGTCGCCATCGTGTCACCCATGACCTGCGCGATGTCGTACAAGGGCACCCCCCGCATCGCCTTGAGCGAGCCCCAGGTGTGCCGCAAGACATGCGGCGTCACCCACGGCGTCGAGGTCGTGCGGGCAAACCGGGCGAAGGCATCGCCGATATGGTTGACCCCGATGACCCGGCCCCAAGGATGCCCTGCGGCGTCCTTGGGAGCCCGTAGCCACGCCTCTTTCAAGATGGGCATCAATCTATCGCTGATCGGCAAACCCTGCACCCTGCGCTTCTTGGTGAGCCTCCTGCCCGGTGCCTGGTAGTTGATGGTCCCGCGGCCCAAATCCACCCGGTCCCAGGTGAGGTCGAGGATCGCCTGCCGTCGCGCCGCGGTCTCCAGCCCCAAACACGCGAACAGCATCACCCGGTGAGCGGCTTCGCGGTCCGCTCGCCGCGTCCAGCGGCCGGCCTCGCCCCAGGCCACGGCGGCGTCCCAAAAGGTTTTCTCCTGTGCCTCGTCGAGGAACTTTGCGCGCGGCGGTCCCGGCGGCGGCAAGATCCGCTTAAAGCTTGGCACCTCGTCGCGGCTGATCTGACGTGTGTCGGCGGCCCATATGAGTACCGTCCGCAACGCCCCCAACTCGCGCCGGATGGTCCCGGCACTGCGCTGTCGCACCCTCGCATAGTCCTGCAGGACGATGCCGTCGATCTGCCTCGCGGTGTAGTGCCCCAGCTCGGTCCTGACCGCGGCCAGCACATACCGGCCTACCCGGGCCTTGCCCTGCACCTCGACAAATTGCAGCCAGCCGCGGGCCAACTCGTCGACCGTTGGCGCCCGTGCCACCGCTACGGTAGCTTGCCCCCGGGCGTCGGCGCAGAAGCTGTCGAGATAAGCCTCAGCCTGCGCGCGGTCCTTTGTCTTCGTGCTCTCGCGCCGGGTGAGGTAGCCATTGCCGGTGGCGTCGGTCCACCAGACTTCCCAATAGCCTTGCTTGTTGGTCCTAAGCCGGATCTTACGGTAGGTGCCGATGTCCGGACGGTTTGGGTTCGCAACCATCTGTGAAAATCATCCTCCGGTATGAGAACAGGGCGGCCTGCTATCCACGGCAGTCCGGCCTGGCGCCGCAGCCGCGCGATCTTGTGAACGGAACACCGCAACAAGAGGGCTGCCTCGTGCTGCGTCAGGTACTTCATTGACTGGCTAGACCGCCCTGGATGAGGTCGCCCGGCTGCGGGCCGTCGTCTTCGACACTCTCGTCGGTCGCGGCTTTCTCGCCGGTCTCGGCTTCCTTGAGCATCGCATGGATGCTGGCAGCGAGTTTCCAGTGGATCACCCGGTCGACCTGGATGCGGATCTTGGTCGGCTGCGCCGGCAGCGATGTCAGGATCAGGTCGCCGCTGGCGCCAGCAACCGCGGGATGCTTGGCGCTCGACCCTTGAGGGCGAGAGCGCGCCGGGTCTGCCGCCGGCTCGCCAGCAAGCTCTTCCACCGAGAGACCCACCGCCGCAGCCAGCTGGGCCATGATTTCCGGGCTGGGGTAGCTGACGCCGTTGAGATAGTGCCCGATGCGGTCTCGGCTGCGGGCGACATTGTGGCCGCGTTTGTCCCGGGTGGTGCCCCAGACCCGTCGGGCTACCTCGGAGGAATGCAAACCGCCCCGGTTCATAGCGTCACGCAATCGTGCGGCGAACGCCTGGTTTCTGGCCCGGTTTCTGGGTTGGAACACTCTCTGTGTTGTTGTGCGCGGCGCCTCTGTTCCAGCATATTTTGTCCCCACACTTTGTGGTGTGGGGCTATCTTGCGCGCGTGGGCCGACACCCTCAAGGGGTTTTTCGTCGTTCAGGTCTGCTATGTTGGGCTGTGCCATCCGGTCCTCTCAAACCACATCCTGTGTTATGTGGTCGTAACCACATAACACACTCTGTGGTGGCACACAACAACTTGTGTAGAGGGTTTGCCGGAGCGAGCCTGGCGTGGGCCTGTGGCGTGACCTATGTTATTAGGGTTTTACCTGTAGTGGGCCTACGGTGTTTTACCACACAAGATGTTGTGAAGCCCGACAACACCCCACATTGCCCAAGCCCTTTACACCGTCCCCACAAAACTCTACGGTGCGCGGCTGTATTAGAAGAGGAGGCCCAGCGCGTGGTCAAGATCGACGTGCCCCACGTGTTCCGGGTGTTTGCCGGCGCCCGAGGTTTGCTGACGTTGCTGGACCGCCACTGCCCTGGACACGGCCTTGTGTACAACACCGTGCAGATGTGGCGGGGGCGGCAGATCCCGACAAAATGGATCGCTGCTGTGTTCTACTGTATCGAGCGTGAGGGGCACTCGTGTCTGGAGTTTCTCGTCGACGACGACGAGTTTACTACGGCACCGGCCCCCAGAAATGCGCGTTCTCGGGGTTGACCCCGGTGCCAATGGCGCCTTGGCGATGCTGGACACCGATCTCGCGGCGCTTGTCGTCTGCGATATGCCCTCGACCCTGATCCGGGTCGGCAAGCACCACCGACGCCAACTCAGCGAGTTCTGGCTGGCCGACATCCTCAAGGTGTACCAGCCCGACTGTGCCTGGATCGAGCGGGTCCACGCTCTGCCCCGTCAAGGGGTTACCAGTTCTTTCAGCTTTGGCTTGTCCTATGGGCTGGTCCGTGGCGTCTTGGCGGCGCTCGGCATACCGACCCAGCTGGTGACACCGCAGGAATGGAAACGGTCCTTTCGGATGGGTCCCGACAAAAACGAGGCGCGCCTGATCGCGGCAAGATTGTTCCCGGACAACGCCGCCAACTTCACCCGCGCCAAGGACGACGGCCGGGCCGAGGCGGCGCTGTTGGCACTGTTTGGGGCCAATCAGCAATCTGTGTAGGTGCGCTGTGCTTTTCGGCTTGACACCACGCACAGCGCACGATCAATCTAGCCCCTGTTAACCAAAGAACCCCAAGCTCCTAACAGCTTGTGGGGACAGGGGATTTTCATGCCCGCGGCTGCCACACCACCGCTCCGGGACTACCAAACAAAAGGCGTCGACTGGATCTGCCAGCAACTGCAGATCAACCGGGCGGTCTTGGTGGCCGACGAGATGGGGCTCGGCAAAAGCTTGGAGGCCCTCGCCGCGGCCGAAGCCTGTGGCGCCGACCGGGTTTTGATCGTTTGTCCCGCCACAGCCCGGCGGGTCTGGCAGGCCGAGATCCAGCGTTGGTTACCGGGCTGGTCCTCGCGCGTCGTCCTGATGGAACCCGGGACCAAGCTCACTGATGTCAAACTTTGCCTCGACCGGCCGCAGTTTGTCCTGATCGTCGGCTATGACGAGTTCTCCGACCGACAGAGCCAACTGGCCAACCATCTGCGCTCCCGGCGGCTTGATCTCTTGATCCTCGACGAGGCGCACTATCTGAAAAACCCGTCGAACCGCACGCTGGCGCTTTATGGTCATCGCGGTTCCGGCACCGGGGTCCAGGCCAGCGCCGCCCGGGTCATCTTACTGACCGGCACCCCGACCCCCAATCACGCCGGCGAGTTGTGGCAGCACTACCGGACCTTTTGGCCTGACCTCCTAAAAGCCCACACCGGGCGGGCCTTGAGCCAGGTCGAGTTCGAGGACCGGTTCACCCGCTACCGGGACACCCCGTTTGGGCGCCAGGTGACCGGCAGCAAAAACCAGACGATCTTGCGGCACAGCCTCAAGGGCGTGGTGCTGCGCCGCCGCAAGATCGAGGTCCTGTACGAACTGCCACCGTTAATCCTGCAGGACATCCCGTTGCCGGCGCCGGGCCAGTGGCTCGACCGGATCTCGGCGCCGGTGCGCAGCGCCGCGGCAAAGCTGGCCTATTCCGGCCGCTACATGACCGACGACGAGTTGTTAAAGACCTTGCGCAATCCCGATGCGGCGCTCGCCACGGTGCGGCGCGAACTGGGATTGTTAAAGACCAGCCCTACGATCCTTTGGGTTCAGGAACGGCTGGCATCAACCGAAAAGATGGTGCTGTTCGCCTGGCACCACGACGTGATCGAGCAATTGCGGCGCGGTCTTCTGGAGTTCGATCCCGTCGTGGTGACGGGCGAGAGTTCGCCTAATGCCCGGGCGCTGGCGGTCGAGGACTTTCAGACTAGGGCCGGGACCAGGCTCTTTATCGGCCAGATCCTCGCCGCCGGGACCGCAATCACCCTGACCGCGGCAAACGAAGTGGCGATCGTCGAGCCCTCCTGGGTCCCCGGCGAGAACGTCCAGGCGATCGCCCGCGCCCATCGGCTGGGCCAGCGCGACAGCGTCCTGGCGAGCTTTCTCTTCCTGCCCGGCACTCTCGACGAACAGATCATCCGAGTGTTCCGCCGCAAGGCCGATGAAATCAGCATCCTGCAAGGAGATACAAATGCAAGCGCAGCTTAATTTTACCTTCGATCTCAGCTCGCCGGCCGGCAGGACCGAGTTCCGCCGGATGTTCCGGCACCTGTTGACGTCAAATAACAACGACGAGATGTTGTTGGACGATCGGCAGGGTATGCCGATCGCGCCGGACCTGGAGCCGGGGCCGGAGCCGGCTAAGGTCAACCCCTCGTCGATCCCGTCTGATCCTGCTCGGGCCGAGGCCGCCTTGGCCGGGCGGCAGGCCGCCGCGGCCAAGGCGCGCGCCGCCAAGGCTGCCAAAGCGGTGCCCGGTAATGGCGCGGCCGAGGACCTCGGGGACCAGCTGGTCGGGGACGAGCCCGACGCCGACACCGACGACATGGGTCTCGCCGATCCCTCGATGTCACCTGGCGAAGCCAAGGAGGCTGGTCTCGCCCTGGTGCGCCAGATGTATGCCGCCGGCAAGGTGGCGGAAGTGAAGCTTTTGCAGAAGCAATACGGCGTCGCGAAGTTCTACGACGTGCCGCTGGAGAAGGGGCACCAATTCTACCGCGAAGTTCTGGCGATCTCTCACAAGGTGATGGGCGCCCAGGCGTGATCCACGTCGTGGCTCTTTCCGGCGGCAAGGACAGCTCGGCTATGGCCCTGCGCCTGCGCGAGCTGCACCCGAACATCGACTACACCTACGTCTGCACCCCGACCGGGGACGAGCTGCCGGAGATGTTCGCGCATTGGCGCAAGCTCTCCGAGCTGCTGGGAAAGCCTCTGGTCCCGATCATGCGCAAAGGGGGTTTGCAGGGTTTGGTTCACGAGGAAGACGCGATCCCCAACTGGCGCATGCGGTTTTGCACCCGGATGTTGAAAATCGAGCCCTATGCCTCTTGGCTGATCCAGCAGCAGACGCAGCACGACGAAATTATCTCTTATGTCGGTTTACGCTTTGACGAACCCGACCGCGAGGGCGGCGACTATGCCAATGTGCCGGGAGTGCGATCGGCCTTCCCATTGCGCGAGTGGCAGTGGGGGCTGTCCGAGGTGCGGGAGTATCTGCGGTCTCGCGGTGTCGAGATCCCGCTACGCACCGATTGCGCCCGATGCTTTTTTCAGCGGCTGACCGAGTGGTATCAGCTGTGGCTCGATCACCGGGACATCTTTGATGATGCCGCCGTGCAGGAAGCCGTCTATGGCGCCACTTGGCGTAGCCCTGGCCGCGATAGCTGGCCGGCGGCTTTAGCCGAGCTGGGTGCCGAGTTCGAGACCGGCCGGCAGCCCAAGCCGCGCAAAGACGATCCCCTAAAAGCTCTGCAATGCCGGGTGTGCCGCACATGACCGAGCACAGCCTTCTCGGGGCGTCGAGCGCCTATCGCTGGCTCAGCTGCCCGGGATCCTTCCGGTTGTCACAGACCGCGCCGCATCGACCGTCGTCGATCTATGCCGCGACCGGGACCCTGGCGCACGAGTACATCGAGAACGCGGTGACAAGCGGGGTCGAAATCGTCCTGCCCTCCGAGTTGGGTCGGGTGTGGTCCCGGGACGGGCACCTCATCACTGTCGATCAGGCATTTATCGACGGTATTCACGTCATGCTGGACTATTTTTATGAAGCCTGCGGTCGCGGTCCGGAGCCGAGACCTGATGCTGACTGGCGTGATGTCGAGTTTCGGGTCGATCTCGACAGCTACTTTCCCGGACGCCCCCCGGTCCCTGTGTTCGGCACAGTCGATGCCGGGATTGTGTCCGGTGAAATCCTGGAGGTCGTCGATTACAAGAACGGGTCCGGCATTACTGTCTCCGCGGTCGAGAACCCGCAGTTGATGTTCTATGGCGCCGGGGTCTTGGGCGCTTTGCCGGCAGCCCAGCGCGATCAGGTAAAGACGGTAAAACTCACCATTGTGCAGCCGCACGCCTCGGGTGTTTCCCCGATCCGATCCTGGGAAATCGATGTAGTCGACCTCTTGATGTGGGTCGACGAGGTGCTGGTCCCGGGGGTCGAAGCCTGCGCTCAGCCGGATGCGCCTCTGGTCCCGGGGTCCTGGTGTAGATTTTGTCCGGTATCGCACGCCTGTCCCAAGCTGATGGCCGACGCCCTGGAGATGGCCAAGGCCGAGTTCGACGACGACCTCAACCTCGATCCCGACAACGCGCTGCCCGCGGTAGACGAACTGGCCAAAGCCCTCGACATCGCCGAGCGGGCCGAGTTGTGGATCGCCCGGATCCGCGAGTTCGCGATCGACCAGCTGCAGCACCAGGTGCGTATCCCGGGCTGGGGTCTGGTCCCGACCAAAGCCACCCGCAAGTGGCTCGCCCCTGACACCGACATCGCGCATCGCCTCTCCGACCTCGGCGCCAGCCACGACGAGATCTGGGAAACCCGGGTTCGCTCCCCGGCCCAGATCGAGCGGCAACTCCACCGCACCCGCAAGGGGCGCCTGATCTGGGACCAGGCCGCGACGACGATGGTCGAGGCTCGGTCCTCGGGGCTCAAGCTCGGCCGCGACGATACCACCGACGCCCTGGAGGAGTTCGATGACGACGCTGCAGGATGATCTGGAACGGACACTGCCGATGTCTCAAAGGGTTTCGATGATGATGCTGTGGCTCGACCTGGAGCGGCTGCTGATTAAGCTAGAAGAACGCCGCCGGGTTCTTAGCCGAGCTGAACTGGACGAGATCATCCTCGACCTGAAGCATATCATCGACTTCGTTGTACCAAAGCTACTGGCATGACCGAGCCAAACGACGAGGAGATCCGTCTCTTGGCGCTCTGGCTGCGCACGGTATCTAGCTACATCGAGAAGTATCCCCGCCCGTCAACCGTTGCCGCCAACATCAACCAAATCCGGCAGCATGTCGAAAACTTGGCAATTAAAGCCTACTCAAAGGAGACATAGGGACATGGCCTCGCTGCGTACCCCGATCGGTATCCTGAGCTTCCCCAATTTGTTCTCGCCCCGGCCGCGCTCGCCCGGCAGCGAGCCAGTCTACCAGTGCTCGATTTTGTTTGATCTGAACGCCCAGAAGGACCCAGCCTTTGCGGCACTGAAGAAAGCGGTCCTGGAGTGCATCGAGGACAAATGTGGTCCCGGCAAGAGCACTGACCGGCAGTTCATGGCCGGGCTGCGCTCGCCGTTCCGGCCGTGCTCCGAAAAATCCTATAACGGCTACGACATCGACGGCGGGGTGTTTATCTCGCCTTGGAGCAAGACCCGGCCGGGTCTCGTCGACGCGCAAAGAAACGAGATCATGGTCCCCGAGGACTTGTGGGCAGGCCAGCTGGTGCGGGCCACCGTGAGCCCGTTTTACTACAATAACAGCGGCAACCGCGGGGTGTCGTTCGGCCTCAACAACCTGCAGCTCTGCGCCGCCGGCACGCGCCGGCTCGACGGCCGGAAGGCGGCAAAGGACGACTTCCCGGATTACGACGGCACCGACGCCGCGGTCCTGGAAGACAGCGAGATACCGTTTTAGATGAGTTCTCGTACCCTTTCCGACGGCTGGTTTTGGCTGGTCCTGCTGGCGCTGATCTTTGTCCTGGCAGGCAGCATGGAATTCTAAAGGACCCGTGCTCAGGCGGTTGTTCCTGTGCGGCTTGTGGTGGACAGGCCCTGATATTCCACCGGGAGTAATCGAATGTCGTATTACAAGCAGCAGGTTGAAGCTATCCGGTTTCACGAGACGACAGCGGCGAAACTTCGTGACGAGCTTTACAGCGACATCGAAGTTTTGTTCGAGGAGGGGTTGGCATCGCGACCGGGTGACGAGGACCCGGTAAAGGCCGCTGGGAGGTACATTACGAAACTGCTGCCCGAGACCCTGATCAGCGCCGCCGATATGAAGGACCAGGTGCCGGCTGTTCGCGACCTGACCCATCGCGCGATCACTGCATTGTTGTCCCAGCACCCGGCACTGGTTGACGGCAGCGCGAAAGACCGTCATGGGCTCAAACTTTTCCGACGTATTGACGAACTGTTGCCGGTTGCCGCGGAGTAGCATCAATGCTTAAAACAGAAACCGAGACCGCGCGCCGCGCGGTTGAACTGGAGTTGCCCCCTTCGGGAGGCAATCTCTCCGTCATCTTGGAAGAGGACGCACACTATCTCAGGGTGACTTTGGACAAGTCTGAAAACTTCAAAGTCGCTGCGGGCGAGCGGTTGCGCGATCTGCTCGTCAATAAGTTCGCAAACAACCGGAACGCCTTGCGCGACTGGTACGAGGAAGCTGTCGTGCAAGGCAAGGCGCATCGTAATTGGGATACCGTTGCGAGGTATCTCGCTGTCGTGCTGAAGCATGGCGACGCAGCGGCCGACGTGTTCGCGGAGCGTGAGCAACGTAATCGTGACGAGGTTCGCGAGCGACTGACCCGTCACCGCGAGGAGGCTCACGCTTATCGCAAAATCCAGGACGATTTTTACAAAAGCGAAAACTTCAACGAAATCAGTGCCCAAGAACCAATAAATAGACGACGCCGTCCTGTGAAAACGGCCTACGAGCAACGCCGCGAATGGCTTTCCGACATGAACGTGCTGTGGTTCAAGGGCAACCCTGAATGGCAGGACCGTTGGCTTAAAGACCGCCACCTGTTGCGGGAGCGCAAGCTCTAGCCGCCATGCGCATAGTCCTGGATCTTGAGACTACCTCGACCCAGGACTTGCGCAAAACTGGCAGCCACGCTTATGCCGAGCACCCGGACACTCGGGTCACGGTGCTCTGCTACACGATCGACGCCGGCCCGGTGGGGACCTGGCTTTCAGGCCCTCCACCGACGGATTTTGTCGAGGCAGTCTCTCACGGGTCGGTCATCGTAGCGCATAACTACCTCTTCGAGCACAACGTCTATTTTGCCCAGCTGGTCCCGCAGGGCTGGCCGGTGATCCCGTTGTCCCAATGGTCCTGCACGATGGCCCGCGCCCTGGTGGCCGGTTACCCCGCCTCCCTGGATCTCGCCGGCCGCGCCCTCGGGCTCACCCAGCAGAAGGATCACTCGTCCCGGGACCTGATGTTGAGGTTCGCCCGGCCGCGGAGCCTCTCGCCCTTGACGTGGTGGCACGAGACCGACCCGGTTCGGTTCAAGGCGCTCCAGGATTACTGTGCCCAGGATGTCCTGGCCGAGCGCGAACTCGACCGCAAGATCCCCGAGCTAAGCCCCCGCGAGCGTCTGGTGTTCGAGTTGGATCACCGGATCAATCAGCGCGGCCTTGGGGTCGACCACCATCTGGTCTACGAGCTGGCGGCGCTGGCGGACACCGCCCGCGGCGATCTCACCCGAGAGATCGTGCGGCTCACCAACGGCCAGGTGCGGTCTCTGGGTCAGGTGGCGCAGCTGAAAGACTGGCTGGCGTTCCAGGGCACCGAGATGCCCAACTTGCAGCGCGCCACCGTCCAGACAGCCCTCGCCGATCAGACCCTCGTAGGACCGTCTAGGATCGCGCTACAGGCGCGTCTCGATGCGTCGCGGTCCTCTACCGCCAAACTGACGGCAATCGCGTCAGCGCGCTCCTACGACGGCCGGGTACGGGGTACGTTTCAGTATTACGGAGCGTCGAGGACCGGGCGTTGGGCCGGGCGCCGATTACAGCCTCAAAACCTCTTCCGCGGGTCCATCAAGGATGTGCCGGCGGCCTTGCGGGTGATCCGGGCTGGGGCCTCTCCCGAAGACCTGGAACTGCTGTTCGAGGATAGCGCGTTGGGGGTGGTCGCCAGCTGCCTGCGTTCGACCATCGTGGCGCGCCCGCTGCACCGGCTGGCGATCGCGGACTTCAGCCAAATCGAGGCGCGGGTGTTGGCCTGGCTTGCCGGGCAGCAGGACACGCTCGACGTGTTCGCCCGCGGCGACGACATCTACATCGCGACCGCGAACGCCATTGGGTCGCGCAATCGCCTCCTGGGTAAAGTCTTAACACTCGCCTGCGGGTTCGGGATGGGGCACGAAAAATTTCGGGCAACCGCGCTGACCTATGGTCTGGTCCTGGGCGAAGACGAGGCAGAGAGAGCGGTGACGGCGTGGCGCCAGCTTAACCACCGGATCGTCAATTTTTGGTGGAAGAGCCACGAAGCCTTGCTGCGGGCATTGCACGGCAGGCCCGGCACGATGGAGCGGGTTGGTTGCGTCACCTTTATCCAGCAATCTCGGGCGATCCTGGCTCGCCTCCCGAGCGGCCGGCACCTGGTCTACCGGCACCCCAAGATCGAGCTCAACGATCGGGGCTATCCCGAGTTCACCTACATGGGCTCGCTGGGCGGCGGCTGGGTCCGGTTGCGGGCCTGGCCCGGCAAGGTCGTCGAAAATCTCACCCAGGCAGTCGCCCGCGACGTGATGGTCGAAGCGATGCTGGGGTTGCAGGACTTGCCGCTGATCGCCACGATCCATGACGAGCTGATCGCCGAGGTGGCCCAGGACGAGGCCGATCGGACCCTCGATTGCATGCTGACCACGATGCGGCGGACGCCAGCTTGGGCGGCGGGTCTACCGGTCGACGCTGCAGGGTTCGTGGTCAGGCGCTATCAGAAGGGCTGAGTGTAGTGCCATTTCTGGCCGGTGTAGTACGCCCGGCAAAACCCGAGGTGTGCGAAGGTGTGCGAAAACCGAAATCGCCAGGCCAGACCTGGTCAAACTATTGTGCGAGGTCCCTGGTGACGGTCGTCGGCTGGTGGACAAAATGGTATCTAATTACCGCAAACTGTGAAAGTCACCCACTACACTGCACAACAATGCACTACACCAGCGCAACAGTGTCCATGACAAAAAGGATTAAACTATTGATTTTGTTGGTGTAGTTTGTTTATGACCGTCTTCCCTTTGGGGGAAAACGAGCATTATGACACCAGCCTGTAACACCTTGATCTGTCACCTGGATTTGTGTCCCTGTTTTGTGCTGGTGTGCGAGTTGCACACCCCTTACCGCACAGCAGATTTTTTCGGTTCCGGTGCGCCCTGTCGTCTACTTACTTGCCTTCGATGAGCTTGCGCACCGCGGCGCACGTCTCGGCCACACCGACGTGCTTGCCATCGACCAGCATGACGATACAATGCGAGCCCGCCGCCACCAAACGGTTCGGTCTCCCATGCAGTTGTGCGTATAGGCTTGTAATTTGCGCGGAGTTTATGACGACCTCGCGTCCGTCAACCTGATGCAGTACGATCAGTTGTAGGCCAATCACTGCAACGGCCGGCGACATCACTCAGGCATCTACTGGACTTCCCGGTGTATCCAAACACCGGGCTCGTCCTCCTCTGGCTTGCACCAGCAGTCGGCAGAGCTAACGTGCTCGCGTTCCACCCGCAAAGCGGGGTCGTTGACGGCGCAATCGCCGCTACAGCAGTGGTCGAAGCCCGTACCTCCGCAGACCTCGCAGGGACAGGGAAACAGCTCATTGCTGGGGTAGGAGCGACGCAGCACGCGACCGGACCCTAAGCAAGTTTCGCATCTCATTCCGGCACCGTCCGATTGGTCGCGCGGCGGGGTCATCGAATAGGCGCACCGAAGACACCCCACCCCAATAAGCCGATCAGGAGGAAGAACAGCAAGCTGAACGGCCCGAATGCCACGAGCGTCGCCTGGTTGCGCCAGTACCAGCCGCCACCGAACACCAGCGAGATGACGTAGAGTATCCAGAACCAGATGCCAGCGGTCATATCACGATCTCCA
>Ga0157376_10000571_pt1 | contig 23715 bp, 18 predicted proteins | sample M45metaG_FD_121801 | JGI IMG/M metagenome (GOLD analysis project Ga0157376, IMG submission 121801) | Miscanthus rhizosphere microbial communities from Kellogg Biological Station, Michigan, USA - M4-5 metaG | ecosystem: Host-associated > Plants > Roots > Rhizosphere > Soil | place: USA: Michigan...
CATACTTTTGCGTGGTAACCAGCCACATGAAATAGTTGGAGAGATAATCTCCGTTACCATTATTGGTATAATCTGTAGCATAGTGTGTATGCCTGGTATCCGGAGAAGTAATGGATGTTCCGTACCTGAAAGCAAAATCCTTATCAGCAGAATTGATGAGGTTGTTCTCAGTTAATAAAGCCTGTATTTTGGCAGTCACACTATTGTCAACCAGGCGCGTCTGCATGTAAAATTTCAGCTTCAGCGTTTTTGCAAGGGCTATCCAGTTTGCTTTTGTTCCGCCATAGAACAAATCTGTTCCTGTAAAAGTAGCGGAATTGGGTTTTCCAAAATCGGCGATGGCGCTATCCAGTAAGGCCTGAACAGCGGCATAAGAAGCGGCGCCCCCATCAACTTTTGGAACTGTATTTTCATTACCCAACGTGGCTTCTGCATAGGGTACATCGCCAAAATTATCTACCAGGGTGCCCAGTGTAAAGGCCTTTAAAGCTCTGGCTATACCTGACTGCAGGTATTTTCTTTGCGTCTGGGCCAGCGGTATCAACGCATTGGCATTGGTGAATATACTTGCATAGGCAGTTGTCCAGGCGCCATCAAAGCTGGCAGGTGTGTACCCATTTCTGTAGAAGGGCCCTGTCCAGTGCTGCTGGCGGCTTAACTGTCCACCATAATCAGCCATGGTTGTCCAAAAACTGTTAAAGTCAACCTGCACCACATTCAGGTACAGATCTACATCGGCTGTTGAAGGACTGGGGTAATTGGGATTGTCCAGCAATTTGTCGAATGTTTTCTTACACGAAGAGGAAACGCCTGCCACCAGCAGTATTCCTAGTATCCCGGGTAATATTTTTCTATAGTTCATAATTAGTTTTTTAATGGTTTTAGAAAGTTACTCTGATGCTTGCACCCATGCGGCGTGCTGAAGGACCTGATAAAAATTCAAGACCCCTGCCATTGCTTACACCCAATCCTGATGCTTCAGGATCGAAATGAACATACTTTGGAAAATTGGGCGCATAGTACCAGAGGTTGGTTCCCGAAAGACTAAATGAGATAGAGCCAAATGGCATTTTTGTCAATAGACTTGCAGGAACACTGTATGATATAGAAGCTTCCCTCAACCTGATGCAGGTGGCATCAAAAATGGCCGACTCATCTGCTGCACCATTAGTGATACTATTACCATAGTAAGCCTGCGAAGACGAAATCTGGATATTGTTGGGCTGTCCGTTTTCCAGTGTGCCTGGCAAGATATAAGAAGCCGCTCTATCGAACTGTGTATCTTTTGTTACACCACGTCCAAGCAGCGCACCGGCGGTTCCTGAAAACATCTGACCACCCTGTGTATAATCCCATTGCATTCTGAAGCTGAAAGTTTTGTAGGTAAGTGAACTGATACCTGTTACTTTATACAATGGATTAGGGTCTCCAATAACGCCGATATCATTTGAGTTGATATAGTTACCGTCAGTACCTACTAAACGCAAACCTGTTTTAGCGTCGCGCTGAAAATAGTTAGACATGATTACACCCAGCGGGTAACCGTTTTTAGCGAAAGTACCCTCGTTGGAATAACCGGCTGTGTTAACCTGTGGCAGGTAATCTGGTATGTCAGATACCATACTTTTGTTTAAAGAATACAATCCTGTCAGTTCCCATTTCCAGTCTTTGTTTTCAAATGCTACAACGCCCAGTTGTATTTCAATTCCTTTATTGGTTACAGTACCGGCATTGATTTGCTGTGCAGTAAAACCTGTACTGGGGTCAAGATCTCTTCTTAAGATCTGATCGTTGGCTACCCTTCTGTACATGGTGAAATCAAGCGATATCTTATTGTTAAAGAACTTACCCTCAACACCGGCTTCTGTTTCTTTCAGTAACTCAGGTTTTAAGTTGCTGTTGGGAAGCAGGTTGGGAATAGAATTGATATTAACAGAATTGCCACTTGACGTGATAAAATATTTGGACACCACGTTCAGAGAAGTTCTTGTTGCGTAAGGCGGCGGAAAGTTGGCACTGGTAGAATAACCAACTCTCAATTTTAAGTAATTGATGTTTTTATTATTCTGTAATGCAGCAATGGCCGATGTGGGAATGTAAGAAAATGCCACATTGGGATAAAAAATGCTCCTGTTTTTTTCTTCTACAGTAGATTTCCAGCTATTACGGCCTCCTACAGTTAAATAAGCATAATCTTTATAAGCAACCGTGCCTGTGGCAAATGCGCCAATGCCCAGTGTTTCACCTTTGTCTATAAGAGATGTTACGCCATTTTCGCTTGTAGTGGTGTGTGTAATAAAATTGGCATGATTTAGCAGGCCATATACCAGCTGTTGTGTGCTGGTCATACCTGTTTGGTCATACATATCCTTTCTTATATTTCCACCAGCATCTGCATTGAGGGTGAAATTTCCGCCAAGATTGTGATTGAAACTTAATATGGCTGTATGGTCCCAGATAGTATTGGTGCGGTTCAGCGTTCTTAATATTCCGGTAGGTGTTGCAACACCTCCCTTGTTCTGTGAATACTCCTGGTATTCTGTATAATTATCATATCCTATGCGGTATGTAAGATTCAGCCCCTTTGTGATATCGAATTTAGTACTCATCTGGCCATAGGTTCTGTTTACTTTATCTACTGTAAACGCATTGTATAATGTCCAGCGGGGGTTTTGAATACCATTGTCATTGCGGTAGTACACCTGCGAATGGTCGGACGGTTTTTCATACGGAAGACCCATCAGGTCCACCGCTGTAGGTGTATACATTACGTTACCAAAAACAGAAGTATTGGTGGCATTATTACCATAACTGTTACTGGTAGGCGGAGATTGAACATTGGTAGATACATAGTTCATTGTTCCGCTAATGGTAAAGCGATTGCCTAATTTACCTGTACCACCTATACCAAAATTATTTTTAACCAGTCTGTTGCCCGGAAGATAGCCTTTGTCATCATTGTGACTGTAGTTCATGTTATAATTAATACCACCTGAAGAACCACCCAGGTTAACAGCTGTAGTGCTGGAAGTACCTGTTCTGAAAAAGCGTGGTACGCTGTTATAAAATTTATAGTCGTAAGGAACACCTTTGTATTCAGGAAAATCAGCATTTAAAGATGCTTTGTCGTATGGGTGTGTAACCTTTGCAGGAGGATTGGTAAACTTAGCTCCCCAGTTACTGAAAAAAAGCAGTCCTAAGCTAAGATCAAAACCGCCGCCATATGACGTGTTGTATTCAGGTAAAACAGCTTTGGTTTGAAATAGCGATTGTGAAACAGTAATTTCTGTTTTTTTCCTGGAGTTTTGTGTAGAACCGTTCTTGGTAGTAACCAGTATAACACCATTTCTTCCTGCTTCCCCGTATAATGTTACAGCGCTTAACCCTTTAAGAATGTTTACGCTCTCAATGTTGTTGGGGTCAAGATCAAGAAACCGGCTGGAGGTTTGTGTGCCATAGGTAAAATTGGCTGCTCCATTATTGGTTGAACTGCCAAAGGGAACCCCATCAACAACAAACAGCGGATCAGATGTACCGGTAATGGTGCTGATACCTCTTATATTAATGTTTGTTCCGCTACCACTTAGACCGCTGGTGCTTAAAACATTTAGGCCGGGAGCTTTGCCGTTCAGAATTCTTCCCAAATCAGCTTCGGGTCTAAGTTCAAGATCTTTTTTGCCCACCGTTGATACTGCATAACCGAGTGCTTTTTTCTCCCGTTTAACACCCAATGCAGTTACAACCACTTCGCTAAGGGCTGTGTTTGAAGAGGCCAGTACAATAACCAATGATGAACTTGCGGAAACCTGTTGTTTGTCGAACCCGATGCTTGTAATTACCAGCGTGGTGCCGGATTTGGTGGTTAATTTAAAAAGGCCATTTGCATCGGTAGTAGTGCCTTTTTTTGAATTTTTCTCCTGGACTGAAGCCCCTGAAACCGGGTTTCCCTTATCATCGGAAACCTTACCGGAAACTTCAACAGTTTGCGAGATGGCGCTGTGGCATAGCAACGCCAATCCCACTAAGCAGCTTAGTAGTTTTCTCATGTTGTTTTGATTTTGTTAAGAAGTGTTTAAAAACTAAGTTTAAATCGATAAAATATTAAAAAGAAATATCACAAACATGCAATCGAAGAAGACGATTTCTGTAAAATACGGAAGAATAAGGTTTATGTCACTTAGTGTAAATTTAATGAATTACCACCGATTTATGTGCGAACATCAAAATTATTCAAATTAATTGCTAACTATTTTTAGTGATTCATATAACAGTTGAATTGACCTTATTGACTACAGTGACAATGTTTTACCAAGGCACGTCACACTATGTTCGAACTGTTTATTTGAGGCTAAAAAAGTATGGGTATTTTAATAGCACTGAAAATAAAAGAGAATTTGTAGAAGTCCTTTTTTATGATTAGCATATTAAATTGAAATAACAAGCAAGGCCATGAATAATAAATTACCGGTCCGCCAATTCATTTAGAGCAAAACTGACCTGCTAAATAATCAACATTCAAAACAGGTCGGGCATCATCATATTAATGAAAATGTTCCCCTTTTTTTGTTTGGTTAATTCCAATCCCTGAAACCGCCAGGATGCGCCTGGCGTGGGACTTAGGTGAAAAAGTTCATTTTTTCTGTAATGACAGGACCCTTTTCGTGAAATGAAGCAATTGTGGACTTGCTCTATCACCGGAATCCTTACCGGAATAGTTAATTATTGGTGAGACCGCTGTATCACATAACAGCACATTTCTCACTAAGCAGCTTAGTAATTTTCTCATGTTATTTGATTTTGGTAAGAAGCAGTTTAAAACTAAGTTAAAATATATAACTTCTGAAAATAATTATCTCCGGCAAGCGGTAAGTGTTTTAAATTTTAATCCAGATTTAATGACGTTATAATCAATAACTTATATTAAACATTACAATAATGCATCTAGCCATTCCCTTTAAACGACACAATACTGCGGTAATACGCTGCTTTTAACATATGGGTTAACTAAATAATATGTAAAACGAATTTTTTCGTTGTCCAAATCTGGCCAATTCTTTAACTCCCAACCCTCAAAAACCAATTTATATCAACCTCTTTTTTTATTTGCCATAATCCAGATTTTCAGCCAGTTGCGACCGCAGGCATTTTTTTCAGGCTGTTAGATGTTTATGATTAATGCGGTTGTAATAGATTGATTTTCATGCTGTTGCAGATGGCGAAATAGCAGTGTTGCGTCTTTATGCCTAACCGAAAAAGTTATTCACAGCCTCAAAAAATAATTTTGTAGTGTGGCGCATATTTGTAATTTAGTGCAAGAATTTAATGGGTTAGTAAGTAAAGGGCCGGTAGTAATACTGGCCCTTTTACTTTTCATTTCATTCCATATCTGATGGATTTTTTCTGCATAGAAAAATTTATTTGCATTTATAACTACATCCGTTGTTTTTGAAATTTTTTGCCAGCGCTCCGCTTAAAATAAGTATCCATGATTTTTTTTTAGCGTAATTCATTCTACTTTATTTTATATCTGTCTGCAATTTGTTAACGCAATAATTCATTTTTATTTGGCAACGTTCATCTGATCACGCAGGTTCTTACCTTTATTATATGAGCAAAGTAAAAACGGCTTTCTTTTGTCAGAATTGCGGATATGAAAGTGCAAAATGGTCGGGTAAATGTCCCTCATGCAACGAATGGAATACCTTTACTGAAGAAATCATTCAGAAAGAATCCGCCAAATCAACCAATAATAACTGGGATGGTTACAGCGAAGAAAAGACAGGGCGCATTGTTTTACTAAACAATATAAAAAGCAGCGAAGAAAAACGCATTGTTACGGAAGATGCGGAACTAAACAGGGTATTGGGCGGAGGTATTGTGCCTGGCAGCATTGTATTGGTAGCCGGTGAACCGGGCATTGGCAAATCAACACTTTTTTTGCAGATAGGTCTGCAGTTAAAAAATATCGTTACCCTTTATATCAGCGGTGAAGAAAGCGCACAACAAATTAAAATGCGGGCCAACCGTCTTAATGCAAAAAATGATAATTTTTACCTGCTCACAGAAACCAATACGCAAACTATTTTCCAGGAGATAAAAAAATTGAAGCCACAACTGGTAATTGTTGATTCTGTACAGACACTGCAAACTCCGTATATAGAATCATCGCCGGGCAGTATCTCTCAAATACGTGAAAGTGCTGCCGAATTACAGCGTTTCGCAAAAGAAACCAATACACCTGTTTTTTTAATTGGTCATATAACCAAAGACGGAAATATTGCAGGACCCAAAATTTTAGAGCATATGGTAGATACCGTATTGCAGTTTGAGGGCGATCACCATTATGCTTACCGTATTCTGAGAACAATAAAAAACAGGTTTGGCGGCACTGCAGAATTGGGCATATATGAAATGAATGGAGATGGCATGCGTGGTGTAATCAATCCAAGCGAAATACTGGTTACACAAAAAGAAGATCAGTTAAGCGGTATAGCGATAGCTGCTGCTATAGAAGGCATGCGTCCCCTGCTAATAGAAGTACAGGCGCTGGTGACACAATCGGTATATGGCACACCTCAGCGTACGGTTAGCGGTTTTGACCTGAGACGGCTTCAGTTACTGCTTGCCGTGCTTGAAAAAAGAGGCGGCTTTCATTTTGGCGTCAAGGACGTTTTTCTAAATATCGCAGGCGGTTTTAAAATTGAAGATCCATCTATTGAACTGGCTGTATTATGTGCACTTCTAAGTTCATACGACGATACCAATTTACCAATGAATATTTGTTTCGCAGGCGAAGTAGGACTAAGCGGAGAGATAAGAGCGGTTAACCGGATAGAACAACGTATTGCAGAAGCAGAAAAACTGGGCTTCGAAAAAATCATTGTATCCAGGTATAATCAGAAAAGCCTTTCCAAACAAAAATTCAATATAGAAATTGTTACGGTTGGCAAAGTAGACGAAGTGTATACGCTGCTGTTTTAAAAATGATGTTTTTAAAAACGATATGGAATGATTTTTCTCACCTGTTTTTCCCGCATGTATGTGCGGGCTGTGGTACAGATATCATCAGCCTGCAATCAACATTGTGTATTCACTGCATGAACCAGTTGCCACTCACCAATTTTCATTTACATGCAAATAATCCCGTAGAAAAACATTTTTGGGGAAGAATACCTGTCGCCAGCGCTGCTTCTCTGTGTCATTTTACTACCGGATCCCTGGTTCAGCATTTATTGCACCAGCTTAAATACAAAGGCAATAAAGAAGCCGGCTTTTTTCTGGGAAAAATAATGGGTGCCAGATTATATGCCTCTGAACGTTTCCGGCATATTGATATATTGGTGCCACTGCCCTTGTTTGCTGATAGACAAAAAAAGAGGGGCTATAATCAATCGGCTGTTTTGTGCAATGGCATGGCCGCTATGATGCAGGTGCCAGTTACAACCAGTGCCGTTACGCGCTTGTCTGCTACCGAAACACAAACCAGGAAAACCCGTCTTGACAGATGGAAAAATATGGAAGGCAAATTTGAACTGACAGACCCTGCCTCCATTGCAGGTAAACATGTATTACTGGTAGATGATGTGGTAACCACCGGAGCAACACTGGAAGCCTGCGGACATGAATTATTAAAAGCCGCAGGCGTAAAACTAAGTATTGCCACGCTGGCATATACTGTTTAATTAAAAAAAGCGTTTAAGAGGGACTTAGTATTTTTGAAACCACATGAAGCGAATCCTGATTCAGACCGGCATAGTTTTCTTTGTTTTTTTTTACGGATGTAAGAAGGATACATTTATTACCAGCAAAGACGCATTGGTACAGGTAAGTGCAGACACTCTGCATTTTGACACAGTGTTTACTACCACCGGTTCAGTTACCCAGCAATTCAAAATAAAAAACGCGAATAACCAAAAGCTGAAAATTGACGAAATTATCCTGAAAGGAGGCGCTGCTTCGGCATTTGAGATAAACGCGGATGGCGTTACAGGTCCCGATGTAAAAAATATAGAGCTGGACGCCAACGACAGTATTTTTGTTTTTGTAACCGTAACCATTAATCCATCAGTTACCGCGCTGCCATTTGTTGTGCGAGATAGCATTGGCATTACAAGCAATGGCAATAGCCAGTTCGTACAACTGGAGGCATGGGGGCAGAATGCCCATTTTCTGCGTGGTCAGAAAATTACAGGCAATACTGTGTGGACAAATGATCTGCCTTATATAATTCTCGGCGGATTACAGGTAGATACCAATGCCACACTTACCATTCAAAAAGGCTGTAAAATCTACCTGCATGCAGACGCACCTTTACTGGTAGACGGGTCTTTACAGGTTAACGGAGAAAAAGCCGACAGCAGCCGTGTCTATTTTAACGGAGACAGGCTTGATTATCCATACAACGAATATCCTGCTGCCTGGCCAGGCATTTATTTCAGGGGTACCAGCAAAAACAACGTGTTGCAGTATGCGGTTGTACGCAACGCTTACCAGGGCTTTGTAGCACAACAGCCATCTGTAAACGCTAATCCAAAGCTTACTCTTAATCAATGTATCATTGATAATATTTACGATGTCGGCCTCTACGGCATACAAACATCCATCAGCGCCAATAATTGCCTTATCAGCAATTGCGGAAAAAATGTACAACTGGTACTGGGCGGAAATTACCAGTTTGTGCATTGCAGCATGCCCACCATTGGCAATAACTATATTACCCACAAAGACCCGGTATTGTATATTAGCAATTATGTACAGTCTGGCAGCAATGTATATACAGATAATATGTTAGCGGTATTTACCAATTGCATTATCTGGGCCGACAATAGTACTGCTGACAACGAGGTGGTAACAGCAAAACAGGCAGCAGCCACATTCAATGTTACCTTCACCAATTGCCTGTGGAAAGTAAAGACCACGCCTTCAGACATTGTTTCTTCCAACATAATTGCCAACCAGAACCCGGTTTTTGACAGCATTAATGCGCCGAAGAACTTTTATAATTTCCGTTTAAAAGATGGATCTCCTGCCATCAACAAGGGTGTTGCTACCAGTGTTCTAACCGACCTTGATGGCAATTCCAGGGCCGTGGGCCTGCCCGACCTGGGCGCTTATGAGAAACAATAATAGCCGGTTTTGCTGTAAAATGGCCGCACCTTGCAGATTACCGGTGTTTAAGCCAAAACCGACAAATAATTAATTTTAATTTTACCGGTCAACCTTATTTGCATCATATTTGTTATTGTTTCTTTACATTTAAATCAAATAAAACCATTTAACCATGTTACGTATTGCTCTTCTGGCATTAACATTTGCCGCATTTACAAGTATCTATGATTTTAAAGTGACCGGCCTTGATGGATCTGCCATTGATCTTTCAAAATACAAGGGCAAGAAGATTTTAATTGTAAATACTGCTTCTAAATGTGGCAATACACCGCAATATGAAACACTGGAAAAATTGTATGAGCAGCACAAGGATAAACTGGTTGTCATTGGTTTTCCGGCAAATAATTTTCATGAACAAGAACCCGGAACCAATAAGGATATCCAGGAATTTTGTAAAAAGAATTACGGTGTAAGTTTCCCCATGTCAGAAAAAGTATCTGTTAAGGGCGATGATATTGCCCCTTTATTTAAATACCTGGTAGACGAAGCAGACAAAATGGGGGTAAAAGATCCTATCAAATGGAATTTTACCAAATTCCTTATAGATGAAAACGGAAAACTGGTAACCGTTATAGACAATAAGGTTAAAGGCCAGGAATTAACCGATGCGGTGACAAAATATTTAAACTAGAATTGCCGCGTACAATATTTACAAAAGGGGCGTCCATATTTTGGGCGCCTTTTTTTATTGCTCAAGAATAGTTTATCGCCTCAAAAGGGCGTCTCATCCGGTAAATGGCTGTTTTGCCCGAAATCAAGCAAAAAAGAGCCATTAAAAGAGGAGCTTTATCTTGTTAATTCAAACTGGACATTGAATTGAATGAGGTTGTAATCTTACCGTCAATATGGGTTTTAGCCGCATCGCACTATTTAAGAAATAAGGCCGCCTTTTGGGCGGTTTTTATTTTTTGCCCCTGCCATCTGTACAATAATACAATGAGGTATGGACAGTCCGGGTAAGTAAAAAATGAGCCGGAACAAATACAATCGGGCAAAAGCTTTCATTTATCGAAACAAATGCCTTTCTGTCCGAAAAAATGCAAAGAACCACGTTTAAAATAGGAGTTTTATATCATCAAATTCAAACTGGACATTGAATTTAAGCAGGTTGTAAATCTTCCGTCACCCAAAGGTTCCATTGAAGCCGGATACCTTTAAATATTAACCGCTCTCTCCGGAGGCGGTTTTTATTTTTGCAGCATTGAAAGCCGGCCCGCAATGCATTTTTCGGCAAGCAAATACTGTACTGGCAACACCTTATAAGGAGACCTTCCTGTTAAACATGATTTTGCCCCTTCTGTTTATTCTTTATATTTGAAACTTTAAAAATGCGATCATGAAATTGCTGTTTTTCAGCTTTCTTTTATCAGTCTTTGTACAGGCGGGAAATGGTCTTTTGGCACAAGATGCAGAAGCAGGCTTTACAAAAAGCAATTTTTATAGTGCCATGTCTGGCAACAAAGAAGAGGAGATAAACAAACAGCTTGACCTGGTGCCAGGTGCGCCGGCCACGGAAAAAAATGCCTATGAAGGCGCTTTACTGATGAAAAAGGCTGGTATTACCGGCGGCACAAAAAAGAGGCTCGACCTGTTTAAATCGGGTCACAAAAAGCTGGAAGCCGCGATACAAAAAGATAGCTCAAATACAGAATTCCGGTTTCTCCGCCTTATGATACAGGAACATGCACCTGGTATTCTTGGGTATAAAGGAGAAATGGATAAGGACAGATTGTATATAAAGAATAACTTTAAAAAATTACCTTCCGTTGTACAGGAAGCCGTTCGTGAGTACAGCAAAGAATCAAAAATTTTAAAACCGGCAGATCTGTAGTTGAATATGAGTAAGAAAATTTTGGCTATTTATTACACACAATCTGGTCAGCTCGGTCAAATTATAGACAACTTCACGAATGTATTTACCAGCGCCGGCAATGTGGTGGAAAAAGTAAATGTGCAGTTGCAAACAGCATTCAGATTTCCGTGGACAGCCCAGCGTTTTTTTGATGCCATGCCGGAAAGTGTATTGGGAATACCTGCTGAACTGACCCCTTTTGAATTAAAAGAAGATAGGTATGATTTGATTATTTTTGCCTACCAGCCATGGTATTTAGCGCCCAGTATTCCTGCAAATAGTATTTTGAATCATCCCAAATTCAGGGCGGTTGTAAAAAGTACACCGGTTGTAACTGTTATTGGGGCCAGGAATATGTGGTTAAAAGCACAGGAACGCGTAAAGAAAATGCTGCATGAAATGGGGGCCAGCCTGGTTGGGAATATTGTACTGGCAGACAGAAATAGTAATCTTGTAAGCGGAGTTACTATTCTTTACTGGATGCTGACGGGAAAAAAAGATAAGATGTGGGGTATTTTTCCAAAACCGGGTGTATCAGCAGAAGATATTGAGCAGGTGAAATTTTTTGGCGACACCGTGCTGAAGTACCTGAACGAAACTAATTGGAACGAATTACAGCCGGCACTGATAGCGCAAAAAGCAGTAGTGGTTAAATCTAACCTCATGTTTATTGAGCCAAGGGCTACAAAACTATTTTCCATCTGGGCCAGTTTTATAATAAAAAGAAAGCACCGATCTGCCTGGCTGGTTGTATTTAAGTACTATCTTTTGATTGCTTTATTTATCATAGCGCCCATCGTTTTATTTATTAATACATTGCTCTTCAAACCATTTTTGAGTAAAAGCATAAACAAAAAGAAACAATATTACCTAGCAGTTAACCAACCATTATTGTAGATGTCGTTTAAAGAAGTATATATTACTAAGACAGCCAGTTATTTGCCAAATGAACCTGTTTCAAATGATGAGATGGAGGAATACCTGGGTTTAATAAATGAGAAACCATCCAAGTCAAGAAGGATTGTATTACGTAATAATGGTATCAAAAGAAGATTTTATGCCCTTACAAAAGCGGGTAAGGCAACACATACCAATGCAGAAATGACTGCCCTTGCCATTAGAAAATTATTTGATGGTAAGCCGGAAGATCTCAAATCATTCCAATTGCTTAGTTGCGGTACTTCTTCTCCCGATCAGATGATGCCTTCTCATGCAGTAATGGTGCATGGCTGGTTGCCGGAATCGAAGGCTATTGAAGTTGTTTCCCCTTCTGGTGTTTGCTGCGCGGGCATGCATGCACTGAAGTACGCATTCATGGCAATAAGAACCGGCGATGTACAAACCGCCGTTACCACCGGTTCTGAAAGAATGTCGCGTAAGATGCGCGCCGAAGTTTTCGAAGATGAAGTGCAAAAGCTTTCGCAACTGGAAGAGAATCCGTATATCAGCTTTGAGAAAGAGTTCCTTAGATGGATGCTTTCGGATGGCGCCTCTGCTTTTTTATTGTCGGGCAAAAAAAATGAAGAAGGACCCAGTCTGCGTATTGAATGGCTGGAAGGTGTTTCCTATGCCAATGAAATGGAAGTGTGTATGTACATGGCCAGCGATAAGCAGAAAGACGGTTCATTGAAAAGCTATATGGACTACAGCCCCGAAGAAATAATGTCGCAGTCAATTTTAAGTTTGAAACAGGATGTGAAACTGCTAAGTGAAAACATTGTGAAGCTGGGCGGAATAAAATTAAAAGCACACTTTGATGAAAAAGGGTTAAAAGCCAGCGACATAAATTATTTCCTGCCCCATATGTCAAGTGAATTTTTCAGGAATAAAATTGCCGATGAGCTTGAGCTGAATGGCATTGGTATGTCTAAAGAAAAATGGTTTACTAATCTTGACAGCATGGGCAATGTGGGTGCAGGTTCGGTTTATTTGATGATTGATGAACTGTTCAACAGCGGCAAGCTTAAAAAAGGGGAAAAAATTCTCTTACTGGTGCCGGAAAGTGCCAGGTTCTCTTATATGTATGCCCTGCTAACGGTTTGTTAGTTGTACCAGGTTTCGTTTTTGTTTGCAGCGTTAAAATATTTCTTCATCGCTAATACAGGCTGTATGAAAAAAGAAAACATTCCGCAAGATCCCAGCGCCCTTGACAAATTTACCAAAGAAGTTTGCTATGCAGTAGACAGTTCGGGTAACTATACCACGGCGCTCAGCAGCGGATGGGAAGTGAAATCTACAGCGCTTGAAGTAGCCTGGCAGGATATTGAACAGCGCATTGCGGCCGCCAGACAAAAAGTATTAAATAAAGAAGCCAGCCCGCTACTTTTTTTTATGGAATTGCGGTTAATGGACCCCGGTATACTAAGCGCGTATACCGGATTTTGGAAATGGCAGGTAAAGCGTCATCTTAAACCTGCTGTATTTGAGAAATTGTCAGCTAAAAAATTACAGAAATACGCTGAAGCATTTAACGTTAGTGTAACACAGCTTAAAACAATGGATGCGCATGAAGGTTAATTTTGAACACTTACAGGCCGCGCATTGCGAAAATGGTGTTACTGCCAACTTGCTGAGAACAATTGGCGTAAGAAGCATGACTGAACCGATGGTATTTGGTATTGGGTCCGGGCTTTTCTTTATTTATATCCCCATTTTAAAAATCAATAACGGCCCGGCTATTGCATTTCGTACACAGCCGGGACTCATATTTAAGAGAACCTGTAAATCATTGGGCATTCCCGTTATAAGAAAAAAATTCAGTTCAAAACAAGAGGCAGAAAAATTTTTGATGGAATGCCTGCAGCAGGGGCATCCGGTGGGTTGCCAGGTAGGCGTTTATTATTTATCTTATTTCCCCAGGGAATACCGGTTTCATTTTAATGCACATAATTTAATTGTATACGGCCGGGAGGGAGATAATTTTCTTGTCAGCGATCCTGTAATGGAAACCGTAACTACTTTAAGCGCCTATGAATTGGAACGCGTGCGTTTTGCAAAAGGTGCGCTGGCGCCGCGGGGGCAAATTTATTATCCCAAAGAAAACAGGGTGGTTACTGACGACCAGGTAAGAAAAGCCATCGTAACCGGTGTAAAACGAAATGTACGCGATATGCTGTATATACCCGGCAGTTTTGCGGGGGTAAGCGGCATTGCCTATACCGGCAAAAAAATAAAAAAATGGCGCGACAAACTGGGTCTGCATAAAGCTGGTTTGTACCTGGCGCAGCTGGTTCGTATGCAGGAAGAAATAGGCACTGGCGGAGGCGGTTTCCGTTATATCTATGGCGCTTTTCTACAGCAGGCACACGCATTTCATCCCAATGACGCATTGCTTGATATTTCAAAAACATTTACACAGGCCGGTGATCTGTGGCGCACGGCAGCTGTACAGGCCGCCGGTATCTATAAAGGAAGAATCAGCAGTCAGCAGGAGTTTAACATAATGGGTGATTATTTGCTGGAAGTAGCGGCTATCGAAAAAAAAGCGTTCCAGTCCCTGTCTAAAATCAAATGGCATTCATGAGCAAGGCAGCGGTAAGCGTTCATCAACTTGCCTTTCAGTATGCAGGGCAATCAAAACCTGTTTTTCAGCAACTTGGGCTTGAAGTACCTGCAGGCGAACGTTTTGGTTTGTTTGGACCAAACGGCGCCGGTAAAACAACACTGATGAACTGTATGACGGGCCTGCTTTCTTTTCACGAAGGTGAAATATCGCTGCTGGGTAATAAAGTACTCCCTCATCATAAATCAATAAATAAGCTATTTGGCTTTGTACCACAGGATTTTTCCTTTTACCAGGAACTGACCCCAATAGAAAATCTTTCATTTTTTGGCGCCTGGTACGGACTTACAAAAAACCAAATCAGGCAAAGAACCGCGGAGCTGCTGGAAGTGCTTGGCCTGACCGAGGTGGGTAAAAAGCAGGTGCAAAAATTTTCTGGCGGTATGAAGCGCCGGGTTAACCTGGCCATTGGCGTTATACATGAGCCACCCATTTTATTTTTGGATGAACCTACCGTGGGTGTTGACGTACAAACACGGCATGCCATGATAGAATATCTGAAAGAGCTGAATAAAAGAGGAACTACATTAATTTATACATCGCACCAGCTGACGGAAGCGGAAGATTTGTGTGATAAGATCGCGTTGTTTGATGAAGGCCGCATAATTGCGCATGGCGAATTGCCACAATTGCTGACAGAAAATAAGGAACAAAATCTGGAAGGCTTGTTTATAAAATTAACAGGAAGGGAGTACCGGGACTAAAGCCTGTAAGATCAAAAGCTAAAATGCAAAAGCCTTTGCTGCAGTTGTATACGGGTTTTGAATTTTGAATTTTTTACAATGAAGTGACAGGCATAGGCCAAACTGGTATATAGATTTTTAGTTTTTGAATTTTGACTTTTTAATTTGATCATGTTCAAACTTTGGGCCACCATATTAAAAGACATCCGCATTTTAACCCGCGATAAAGTGGGATTGACGCTAATGTTTGTAATGCCTGTTGTACTGGCTATTGTAATTACAGCCGTGCAAAACAGTACGTTTGAGCTGGTGAATGACAATAAGGTACCGTTGCTGCTTTGCAACCGCGATACGGGCGTAGCCAGCAGGCAATTGCTGCAGGCCATTGAAAAAATAGGCATGTTTAATGTGAAGCAGGTTACAAAAGATGAAACGGAACAACAGATCACAGATCGCATGCACGCAAAAGATGCGTTGGTGGCCATTGTTGTTCCGGAACATTTCTCTGCCACCATTGGTGCAAAGGCAAATAGCATTTCCGGAAAAGCACTCAATAGTTTTGGCGTGCAAAATGATACCGCTGCAAGTACAGCGGGAAGCATTGAACCCGTTACCTTATATTATCATCCCGTTTTGCAGCAATCATTCCGGGCATCTGTTGAGGGCGCTTTGCGAAGCGCCTTGCAAATTGTGGAGAATAAACAGATTTTAAGAAGCCTGTATTTTTCACTGAACGAAAAAGAATTACCCGCGTCATTTGAAAATGAGATTGTCAATAGTCAGGCAGGCATTAACGAAATACCCATTTCAAGAAATGGGAGCAGGAATATTCCCAACGCTACCCAGCATAATATACCAGCCTGGACAATTTTTGCAATGTTTTTTATTGTTATTTCTTTGGGTAGCAGTGTAGTGAGAGAAAAACTAAATGGCAGTTTTCTGAGACTGAAAACATTACCTACGAGTTACCTGGTGGCGCTGCTTTCAAAACAAATAGCCTATCTGGCCGTTACCCTGGTGCAAACAGCCGCTATTTTTTCTATTGGCGTTTGGTTGTTTCCGCATATGGGTTTGCCTGCGTTGAATATTCCCGAAGATAAAATAGGGTTATTGATTGTATCGGTTATTTGCGGCTGGTGCGCGGTAAGTTATGCTATTTGTATTGGCGTTTTTGCCCAGACGCAGGAGCAGGCAAATGGTTTTGGAGCCGTATCTATTGTATTGCTGGCGGCTATCGGGGGCATCCTGGTACCCAGTTTTGCAATGCCAGCATCTTTCCAGGGTATTATAAAGTTGTCGCCTTTGCATTGGTGCCTGGAAGCATTTTATGGGTTATTTTTAGAGGGAGGAAAACTTAAAGATGTTTTGCTGAATATTTTACCTTTATTAGGTATTACTTTGCTGATACAAATTATAACACTGTATACATTAAAACGAAAAAACCTGATCTGAAATATTTACAATGGAAACAGTACAATTAAAACAACAGTTAAAAAAGCAAATTGTAGAATTTCTCAACCTGATTAATGTAAAACCAGAAGACATCAAAGATGATGAACCATTGTTTGGTGCAGGATTAGGTTTGGATTCTATTGATTCCATTGAATTAATAGTTTTACTGAACAGGGAGTACGGTATTACCATACAGGATCCCAAAGAAGGCCGTAAAGTATTGGTTGATATTAATACTATGGCAGATTATATTGAAAAACACAGGACGAAGTAAATTCTTTTCATTGAGCAGGATTTTTGTTACAGGTATGGGGGCTATCAGCGCTATTGGCAGTAGTGTAACAGAAAACCGTATGGCGCTGATGCAGGAAAAATGCGGTATTGGGCCACTTGAAATGTTTGTTACAAAATATGCCTCTCTGCTGCCTTTTGGCGAGATTAAAATAACAAATAATTTATTACGTGAAAAATTGCGGGCGCATGAACCGGGGCTTACCCGAACTACTTTACTGGCCCTGCATGCATGTGAAGAAGCCATTAAAGATGCGGCACTAACAGCAACCCAATTAAATAGTTTTGATACCGCGTTAACGGGGGCTAGTACAGTAGGCGGTATGTGCCTTACCGATGAGCTGTACCACGATGCTAACAAAAAGGAAAATGGTTCGGCTTACCTTTCTTCTTATGATTGCGCTTCTGTAAATTTATACCTGCAGCAGCGTTATGGAATTAATGGTATTGTAAATACTATCAATACAGCCTGCTCTTCTTCAGCCAATTCAATTTTATATGGGGCGAGGCTTATAAAAAGCGGACTGGCCGAAAGGGCCATTGTGGGCGGGGTTGATAGTCTGGCAAAATTTACTATAAACGGATTTAATGCTCTGCATATTCTTTCGCCGGATAAATGTACGCCCTTTGATGAACAGCGCAGGGGACTTAACCTGGGTGAAGCAGCCGCGTTCCTGGTATTGGAAAAAGAAGAAGCGGTTGCAGGAAAAAAAATATATGCAGAATTAACCGGTTATTGCAACACAAATGATGCTTATCATGCTTCATCTTTATCTGAAGAAGGAGACGGGCCTTATCTTTCTATGAAAGGGGCGCTTGCTGTGGCGGGTATTTCGCCCGCAGATATCAGCTTTATTAATGCACATGGCACCGGAACTGAAAACAATGATCTGGCTGAAAGCACGGCAATGCTGCGGTTGTTTGAAAAGGTGCCGTTATTTGCATCCACCAAAGCAAATACAGGCCATACATTGGGCGCGGCCGGCGCTATTGAGGCTGTATACAGTATATTAAACCTGGTGAACCAGGAAGTTTATACCTCTCTTAATTTTAAACAACCTATTGAAGCCACCCGTTTGCAACCCGTACAATCTTATACCAAAATGCCTTTACAGCATGTTATGTCAAACTCATTTGGGTTTGGTGGTAATTGTGCTTCACTGATATTTTCGAAAACCGATTATTAGTTCATCGTTGTCCGGTTGCAAATTATATATCAATGGTAACAATTCTCTTGCCCGGAAACCTTGAACTACGAACCAGGAACTATTATGCTTTATATACATCAAACAACCTGTATCTCTCCGCAGCTTAGTTTTTCAACTATTCAGCTGGATCAGTTGCAGGAATCGGTGAATAATAGATTGCAGGTAATTGAACCGGCATATGAAGGCATACCCAATGGTATTCTTAGAAGAATGGGCAAAGCAATACGTTTTGGTGTGGGTGCAGCTTTACCAATTATCAGGGGAGCTGTTGCCTCTATTGACGGTATTATTATTGGTACGGCAAATGGCGGTATGGAAGACTGTATTAAATTCTTGAACCAGATTATTGACTACGAGGAAGGCATGCTTACGCCCACCAATTTTGTGCAAAGCACTACCAATGCCATTGCAGCACAAATAGGATTATTAAGTGCCAACAAAGCCTATAATACAACACATGTGCACCGCGGGCTTGCTTTTGAAAATGCGTTGCTGGATGCAGTCATGTTGCTAAAAGAAAATACAGACGCCCACTACCTGGTGGGTGGCGTTGATGAAATTTCCATGTATAATTATAACATAGATTACCTGGACGGTTGGTTTAAAAAAGAATCAATTGATTCAAAAGATTTGTACCAATCCGGAACCACTGGCAGTCTGGCTGGTGAAGGAGCGGCTATGTTTTTGGTTAATGGCAACAGCGAAAATGCAAAGGCCAAAGTAGCAGCGCTGCATCTTTTACATACCGAAGATGAGCAACTGGTAGCTAAACAACTGACACTTTTTTTAGAAAAGCATTTGCGCAGCGGAGAAAAAATAGATGTATTATTATCCGGCGAAGATGGGGATAGCCGTTCATTACATTATTATAATGCCTGTGAGAATGTTTTAGATAAACAGGCAACTGTTGCCCGCTTTAAACATATGATGGGCGAATACGCTACTGCTTCCGCCGCGGCACTCTGGCTGGCATGTATTATTCTAAAAGAGCAATCTCTTCCCGGGCATATGATAAAATATGGCTCATCTTCTTCAAATGTTAACCGCATTCTTATTTATAACAATCACAAAGGACGGCAGCATAGTTTTATATTGGTAGAAAAGATGAAATAATCATTACCCAATAAATTTTGCCAGAAAAAAACAGAAAATTCCCGGTGGAAAAACGTGTGGTCATTGCTGTTTGTGTCTGTAGAAGATTCTATTTTAGCATAAGGGCTGCATTTTTAAACCTCTCGAATTCGAGAAGCTTCTATTGGTTTTATTATAAAGCCGCGGTCAATAACGCATATGGGAGCAGATCAATAATCCTGATTTTAATTCTCTCGAATTCGGGGGAATTAAAAATGAAGCAGGTTTAAACCGATTCACTTTGTCTATCAAAAAATGGATGGACAGCTTCATGCTATAATTCCTCAATACAACTTAAGCAGCAGTTCTTTAATAGGCTGGTACCTGGTCCACGGTATAAAATGATTGGCATCAGGAAAAATCAATTCGTGGATGGCTGATGCATTGGTAAGCATTTTTTTATCGTATTCAACATTGGCAGGCGGCACCATATTATCTTTCAACCCATGTACAATATAAACGGGGCAGGTAATTTTGGGGAAATCTGCTTTCAGGTATACAAGATCTTTTTTTAAATACCATAGCTCTTCATTGGATGGGCGCATAGCTCCCGGAACAAAATAAGTCAGCGGTGTTTTATATAAAACCGGTCGCCATTTCTCGGGTGCTTCCTGCGACGGATCGTTGGAACCAGCTAATAAAACCAGGGCGGCAATACGGCCCGGATTATCTGCAGCCAGTTTTATCACCATGGGCCCGCCCAGCGAATGACCTGCCAGGTAAAGCGGCTTACCGTTTTTTATATAATCAAATAAGGGGCTGATAATAACAGACTGCTGCGCCAGGTTGAGTGGTCTGCCATAGTCACTATGACCAAAGCCCGGCCGGTCAATGGCAATCATCCGAAACTTTTGCAGCAGCTCTTTATCCTGCAGGTATTGCTCAAATGCATCCCAGCTGCCAGGTGTGCCATGAATAAAAATAATAGTTGGCAAACTGTCGCTGCCGGTTTTTAAATAATGCAGGTGGCGGTTGTTTACAGTAATGGTATTAATAATCACCTCCACCCCCTTTGACTTAAATTTTTCCATGGCTTCTGCATCATTCATCCTGAAAGTCATACAGCTTTGCGCCAGCACCAACCATAATATAAGTATGATGCCTATAATCATAAATGTCTTCATGAAAAAACGTTTCATCTTTATAAGATTACGAAGAAAAGATTGGCTGCGTTTTCTTTTCTTAAAAATAAAATGGCCGCGGATACGCGGGCTGCATTTTACTTAGTCAGCATACCGCCCTGGTGAACAATAACTGTTAATGTTAAACGCTGCAACACCAGATCTGCAAGAAAATTGCCGCAGGCGTGCAAACTAATCTGCACATCTGCGGCAATAAATATAGGTTGGTTTTAATAAATTAAATGTCAGTTGCTTGCTATATAATAATTAAGGCTTCTTCTTAATAGGCGGTCCAGGTCTTTGATCCTTGTTGTTATCTCCGCGGGGCGGTTGCTGACCACCACTGTTTTGTGACGGAGTTTGATTTCCCCCGCTCTGGCGGGGCTGCTGCGGATTGTTGCTGCCGCCGCGTTGTTGCGGATGATTGCCCCCGCGCTGTTGTGGATTATTGCCACTACGCTGTTGCGGCGGGTTATTGCCCCCGCTCTGGCGGGGCTGCTGTGGATTGTTGGTTGATTTTTGCTGCTGGTTGGGATTATTGCTGCCGCGTTGTTGCGGGCCATTGTTTCGCTGTGGTTGGTTATTGCCACGCTGCCCATGCTGAGGTCTGTGTTTACGATCGGCTTTCTCCAGTGTGTTAAGGCTAATCTGGCCTACCAGCTCTACAAAACCTGTTTCACTCTCCTTGGGTTTATTGGTAGTAATATCAACAGCTTCCAGTTCTTCCGGAATTACGCCCTGCGCATTTAGCTGTTTTATTTTGCGAACACGTTCAATGGTAACCGGGTATTGTTTATTACTATCCGGCAGGGTATACCACATCAGGTTTTTGAAAATATCCTTTTTTACCAGGAAGGCATTGCCGCGTGCCACCTGTAGTGTATCTGCATTATCCGGAAAATGCTGCAGTGCATCCAGGTAAGTATCCAGCTCATAATTAAGACAGCATTTTAGCCGGCCGCACTGGCCGCTTAACTTGGTTTGGTTGATAGACAGGTTCTGGTACCGCGCAGCAGTGGTGTTTACGCTTTTAAAATCGCTCAGCCAGGTGCTGCAGCAAAGCTCCCTTCCGCAACTGCCAATGCCACCAACCTTGGCTGCTTCCTGACGGGCGCCAATCTGCCGCATCTCTACTTTTACTTTAAACTCGCTGGCAAAAACGCGTATCAGTTCGCGGAAATCCACCCGGTCATCAGCAATATAGAAAAAGGTGGCTTTACGGCCATCTGCCTGCATTTCTACTTCAGTCAGCTTCATATTCAGTTTAAGCTGTTTGGAAATAGCCCGGCTCCTGATGAGCGCATCCTTTTCTCTTGCCTTGTTCTGCTTCCAGATTTCTATATCACGATCGCCGGCGCGGCGCAAAATCTTTTTCATTTCGGGATTGAATTCATCGCCCCCTTTTTTCTTTATCTGCAATCGCACCAGTTCGCCCGTCATATTTACTTCACCCACATCAAACCCACTTACGCCCTCTACACTCACCAAATCGCCTTTCTCAAAATATTGAAGCGACGGGTTGCGAAAAAAATCTTTTCTGCTGCCATTGTTAAAACTTATCTCTACCACTTTGCAGGCACTTTCCGGATCTGCAAAAGGAAGATTCGCCAGCCAATCGTGTACATTTAAACGATTACAGCCACCTGTGCTGCAAGCACCATTGCTTTTACAGCCATTGGGTTTTCCGGTACCGCAACTTCCACAGCCCATATAGTTGAACAGTTAAAAATGAAGAAATGCTACTGAATGCAGCTTATTTTTTGAAATAGCGCCCTTCAATAACTATGTTTAATGGCTGTGGTGAAAAATGTTATGAGCCCGGCAGTAATTCTTTGTTAGAACATCGTTGCGTCGCACACTTCAGGTGCGGGAAGGAACCCATCAATCCAGAAATATAATACTGCCCTGAAATTCAATAACCAATATGTATAAAGGCAATTGCAACAAATGTTCTGCGAATTTCTACCACTCATAATCGCACCAATTCATTCACACTTTATCCACCTCTCAGCTCAATTAACCAAAAGTAATGATTTATCAGCAATGATGTGAAGGAGTTTAATGGTAAGGGCATGAAACAGCATTTTGCCATGGGCGTTGCGTTCTATATAATAAGCCGCCTTGTCCAGCTCTTCAATAATGGCCTGCTGCTGGTTAATATCGGCCAGTTTATTGAGCCGGATGGCAAAATCCCGCTCCTTTTCGGGCATATTGCGGGCCTGGGCGCTGTCGGGTCCCATGCTTTTCAGCCGCACACTTTGCTCCAGCAGGTGATTAAAGTACCGCAGAAATTGTTTTTGCTTTTCGCGGCCCAGCTTGCCAATTTCTTCTATCCATTTCACCTGTGCCACGGGGCCGCCTTTTAATGTGGCGTTCAGCCATTCGCGCAGCAGGTCCTGCCAATCTTCTTCCGCATGTTGTATCAGTTGCAGCGCTTCCCGGTAATTGCCCTCGCTAATGCTGGCTACCTGAATGGCCTTGTCGCTATTCAGGTTGGCTCTTTCTGTTAAGGCCGTGGCCACATCGGTAGTGGAGAGGCGGGGTATTTTCACCAGTTGGCAGCGCGATAAAATAGTAGGTAACATCTGTGATTCATTTTCGGCTACCAGAATAAATAATGTATCAGGTGGTGGCTCTTCTATCAATTTTAATAATTTATTGCCGGCATTGCCCAGGTATTCCGGCATCCACATTATCAAAATTTTATAACCACTTTCAAAACTTTTCAGACTTAGTTTATGAATAATATCATTGCACTCGTGTACGGTGATATTGCCCTGTTTGTTTTCTGCACCAATAAATTGCAGCCAGTCAAACACATTGCCGTATGGGGATTGTTGTACAAATTCCCGCCATTCTGAAATATAATCAGTACTCAGGGGTTTGTCGCCTGCTTTTTTGGGTACTACAGGATAAGAAAAATGAATATCCGGATGAACAAATTTTTGCGCTTTGCTGCAGGAGGGACAGGCGCCGCAGGAATCTTGGGAGAGGGGCGGAGAAGGGCTGGCGGCAACCTCATCGCCAAATAAAGATGGTTTCGTTTTCACTTTGCCATTTACAGTATCACAAACAATATACTGGGCAAAAGCCATGGCTAAAGACAAAGCGCCACTGCCTTCTTTTCCTAAAAAAAGCAAAGCATGACTGAGACGGTTGTGTTGCACCAGTTCGGTCAGTTGCAGTTTGGCATTTGCCTGTGCTATAATGTCATTGAATTGCATGGGTGGCAAAGATAGGTTTCGAG
>Ga0157376_10000573_pt1 | contig 23701 bp, 26 predicted proteins | sample M45metaG_FD_121801 | JGI IMG/M metagenome (GOLD analysis project Ga0157376, IMG submission 121801) | Miscanthus rhizosphere microbial communities from Kellogg Biological Station, Michigan, USA - M4-5 metaG | ecosystem: Host-associated > Plants > Roots > Rhizosphere > Soil | place: USA: Michigan...
CGCGACGAAATTCCAAGCTTCGGCAGACAATCTGAGAGACGCAGTAAATGCCTGTAAGGCCGAGATAACAGGCGTTTGCGGAAAGACGGTGCCTGGCCAAGGTCGGATCGCTGCATGTCTGCTAGCGAACAGGTCAACGGCTTCGAAGAATTGTGCGGAAGCCCTTCAGAAAATCGAAGCTATGTCTACTCAATAGCGGACGATATTACGGTGCTGCGAATGAAGTTACGTGCCGGAACTCTCCGCACTGGCGCCATTGATCCACATCAATTCAGCTGAATCCAAGAAAACGATCACTCTATGCTTTTGTCATCAACATTGATGGCCGGAAGTTGCTCATTGATGTCCAATGATGAGAAAATTGGATGTCCACTTTGGGTCATTAGCGGACATTTGCCATGTAATAGTCATGTCCGCTTTACCTCCGAAAGCAGACATTAAATATTGTGCGACATTGTGGATGCCGTAATAAAAGGCCATATATCGCGGGCCTCGATTTCCCCCCAAGGAGAATAAATGAGTAGCTTCAGAAGTCCCGACCTTACAGAGCGTCGGAGTAATGCCACCACTGTCAAAAAAGAGATGCTGGAAAAGTTTCGCGCCGCTCGCCAAGAACCCGCTGTCGAACAGCAGCGCCTTAAGAGAATCGCCGTGAATGAGGCGCGCACCGCCCGCGCTGCCGGGCGCGAAGCCGCAAAGAAGGTCCGTGAGGCCGAACGAGCCGCGCAAGCGACGCGTGCCGCCGAACTCGCCGCGCAGGCGCACCGCGAGGCCGAGAAAGCAGAGGCGCACGCTAAGGCTCAAGCGGCCGAGCGCGATGCGGCGCTGGCAGTGGAGCAAAAAGCCGAGCGCGATGCCCGCTATGCAGCACGGAAAACCGCAAAAAAGATCCGGCGGCGCGGGTACTAGCGGCTTCACGCAGTATCCAATGTCCGCTTTGGGTCAGAAGCGGACATGTGCACTGCACTCGGCGATGTTCGCTAAGTGCCAATAGCGGACATCGCGGTGCCGGATCTTGACCGCGATCAACAGCGCTTGTTGCTTATCACTCGTTCTGTTTCTTGGGCGGTCGATTTATCGGCGCGAGCAGCGCAGGGTGTTTGGAAGCCAAGTCTATACACTCCAGCAGATCCTTTTCGCTGAATGGTTTTATGAGATAGCCTGACACCCCCGCGTTCAAAGCCCTCGTGCGAGCAGCTTCGTCAGGATGAGCGGTTATCAAGATTGTTGGAATTGGAATGCCGATGGCAATCAAATGGCCATAGAGTGCAAACCCGCTCATTTCCGGCATCTGCACGTCTGAAATCAAACAGCCCGTGATGTGAATACGATCGGATTTCAGAAAAGCATCGGCCGAAGAAAATCCCTTTGCGACAAACCCCAGTAGCCGCAGGAGGTCTAACATTGCCTCGCGCATCGAGTCGTCGTCTTCCACGACAGCAATTGTCGGCTTGCTTGCCATTGCCATACTTTCGCAATGGAACACGCCTATCCGAAATATTGCCGATTGACGATTACACTCTGGTGTCGAGTGTTACGCCGTTTTTGGTACTGGCTTGAAGTTTGTCGGCCATCCGGGCCAAATCCACCGCCGACTGAGCTTTCATTTTGTGCATAAGGTGACTACGGTGGACCTTAACGGTAAACTCGCTGAGTTTTAGGTCGGCAGCAATTTGTTTATTGGGCCGGCCGCTAGCCACCTCGAGCATGATTTGCCGCTCGCGCGATGTGAGCATAGCGAAACGATTCCGTAGTTCTGAGAAAACCGCCTCTGCCTGTCGCCGGGCACGGTCACGGTCAATTCCGACATAGATGGCGTCGATCAAATCCTGATGGCGAAACGGTTTTGTCAGAAATTCGATCGCGCCGGACTTGATAGCTCGAACTGCCATCAAAATATCGCCGTGGCCGGTTATGAAGATGATCGGAAGATCGACCTTTAGTTGCGCCAGCTCGCGTTGAAAATCCAATCCGTTGAGTCGGGGGAGCCTGACATCAAGAACGATGCAGCTCGGCGCGTCGGGCCTCTTGGCTAACAGAAATTCTTCTGCGGTACCAAATGTCCGCACGTTCATTTTGATCGATCGAATAAGGCTGTCCAGGGCATCCCTGACAGAGGGATCATCGTCGACGACAAACACAACGGGTTTATCTTCGTTCACAAGTACTCACCCCAGCTCATCACGACCAGTTAATCACATCGCCGCGACTGCCTCAGCTCATGAATTCATCCCGCATCAATTGGCAGGGTGAATTGAAAGACCGCCCCACCTGACGCGTTCGGTTTCGCCCATATTTGCCCGCCATGACTCTCAACGATCGAACGGCTGATGGCAAGACCCATGCCCATGCCGTTAGGCTTTGTAGAATAGAAGGCATTGAACAGCCGGTCGAGATCTTCCGGCGCAAAACCCCCGCCGGAGTCCTGGACTGATATCAGCGCGTTTTTCGTATCAATTTTTGCAGAGCTGACGACAAGTTTTCGCTGTTCCTGAGAAACCAAACTTAAGGCGTCAATAGCATTTAGAAGGAGGTTGAGTATTACCTGCTGCAATTGAATTCGATCCCCTCGGATAAGGGGCAGGTCGTTAGAAAGCTGGGTCTGCAACACGAGTTCACTTTGTTGGACCTCCCTATCAAGGAGGGCCACAGTCGAAAGTACGATTTCATTTATTCGGAGCCAGTCTCTCTCAGGGGGCGAGCCTTTAGCGAGATTTCGTACCTGTATGATGACCTCGCTGGCCCGATCCACGTCTTTGACTATGCGGGCAACATTTCGTCTTGCTTCGTCGAGGTTGGGAGGTCGATCGTCAAGCCAGTGCAATAAAGCGTTGGCATTGATTGCAACCGCGGCGAGCGGCTGGTTGACCTGGTGAGCAAGAGACGTCGTCATTTCCCCGAGAGTAGCAACGCGGGTGACATGCGCGAGTTGCGACCGGATTTCATATACCGCCTCTCTTTCCGCTTCGAACCTAGCTGCCAGGTATGTAGTCGCGGCGATCGCCAACAGTCCGATCACCGTGTTCGCAACTCCTGCTTCGGACGGCGCGGCATCAAATGTTAAAATGTCGCTCAGTAATGTCAGCCCGATGCAGCCAGCGCCAACAATGATTACACCGTTTTTCCTGCAAAAGCGGGACGCAAGCAGCACAATGGCGGTGTAAAAGGCAGGAAACGCAATTTCCAGATCAGTAATCGTGTCGGCCACAAAAATTCCGGCCGCGAGGACAATAGTCACGACGGGAAGAAGCCATGCAGCAGTCACTCGCAGATTCAGCGACTTCATTGCATCTGCCCCGCACCTATCAATTGGTCTCAGCGCGCGATAAGCCTCACGCCTTTCCTAGTCGCGTCGAATGAAGCGCGCGCTCTCATCGAGCAGCCTAAGATTGTTCACAATTGTCGGATTTGAAGGATCGCGGCGGTATGCTTTGAGGAATTTCAGACGTGCGCCCTTAAGATCGCCTCTGAGCATGAGCGAGTATCCTTGGTTATTGAGTATATCCGTGGTCTCGCCAACCAATTTGATGGCCATCGAATACGCACGATCGGCGAGCTCGAAACGGCCAATTCGATCGTAACACGCCGCAAGTCCTATCCAAGCAGTTGCGTCTCGCGGAGCTTTTTCGACGGCGTCTCGAAAGTAGCGTTCGGCAATGCCGTAGTGGCCGGAATTAAAGTGCTGGAGCGCCAGACGTAACGGCTCATCGGAGCGATAATATTTAACGTCCGCTGGTTCTTCGATAGTCGATGGCGAGTTGGCAGCGACTGGATCAGGCACCGACGGCCATGTGCCATCAGTTACGCAGCCGGCAACATTGACCGCTAGCAGTCCGGCTCCGAGCAGACAAAATATCCGTACGCGCCCGGTCATTGTTTCTCAACCGCCCGAACGATACGGGTCCCGTTCGAGGCCGCACAAAAGGCTAACTGCGTGACAACCACACGATTTCCCCCTCTCCCCATCTTCAGCCAGCGTCTTCGCCTCGGCTCTCTTATCGTAGAATGGACAGAAGCTTAATTATTACCGGCAGCATGATGACTAATAACACAACGGGGAAAATAAATACGCCAAGTGGCAGGACCATCTTGACCGAAAGCTTATTGGCAGTCTCCTCGGCGCGCAGCAATCGTTTCTCGCGCATCTCGTCACTAAAAACGCGCAATGAGTCGCTGACGTCACTGCCGAACTCAATTGATTGTCGTAGCATCGTTGTAAGCGACGTCGCCTCATCCAGGCCAAGTCGATCAGAAAGAGATTCCAGCGCCTGAATCATACTGCGTCCGGCACGGATCTCCGCGCCCATCATTTCTAGATTCAATCCCAATTCGCGATTCTGCTTTACCATTTGATTGGTGATGCGCGCGAAAGCGGCTTCTAAACCCAAGCCTGCATCGACACAGACCAAGAGGAGGTCAAGCAGGTCGGGGAAAATGAGTCGGTATCGTTGTGAGAGGATGCGTTGCCGGCGAGCCAGGTAGGCATCGGGACCGAAGATAGCGATCAGCGCGCAGATCGCGACAAAAGCTACCTTCCCGAGAAGTGGCGCTCCGATTAATAGCACCTGCGAGATTAGATATCCGACCGTGGGCAGCAGAATAATGACCACAATGCGAGCGAAGACATAATAATTGACCGCGTAAGCGTCGAAGTACCCTGCCTTCAACAATTCGCGCCGCAACTTCTCACGGCGCTCTCTCCCGAGATGAAATCGTCGTTCGTCGAAGTAGTGGGCGATGTATGTGTGGAGGCCATGTGAGTTTTCAGCTTCTCGCAACTCGGTGGAGCCAGTCTGTAACCGTCGCTGTGTCTTTGCCTGTGCCGCGTAATACTGGCCAAGAAGAAAAACCAGGGCGCCTACCGCGCCAAATACAAGAATTGGAATTGCAACCGGTATGATGTTCGACATGCTGCACTAGAACCTAAAATTCACCATGCGATACATGATGACGTTCCCGGCAATCAGCGAAACCGCGCCGTAGACCAATGCGGGCACAACTATTGGATGCTGACGTACCTCAGCAAAGTAGTTCGGAGCGATCAGCGTGATGCCGGCGAACAGAACGAACGGCATCAACGAAAGTACAAGCGCCGAGATACGACCGTCTGCGCTCAGCGCCCGAATCTTGAGTTGCAGTTTGGTACGATTGCGCAGAAGGCGGGACAGACGCGCCAGGATTTCTGCGAGATTACCGCCGGTCTGCGTCTGTACATTGATGGCCACAACGAGAAACACCAGGTCCTTTAGACCAACTCGGTGGTAAAGATTTTCAGCCGCGGTGCGCATGTCTTGGCCGAAGGACATCTCTTCAGCGGTCGCGCCGAACTCAGAGCCTACGGGATTGGGCATTTCGCGTGACACTAGGCTCAGCGCAGCAGGAAGAGGATATCCTACACGTATGGCACGTACCATGACATCAATGCTGTCAGGCAAAAGCTCTGCGAAACGCGCGATACGCCTTTCCCGGATCCTATGAAAGAATGCAAACGTGACAAGCAACATAGATGCAATGGCGAGAAAGCCCGAAGCGATGCCGCGGCCGAAAACGAGCGCCCAGATAACAAATAAAACGGCACTCCCAGCCAACATTGTAAATATGAGCGTGTTGCGAGTCACTTGGAGGCCGCTCTGTGTGATCAGGTCATTAATGCGACGTAGGAGTGGACTACTGAACTCGGCGATGCCGCGCTGGTTGCGTAGTGCGTTAACAACTTCGCTGCGGCCGCTCTGTTCAGCGCTTTGCGCTAGTCTGCGGTCGGTTGATTTAGCCGCGTGGCGCGAACGGGCAATCGGTCCATAAATTGCCTGCACACCCAGCAAGGTGGCGCCGAATACAAGCCCGACAATAATCCAGAACTCATTCATAACCAGCCACACCTCTCACCACTAAAAGACCGGGCCTGTATTGGCCGGAGCGAACAAATGGAACACAGTACAGTTTTATTCGCGGTCATGCCTTTATAGCGGGAGCGCCGGATCGAAATTGCCCGCGGGGAGATCGATACCATAGGCCTTGAGCTCCTTAAGAAAGTTCGGTCGTGCGCCGGTCGCACGAAAGCTACCGTGAATACCGCCGCTGGCGTCCGTGTGCTCCTTCACGAAACAATAAATTTCCTGCATCTGAATGGCGTCACCCTCCATTCCAGTGATCTCGCTTATACTCGTCACGCGGCGCTTCCCGTCGGGCAGCCGCTGGAGGTGAACCGCCAGCGTAATGGCGGAGGCAATCTGGCTTCGAATGCTAGCCACGTTCATCGCCATGCCTGCCATCGCAACCATCTGCTCTAGCCGCTTGAGAGCATCCCGCGGCGAATTAGCATGAACGGTTGTCATTGACCCCTCGTGGCCAGTGTTCATGGCCTGCAACATGTCGAATGCTTCTTCGCCTCGGCACTCACCGATGATGATGCGATCCGGTCGCATTCGCAGCGCATTCTTAACCAACTCCCTCTGGCGAATCTCTCCCCTTCCCTCGGCATTGGTCGGACGCGTCTCTAGCCGGCCTACATGGGGCTGCTGCAGTTGCAATTCGGCCGCATCCTCAATCGTAATTAGGCGCTCATGCGAGGGTATGTGCCGGGACAGAGCATTAAGAAGAGTGGTTTTACCGCTACCGGTCCCGCCGCTGATGAGTACCGAGATACGGCCGCTGACAGCCGCTTTCATAACATCGACCATTGGTCTTTTGATCGTCCCCATTTCGATCAGGCGTTCCATATCGAATGGCCGCTCGGAAAATTTGCGGATTGATACCAGCGGCCCGTCAATGGCGATTGGCCGAATGGCAATGTTTACGCGAGTGCCATCGGGCAAGCGCGCGTCCACCATCGGCGAGGACTCGTCCACACGGCGGCCAACCCCGGCGACGATCTTGCCGATGATGCGCAGCAGATGCGCCTCGTCCTTGAAATAGACCTTGGTTTCGTAAAGCTTACCGAACCTCTCCACGAAACAGAGTTTGTGAGTATTGATCAGGATATCGGTGACCGTCGGATCTTTGAGCAGTGGCTCAATCGGGCCGTAACCGGTCATTTCGTCGATGATCTCCTCGGAGAAGATCTCGAGCTCTTTCTGATTGAGCGATATCTTCTCGGTGCGAACATAGTTCGCAACATACGAGTGAACCTGTTTGACGAGCTCGGCTCGCGGCAACTTTTCCAAAACCGTGAGGTTGAACTCATCAATGATGCGCGCGTGCAGTTTTAGCTTTTCCTCGATGAGCGCAGGACGCTGATCAATGAGGCCACGATGGAATGGCTCGGAACCGGGAACCGCTGTATCAACGTGGTGAGAACCGGCGTGGCCGTTCGCTTTTATGGGAGCAGGTCGTTCCACTGCGCGCGAAGGAACACTGGGTAGAAAACTCATCGCACACCTCCTATCCGCGGAACAGGCTCAGGCCGCCTCCGGCACCAGGCACGAGCTACAGCGTGAGCCGAAGCCCGCGTCCGGTGCAGAGGCAGCCAACCCTAGTGGAACTGACGGAGAGCCAGTACAGCGTAAGGCTGCATAGGCCCTCCGTCTTTCGGCTTTAGCGGCGATCGTGGTCGCAGCGTCTCCGCATGAACTTCGCGTCGTGATCGTCGCCGGACGCGAAAATGACCGGCGCGCCTTCAGCAACGCAATCCTTGTCGTGATCGCGCTTGTCGTCCCGATCATTCTTGCCCGTCACCACGAGAATGCACCCGCTCGTATCGCTGCCGCCGGCCGCGGAACAACGGCTGTCGGTTCCGCCGATGCCACCGGGGATCGGGTAGAATGTCTTATTGGTAACGGAGTCGGCCGCGACTGAATGGGCATTCTTGCCGGTCGGACCTACGGGAATACTTGTATCCGCTGTCCTAGATTCGGCATCGATGATGCCCAGGGCCTGTTCGCCACTTGCGGGCGCTGACCGCGCCAGGAAGTAGTGATTGTTACCCGGATTGAACCATACTTCGTCGGGGCCGGATTCATCCGCGATTGCTGCGAGAATGTGGCCGTTCCTTTCGTCGATGATCACCGACGAATGAGTTGTTGAGTTGGGTCCGTTGCAGCCGACGAGAATGTCGTGATCCGGGCCAACCGCCATTCCCTGGGGTGTGTCACATTTTGCCAAAGGAATGTCGAAGACTGTCTCGACTTTTTTACTGTGAGGATCGATCACAGCTACGACACCATGACCGGTATTTGGCGTTTCGATGCCGGGAATGGTTATGTAGAACTTTCCAGTGCGCGGGCTCCATTGACACTGCTCCGCCCCGTTAGTGGACTTCGGCGCACCGTTGGTGCCGTCAAACACAATTTGCCCAACCACCGAATAAGTCTCGGTCGAGATTAAATTGCCGTATGGGGGATCCGCAGCGTTATTAGCCGCCATGATCAGATTGTCACGAGGGTCGTAACACATCTCGTCTGCGCGCTTGTCTGTTGCAGCAGAGTGACCAGGTAGCGGCGCCCCAGGAGCACCGCGCACGGTACTGATCGTATGCATGGGCGGCGTAGTCTCGCCGCAGCCAGCCGCGTCAAACACCTTGACCGTACTGTTGCCGTCCCCGACCCAAATTTCCCTATGGTCGCGGATGAGCACGCCATCCGGACCGGACGTATCGTTATTTCCGGTGAAGCCGACGAACTGACCGTGTCCGCAAAATCCCAAAAATGCGTTGCTGTGAGTGTCCACCAAGTCGACTGCGTTGTTGGTGCGGTCGCCTAAAGCATACAGGCCAATTGTCGGGTCAACAAAACTGATATCGAAAGATGCCAGTGGTTTTGCAGCCGGAGTCCCGCCCGAAAGGGTAACCGCCGCAGTGCCCGCGAAATTATCGCTATCGGGCGACTCTGCCATCGCTGGCGTGAGAACCGGAGCCAATATGGCGAAGAACGTGAGGACCTTGATGCTACTTCTCATTCAAGCCTCCCTAGACTTTTTTGAATTGCGTCATAACGACGCTTCGACGTTAGGACCTCATTAACGAATGTAAATAATTCCGAGGAGTTAGTTTGAGCCAATGAACTAGTGCCGAGGGACTAGCTGGTGGGGAACACCGCCGGCGCTTTTTAGCCGCAACTTTTACGTGAATGACAGGAGGTTCAGCCTTCCTGGCCATCACTTCGGGAAATTTTTTACTGAAAATAAGAGCGTTGGCGATACAGCCTCGGACCCATGGCCCGGCTGGCAAAACTTCAATTGATCGGCCCTTTAGCGGTATTTAGTGCGGTCGTTTGTGCTGAACTCGCTGCCGGTGCACTTGCGCGCTGGCCCACGTCCGAAACGCTCTGGCGCATCAATCTCGCCTGGTTCCAGGCATTTCAAAAAAGCAGCTACGCGATAGAGACGTTTGAAACCGCAACCTGTTCACAACTGTGGATTGTCGCCGCTCCCTTATTCGTTCTTGCGATCTGCGGCATCGCATACAAGCGCCCACTTCTTCTCGCGACCGCCAGTAATCTTAGCTTCGTATATGCGTGCGTCGTGCTGTACGCTGACTGTCTATACAGTCGGTCATGGCCCAAGGGATCGCTGCCAGCGATGATCATGACATCCACTTCCGATTTATTGCTTCTCGTTGTCCTTGTCGCATCGTTCCTGTCTTTTCTTATTTCGCACGTCTACTACATCCGAGCGATCCGTGCCGGTGCTTGATAGTTTGTTTGCGTCGCAGGTGGTTTTGGTCGCTACCGCAGCTGTCGTATTCTACGCGGCGGTCACCGATTTTAGGACTTTCACGATCTCCAACAATCTCATAGTAGCCTTGGCGTTACTGTTTGTTCTGTACGCTTCAATTTCGGGCCGTTGGTCTGAAGTGCCATGGAACATTGGCTTCGCCACTTTGATCCTGGTGTTCCTCATTTGGTTTTATGCTCTCGGGTGGATGGGCGGTGGCGACGTCAAGCTTCTGACCGTCGCGCTACTATGGACGGGACTCCACTGCGCATTGATTTTCGCTATTTTGCTGCTCGTCTTTTCATGTCTTCACACGGCAGTGGTCAAAATTAAAGGCGCAGCAACGAAGAAAAGTAACGGCGGCGCTCGAACGCGCATTCCCTTCGCACCATCAATCGCTGCGGCACTTGTGGGCGTAATTATGCTCGGCTGTTTGCGCGTACCTGCATAGGCCAGAAAACGTTCAGCCGGCGGAGACTTCTGATGATTTTAATTCAGTGAAAAAGGCTCCTAACGATGCAATGTCCTTGCGAATAGCACGGTATGAATTCGTGAACGCCATGGGCGACCCGGAATTGATGCTGTGCGTAGCCATCGGTTCTTCGCCGACATAAAAAACGCGCTCATTTCCCAATAGAGTCTCGACGTGACGGCGTCGCGCAATGCCTCTTACTAAGCTGCGCTCGCACCGGTTAACAACCACCGCAATCTGCAGACCCGGACGCCCTGATTCGCGAACTGCAGAAAGGGTTTCAACTGTCTGGCGCAACGACGGTATGGTGTTGAGCCCGGTAACAATCACTCCATCCGACGCAAACACGACTTGTGACGTCCACGCGAACCAAGCCGGCGGCAAGTCGATAAGCATCAAATCGTAACGCGCTGACGCCATCTCGAAGAAGCGATCAAGAGCAGCAACATTGAGTTCGCACATGTCGAATTTGCTGCGTGGCGCGGCAAAGACGTGCAGGCCGCTGGGATGACGGCTGATGAAAATATCAAACAAATGCGCGTCAAGCCGCTCTGGATTGCTTGAGATCTCCTGAATCTGCAGGCGTGGCTCAACGTCGAGGTAATCGCATATATGGCTTCCCTGAAAATCCAGATCGACAATACACAACCTTTTTTGCGCTTGCCTGGATCGGCTGAGGGACACGCCGATTTCACAAGCAAGGGTGGCGTTGCCAACCCCTCCCGCGCTCGGCACCAAAGATGTAACGACCGCTTTACGATTTGACCCCTCGTGGCCACTAACATTCGCGTATGATCGCGCGATGATGTCTACAACCTCACTTGCCTCAGCGTTGGCGGAAACCCAATCTGCTCTCCCCGAACGCAAGAGCGCCTTGTACTCGGTGGCCGAAATTTCATCGCCCACCATGATGAAAAACATTTGCGCACTGTATTGCGACACAACGTCAAGAAAACCACTGACATACGATCTGTCTTGAGTGGGCAATACCAGCACAATGTAGGTGCGATCGCCCGGCTCTTTCGCGGCCCGGCGTACTACGTCTTCGATGCGATCAACTTTGACGAGATCAGAAATCGCCTCCCGAAGGCGTGTCTCAACTATCGCCCCCCGCCGTGCGTCATTGCTCGCATTTAGAATGTACACAGTCATGCTGGGGCGTCTGTCTCAGAATACCGGTGCAGTCGAGGACAGGTCCTCGCCAGTTATGGACGTAGTCAAAGCAGGAATTCGCAAATTGGTGAAGCCCATGAGCCCACTCAAGAAGAAAAATTGAAACGGCAGGTTCTGGAGAGACACTGTGACGGTCGGAACAGGGCCTCCCGGACGGCCAGCAAAGCCAAGCCCTGTTTGTGCGTAGACAATTACGACGTTGGCTGGGGTGACGCGCGAAAAGATATCGCACATTCCCGCGTCGTAAGACGATGTCGCGTCTGAACATGACGAACTGCCGCGCCCAAAGACAATGGTGTTCATCGCTTCTGCATTGTAGGCGCCGCCTCCAGGACAAACCTGGGCGCCGTTGCAGGTACATGACGCGGTGCTTCCATTGCAGGTTACCTGGAAACCCGGCATGGGCCCTCCGGGCGGCGAGAGTGTACCAGTGACCGCAACGCTTATGGACCTGAGCCCGGCAGCCACCGGATCTGACGTCGCCGCGATCCTCGTTCCAACCTGAACCGCCTTGGCCGCCGCATTCCATTGGTAGAATACGAACAGAAACTCGATCGAGCCGAGAATAAAGACGAACATGATCGTCATCACGACCGCCACTTCGACCAGGACGGCGCCTGCTTCGTCTCGCACGAAACGAACAACATTCATCCGATGGTCCTCAACCAGGGCCGATGACGCGCTCGGAGTGCGCGACGGAAATGACCGGCAAGGGCAGGCCGAGCAAGCCGAAGAACCCCAGCGAGGGTTCTATAAATTGTGTGGAAGCTGTGATGACATATACGACCGAACCGCCACGGTAGGCGGCCAGACCGCTCGCCGGCGGTAGATTGTCTATCTGATGGCAACGCAATGTGACCATCACTGGCGTCCAGCCTTTCACGCGCGAGAACCCGCCCGTGATCGAGCCCCTCACAGCCAGATTTTTCGCACTTTCTTCGACTGCGGCCCAATTCGCTGGACCGGAACCGCAAGAGTCGTGCGATCGAGCAAGGTAACGCGCGGCATCGCGTAAGCCGCTCGAAATGACATGCTGCTGATAGAAGAACCAGGAAAACTCGTAGACTCCGAGTAGAAGTACGATCAGGAGCGGGACGATGACCGCCCCTTCCACCAATGCTGACCCCTCGCTGTCCCGAGGCAGCGACCGCGCCGCGCGTTGATTTGCCCACCACCTACTCACGATACTCATCGGTAGAGCTGGACCATGTCGTAGTTCACGATGTCGCCAGGAGTAACGAAGCCCAATGCTTCGACATAAAGATCGGTCTGTGATCGCTGTAAGGGCAGTGTAAGAAAGAATTTGACGAACGCCGCTACCGGGACGTTGGACTGTGCCGAACCCGCAAGTCCCAGGCTCAGGCAATTCACGACTGCCGCGTGAATGACACGGCGATCCGGCGCGTCCGTTATCTCACCTCCGGCGAAACAGGCTGGAGCCCCCGTTTCACCGGCCGGTGATCGATCGGCAACAAACCCCTCGTCGATCTCATACCGATAAACGCTGTAGCGGCTCGGTGGATTCGCGTTGCTGGCCGTTGATCCGTTGATCGCGGGAATTGGCCTTCCATCGGCACCATGATTGACCTGCCAATACGTTTCGAAATCCCAATTCCCCTGGCCCATTCCGCCGTCCATGTAGGGCCAAGTCCTGTCAAGCGGCAGGCCGGTCGCTTGTTGAGGCGGGCTACCGATCGGCCAATTGTTCGCTGCATTGGAGGTGCATGAACCAGCGCCCCCCGATGTGTACCCTTTGCGGACATTGACCGCTGGTCGGTAGCTATTGTCGTTACGCCGTGCGGCCATTGACCGCTCATAGATATCGAATCTCACATTCATGGCCTCGCCTACTGTCGCGACATAACCCGCTCTGAAGTTGACGCCCTTCTGCGCAAAGCACAGGCCAGGGCGATCGCGAGCGAGCGCATCAGTGAGTTCTGTGAGTTCACCGCCAAGCGACGGCGATAGCAAAAATCCGTAGTCGCCCGGCACATATGGTTCGAGCGAATTACCGTATTGACGAAGCCTTATTAACCGCCGCCGTACGCCTCGATCCCCGAAAGCCTCCTCAAGTACTCGGCTCGCCTGCTCATAACCCATGCCGGGGAGTTCGAAAGGGTTGCAAACAAACAGCGGCGTGACCTGGCATACGACTTGATCAAAGCCCGCCACGGCCGACGCGCCGGCCGTTATCGGTTTAAGTCCACCACCCAACACAGGGAGGATCGTGGGCAAGGTGACTGGTCGCACTGCCACGGACACGAAGCGGGCCGCCGTCGCATCGCCTGCAGGAGTGCCGGCCGTCAATGGTGCTGCGTCACTCGTTGGCAGTTGGCTGAAAAATTGGACCTGAGAAACACGGACATTCCGATCGACACCGGTGCCAAACACAGTCGAATTAGCCACGAGGTTGTTAATTGCGTTGAGTGCGCGCACCTCAGCGCTGGGCAATCGATCGAGCTCCGCAGCACCGGCAAGAGCCAATGCATCGGCACCGTTCTGAAGTTGCGTCTGCAAGCTCATATAGCGCGCGCCGTCGAGCGCCAGCAGCGCGACACCCATAATTACGACCAACATCACCGTGACGTATGGCAAGATGATGCCACTGGTGTCGTCCCAGAATGCCTTTGTACAAAGTGCGACGCGATTGATTGGGGTGAGATTTAGAGCGAATTTTGCCCTCACCGGGTTTTCCGATGTGCGACCTTGGGCTCTGCACCAACGCTGGAAAGCCATGAACAAGGCTACTGGTTCGCGCCCGGCGTGATCGGAGAGAGAGGATACAACGGCGGCGCGCCGCCAGCCCCCGTTGGGGACGAACTGCTCGCCGCGTTTGTCGATCCTCCTGGCGTCTGCGTTTTTCCACCTTCATAGCGCTCTACAGCCCCGACCATACGAGACCCGTTGCCAGGAATGCGGCGATTCCCGACATAAGGCGGCCAAGGGTCGATCATTTGCGTCGCAGTGTTGACGTCCTGAGCATCGCCAGCACCAAAGGTTACGGTATCAATCCTTTGCACATAGGGCGTCGCGGGGTTGGGATACTCAGTGATACACCCGCTACCCGTTGCAGCGAGGCATATTAGGATAGTCTGCCGGAATACCTTCATGACAATGTCCCACGTACACTTAGCGTTTGACCACGGGTGCAGCCGGACCTGATTCCGACTGAATAATGTGACCGTAAGGTCCCTGCAGGTCACCGCCGTGAGCCACGAACTCTTCGTAGACCTTTGGCAACTCCAGGTAGCCACCTAAGAAATAATCGGCATCGTTACTGGGCAGCGACCGGTCGAGCGGCGTTGCCAACTCCTGCCCTGGCGCGGCCGGTTGCACTAGATGAGGTGTGACGATGACGACGAGGTCGGTCTCGTGTTTGATATAACTCGAACTGTTGAAAAGAGCGCCCAAAACCGGGACCGATCCAAGCCAGGGAATTTGGTTGCGGTTGCGCAGATCGTTAGCCTGCAGTAGCCCAGCAATTGCAAAGCTCTGACCGTCGCGCAGTTCGATCGTCGTCACCGCATCACGTTTGACCAGTGACGGAATTGTCGTCCCCGAGATCGTGACCGCATTGGCAAAGTCCAGCTCACTTACCTCCGGTGCGATGCGCAAATTAATTATTCCGTTCGCAAGCACGGTGGGCGTGAATGACAGCCGAACGCCGAATGGCTTGAACTCGATCGTCGGCGTGACCAAGCCGTTTGCCGAAGTCGCGGCAATTGGCACAGGGAACTCACCGCCTGCCAGGAACTGAGCCGTATCACCGGACAACGCCATCAGATTTGGCTCGGCCAAATTGCGCGCCAGCCCTTTGTTCTCCAGCGCAGTCACCAGGACATCAATGTTGGTCCCACCATTGACCAGATGAGCAAGTACGACGCCGAACGGCTGCGAACTTACGCCAGCGAGGGTTCCGGCGGTCTGGAACAAGGGTAGTCCGCCGGGTTGAGTGTTGTTTGGCGTATTGTTAGTGAATCCGCCCTGGCCCGTATTGAAGCCGGTTGAACCGGTCCTGTTGCTGCCAAACCAATTAACCCCGATTGCCCGCCCAGCGTCACGCGAAGCTTCAATGAAGCGTACCTTGAGCAGCACCTGCTGGGCAGTGCCGATGCTCATGGCATTGACGACGCCATTTGGTGACAGGGCTTTCGCCACGGCTACGGCACGCTCGGCTGCAACCGCGTTGGTGGCCACACCGCTAAGCACCACCTGACCGTTCATCGATGACACATGGATGCCTCGCGTTCCCGTGCTCGAATTTATTTTTTGCTCAAGATTGCGGGAATCGATTGCCACTTCCAGATCTATGACGCCCGCAAGTTTCTGATTCTGGTCATAGACGGAGACGTTGGTTGTGCCGACCTTTTTGCCCAAGATGTAGAGTGATCGGTCGGTCAACGGGAACACGTCTGCAATCTCGGGAGACCCAACCACCGCTGTTGTGAAAACTCTGTCGAGGCGGAAAGTTTTGCTCTTGAAGAGCGTCAACGTAACATGTCGCGCCGGCGCGTCTTCGACTTGCCAGACGCCCGGCCCCTGTGCATCGGCCGGTAAAAGTCCTGCTAAAAGCAGAAACGCCATTGTAACAATTTGCAGAAAAGCCTGCGATGTCCGAGGCTCGGTTGAAAAACATTTATTCAGATGGGCAGGCCGATGTTGAATCGGGCTTATAAAAAGCTGTCCTCGTGACATGTTTTCCCCCACCCCTAAGAAACAGAATTCAGTTCGACTGGCGTGTCATTCACTGCGCATCACCGTGTACTCTTCACGCTTGAGATTGCGAACAACGGCAACGTTTGCTGTAGAGGAACGCACAACGGGGGCGGCGGCTGGCGCGGGAGGTGGCGCGCGCACCGGCTCTCCATGCCGAACGATCGCGTTTCCAAGATCTTGTTCGGTCACGCGTCTTGCCGGATCAATTGTAGCTTCCGCGGGCCGGCGCAAAATCAGAGAGAGTTTGCCGATATTTGTCGCAAGCAACACTTTCTGCGCCTGTTCCGGTGTGACTTCGAGCGTGACTGCCTTGGCGACCGTTGGCTGCTCTTGCCGTTCACTCGCAAGTTGATCGACGGCGAGGACTTTTACGTGCTGCAGTAAAATTTCGGAATAGTTCTCGCGCCGGGCTGCACCCACCTCGGCGATAAGGACGACGTCGACATAGTCGCCGGGAAGAATAAATCCGGCCACGCCACGCACGTCATCAACTCGTATGGTGACTGCGCGCAGCCCTTTCTCCAGGAGTGAAGAAAGTGTCCCGCGCTGACCAGGCTCGGTGATCTTCGAGCGCAAGACTGGTTCGTGCGCCGCAAGCGGCGACAGCACCACGCGCCGACCATCTTTAAATAGGCTGTCTTTCGAGACGAACGCGCCTTCCGGAAACGTCTTCGCTGCCCAGGGAACCTCGACTAGATCGCCTGCGGTCAATGCAGCGCCGAACAGAAGTGGTTTTGCTGCAACAACGATGGTGCCGATGGATTGAGACGCCGACGCGTCGCGGGCATGACTCTCAAGCCAATTTCGGGCGAGAAACGCGGCTATGCCACCCATGACAATTGCGAGCACGAGAATAAGTAAGTTTTTTCTCGGCACCGTTACCTCCCCTGTTTTTGTAACTCGTGCAGCGCCGTGGTGCGATGCGCGGGTCATGTTATTGGGCGCATCAAGTGTGGCGCCAAGTTCGTCGATCTCGGAATGGCGTTCGCTTAGTTTGCAGACAGCGCGGTCCAGAGCGCAGCCCATTTGCTATTTACCCATCCGCCCACGAGACCGATCGTAGCGACGACTGCAACGAGCATGATTCCGAGCAAGACTGTGTACTCGACAAGCGCCGCACCGCTTTCGTCATCCGCAAACTTTTTCATCAATCGGAGCGTTTTTCCCATGGCTACTTCCTCGATCACGTCACCGCCGCACGCGCGAATGGTTTAAGCGGCGATCTGAATGCGGTTAAGCATCAGTTAATCAAATGACATGGTCAAGCGTGAGATGCAGACTGAAGTAACGCTCAGAGCCCAAGCGCCGGAGGCTCGAGATTCTGATTCCTTTGAAATAACTATTTGTAACTAGTCAGTACTGCTTTGGAACGAAGCTGGCGGACGTTGGCCATTTTGTTTTCACTAGCATCACGAATTTCCACGTCTCCGAGCGAAGCGATTTGTGATCCGTTTGAATATGTGGACTGCAATCATTGCCTTGTACGAGACCGGCTAAGGCGCCGTGGCCACTTGCCTGGCGAGCATTGCCCAGAACCAACGCACAAGATTGGGTCAACGCCGCTGGTTGATCCGAGACCAAAAGCGATTCAAATGTTTTTGGGGGTCGACTTTCTACTAATTTGGAGGGGCCCAATGCGCACGCGGCTTGTTTTCAATTATGTCCATCTGTGGCTGCCGAGTACCCCGAAATTGTTGATGATCAGCGGCGCATGTGTCGGTCTACTTTGCGGCCTCCCGCAGCCAGCGTCAGCGCAAAGCGGCAATTCCCAGGCCACCGACTGGGCAGCGCCAGCGATCCGTCACGCGCTGCAGATGCGGCGGTTCAAGGATATTGACAGCGGCTCGGATGCGACGCCGAAAGCGATTCCGACACTGAGCAAAGACAAAGACCCCAGCGGGGTTGTGGAAACCTATCAATCAGGGGCTCCTACTTTCACGTCCAGCAATGCGTTTTTCCAGAACATTGGCACCAATGGACGGACCTGTTTCACGTGCCATCAGCCGCAGAACGGCTGGACTGTGAGCGCAGCAGGCGTCCAGAAGCGATTTGCTGCCAGCGGCGGCAGCGATCCGATTTTCCGCCTGGTTGATGGCGCGACATGTCCTACCGATAACGTAAAGACGATCGGCGACAAACGCCAAGCCTATAAGTTGTTGATTGAAAAAGGCTTGATTAGAATCGGCTTGGCAATGCCGGCAAATCCGCAGTTCGAAGTGACTAACGTTGATGACCCCTACGACTGCACGACAAATCCCGCAACCGGACTGACTAGCAAGACAGAAGGCTTCGTGTCCGTTTACAGGCGGCCGTTACCTTCGACAAATCTCAATTTTTTGTCGACGATAATGTGGGACGGGCGTGAGCCCAATTTGGCCAGTCAGTCAATCCACGCCACGCAGGGGCATGCTCAAGCCGTACAGCCTCCAACGTCAGGGCAACAAACTCAGATCGTTGACTTCGAGACTGCTCTCTTTACTGCGCAAGCCTTTGACAACAAAGCGCGCAGACTGAACACGGACGGCGCGCACGGTGGCCCGATCGCGCTGTCAGACCAGCTTGGCGATTTTTTTATCGGGATCAATGATCCTTTGAATCAAAACCCTACGGGCGCCGCTTTCGACCCCGACATCTTCGATCTTTTCAACTCTCCGATGTGGCAGGGCTTACAAACCATGGACGAGGATGAAGACGATGGGATTGCCAAGTACCGCGCGTCGATTGCCCGCGGCGAGCGCTTATTTAACACCACCAAGATCAATATCACAGGAGTGACAGGCCTCAATGATGCCCTGGCTCAATCGAGCATCCCTGGATTCTGCGGAACTTGTCACGACACGCCCGATGTCGGGAATCATTCGGTAAAGGCGCCTCTGAACATTGGTGTCGCTAATGCTGGGGCTGATCGACCGCCCGCCCTCGACATTTCGGCGCTGCCGGTGTTCACACTCAAATGTACTCAGGGACCTTTGGCCGGCCAAACCTTCGTGGTGACAGATCCGGGTCGTGCACTGATCTCAGGTGATTGCGCTGACATTGGCAAGCTCAAGGGGCCAATTCTTCGAGGGCTGGCTGCTAGGGCACCCTATTTTCACAATGGGTCGGCGGCCACGTTGTTGGACGTCATCAACTTTTATGATCAGCGTTTTACAATCGGCTTCACAGATCGGGAAAAAACGGACTTGGTCAACTTTCTCAATGCGCTGTGAGCGTCGCAGCTGGGTGCCAAGACAAAACTCATTAGCGGAGATGGCGGCCAGTCAACGCGATGTCCGCTTTACCTCGGAAAGCGGACATTGCGTCGAATTGTTCAAGAACCGAGTTTCGTTTCACCGTTCCACTCGCAAATCCGTCCGCATTTTTATAATCCTGATGTGACAGCAGTTGTAATAAATGGGCTGAATTGTATTTTGGAGCGCAACTTTGTTTACACCCTGCAATGCGGGGGCATCTACTATGCGGTCAATCGGCTACCAGACGAACTGCTTTGCCCGTATAGCTTCAGTTATCAACACAGCTAGTAGCTTTGTTAGGTGTGACGCGCCGACCGGATGCGCTCCCGCGTACGAACTGGGGCTTGCTTTGACAGAACCGACATTTGACTGCCGCGTTTATCAACGCGGCGCGGAATGGCATTGGCAAGTCATGAATGGCTTTGAACACGTGCTAGCATCCGGAGTCGCCGAGAGCGACCAAGCGGCTCGGAACGCAGCCCTTCTGCAGTGCCTCCAACACCTGAGCAACCGTTCCGGACCCAATTAAATGGCTTGACGGAATTGTTCCGTTGCCGGACGTTCGCTCAGTGCCAATAGCGGACATGCTCGGCTATTCGATCACCTCGTCAGCTGTGGCGAGCAACGACTGCGGAATGCTGATGCCGAGCGCTTTTGCGGTCTTGAGATTGATAATCAAATCGTATTTGGTCGGCGCCTGCACCGGCATATCGCCTGGTTTCTCGCCTTTGAGAATACGATCGACATATCCCGCGGCCCGACGGACAGGCTCGTGCGTATTCGGGCCATAAACAATCAGGCCACCGTCTACCGAGTAATAGCGATAAGGATAAACCGCTGGCATTTTGTAGCGAGCGACAAGGCCAATGATCAGCTTGCGATGAGCCGCCGTACCACCCGCGGTAACGATTACGCCGCCGTTCCCGGCGCTCGCAAAGGCCGCGAAGCCGCGCTCAATTTCGCCTGTGTCGCGCACGTCTAACGGCGTGAGCTCAACACCGAGGGACTGTGCAACCGAACGAACGGACGCAAATTGTCCGATACCCGCCGCAGACGAAGGATCACGAAGCACTAATGCTCGCGTAATCCGTGGCGCGGCCTGCTTCAGCAATTCGGCCCATTTTCCGCTCATGCTGTACTCAAAATTCGAGAAACCAGTGGTATTACCTCCCGGGTGAGCCATGTTTTGGACAAACCCCGCGCCGACCGGATCGGGAACGTTCACGAAGACAATTGGAATAGTGCGCGTAGCTTGTTGCACTGCGCCAACCGACACGCTGCCGATGCTGACGATCACGTCGGGTGCGAGCGCGACCAGTTCTGTGGCGTAACGGCGAAGGCGGTCGATATCGCCGCCAACCTGGCGATTTTCGATATTGAGGTCGCGGCCGACCTGCCATCCCAGTTGCTGAAGAGCTTGCTGGAAAATTGTAAGCCGAACTTTTGCTTCAGGATCGTCTGATCCGAGGATGTTGAGCATGCCAACGAGGCGCGCGCGCTCGCCTTGCTGCGCGCGTGCTGCGACTGGAATTGCGACTGCACCGCCCAAAAAACTGATGAAATCGCGCCGTCTCATCGCTGCCCCCGCGGCTCAAGACAGGATATCCCATTAGCCCAAGTTAGGACACTGGGAGCCAATGTCCGCTTTGAGTCAGAAGCAGACATTTTGCGATGCGGGAGAGATATCCGCTTTACCCCGAAAGCGGACATTCACAGGCGCTGGCGAAATATCCGCTAAATGCCACAGGCTGCCATGTCCGCAGCAGCTAGCTGCGGCTTTGTTCGACTACTTTATCTGCGAGCAATACAAACGAATGGGGGACTTCCTGGCATTAACGAAATCGGCGATCTTGGCAGGCGCATACGGGTGAACCAGGTTATTTTCTACCGCACCGATCGCGTTCAAGCAGGAGCACCGCCATGCTGCTTCGCCTCCTTCGCCTTTTCGTTTTCGCCGCCGCCCCTGTCATCCTCGTGGCCTTGCCAGCGCACGCCGCCCCCGAAAAGGTCCAATACACCGGCGATGCCAAGCCCGGCACCATCGTGATACAGAGCGGGGAACGCAGCCTCTATCTCATCACCGGCAAGGATCAGGCGCGCAAGTATCCGGTCGGCGTCGGCCGCTCTGGCCAGCAATGGTTTGGCACCACGCGGATCGCCAGCAAACACATCAGGCCGGCGTGGAAGCCGCCTGCGTCGCTGCGCGGTAAACGCTCGCCGGACTTCTATATCGAGGGTGGCTCGCCGCGAAACCCGATGGGCGCCGCGGCGCTGGTGCTGGTCGACAGCGAACTCGCGATCCACGGCACCAACAATCCAGGCTCGATCGGCGGCCTCGTGTCCGCGGGCTGCATCCGCATGCACAACAAAGACATCATGGACCTGTACGACCGCGTCCACGTCGGTACGCGGGTGGTGTTTGTAAAGTGAATCGCCTTCGCAATGTGCGAGCGGGTCGCTGAACCGATTTCGCTTCTGCGACCCGCCTAGACGCCAAGGCGGAGGCTTTGGCCTCCTTGCGCTTTAGCCATAATAGCGGACATTCGGTCGCGCTGGCCTGATGGCCGCTTTGTGCCAATAGCGGACATCTCGTCGGCACGGGGAAGTGTCTCAGCGTAACGGCTATTTTTGAGGAGCCGTGCGCATATTGCCCCAGGGATCGACTTTTTGTTGGGCGTCCGGAATTCTGTTAATCGTGGACTTGTAGGCCTCGTCGGTATTTTTCTCAAAGGCCCGCTTCTCCTGCGCCTTGACTTTTTGTTCTTCGGTCGGCCCCGCCGTCGCCGACTTATGCTGCGCATGAGCGTTTGGCGCCTGCATTATTAGCACTGCCGCGAACACTGCTATGGAGAACGGGCGCAGGGCGCGTCTATTTTTCATGGCGCTGGACGTTGGGTGACGAGGTCAGAGGTGCGTGCATGGCAATGGGCTGCTCGTAGAACTGTCTCTCCATATATCTTTCTATCATAGGGCGGTCCGCATGTCCGCTTTGGGTCAAAAGAAAACATGTGCAATGCAAAACGTCATGTCCGCTTTACCCCCAATAGCGGACATTCGTAGTGCAAAAACAAATGTCCGCTATGGGCGACAAGCGGACGTCGAGGTTCAACACTGGTTGCGACCGGCTGAACGCCATTGGTCAAGGGGCTTTGCTAAATGAAATACGGCTACTAAGTGCCAGAAGCGGACATCGCATCACCTATTCGATCACCTCGTCGGCGCTGGCGAGCAGCGTTGGTGGCACCGTGATGCCCAGCGCCTTGGCGGTCTTGAGGTTGATAACAAGTTGATACTTGGTCGGCGCCTGCACAGGAAGTTCCGCGGGCTTCTCGCCCTTTAGTATGCGATCGACATAGCCGGCGGCGCGCCGGGATTGATCGAGGAAATCCGGGCCGTAGGAGATGAGACCGCCGGCGGCGGCGTAAAAGCGAGCGTTGTAGATCGCAGGCAATTTATGCTTGGCCGCCAACGAGGTGATGAGGTTGCGATGCGCAGACGCTCCTGGGCTGCCGGTTATGATCATACCGCCGTTTGAACCCTGCGCGAACGCTGCGATCGCGCGCTCGATCTCGCCAGCATCGCGCACGTCGACGGGGCGTAGCTCAACGCCGAGCGAAGGCGCGACAGCTTGGATTGCGGCGAACTGGCCAGTTCCGGCGCCGATGGCGGGATCGCGAAAGACTGCCACTCGCGTCACATTTGGCGCGGCTTGCAACTCCAGCCATTTCCCGCTGATGGAATATTCGTAGATAGTAAAACCGGTGGCGTTGCCCCCTGGCCGCGGCAGGCTCTCGACGTAGCCGGCCGCAACGGGGTCGGCCACCCCCGCGAATACGACGGGGACGGTACGGCTTACCTCCAGCAAGGGCGCGAGCGCTCCACTGGACAAGGCCAGGATGACGTCTGGCGCGAGCGCCACCAGCTCGGCTGCATATTTTCGCATTGTGTTGGCCTTGCCGTCGCCCAGGCGATAGTCGATGCGCACATTTTGCCCGTTGCTCCAGCCCAGCTGCTGCAGGGCTTGCACGAAAGCTGTAACGCGGCTCTGTGCTTCTGCGTCATCGGCGGGCCACGGCGTAAGCACACCAATGCGGCGGATCCCGCCGCCCTGTTGCGCCCAGGCCGCGAACGACCAAGCAGCCGCTGCACTTCCAAGAAGCGTAATGAACTCGCGTCGTTGCACGTGCCGACACGCCATATGCAATGCGAGAGCCTAGCACTTTGCGACCGGGCGGCGAGTGAGAAATGGCACACAACCGCCCTCAGACGGTCATCAGTCCCGATGTCCGCCTTGGGTCATAAGCGGATATGTGCAGCGCACAAGCCGATGTCCTCTAAGTGCCAATAGCGGACATCGCCAGTCTTATTCGATTGGCCCAATTATTTCTGAACAAACTGACAGGAAAATATTCGGAACGAAGACGCACGATCCAGCGTTTCTTTGGCGTTTGGGGGCAGA
>Ga0157376_10000580_pt1 | contig 23607 bp, 27 predicted proteins | sample M45metaG_FD_121801 | JGI IMG/M metagenome (GOLD analysis project Ga0157376, IMG submission 121801) | Miscanthus rhizosphere microbial communities from Kellogg Biological Station, Michigan, USA - M4-5 metaG | ecosystem: Host-associated > Plants > Roots > Rhizosphere > Soil | place: USA: Michigan...
AGGTCGTGGTGACCAGTACCCGGTCGAACCGGTCGATCCGGAATATTCCTACGCGGGTAGAGGTGATCTCGGGGGAAGAAATGGAGGAAAAAGGGAATATGCGGCCCGGGGATATTCGGATGATGTTGAACGAGAGCACGGGCATCCAGACGCAGCAGGTGTCGGCAATCTCGGCTAATTCGAGTATCCGCATTCAGGGGCTCGACGGCAGGTACACGCAGTTGCTAAAAGATGGCTTCCCGCTGTATGCGGGATTCTCGGGTGGCCTTGGGCTGCTGCAAACACCGCCATTGGACCTGCGGCAGGTGGAGATCATCAAAGGGGCTTCTTCGACCTTATACGGAGGTGGTGCTATCGCGGGCATGATCAACCTGGTCTCGAAGGTGCCGAAACCGGAACGCGAGCTTCGGTTTTTAGTCAATGGGACGTCGGCGGGTGGACTGGACGTGGATGGATTCTATGGACAGCGTTGGAAGAAGTGGGGGATAACCCTGTACGGAGGGCGCAGCAGCAACGCGGCATACAACCCATCAGGCGAGGTGCCGTTTAGTGCCATCCCGCGTTTTGACCGGTATGTATTCAATCCGAAATTGTTCCTGTATTTCAGCGATCGGACACGATTGAGCTTGGGGGTGAATTTGGGTTGGGAGAACCGCATCGGCGGCGATATGGACTACCTCCAGGGAAAGAAGGATAGTATTCATAGCTACTTCGAGCGGAACAAAAGCCAGCGATTTTCTACACAGTTGAGCCTGGAGCATCGGATTAATGAGCATAGCAGCCTGACGGTAAAAAACTCAGTGGGGAGTTTTGACCGGACGATTACCATACCCGGATACGTGTTCGATGGTCGGCAGTGGTCAAGTTATTCGGAAGTGGCATATAGCAGGCGGGGATCGTCAATGGATTGGGTGGCCGGCCTGAATGTCTACACGGATGGCTTCAGAGAGCACCGTACGGATAGTTTTCCGGGACGGAACTACCAGCAAAATACATTGGGGGGATTTGTACAGCATACCTGGACGGTCAACAAGTGGTTGCAAACAGAAGCGGGGTTGCGAGGCGACTATGTCGTGGATTATGGATGGGCGGTGTTGCCGAGGGTGTCGGCATTGTTTAAATGGTCACCATCGTGGACGTCCCGCATCGGTGGAGGGATGGGCTACAAGACCCCGACGATCTTTACAGAAGAGACCGAGCGGATACAATATCAGGGAGTGCTGCCGGTCTCACCTAACGGCAACCGACTGGAGCGATCCTATGGCGCAAATGCCGATGTGAACTACCGGACATCGTTGCTTGATGGGCATTTAACCTTGACCGTAAATCAATTGTTCTTTTATACCCGGATCCAGGATCCGCTGGTGCTGGACACGCTGGCAGGGCCTATATACCAACTATCGAATAGTAGCGGGTATTTGCAGTCGAAAGGTTTCGAGACCAATGTAAAGTTAGGGTACGGCGACTTTAAGCTGTACCTGGGATATACATTTACGGACGCGCATCTGAATGAAAAGGGGGTGATCCGCGAGAACCCGATGACCGTGCGACACCGGTTGAACAACGTGTTGGTGTACGAGAAGGAGGATAAGTGGAAACTGGGCCTCGAAGGATATTATTATAGCAGAGAACCGTTGAATGATGGCAAAACCGGGAAGGCGTTCTGGACATTCGGATTCATGGCGGAGAAGATCTGGGCGCGATGGTCACTGTTTATCAACTTCGAGAATTTTACCGACACCCGACAGACGCGGTTCGATACCATTTATACAGGATCGGTGTCTCATCCTGTGTTCCGGGATATTTATGTGCCACTGGACGGACGGGTAGTGAATGGGGGAGTGAAATTGCGGTTGTAGAAAAAGGCGCCCTTAAGGCGCCTTTTTTCACGGACTCATGGCGGTTAACGCTGAAAGGGCTCCCGTTTAGCGATCCACTCGGCTTTGGCCTTTTCCAGATCAGCCACAAATTGAGGATTGTGGAACCAGTCTTCCAGCAAATGCCACCCGATCACCCTCGAGGCTTCGTTATCACTGGGATAGTGGATACCCATCAGCTCGCGGGACCAACGGACCTCTTCTGCGCGCTGTAGGAAATCCGCGCGGCGACTGGGAATGATCTCACTGAAAATATAGGCCTCGGTAAAGGACCAAAGCGAATGCCCGCTGGCAAAAGAGGGAGAATGGATGCGGTCGAGGGGGTGCAGCCGGGGCTCGAGATGGTAAGGGCGGGCACGTTTGAAATAACGCTTTAGCCGGAACTCGGTGATCCGGATGTCCTGGATGCAATGGAGCAACAGCTGAGTCGTGGCGGGGAAGTTATCAGGATTATACTGGGAGCCAACGGTGGGGCCGGTAACGTAGAATAGCTCGCGGAGATTTTCAGCATAGTCGGAGTCCGTCGGATTGATCAGATCGGGCCAGGAGCCAAACCCCGCGATATATTTCGCCTTCTTGATCTCCTCGGGAGTCCGATGGGCTTGAAGATCCAGGAGATAATCCAACTCGGCTCGGGTCTGCTCAGAGCTGTTGGCAGGGTACCGGACCAGGCTCGGCAATTGGGCCTCGTCTTCCGGGCTCAGGTAATACGTCCGCCAGAGCGATGCCGATAAGGCGGTCTTGCCGTACTCCGACCAGGGAAAGGCGATCGTGTCCATCCAGGCACGTTCGGCGGTGGGTTGAGGACTAAGAGCGGCCAGGGTCTTGTAGCGGCCGGCGATGGGTTCAAGGGGGTGGATCCATTGGCAGTCGGCCTCAAAAGTGATGAGGTTGATCAAGATGGCGATCAGGATCGTGAGGACCAAAGAGCGATTAGGCTTTAGAGACGATTTCATAATGGTGTAGTTTTCCATTATGACGGCGGGGAATGAAAAAAGACGCAGGAACTCAGACCTCCGATCCACAGCAGGAGATGACGTTGCCGTACCGGTCGAATTTGTAATCACAGCAACCGGTGATCGACTGGCGAAGCATCTCCTTCGCCCGCTGTACCCGCGACTTGGCGCCGGAATAGGAGATCCCCAGTTCTGTGGCCAAATCTTTTTGAGAAAGGCCTTCGAGTTCCGTGCGGACGAGGGCATGGCGATAATGGGGTGGGAGAGTGCTGATGAGTTCCTTCAGAAAATTATCGGCCAGCCGGGCATTGGGGTTGTCTTTCGCAGGGGCGTTGCAGCAATCCGGAGCCGCGGTATCAATGCCAACGGGGAGCGGTTGTTTCGCCCGGTAATAGTCCATGACGGCATTATTAGCGATGCGAAGCAGGTAGGGAAGCGCGTTTTGAGCGTTGCCGACCATATCGGCATGCCTCTGCACCTTCAGGTAGACGTCTTGCAGCAGGTCGTGACAATGGTCTCCGTGGTTCGTCTTGTTGCAGATGTATTCGGCGAGTTGCGGACTATGAGTGACCCAGATCGTTTCAATGTTGGAATTCATAAAGCGACGGTTTTACTTCTTTTTTCCAATAGCAGGGTGTCCCGCCAGCGGTCGCCCATCTTGCCGATCTTTTCCCGGACGCCGATGGTACGGAAACCGGCATGTTCATGAAGCCGGATGCTGGCGATATTCTCAGGGAAGATCCCGGCCTGTAGGGTCCAGATACCGTGGGCTTCGCTTTCGGTGATCAGCGCCGATAATAGTGCCTTACCGATACCCTCGCCCTGGTAGACGGGGTCAACATAAACGCTGACCTCAGCGACGCCTGCATAGACGCAGCGCCCGGATACGGGAGTCAGCGCGGCCCAACCGGCAACAGTGTCGCCGTCGAGCGCTGCCAGCCGGCTATGCGGCAAATGAGCCTGGTCCCATTCTTCCCAGGAAGGGGCGGTGGTCTGGAAGCTGGCATTGCCGGTCGCAAGGCCGGCTTCGTAGATGGCCTGTACGGCCGGCCAGTGAGTGGCGAGCAGGGGGGAGATGGTCATAGATATTTATTTTGCAATTCGCAAAGCTAGTGCATAAGCATCAGGTAAAGGGCTGTCCTCGACGGCTTTCGCAGCTTTTTCAACGTCGTAGGCAAAACGGATGAATTCAACACGGATACTATCCTTGTCGGTGATGCTGCTGTTGTCGGCAATATGCAATAGCACATACCCGCCGCGCGGGTCGCCGTCTTTCGGCTTTCCTACCGATCCGATATTGATAGCATGGCGATAGTGATCGGCCCCGCCTGCATTGTCATTCAACACCCGGTGATACGGCTTATGGGTATGACCAAAACACATGATGTCGGCATCCGCATCGTGCATGATGCGCAGCAGGCTTTTTTCGTCCCGATCTTCAAAGAGATATTCGTTGATGCGCCGGGGACTGCCATGAACCAGTAATAGGTTGAGCTTATCCTCATTCAGCTGGAACTCTACCTTGATGTGTGCGGGAAGGGTGCGGAGGTAGGCGCGTTCTTCGGGCTTGACGATCTCGTTGGTGAAGGAGATCGAGACGGCGCCGTTTGCTTTTTCCTCATCGGTCTTGTAGGCGCACCCGCAATCGTCGCTGCTGCGGCCGATGCCGAAGTCATAGTTGCCGGCGATGGTAGGGATGCCGAGGCGGCGGATTTCGTTGATCACTTCGTTCGGCCAGATATTGTAACCGACGAGATCGCCGAGACAATAGATGGCGTCGGGTTTTTGCTGTTCAATGCTGGCAAAAAAAGCTTCGAGGGCCGGAAGGTTGGCGTGTATGTCGGAGAAGAGTGCGATTTTCATTTTTTGTTGTTTAAGTATTTCCAGGTGGGGATGGCGAGGGCTGCGCCGATGACAGGTGCGGTAAGGTATACCCAAAGATATTCAAGATGACCCGATACGACAGCAGGGGCCAGTGACCGGGCAGGGTTCATGGAGGCGCCGCAGATCGGCCCCGCGAACATAGCTTCGAGTAATACCACCGATCCGATGGCGATACCGGCAAATAAGCCCTGTTCTTTGGGACCGGTAGCTACTCCCATAATGACCAGCATCAGGAAGAAAGTGAGGATCATTTCCAGGACAAAGGATTGCAGGGCCGGTCCCGCCGGCAACGTCGCACCGAGCAGTTGATTGGTGGGAAACAGGAGCCGGAGTGTGCTGCTGGCCAGCAGGGCGCCGGCCAGTTGGCTGGCAATATAGGGCGCCAGCGCTTTTCCAGGTAGTCTTCCGGCGAGAGTAAAGGCGATGCTGACCGCGGGGTTGAGGTGCGAACCGGATATCTCTCCCAACCCGTAGACCATGGCCATAACGATGAGGCCGAATGTAATCGCGACCCCGACGTGCGTAACGGCCCCTTTTGTCTGGTTGTCGATGACGATCGCCCCTGTTCCGCAAAACACCAACGCGAATGTTCCTATAATTTCTGCGACGGACTTTCTTAGCATGGTGGGTCTTGAGTTTTAGGAGCAGCAACCCGGCGCACAGCAGGCGGTTTCTTTGGGTTTTTCGCCGTAGACGGTAACGCTGAGGATGCCGGTGCCTGAGTTGCGAAAGGTGGCGATCTCTTCGGCGCTGAGGTATTGGGCCAGGATATCGTCGGGGATGTGGGTGGCTTTTTCTTTTTGAAGGGTGATGTTTTTTAATCCGTTTACATCGATGAGTTCAAGGTAGGCTTGTTTCTGGATAGCCCCGGAGACGCAGCCGGCATACATTTCTGCGGCATGCTGGATTTGCGGAGGCAGAGCACCGTCGAGAACGATGTCGGAGATGCTGAAATGGCCACCGGGCTTCAGAACGCGATACATCTCCTGGATGACACCGTATTTGTTGGGGACGAGGTTGAGCACGCAATTGGAGACGATGACATCCGCCACATTGGCGGTGACAGGCATCTTTTCAATATCCCCCTGGCGGAATTCGACATTGTGATAGCCGAGCTTTTCGGCGTTCTGCCGGGCCTTTTCGATCATGGCGGGGGTGAAGTCGATGCCGATGACCTTGCCGGTCTCCCCGGTTTCAGCCCGTGCGACGAAGGCGTCGTTGCCGGCTCCCGAGCCCAGGTCGATGACGACGTCACCTTTTTTGATCTGGGCGAATTGAGTGGGGAGGCCACATCCGAGACCCAGGTCGGCGTCGGGGTTGTAGCCTTCGAGATTGCTGTAGTCGTCGGTCATGATATTGGCGGTCTCTATGGAGCAGCAACCGGATCCACAGCAGGAGGATGCGTTGGTATCCTTGTCCTGGAGCGCGATGGCGGAGTATTTCTCGCGGACGAGTTCTTTGAGTTGTTCGGCGGTTTGCATATTTAAAGTTTATTTTATTATTGCAATATTGCGATGTTTAAAGTCAAAAAAAAGCGGCGGCATCACCCGCAGCAATTATCCGCTCCCTTGTAAGCGGCGAACAGGGCGCCGATCTCCTTTTGATATAGGGCCCAGGTCTTTGGTTCGATGCAATAGCAGACGCTGGTACCTTCGATGGTGCCCTGGATGAGGCCGGCGTTCTTGAGTTCTTTCAGATGTTGGGAGATGGTGGGTTGAGCCAAGCCCAGAACCTCGACCAGATCGCCATTGATGCAGGCGTTGGTCTTGATGAGGTGCTGGACGATGGCGATCCGGGCAGGGTGGGCCAGTGCCTTCATCATGGAGGCCAGCTTATTTTGTTTATCGGTGAATATTTCGGATTTGGTCAGACCCATGTTTAATTGTTTCATTGCAATATTACGATGATGCAATGAAAGGACAAAATTTATTTTTAAACCCGTGCCATGAAGTGCGCAAACTGCCATCAACCGGCCAATACGCCGGGGGCGCATAGACCCCCGGGGTAATCCGAAATGGGGTTTGCCTCCGTCGGACATGAAAATGGTTTTCCAGGGAAAGACTGCCCGCCAACTTGCGCTGCAAATCAGGGATTACAACCAGAACGGTCATAAAAATAAACAGCAGTTACTTGAACATGCACGGGACACCTTGGTAAAAGCTGCCTGGAATATGGGCGAAGGACGCCCGGCGCCGCCCTTAACATATATGGCTTTTCTAAAGGTATGGGACGAATGGATCAACAAAGGGTTATATGCACCCGCTAGATAATGAGATCAGTAGCCCTTTTGTGAGCTCCGCAGTATATTTGGTTTGGGGCAGCTGACTAGCAGTCTGGCAACCGGGCAATATTTACCACAATTATCCCACCTGACTCCCCGGGCCCTTACGAGCGAACGTGGATGATCGTCTTGCCCTTGCCCCGCTTGCTCGAATTGAAAATGTCCACGGCGCCTTCGAGGGTAACGATGTTGCCGATGTTCGTCCGCAGCCGACCTTCCCGGAACTGCCTGACGATCTCACTCAATTGTGCGCGATCCGCTTCGACGACGAAGTCAATAGTTAGTCCACCTGCGGGCCCTGCCTCGATTGGACCCGCAACAGTCACCAACGTTCCTCCAGGTCGAATAATACCCGCAGACCGCTTCGCGATATCACCCCCGAGGACATCAAAAACCAGGTCAACCCTGCCGACGTCTTCCAGGACGTCGCTATCGAGGTCGACGAACTGCTGTGCGCCGAAGTCGAGAGCCGTCTGGCGGCCGGCAGCGCGCCCGGTGCCGATGACGTATGCACCGGCTTCTCGTGCGAGTTGGACCGCCATTGAACCGACGATGCCGGCCGCGCCATGTACGAGGACGCTCTGGCCCGCACGAAGGCGACCATGATCGAACAGCCCCTGCCACGCGGTGAGGCCCGGCATTACGAGGGCCGCACCATCCGTGAAGTCCACGTCACCCGGCAGCGGCGCGAGGTTACGCGCCTCGACGGTCACATACTCCGCCAGACTGCCGTCACAGTACCAATCCGTTAGGCCGAATACCCGCTGTCCCAACGTCAGCCCTGTTGTGCCGTAGCCAAGAGCGGTGACTACTCCCGCCAGTTCGTGGCCGGGGATCGACGGCGTCCGGTTACGGCCGACGCGATCAACCCAGGTAGAGGGCCACGACAGCTCGTCCCCGGTCATACTCGACGCATAAACCTGAACGACGACATCGTTTATCGCTGCCTGCGGATCGGGCCGCTCCACCAGTTTCATCCCGGCCGTTCCTGCAGCCTGATTCGTTACCACTATTGCTTTCATAACAAACCTCCTGTTTTTATACCGCAAAATTAGGCCTTGCATTGGTTACCTTAGTGGGCCAATTTCAAAAAATATAGGGCTCCAGTTATGATCAACAAATTGCTTGAGATCTCCTTCAATAAGGACGAAGAGCATGGTCCTTTATACCGGCAATTAGAATCGGAAATTATTCAGCTGATCTGTCGTGGGATCTTAAACCCGGGGCAGGCACTTCCGTCTTCCCGTGAACTGGCGCAGAGTCTGCAACTCAATCGTAAGACAGTGGTGGCAACCTATGAGGAACTGGTTGCCCAGGGCTGGGTGGAATCCAGGGAAAGAAGTGGCGTTTATGTTTCCAGCCACTTTTCCTGATCCCAGAATTGCACCTATGGAGGAGCTAGTGCGGGAATACAGAAGGTTCGGGAAGAATCGCCTGGCAAATCGATTTCTCATGTATGGTCCCGAGCAAGGGTCTTATCGGCTTCGGGTCGAGCTTGCAAACTTCCTGAATCGGACGAGGGGGATGCAGGTCACTGAAAAAGAGATACTGATAACAAAAGGAACGCAGATGGCCATCTATCTGACTACGGAGCTACTCATTCGTCCCGGAGACACTGTATTTGTGACGGAACCGGGCTATATGGATGCGAATCAAACCTTCAAGCTGGCAGGCGCAAATCTGGTATTTATTCCCGTAGATAAAGAGGGAATAGATGTCGACAGGATCGAGAAGTTGTGTAAAAAGATACCGCCTAAAATGATCTATATTATCCCGCATCATCATCGTCCTACCACTGTTACCCTGAGTGCGGAGCGGCGCATGCGACTGATGAACCTGGCCCGCAAGTACGGATTTGCTGTGCTTGAAGATGATTATGATTTTGATTATCACTTTACAAGCGACCCTCTTTTGCCTTTGGCAAGCCTGGATACGGGTGGACACATTATTTAATTAGGTTCTTTTTGCAAAAGCATCGCGCCTGGCATCCGCATCGGATTCATGGTGGCGCCGGAGGTGGTGATAAACGAAGCTGCCACGCTTCGGAAATTAATAGACCGGCAGGGCGAGCAATTGCTGGAAGAAGCGATCGCCGAGCTTTTGAGTGCAGGCGATATTTCCCGGCACATCAAGAAGTCGCACAAGGTTTATCAGGGGCGGTTGGACAATACTTGCCGGTTGCTTCGGAAGCAGTTGGGAGAATATTTAACGTTTGAACGGCCGAACGGTGGATTGGCCATCTGGGCGACTTACAGAAAGAACATAAGTGCCATAGCAGTTGCCCGGAATGCAGGAAAGCTGGGGTTAAAGATCAATGATGGGCGTGGGTATTTTTTTCAACCTGATATTTCTATGCCACATGACTTCATACGTATAGGGTACTGTTCTTTAGACGAAAAAGAAATGGCCGGAGCAACTGATATTTGGAGACGGGCCTTTACTTAAAAAGGCGCCTGTTGAGGCGCCTTTTTTGGGGTGACATAGACCGGATTAAAAATGGGTCAGAAGTCAAAAGAGAATGGCGTATGTTGGTTTTTCGTGAGGGTTCAATTCGTTGGGTTCGCTCGTTCATAACCGGGAGTCCTTGTATAGGACAGGAAAGAGGGTGTGAGGGGCCTAGCTCCATGACATTATTTTTTTGCTTCGGCTGGTTTAAGACGTTATGCGTATTTGGAAGGTCGGCATTGCAAAAGAGAGAGCTGCTATTGTCCGATCCTGCGACAAAAAGCGTACGATATTGAACAAGCGGGAGCAAACAATAATATCATAAAATACTGATTATTAATATTGTATAGCTTCGGCATCGTTTTGGCCGCAGATTTCCCGCATCCCAAAACAAAAGCCATGTTCACCAACTACCTAAAGACCGCCTGGCGGAATATTTTCAAGGAGAAAGGATATAGTAGCTTCAATATCGTTGGGCTCGCCGTCGGGATGGCCGTGGCGCTGCTCATCGGGCTTTGGGTTCAATATCATTTGTCCTATGACCGGTTTTTGCCGGATTACGGACTGGCCTATCGGGCGATGGTCAGAAGTAGCCCCAATGGCATAACCTCGTCGGGTAACAGCAGTTGCCTGCCGCTTGCGGAAGCCATCCGCAAGGACATCCCCGTAGTGCGCTATGTGGCCCAGGCGGATTGGGGCGGACAGCACAGTCTTATGACGGGCGATCGGAAATTGTACAGTTCCGGTTATTTTGCGAGCGAAGATTTTCTGAAGATCTTCCGGTACCCGCTCCTGTCCGGAAATGCGGCGGAGGTGTTGAAGGATCCGACATCGATCGTGCTGACCCGGTCCACGGCCTTGGCGCTGTTCGGGACGGCCGACTGCCTGAATAAGACGGTGCGGGTGGATAATCAGCATGACCTGAAGGTTGCGGGCGTGTTGGCCGATCTGCCGGCCAATTCCTCGATGTCGTTCAGTTATCTGATCCCGTTCAGTTATTACATCCAGACGCAGGATTGGATCAGGCAAAACCTGGGCAATTGGGATATGGACCCGATCCAAACCTTTGTCGGGCTGCGGCCGGAGATCAGCAAGCAACAGGCGGAGAGGGCATTGAGCGGTCTGTACAAGACATACGATCCTGTCATTTATCAAACAGAAAAACAACAAGTGTTCTTACATGCCTTCAAGGACTGGCACTTATACAGTGATTTTAAAAATGGTTTTGTATCCGGCGGTTTCATCGATTATGTGCGGATGTTCGGTATCATCGGGCTGGTCGTTTTGTTGATTGCCTGTATCAATTTTACCAATCTGTCCATTGCCCGATCGGAGCGGCGCGCTAAGGAGGTTGGCGTCAGAAAGACTCTGGGCGGATCGAAACGGCAGATCATCACTCAATTCCTGGTGGAGTCCGTCCTTATGGCGCTGATCGCCTCCGTGGTGGCGCTGTTGATCGTGTCGGCTTTACTGCCGGCCTTTAATGCCCTGACTTCGGGTTTTATTGTGCTGCCCTGGTCGAGTGTGCCTTTTTGGGGTATTATGCTGGCGTATGTGCTGTTGACGGGGCTGCTGGCCGGAAGCAGGCCCGCTTTTTACCTGTCCTCGTTCCGGCCGGTAAAGGTCTTGAAGGGCGCCGTGCAACCTGGGCGAGCGGCCGTCCTGCCAAGAAAGATCCTTGTCGTGTTACAGTTCAGCTGTTCGGTGGCCCTGATCATCAGCACCGTCATCGTCTTTCAACAGATTCGATACGCCCAAAGCCGGCCGACCGGATTTAATACAGACAGGTTGCTGATGACCGATGCCACAAGCGATCTCGACCATAACTACGCGGCCCTTAAGAATGACCTGTTGCGCACGGGGATGGTCCTGTCCGTTACCAAGGCGACGACGCCCGCCACCGAGCTCTATTCCATGGCCGGGGTCAGCGAATGGCAGGGAAAGTATCCTAACGAGTCCCTTGGCGTGGCCAACGTGGGCATTACCGATGACTATTTCAAAACCCTGGGGATGCAATTGGTCAAAGGAAGGAATTTTGCGGCGGGAATGACAGCGGAAGACACTTCGGAGATCATTTTAAATGAGGCGGCAGTTCGGCGGATGCGGTTCAAAGACCCAATCAACCAGGTCATCTACTGGAACGGCCGTCATAAGGTCCGGGTGATCGGTGTCGTCAGGGATGCCTTGATGAGGTCGCCATATTCCGCGGCGCAGCCCACTTTCTTTGCGTACAATCCTGTCTGGTCCAGCAGTGTCATGTACAAGCTGGCGCCCGGGGCAGAGGCTGGTCCTGCTATTGCCGCCTTCTCGAGGATCTTTTCGAAGTATAACCCCGCTTATCCCTATAGCTATCATTTTGCCGACGAGCGGTATGCGGCTAAATTCAGCGACGAGGTGCTGATCGGTAAACTGGCGGGTATTTTTGCCGCGCTCGCCATCTTTATTTCCTGTCTCGGGCTTTTCGGGATCGCCGCGTATGTAGCCCGGCAGCGTAAGAAGGAGATCGGCATCCGCAAGGTGTTGGGCGCGTCGGTTACCGAGTTGTGGGGTATGCTGTCAAATGAGTTCATTATCCTGGTGGTCCTGAGCTGTCTGATCGCCTCGCCGGTTGCGTATTTTTTCATGCACGGCTGGTTGCAGACTTATGATTATCGCGTCGGCATCGGGCCGGGCGTATTTATTGCTTCCGGAGTAGCGGCGATCCTGGTCACGATTGCCACGGTCAGCCTGCAGGCAATCAGGGCGGCGTTGGCGAATCCAGTGAACAGCCTTCGATCGGAATGATGATGGGGCTTAATACGCCAAATGGGTTATCCACTCATTAAATGAAAAGCCCGCCGTTACTCGCGGCGGGCTAATACATTCACTGTAATTGGTCGGTTGGGGCTACAGTGGTTTCTCTGATATTGGATGGGCGTTCAAAGGGATTGGATCGGCTACGGTTTTTCGGATTTGGACTTGGTACGGTTCTTCGGAATTGGACTTGCTTTGGTTCTACGGATTTGGATCAGGGTACGATTCGTTGCTTTGACAATACAAAGATGCATCGAAGCAAGCCCGCTTACAAAGATATTGGCGATGCATTCCCTGTCTTCATGGGTAAACTCAGCTGGCATTAGAGACAATTGCTTAGCGAGCGGTATTCTCCGAAGGAGAAATCGTAAGTTTACGAGTATCGGTTGACCGAATAGGGGTAGTTGTGAGAGCTGCGCGGGCGGCCGTCATCTCGGTGGGCGGCGGTGTTGTTGTTTGACATAGGGATGTTCACCGTCGCTTGCAGGCGTGACCACCTTTTTGCGTTGTTCGCCAAGAATAAAGGCTACGACGGCCGGATGGTCGGCCGGGAGTTCGACGACGGTAACCTCTAGAATTGCGGCAGGGCCCAGCACCTCCGCTGAGAGCTGCCAGGCATGCATGCGGATATCCTGGAGGTTGATCGGTGAGGGCGATGCCCTGACTCCTGTGCGTTCGCGGCCGCCGGTTAAATGGATGGTGATTTGGACATAGGCCATGGTGATTCAAAAATAGGGTAGTGGGCGGCGAGAATGCTAATAAAATTAGTTTTTTTCCTATGATCGAACCGTTTGTGTCCACAAACGATGGACGAGTTGTCTGTTTTAAGGACGACTTTCGGGGCTTAGTGGGAGATGCCGTAGGAACAAAATTGTAGATTTGGTCAAAACCAATAACGTATGGCGGGGGAAAAAGATCTGGCTACACTCCTGGCAACGATGGAGCCGAGATTGCAGGAGGGTGATTTTGTGTTTTGTTCTGTTCCGCTGATTGACGGCGTCGATTTGAAAGAGGTGGTGCTATTTTTCCGGGAGCAAGAGGGTGTGACGTTGATCCTGCGAAAGGAGATCGCCGATCGCTTGGGTTTCGCCTACGGGTTTGTCGCGGCCTGGATAACGTTGACCGTCCACTCTAGTCTCGAGGCTGTGGAATTGACGGCGGCCTTCTCAAAGGCACTTGCCGCAGCCGAGATCAGTTGTAATGTGGTGGCGGGGTATTATCATGATCATATTTTTGTTGGGAAGAAGGAAGCGGGTAGGGCGATGGATGTGTTGAGATGGATGAGGGAAAATGAATAATCCGGATAAATTAAGTCAGGGAATTAGGACGCGGGGACACCGGATTTGAACAACTCCCGGCACATGGCGTAAAAGAAGGGTTTGGTCGGCAGCGACCGGATGATCCTCCAATCCTGCGAAGGACTACTCGCGTTGTCGAGAAACGCGAGAATATCCGGCAACTCGGCTTTGCGGAAAAGACTGGAGAAGACCTGCCGCCCGGAGAGTTTTTTTGTCACGAGGATATTGAGCAGGATCCGGTCGTAAAGCCCGAAGCGGGCACCCACAGCCCGGCGGACAGGCAGCTTTCCCTCTACCAGCGACTGAACGATCCTGTCGGAATCATCCTGGATGAATTTGAACGTGTATCCGGTGGAAGGTTTGGTCAGGCCCGCAGCCGTGCCGATCGGCGTTAGGTTACCCGTCCCCGAATGAACCCTCGCCGTGCTCATGGGAATAACGCCCAGCTCCTTTTCGAGAATGACGTAGTCCTTTATTCCCAGGATGCGGCTAAGATACCCCGTCAGCAGATCGGTATACGCGGCCTCCGGAAACGCCTGCTCCGAGAAGAACGTACACTCCACCAACGCCTCATCGACAGAAAAGGGCAGGACATAAAAAAAGCAGGTACCCAGGTCCTGCGACGTCCTGAAATCCATGATGGTCGCTTCGCCCGGCGTAAAAGCGGGCCGCAGACTGCGGATCACCCAACCCTTGAAATGCTGCAGCAGTCGCCAATCTCCGGGCTGATCCGTTTCCCGTTCGAATGGAATGCTGTTGAAGATATGCCGCGCGCCAATCTTTTTTCCATCGATAAGGACATAGGTCTCTTCGGGACCGCTGTGAAGTCCCTGGACATCCCCGGTAGCGAATCTGACATTATTAAAGCTCCTGATCCTGTCGAAACAGTAATTGTAGAAATCGATCCCGCGGATCATCTTGTAGAGGTAGGGAGCAGTATCCATCAGCCGCGACTGGTCGTCGTCGTGAAACCAGAGCTTCGACCATTTCCGGTGGACGATCTTTTCAAAAAAACCCTCCCCCTTTTCCCAATAGCACCAGGTTCTGTCATTGACGATCTTGAGCCCCTTGTCGACCAGCAGGATCCTTTTATGCTGCAGTGAGGGTGCGGCGAGTATGCGGACGAGCAGGCTGAGCCCGGCGCAACCGGCTCCCGTTATACAAATGTCGAAGTCAGGCATTCCTGAATGTATTCCGTTTCCAGGGCCGGGTCAGACCTTGTTCAACTTATACGAAACTATTGGCGGCGGAACTTTAACAGCCGGAAATTAGCTCCGGCCGCAGAGGTATATTCATTGGGAATTATACATGAGCTATATCCCACATCCATGGTTTTGATCAAAACGATCTTGCTGGGCGGCGCCTTTCTCTATGCCATGAACTCTGCACCGCATCATCTGGAAAAAATGCGCGCCTTGTACCTGCAGGCGGGTGTCAGTGAACGGGCCTGCAAGGAACTTCTGGCATTTGCGAAAGCAAACGAGACCACGGCAGATGTGCTGACAACAGGCTACCGGGGGGCGGCTAGCATGATCATGGCAAAATTCGCCGGCAATCCATTTAGCAAGATCAGCTGGTTCCGACAAGGGCGAACGATGCTGGAAAAGGCCATTCGCGCCTCTGGCGGATGCCCGGAACTGAGATACCTGAGATATTGTGTTCAGACGCATTGCCCGCGGTTCCTGGGATATCACCGCGACATCGAATCGGACAGAGCCTGTCTGCAGCTCGCGATGACCGGAGGCGCCGACGGGGAATTGAAAGAGATGATCAGAGCGGCGCTCACTCCGGGCCGTTGAGGGCCGCCGTTAGCTCATCCACGGTGGATAGCCATTGCACCCTGCAACATCCGGCCGTCTTCACTGGTTTTGCGGCGGCGCCGGCAACATAGATCCGCTTGCCGCCAAATCCGGGTTCCAGCTCCCGGAGAAAAGCCTGCACCGGCTTGGGAAGTTCCCGCTGCAGCGTGAACAGCAAAAGGCGATCGGGCCGGATGTCCCGGATGGCGGCCGACAACGAGAACAGGGGGACGTTTGCGCCAAGATAAACCACCTGGTGACCGGCCAGCCGGATCAGATTGCAGGCCAGCAGCAGACCCAACTCATGAAATTCGTTCTCGGGGAGGAACAACAGCCATCGATCGGAGCACACATCGGCCGGTGGCAGGGAATCGATCGACGCAAAGAACTTTTTTCTCAGCAGATTACTGACGAAATGTTCCTGCGCCGGAGTGGCTCTGTCGCAACGCCATAAAAGACCGATTCGCTCCAACATCGGCAGCAATACGGATTGATAGGTCTTCTTGAGCCGGTAGCGCGCCACGCAATGGGAATAGATCTGTTCGAAACGGGCTTCATCATAGGTCATCCCCGCGGCGATGAGCTGGGAGATAAAGTATTCCTCGGTGGCGTTGCGGCGGGCGCCGACGATCGTCTCCAGCAATTGATGGAGTCGGTCATCCGTCAGCATAGCGACTTCAGACGCCCTGTAACCGGCGTTCACAAGACTGGCCATATTCAGCAACCTTTTCATCTGCGAACTGTCGTAATAACGCGTATTGCCGTCCGACCTCGACGGCTGCAGGGCATTGTACCGGGCCTCCCAGGCCCTGATCGTATGAGGCTTCAGACCTGCGAACCTGCCCAGTTGGGAAATGGAGAAATGGTTCATCTTGTTTAACTATTGGATAAAGATACTTAAACAAGATGAACCTATAAAACCTGGTCTTTCTTTTGTCGCTTTTGGCGGTACCTGCGCGCAACGAAAAGTAGCCCAAACGCCTCTCCGTGCTCTTTATCAAGGTGTTTGTGGTGCATTTTATGCGCGAATCGGATCGACCGGATATAGGGGTTATCGGAGCGGGAGAACCATTTGAATCGCTGGTGGATGACCACATCATGGACAAGAAAATAGGCCGCGCCATAGGCCATGATCCCAAAGCCTGCTGCCTGCAGGCCAATAGGGCCGTAGAGGGTACCCCATAGGATCGCCAGGAAACTGGGTACGGCAAAGATCAAAAAGAACGCGTCGTTCTTTTGAAAGAAGCGCTTGCCCGGACGGTGATGGTCGGCATGCAAAACCCATAGGAAACCGTGCATGACGAATTTATGAGTACACCACGTGACCCCCTCCATGCAGAAGAAGGTAAGAAGGAGAACGCCGATATAGGATACGATGTTCATTCAGATTGATTTCAGTTGGTGGCGCAGGCCGGCCGAAAGTACGATCAGCCATTTTTGATAATTGGGAATGCGGATCCTTTCCTCGAGGATCACCCGCGGCGCGATGGCCTGGATCTTTTTAAAAAGAGATAAATAATATTTATACGCGACATATACGCCCATTCTGGCCTTGGGCGGCAGCTGAAAGATTCCCTTTTCCGCATTTTCAAAGTCGGTCCTGATCTCGCTTTCGATGGCCTTTTTTTGGAATTCGCTAAGTCCTTCGCCATTGGCTCCGGGGAAATAATTGCGGTTCAACTGGCGGAAGTCGGCTCCGAGGTCCCGGAGGAAGTTGACCTTTTGAAAGGCGGCCCCAAGACTTCGGGCATAGGGCGACAGATGATCATAAAGGGCTTCGTCGCCCTCGCAAAACACCCGGAGACACATCAGGCCAACAGCCTCGGCGCTGCCAAAGATGTATCGGTTATAAGAGGCGAGGTCATGACTCGATGCGGTAAGATCCTTCTCCATGCTTTCGAAAAAAGCATCGATAAGCGAAGTCTGGATCTTGTACTGCCTTACGGTCAGTTGGAAGCCGTGCAGGATGGGATTAAGGCTGATCCCGTCGTCGATCGCCCTAAACGTTTCTTCGCGAAAGTTGAAAAGGAGTTTGGTCTTATCATGGCCCTCAAAAGTATCGACAATCTCGTCGGCAAGACGGACAAAGCCATAGATCGAATAAATGGCTTCGCGAAGGTCCCTGTGAAGCAATCGTACGGAAGAAGCAAAGGAGGTACTGTAATATTCGGTAACGACACGTCCGCAGCGGCGACTCACTTTGTGAAACAAGTCCATCATTAATGAATTTATGATCTTTCGATCATAGCTCCGGGCTCTGTTCAACTTTCACCGCCGATGATCCGGAATTCCTTTAACAGCGGGGAGTTACTGCCCGGAACTCAGGTATCTTCTCCGGACAATAAACGGAAGGGATGAAGAAAAAAAAGCGGATAGCGGTGATCGGTGCGGGATTCAGCGGCCTTAGCGCCGCTGCCTACCTGGGGAAGGAAGGATTTGAAGTAGATGTCTATGAAAAACATGCCGCGCCGGGCGGCAGGGCAAGACAATTCTCGGCGGCGGGTTACACCTTCGATATGGGACCGTCCTGGTATTGGATGCCCGATGTGTTCGATCGATTCTTCCGAGATCTTGGTTCAAGTGTGTCCGAGTGGTACCAGCTGCGGCTGCTGGATCCTTCTTTCGAGATGATCTTTGCGGCGGGCGAGCGAGTCCTGGTGCCGGATGATCTTAACGCGCTCTGTCAGTTATTCGAAGCGAAAGAACCAGGGGCCGGAGCCAGGCTGATTACCTTCCTGCGGCTTGCGCAGTACAAATACGAGCGGGCAATGAAAAGTGTGGTGTATAAGCCGGGATTGCATTTCGGCGAGCTGCTGGACCCGGCGCTGTTGAGGTCCGCGGGGCGATTTCAGTTGTTCTCTTCCATCCGGGAAGTAGTCCGGAAAAGTTTTCATCATCCGCAGTTGATTGCCCTGATGGAGTTCCCCATTTTGTTTCTTGGCGGCATGCCGGCCAATACCCCTGCGTTGTACACGCTGATGAATTATGCGGGTTTGAGATTGGGTACCTGGTATCCCGAAGGGGGATTTGGGTCGGTGGCAAGGGGGATGGCTGGTGTTGCGGAACGAAACGGGGCACGGATCATCTATAATACGGAAGTACAACGGGCCGTGATCGATCATCGACTCGTGACCGGGATCGAGGTGGGGGGCAACGTTCTTCCCTATGACGGGGTGGTCGCTGCCGGGGATTACCGGCATCTGGAAGCAACGCTGCTTCCGGAAAAGTACCGGAATTACCGTCACACCTATTGGGATCGCAAAACGTTCGCGCCGTCCTGCCTGATCTTTTATCTCGGGCTTTCCAAAAAATTCCCGACCCTCGTACACCACACTTTATTCTTCGATGAGGATCTCGACCCTCATGCGTCGGAGATCTACCAGATGCCCGCCTGGCCGTCGAGGCCGCTCTTTTATTGCTGCCGGCCAACGGCGACCGACCCTACGGTGGCGCCGGAAGGGCACGATAATTTTTTCCTGCTGATGCCGATCGCGCCCGGTCTCACAGACAGTTCACAGCAACGGGAGGCCTATTTTGAACTGATGGCCGACAGGATCAGGAACCGCATCGGGGAGGACATCCGGCCCTATATCGATTATAAGCGGAGTTACTGCATCAATGATTTCGAGCAGGACTATGGGGCATTCAGGGGTAATGCCTACGGACTCGCAAATACGCTTTGGCAGACTTCCGTGTTCAAGCCAAAGATCAGGAACCGAAAGCTGGCCAACCTTGTCTATTCGGGGCAGCTGACGGTGCCGGGGCCGGGAGTACCGCCAGCCCTTATCTCCGGGAAAATAGCCGCGGGGATTTTGTCAACCTATCTTAAAAGTGGGTAGCGCGCGGGTAGCCGGCCGCCCGGTCGTGTAATAGTCATTGAGCAGGGTCCTGTAGCCGAATGATCTTATTGTTTTCCAAGAAAGTCTCGTATATACCGGGCAATATCCGGTGCGGCTTCGTCGAGTGCGAAATGGCCCGCGTCGACGATCTGAACCTCGGCTGCGGGCACATCGCGTTTGTAGGCGTTGGCGCCGTCGATAGTAAAGGAAGGGTCGTATTTGCCCCAGACAACGAGCAGCGGCGGCTGATGCTCGCGGAGCCAGGCCTGCCATTTCGGATAGGAAGCAACGTTGGTCTGGTAGTCGTAGAAGAGGTCCAGCTGGATGCGATCCTGGCCGGGCCGCGTGAGGAAGGCATATTCATCGTTCCAGGTGTCGGGGTTGATGTGTTCAGGATGCGGACTGGTCCCGACATGACGTTGTCTTGCCGCCTCGAGCGAGGTAAAGTTTTGCCGCACCTGCGCCTCGTAGGTTTTGCGGTCCCGCCAGAAGGCTTTGCGGACGGCCCAAAGCGGGGATAGTCCTTCCTTATGGGAGACGGCATTCTGAATGATGATCTTTTTGACGCGTTGCGGCTCGGCAAGGATAAGACGGAAGCCGATTGGGCCGCCGTAGTCCTGCAGATAGAGATGATAGGAGTTTAGATGGAGGCTATCGGTAAAGGCCCGGATGATCTCGGCCAAATGATCGAACGTATATGCAAATTGATCAGGATCGGGCGCATCGCTGAATCCAAAGCCTGGGAAGTCCGGCGCGATACAACGATAGCGGTCGGACAAAAGCGGAATCAAGTTTTCAAACATCCGCGAATTGGAGGGGAAACCGTGTAACAGCAGCAGCACGGGTTTGGCCGGATCGCCAGCCTCGCGATAGAAGATGGTCAGGCCGTTGACCCGCGTGGTTTTGTACAGCGTCATATACTCGCATAAACCCTGCGCCGCGGGATTTGTTCGCGAGACGCGGGATTACCCGTTCGCTCCCGCCTTTCGGGATTGGCAAGTTTTTATGGAATCGTCGAAATACCGTAATTCGCTTCGTCACTGAAAGCAGGCAGCCATTGCGATTCATTGGATTGCGCTCTGGCATTCGCTTTGAAATCCCTCTTGTCTATTCTTTCACAAAACAAAAATCGACAACGATGGAATTCAAGAAGATCTTATTCGTGGTGACATCCCACGACATGATGGGCACGACAGGCAGAAAGACCGGCATCTGGATCGAGGAATTTGCGGCGCCGTATTATTTTTTCCTGGACGCCGGCAAGCAGATCACGATCGCGTCCCCCAAGGGCGGACAGGCGCCGATCGACCCCAAGAGCAATGAGCCGGAGAACAGGACACCGGCGACCGTCAGGTATTACAACGACCCGGAAACGATCAAGCGGCTGGCCAATACGGTTCCGCTGAATACCGTGAAAGAAAAGGATTATGACACCATCTTCTACCCCGGCGGGCATGGACCCATGTGGGATTTGCCGGACAACGAAGATTCGATCCGGCTGCTCGAGGCCTTCAACCGGGCTGGGAAGGTGATGACGCTGATGTGTCACTCACCTGTCGCGTTGAAGAATGTAAAGGGTGTGGATGGGGATTGGCTGATCCGCGGCAAGCGCGTAACAGCTTTTACCAATGGCGAAGAGTCCGAAGCGGAACTCACCTGGATCGTCCCCTTCCTGCTGGAAGATATGCTGCGCGGCAGAGGCGCCAATTACCTCAAAGGTGAGAACTGGCTTCCCTTTGTAACGCGGGACGGCAAGCTGATCACCGGGCAGAACCCCGCTTCTTCGGTTTTGGCGGCGCAGACGGTAACCGACGTTTTTGAACGCATGAAATAACTCCCATGAGCGATAAAATAATCTTTCTGACGAAGGAGTCACCCGCGGTTTGGCGGGTGACCCTCAACAATCCACCGATGAACATCTACGGCCCGAAGTCCATCCCGCAGATGGAGGAACTATTAGACCGGGGACTGCACAAGGCCGGGGACGTTGAGACGCGCCTCGGATATCACGTCGGGCAACTCGGGAACGAATAAAATCTCTTTTATGAACATTTGTCTTGAACAGGCGGAGAAGGCGATTGCCGCCGCCAAAGCAAAAGCAAAGCAACTGGATCTGCTCATGAATATCGCCGTGGTCGACACCGGGGTGAACCTGGTCTCCTTCGCCCGGATGGACGGCGCCTGGCTCGGCAGTATCGACATCGCGATGCGGAAGGCGAAGACCGCCGGGTACTTCAACATGGAAAGCGGCGAGCTCGGGAAATTGTCACAACCCGGTGGTCCGGGTTGGCAGATCGAGCATTCAAATGGAGGATTGATCACCTTCCCCGGTGGGGTGCCCATCCGAAATGGAAAAGGGCAGATCGTCGGGGCGATCGGCGCTTCGGGCAGTACGGTGGAGAATGATCATGCGGTGGCGCAGGCGGGGGCGGATGCGGTGAAGTAGTTGGGCGGATGAGGAGAAGTAGTCGCGCGGAGGCGGTGAAGTAGAGCGCGCGGTCAATAGTCCGCCGACAGCGTCACCGCCTTCCATTTTTCCAGCTCCGCGGTCATTTCCGCCAGTTTTTTTGCGGCGCGGGTATAAGCATCCGCGCCAAGATAAAGATGGATCGGAGGATCGGGATGTTCGGCGATGGTAATAAAGATCTCCGCAGCCTTTTCCGGATCGCCCGGTTGTTTACCATTCATCGCCAGATATCGTTCCTGCGTCTTCTTGACGGCTTCATATCCCTCGATCGTCGACTCGGTATAGGCCAGCGAACCTTCAGTAAGGAAGCCGGTGCGAAAACCGGCCGGCTCGACGACCGTCGTACGGATCCCGAATTCGGCTACGTCAAGGGCGAGGACTTCGGAGAAGGCGGCGAGCCCGGCCTTGGTCGCGGAATAAATGGACCAGCCCGGCGCCCCTACAAATCCGGCTACAGACCCGATGCTGAGGATATAACCCGAACGCTGTCGCCGCATGACCGGCAGGACCGTTTTTGTCACCGCTATCGCCGCGCGTAGATTGATGTCGATGATACTGGCGATCTTTTGATCGGGTGTTTCTTCCAGCGTCCCCGCCATCCCATAACCGGCATTATTGACGAGGACGTCGATACGGCCGAATGCGGCGACGATCTGTCCCACTGCATCTCCGATCGCATCGGAGTTATTCACGTCGAGCGCAAGGGGCAGAAATCGATCGGCATCCACTAAGCCGACGGCTTCTTTCAAGGTCCGGGCATTCCGCGATGTGGCGGCGACGCGATAGCCCTTATCCAGGAGTTTTTTGACGAGGATCAGACCGAGCCCCTGGGAGGCGCCGGTGACGAACCAGACTTTTGCAGTAGACATGGCTTATGGAGTTGTATCGGTGAGCATTTTACAGACGATGACCCACTTGCCATCGAGCTGGTGAAAAGAGAGGAACTCGTGATAGTTGAAGTCGTACATCTTTACCTTCAACTCGGCGACGCCAATGGAGTTGACAAGACGGATCCCGACGATCTCCCCTTTGAACGGCTTGCCGGAGGCCTTGACGCTCTGCCGGTTCTTCACCCCATCGAGGTACTGATCGAGGGTCTTTGCATAGGGTTGACCCTTGATATCGCCAAAAAGCAAACAGCCAGGATAATAGATCGGCCGTAACAGCTCGATATCACCCTCGTAAATGCCTTTGAAGTAAACATTCTCCAACACCCGGGCAATAGCCAGCGAATCCTTTTGGCGGGATTCCGTCGCAGATGTGTTTTGCGCCCTCGTGCCGCTGAAAAAGCAGAACAGGAAGGCTGTGATCAGGATCGGTTTCATTTGATTCTCCTGTTTAGGAGCCAAATTTACGCTTTCCTGTAGCCTTCCTGTTGCATGGACAATATTAATCCTTGGATAGAACCGCTGAAATTACAACGCGACCTTCTGACACCAGGCCACCTGTCCGCCCATATAAAGGGCGAACACATTGACCCGGGGCTGGCCCGCGGCGCCGCCATCCGCAACCGGGATCGAATTGACACCGGGTCCGAACGAAAGCATCTTCTTCCCGAGCACCCGCCCGGTTAGGTCATATTGGACCAGGACCCCATTGGCAGCCTGTTGCGTCGTCACCACCAACGTAGGCCCGGAAGCAACCTGCGTCGCCAGGTAGATGGCCGTCGGTGACGCTGAGCCGCTGCTGATCGTGATCGTCGGCGAATAATGCAGATCGCCGCTCACGGAGACCACCCCGATCCGGTAAAGATTGTTCCCATTCACAGGATGCGCATCCGTGAACGCAAACGTTCCGGCGACAGAAGTTCCCTTGCCGGCGGCAGCATTACTGACCGTGTCCATCGCCTGGAAATCATGCACCCCATCACTACGCTCGACAATATAAGAGGCATTGAGATTCTGATCGGGATCGGTCCAGCTGAGATCGATCTGCTGTGCACGGGCGACGCCATGCAGCTGGATCGCG
>Ga0157376_10000584_pt1 | contig 23464 bp, 18 predicted proteins | sample M45metaG_FD_121801 | JGI IMG/M metagenome (GOLD analysis project Ga0157376, IMG submission 121801) | Miscanthus rhizosphere microbial communities from Kellogg Biological Station, Michigan, USA - M4-5 metaG | ecosystem: Host-associated > Plants > Roots > Rhizosphere > Soil | place: USA: Michigan...
CGCTCGGTCACGTAGAGCACCGGCTGGCCGGCGGCGACCGCGTACTGGCCGCTGAAGGTCCGCTGCTGGACGTCGGCGAGAAACTTGGGCGCGATGGCACCGTCGGCGATGACCAGCTGGCCGTCCTGCACTCGGCAGCGGCTTGGCACGACGAAGGTCCCGGTGAACACCAGCCGCTTGGCGTTCTGGCTGATGTTGATGAATCCTCCAGCGCCCGCCAGCCTCGGCCCGAACCGGCTGACGTTGACATTGCCCAGGCGGTCCGCCTGAGCCATGCCGAGGAACGCGGCGTCGAGACCGCCCCCGTCATAGAAGTCGAACTGGGACGGCTGGTCCAGGATGGCTTGCGCATTCACCGCCGAGCCGAAATCCAGCCCTCCGGCCGGCATTCCGCCCATCGCGCCGGGTTCAGCGGTCAGCGTGAGGTAGTCCAGGATGTGCTCCTCGGACGCCACATTGGCGACGCCTTCTGGTATGCCGATGCCGAGATTCACCACGCTGTCGGGCCGGAGCTCCATCGCCGCCCGGCGGGCGATGACCTTCCGCTCGGTCAGCTCCAGCGGCGGGACCGAGTTGCGGACCCGCCGCAGCTCTCCGCTCAGCGCCGCGGAGTACGGCGTGCCGAAAGTCTGCCAATGGTGCCCGGGCTGCGAGACGACGACGCAGTCGACCAGGATGCCCGGGATCTTCACCTCGCGCGGGCTCAGGCTGCCGTTCTCGGCGACCCGCTCCACCTGCACGATCACCAGGCCGCCGGCATTGTGCACCGCGGTGGCCACGGCGAGAGCCTCCATGATCAGCGCCTCGCGCTCCATGGTGATGTTCCCCCCGGGATCCGCAGTGGTGCCGCGCAGGAACGCCACATCGAGCTGCAACGCCTTGTAGAACAGGTACTCCGCGCCACCGAGGGTGATCAGCTCCACAAGGTCCTCGGTCGTCCGCTCGTTGATCTTCCCGCCGCCCTGCCGCGGGTCGACGAAGGTACCCAGCCCAACCCGGGTCAGCAAGCCGGGCTTGCCGGCGGCAGTGTCCCGGAACAGCTGCGAGATAACGCCCTGCGGCAGGTTATGCGCCTCGATGGTGTTGTCCACGGCCATCTTGCCCAGCTCGGGCGACAAGGCCCAATGACCGCCCACGGCCCGCTTCAGCAGGCCCTTATGAGCCAGCCGGTCCAGCCCCCGGCCAAGCCGGTTCCCCGCGGCCATGGTAAACACCAGCCCGAGTTCGCGGGGAGTGCCCGTCAGCAGGAACCGCTGCTCCAGCGCCAGCGTCAGCTCCTCGGCGAAGCACTGCCCCATAAACCCATCGACCACGACCGAGTCGCCGTCATGAACAAGCTGCACCGCTTCGGCGGCGGTGACGACCTTGTCCCGCACCGAACTGCCGGACAGAGATTCCGCGGGGACCCTCATGGTTCCTCCTGAGGCGAATCCTAGCGAAGCTCTGTTGCCGTACGGTCAGCTGCACGCGCTGATGCCCGTGATGTTGGCGCCGACGATGAGGGTCTGGATCGTTTCGGTGCTCTCGAAGGCGTGGATGGACTCGACGCCGGCCATGTCCCGGATGACACGGGCGAGCGGAACGGCTCCTTCCGCTTCTTCTTCCTGGACCGCGATGGACCTCGGTGACCGGGCCGCGGACTTCCGGTTCCTGGTCCGCGACCGGGCCGGGCAGTTCACGCCTTCGACATCACCGCCTCAGCGCGGGCAGGAACTAACAACCAAGATCAAGTTACACCGTCAAGTTGATGACAGACCCGGTTCGGGCCGGCCGAGCTGGCGAGCGTCCGTGCGGCCTGCGCTGCCGCCTCCACGTGCGCCGGGCTAGCCCGAAGTTACGGCTCATGAGATAGCTAAACCCCCTGCTGTGCAGGGGGTTTAGCTATCTGGGGACGGGTTTGTTCTGTCTACGCCAGGGTCAGCGGGATGGGGACGCCGAGTAGCTCGAATAGGCGCCGTTGTGTGGGGGGTGGGTTCGCTGATCTGGTCGAAGGTGGCGCTGCCGAGGTGGCTGGTGTTGCGTGTGAGGGTGGCCAGGTGGGCCCGGAGATCCTGGTAGCTGCGGATGGGCTGGCCGGTGCCGTCGGTACTGGTCTTTGCGGGCGGCTTTGGCGCCAGCGCTGGCGGAGCGGCGGGCCGGGGCGACCGGGTTGCTGCGTTCGGGCGGCTACTCGTCGGCGAAGGTCAGGGGTGCCCAGGTGTAGCGCAGGTGCCAGGTGAAGCAGGCGGCGAGCATGCAGATCAGCATGTGCCCGCGGACCCGGTCTTCGAGCCTGTGGTGGATCGGCCGCAGGTCCAGGTCATCAGCTTTGAGGGACCGGAAATCGCGTTCCTCCCGAGAGGTTCTTGTAGGCGGTGACCGTGGCGGGACGTCCAGGTGGCTGGCAGGGACGCTGGTGCGGATGACGTAGATGCCGTCCAGCGCGGCCTCGGCGCCGATGGCGGCCTGGTCACGGTGCCAGGTGAGATGGTGGTCGCCGACATCGGGGATGAGGTGCTTGGCGACCTCGTGCTTGTTCACGATCCGCCTGGCCCGCAGGTCGATCTTGCCTGCGCCGCTGACGCGCCCGGCGCTCACCTGGCCGGCGATCGCGGTGAGGAGCTTTTCTGTGGCCTGCAGGAGGTCCTCGCGCATGCGGGCGCGCTCGGCAGCCGGGTAGGGATTGCGGCAGGCGATGAGGCGCTCGCCGGGGTAGTCCGGGAGGCTGAGCTCGGCAAGGTCCTGCTGGTCGAGCAGGGACATCTGCAGCGGCCCGTCATCGGCTGCGAGCTTGCGGATGGCGGGGCGCGCAGGCAGGTGATCCAGCCGATGCCGCCCAGCTCTTTGACTGCCTCGATCCGGGCGGGAAGAGTATGCTCAACAAGGAAGACCTGCTCAACAAGAGCGTCAGGGACGAGCTGGCGTTAAGAACGCGATCAGTGCCTCCCCTGGAGGTCGGTGTGGATTCGGTTTCGTATACGGCGTTGTCGCCGCTGTCGTTCCTCGAGCGGTCGGCGCGGGTATGGCCCGGCAAGACCGCTGTGGTCTACGGCGCGCGGCGGCTCACCTACCGTGAGCTGGCGGCCGAGGCGCAGCGGGTGGCGCGGGCGCTGCGGGCGAGCGGTGCCGGGCCGGGTGACCGGGTCGCCTACCTGATGCCGAACCTGCCTGAGATGCTCATCGCCCATTTCGCCGTTCCGCTGGTCGGCGCGGTGCTCGTCGCGGTAAACACCCGGCTCACGGCTGAGGAGGTAGCATACATCCTCGATCATTCGGGCGCGAAGATCGTGGTTGTCGACGCGGCGCTCCTGCCGACAGCCGCGGCGGCCGCGAAGGACATTGAGGCGGTGACCGAGCTGGTGATTGCCGAGGACGCTGAGCTGGAGCCGGACGGCGCGGATCTGACTGACGAGCCGCGACTGGTGAGTTACTCCGAGTTTCTCGCCCGGGGCACGCAGGAGCCGCTGCCCTGGTCGGTCCCGGACGAGCTTGCTCCTATCGCGATCAACTACACGTCCGGCACCACGGGGCGCCCGAGGGGGGTGATCTACACCCACCGGGGCGCTTACCTGAACTGTTTCGGCGAGATCGTTCACTCGCGGAACGACGAGAACAGCGTCTATCTGTGGACATTGCCGATGTTCCACTGCAACGGCTGGTGCACTCCCTGGTCGCTGACCGCCATCGGCGGCACGCACGTATGCCTACGCGAGGTCCGCGGCGACGCGATCTGGGAACAGCTGCGCGAACACAACATCACCCACCTCAACGCGGCGCCCACCGTGGTGAGCACCATCCTGAACGCGCCCGAGGCCGGCCCGCTGACCCGGCCGGTCCTGATCACCACGGCCGGCGCACCGCCCAGCCCCACGACCATCGCACATATGGAACGCATGGGTTTCCAGATCGTGCACGTCTACGGGCTGACCGAGACCTACGGCCCGATCTCCGTCTGCCAATCCCAGCCGCAATGGGCTGACCTGCCAGCCGAGCAGCGTGCCGTGCTGCAGGCTCGCCAGGGCGTGGGCATGATCCAGGCCGAGGGCCTGCGCGTCGTGGACGGAGAGATGGCCGACGTCCCGGCCAACGGCAGCTCGATGGGCGAGATCGTCATGCGCGGCAACAACGTCATGGCCGGCTACTACCTCGACCCGGACGCCACCGCCGAGGCGTTCCGCGGCGGCTGGTTCCACAGCGGTGACCTCGGCGTCATGCATCCCGACGGGTACATCGAGCTGCGCGACCGCTCCAAGGACGTCGTCATCTCCGGCGGAGAAAACATCTCCACCATCGAAGTAGAGCAAGCGCTCATGAGCCACCCGGCCGTACTCGAAGCGGCGGTCATCGGCGTGCCCGACGACAAGTGGGGCGAGCGCCCGAAGGCGTTCGTCCTGCTCCGCGCCGACCACAGCGCAACCCCGGAAGAGCTGATCGCCCACGTACGCACCAAGATCGCCCGCTACAAAGCCCCCCGCGACATCGTCTTCACGGCCGACCTGCCGAAGACATCCACGGGAAAGATCCAGAAGTTCGTGCTGCGCGACGCTGAGCGGGCCGGCCGCACCCACCGCGTATAAGAACTCACCGGTCAGCCTCGACCGGCCAGGCCTTTCCGTGCCGAATACTCCATCTGTGGTTGTTGACCAGCTGGGGTGGATCCGTTACGCCACCTGCGATGATCACGGGTCATGTGCCTGCAGTTCGTCTTCCTGCTGGTAGTGAGCGGCTGGCCGCGTGGTCGCGGCTGCGCCTGTTGGATGCAAAAACTGGGCCTGTCCCTGTGACCTGGGACGATAGGCTGGGCGCGGCCGTGCAGCATGATGGTCAGCCGTGTCCCTCCGTCTGCTCTAGCCGATGCGCACCAACTACCACACCGACCAGCGGCCCGCTTATGAGTGCTCCTCCCGCGCCGACCGGCTGACCACGCCCACCTGCCGGTCGGTGGCCGCCGCCACCGTCGATAACGCGGTCGCCGGGATGCTGCTGGACGCGCTGACCCCCGAGCAGGTCGCGCTGGCGCTCGCCGCTGCCGATGAGGTGGCCGGCCGGCACCAGCGGGTCAGCCGCGCGGCTGAGCTTGCGGTCGAACGCGCGCGTTACGACGCCGACCGGGCCGAGCGCGCCTTTTGCGCCTGCGAGCCGGAGAACCGGCTGGTCGCCCGCAGCCTGGAGGCCCGCTGGGAGGCCAGGCTCGCCTTCCTCGCCGAGGCCGAGCAGGCACTGCAGGCCGCCAGCGAATCGCTGCCGCCGCTGCCCGGCCGGGCCGAGCTGGAGAAACTCGCCGCCGACCTGCCCGCACTCTGGCACGCGCCGGCCACCAGCAGCAAGGACCGCAAGCGGCTGCTTCGCACCCTGATCGCCGACGTCACCGTGCTGCCCGAACCCGACCAGGCCAAGGTCCGGATCGGGATCCGCTGGCACACCGGCGCCACCGACGAACTGCGCGTGGCCCGCGCCGTCCATCCCGGCACCGCCAAGCGCAGCCCGTCCCCAGCGGTGGAGATGATCCGCCGGCTCGGCCCCGTCACGCCCGCCGCCGAACTGGCCGGACAGCTGAACGCCGCCGGACTGGCCACCGGGCACGGCCGCCCGTTCGACGTCAAGACCGTGCAGTGGATCCGCCACGCCCACCAAATCCCCGCCCCGGCCGCCTACGCCGACGGCGAGATCTCCGTGGCTGAGGCCGCCAGACGGCTCGGCTGCAGCACCAGCGTCGTCTACCACTGGATCCATACCGGTCAGCTGACCGCCCGCCGCAGCTCAGGAAGCCGGCTCTGCATCCCGTGGGACGACCGCATCCAGGCCGAATCCTCTCACCTGAGCCGCGCTGCCCGCCCGCGCACGCTGCCCGCCCCGCCATCTCCCGCCGCCGAAGGCGAGATCAGCGTCACCGAAGCCGCCTACCAGCTCGGCTGCAGCATTCATGTCATCTACTACTGGATCGACACCGGAAAGCTCGCCGCCCGCCGCGGCCCGGGCGGCCGGCTGCACATTCCCTGGAACGACCAGGTTCAGGCCGAATGCCGCGCCCGGATCGGGCAATCCGGCCACCTCAACCCGGCAGCCCGCAAGTCCAGGCCCCGCCAGCGGCGCTGAGCATCCCGCGATGTCGGTGCCCGCTGGCACACTGACAACACCGGCGCGGCCCGTGACCAGCGCCGATCGCAACAAACCAAATCCAGCCCAGCATGCGACTGCAGGAGGGGCAGTATGAAGTCACCGTGCCGAGGCTCAGTCGTAGTCCAGGCCAGTACGCCGGGTCCGGGCGTGCCGGTAATCGCGCTGACGGTTCCGGAGGGTTGGACCAGGCCCGGGATATCTGCCAGCGTGTGCAGCAGACCGTCATCCGGTGCGTTCGGTACGGCGGCCCGTGGCGGCAGAGAGGCTGGCGGCAGATGACCTGCATCCTGCATGTGGCCTGGGACGAGCGGCTGACTGACTATCACTTCGGGCCGGGCCATCCGCTGGCGCCGGTGCGGGTGGAGCTGACGATGCGGCTCGCGCACGAGTTCGGGCTGTGGACCCAGCCCGGCGTGACCGTGGCCGCCCCGGCCCCGGCCGCCGACGCGGACCTGGAGCTTGTCCATGACGCGCCGTACGTTGAGGCAGTAGAGGCGGTCAGCCGCTGGGCTGAGCACCCCGACGCCCGTGACGGCCTGGAGGCGACCCAGCTCCGGGTCGCGCGGATGTTCGGGCTGGGCACCGAGGACAACCCGGTCTTTCCCGGCATGCACGAGGCGTCGGCGCTGGTGGCCGGGGCGACGCTGGCAGCGGCCCGGGCCGTCTGGTCGGGCGCGGCCGGGCACGGGGCCAGCATCGCGGGCGGCATGCATCATGCCATGGCCGCGCATGCCAGCGGGTTCGGCGTGTACAACGACCCGGCGGTCGCGATCGCCTGGCTGCTGGGGCAGGGCGCCGAGCGCGTCGCCTACGTGGATATCGACGCGCACCACGGCGATGGGGTGCAGGCCGCGTTCTACGCCGATCCGCGGGTGCTGACGATCAGCCTCCACGAGCACCCGGCGACCCTGTTCCCCTTCACCGGCCTGCCCGCCGAGACCGGCGGGCCCGGCGCCGAGGGGTCAGCGGTCAATGTTGCGCTGCCCGCGGGGACCGGGGATGCACGCTGGCTGCGCGCCTTCCACGCGATCGTCCCGCCGCTGCTGCGCCAGTTCGGGCCGCAGATGCTGGTCAGCCAGCACGGGGCCGACACGCACCGGCTGGATCCGCTGGCCCACCTGGAGCTGAGCATCGACGCGCAGCGCGCCGCTCATGCCGCGATCCACGCGCTCGCCCACGAAGCGGCCGGCGGGCGCTGGCTGTTCACCGGCGGCGGGGGGTATGAGCTGGTCCAGGTGGTACCGCGGACATGGACGCACCTGCTCGCCGAGGCCGCCGGCCAGCCGATCGACCCAGGCACGCAGACGCCCGCCCCGTGGCGCGAGTACGTCGTCCGGCGAACCGGCCTGACCGCACCCGAGCAGATGACCGAGGGGGCACCGGCTCAGTTCGAGCCGTTCGAGTCCGGCTACGACCCAGCCGATCCGGTCGACCGGGCGATCATGGCCACCCGCAACGCGGTCTTCCCCCTGCACGGGCTGATGACGCTATGACGGCGGTGCCGGTGCGGCCACGCCGTGCAGGCGGACTTCAACGGGCAGCGATGACACCCACAACCGACACAAGCGAGCTGGGGACGTTGCCGTGCTCAGCCGGACCACTGGGAACTCTCCGTGCCAGGCCACGGGCTGTGCTGGACACCTTGGTCGAGCTTCGTCCGGGGCTAACGAGCCAGACGCGGTACGCCGACGCCAGCGGGGCCGACCAGCCACGGTGAGTACGGCAGCCGATCAGTTCCGGCTCATCCTGGACGCGCTGGAGATCCCGGCCTTCGCCAGATCGTGGCTATGCCGCAGGTCACGCTGCCGGTCGCCGACGTGGCGTATAACGTCAATGCCAGCCTCGGCCACGACGGGATTTCTTGGTGTGGACGCGGGCGTGGTAGACGAGCCGGACCCACCGGTCCAGCAGTCGTTCTGCTCCTCCAGCCCGGCGACCGGGCTGCGGGCCGACTCTGGCTGATCGCGTGCGTGAGCGGGCGGAATGTGACCGTGACGGTAACCGGGGCGCGGGCCAGCCGGTCATGCTGGCCCCGGTGGCCGCGGCTGCGGCGGGCCCGGCGGTCCAGCGCTGAACACGCTGCCGAGCACGGCACCCGGTTTGATGACCTCCGCGTCTTCAGGTCCCTGCCGACGCTGCCGAGGAGGTTCTCCGAGGCGGAAATCACGCCGCCGAGCTCGCTGGGCTAGGGGGGTTGCGGGGACGCTGAGCACGACACCGACGATCATGACCTAGCCGGCGACGGTCCGGGTCGCGGCGAAGGCCAGGCACCCGCCCGCCTGCGAGCTTGAGCCGGTCTTGATGCCCATGACTGCATTCCCTTGATTGTTCCGGCCCCGCCGCCTGGCGTGCCAGTTCTCATTCAGTAACCGGAGCCCCTCTTGGTGCCGCCGTAACCGATAATGCGGACTGGGTCGCGGGCGTGGCGAGCCGGCGGTAAGACCCGGGAGGGCGGCATGAGCATACACGCGGAGGACAGCGCTTACGCTCTGCTGAGCGACGGCGCCACGATCGAGATCCGGGAGGCGCGGCCCGATGACTTCGACGCGGTGCGGGACATGCACGCCAAGATGTCCCCGGACAACCTGTACCTGCGGTTCTTCAGCATGAGCCCGCTGGTTGCCGAGCATGAGGCGCGCCGGATATGCCGCGAGCCCGCGCCGGACCACGCGGCGCTGCTGGCTGTGCTGGACGGCGAGGTGGTCGGCTGCGGCACCTACGAGCAGGCCGGCGCCGGCTCCGGGTCTGCGGAGGTCGCCTTCACGGTCGCCGATGACCTGCATAACCGCGGCATCGGCATGCTGCTGCTGGAGCACCTGGTCTCGCTGGCCCGCGGCCGGGGGGTCCGCGCCTTTACCGCGGAGACGCTGAGCGAGAACGCAGCCATGCTGCGGGTATTCGCCGACGCCGGGCTGCAGGCGCAGCGCTCCCTGGTGGACGGCGTGTATGACTTGACGTTCCCGCTGCCCGCCGACGAGGCCGACGCCGCCCTGGGCACCTACCGCGATACGGTCGCCGTGCGGGAGCGGTCCGCGGACGTGGCGAGCATGCGGCCCGTGCTCATGCCGGCCTCGGTCGCGGTCATCGGCGCGAGCCGGCGCCCCGGATCGGTCGGCCGGGCGATCTTGCAGAACCTCATCGACGGCGGCTTCCCGGGCCCGGTCTACCCGGTCAACCCGGCCGCGGCCGAGCTGGACGGCATCCCCTGCCTGCCGTCGGCCGCCGCGCTGCCCGAGCAAGTCGACCTAGCGGTCATCGCCGCGCCGTCCGGGGCGGTGCTCGGGATCGCCGAGGAATGCGGGCGGCGGGGAGTCAAGGCACTGGTCGTGATCGCGGCCGGACTCAGCGGCCCGGCCCGCGCGGAGCTGCTGGGCATCTGCCGCCGCCACGGCATGCGGATGATCGGGCCGGCCAGCTTCGGCGTGGCCAACCCTGGCATCGGCCTGGACGCCACGTTCGCGGCCCGCCATCCCGCAGCGGGAACAGCCGGCCTGGCGCTGCAGTCCACCGGCGGCACCGGCTTCGTGCTGGTGGAGCACCTGTCCCGGCTGGGCGTGGGGATCTCCTCCCTGGTCTCCCTCGGCGACAAAGACGACGTGTCCGGCACCGACATGCTGCAGTGGTGGGAGTCCGACGAGGCGACGAAGCTGGCCCTGCTGTACATGGAATCGATCGGGAACCCGCCCAAGTTCGCCCGTACCGCCCGCCGCGTGGGCCGCACCATGCCGGTGCTGACCGTGGCCGTGGGCCGGTCCGCGACAGGCCGGCGCCTGGCCGGGGCCCGCGCCACGAAGGCGGCTACTCCGCTGGTCACCCGGCAGGCCCTGTTCGAGCAGGCCGGCATAATCGCCGCCGCTAACCTCGGCGAGCTGCTCGACACCGCGGCGCTGCTGGCATCTCAGCCGGTGCCCGCCGGGGGCAGGGTGGGCGTGGTGTCCAACACCCGCGGCGCTGCGGTGCTCGCCGCGGACGCGTGCGGCGACGCCGGCCTGCAGGTCGCGGACCTGGCCGGGGACACCCAACGGGCGCTGCGGGACATGCTCGGCCGCCAGGCCCTGGTGGCCGGGCCGGTCGATACCACCGTGCTTGTCACCCCCGGCCGCTTCCGTGAGTGCCTGGAGCTTGTCGGCGCCGACCCGGGCGTCGACGCGGTCCTGGCGCTGACCACCACGACCGCGGGCAGCGACCTGGTTCCCGAGGTGGGCGCAGCCCGGCTGCCGGTGCCGATCGCCGCGGCCGTGCTGGACCAGATCGAAGTGGTCCGGCTGCTGCCAGGCCCCGGCGGGGACTCCCCTCCGGTCCCCGCCTATGCCTACGCCGAGTCCGCCGCCCGCGCCCTCGGCCATGCCACGCGCTACGGCTCCTGGCGGGCGACCCCGCCAGGACGCGTGCCTGACCTGGAGGGCCTGCGCCAGGACCGGGCCAGGGACCTGGTCGCCGGCGTTCTCGCCGACCCGCCCAGGGGCGGCTGGCTGGCGCTGGACCCGACCGTGGAGCTGCTTGGCTGCTACGGCGTGCCGCTAGCCGACAGCATCGGGGTCATCGCCGAGGACGCCGCGGCCGCGGCGGCGGCGCGGTTCGGCGGCCCCGTCGCGCTCCGGGCGGACGTGCCCGGTCTGCTGCGCACCAGCGACGCCGGCGACGTGCTGACCGGCCTGCACGGCGCGGATGAGGTCCGGCGCGGGTTCCGCTCGCTGAAGGAGATCTTTGGCAGGCGGCTGGCTGGCGTCATTGTCCAGCCGGTGGTCACCGGCGGCGTCGAGGTGAGGATCAGCGTGCTGCACGAGCAGGTGGCCGGCCCGCTGGTGCTGTTCGGGCTCGGCGGCGCCGACGGCGATGTGCTGGCTGACCGGGCCGCCCGGCTCGCCCCTCTGACCGACGCCGACGCCGACGACCTGATCCGGTCGACACGGGCCGCCCCCCGGCTGCTCGGACGCCGCGGGGTTCCGGCCGCCGACCTCGACTCACTCAAGGATATGCTGCTGCGGGTCTCCCGGATGGCCGATGACCTGCCGCAGATCGCCGAGCTCGAGCTGAGCCCCGTCATCGCCCGCCCCGACGGCGTCCAGGCCGTCGACGGCCGGATCCGCATCCAGGCCGCTGAGCCCGCCGACGCCCACCTGCGCCGGCTGCCATGACGGACCAGCCAGCGGCGCCAGGATGCCCGCCGACCACGATAGGATGCCCGCGGCCGTGCTGCGGTCACGAACGCGCCCTGCCGCTCAAAGTCAAGCCCCGGCAACATGCTCATCCAGCTCGGCCAATGGAGTCGGCTCGGCTTCTCCACACGCACCAGGACGGGCCGCGGGAGAGAGCGGACAGCATCCTCGCCCGCATGTTCACGGCCACCACTGCCGGCGGCCACCCATGGTCATGGACGGAGGTTGTTCAGACGTTCCGCAGCGCCGGACGAGTGCAGGATGTCGTGGACGCGCAAACGAGCGGCGTGGCACCCCACGACCGGGCGGCGTCCGGCATCTCTCGCATGCTACGCACACTCAAGTAGCCGTCGCTCGCTGAGCTCAGCTGCCCGGGCGACGGGCGAGCCCGGTGGCATCCTGTCCTGCCCGGGGATTCCGCCCCTCTTACGGTCGGCCTACCGCGCCGCAGGCGGCGCGGACCCGAGCGGGGTTCCATGTTCCGCACGCGCGAGACCGGCCGGTTCAGGGGTCGGGTGGCGGGAACGCGTTACCGCGCCCCCGCCCCCTCAGAACCGGACAAGCCCGTTTTCCGGGCATCTCGGCTCAAGCAAGCCCGAACCGAGCCAGCCAAGCCCACCGGCGCTGGAATGCCTACGCAGATGCCACACCGTGATTACAACGAACTACAGCTGCCGTATCAATCGAACCTCCATTGGCAAGGCCACTCACATCCTGCGACCTCGTGTCGCACTGCCCTCTGTACCCCGGGGCAGGCGGTGCCCGCACGACCGGAGTTCTTCCCGGCCGCCGCCTGCCGCTTCTCAACGGCCAGCCCTGTCGCCCCGGACCGCAACCCGCCCCGGGACGCATCAGTGACGAGGCATCAGCAAGGGTTCACTGTCATTCACCCCACACCAGCCTTCCCCTCGCCTGTGACCCCGGACGGAACGGGGTCCTTGGGCTTTTCCCTGAGCTTTGCACCCAGCCGGGCAGGACCCGGCAGCGCACGTCAGGGCGGGGACAGGCCTGGACACTGCCTGGATTACGTCTCTGGTATCAGCCAGCCTCCTTCGACGTACTCACTCACAACGTCCGACCTCACGTCGCATAGAAATAGTCGATCTGTGTGCGGCGGTTTGCCCAGCGCCCAGTTACCGTCAGGAGGGCGAGTCGGCGGGCCTCCGGCTGGCCAGCCTCACGGCGCAGGGCGACATACCGCCATCCGGTGCACCCCTCCACCGCGAACGCGACGTCCCCGGTGCCGTTGAACCGCGCCAGCCAGGCGCGCAGGTGTTCCCGGTCAGCTGGCGAGATCTGGCCGCGCTGCACCTGCCCGGTGCCGGTGTCGAGGTAGTCGAAGGTGATCTGCTTCCGGTGGATATCCAGCCCGCCTACGATGGGCATCGGGACCTCCTCACGCTCCGGAGGGGCGCAGGCACGCGCCCCATGCGAATTGCCTACGCGATTAATCGTGACGCTTCTGAGCTGGGGAGGTCTCCCGGCACCCGGCCGCCGGCCTCAGCTCAGTCCGGCCCGATGCATGTCATCTAATGTGCGGCTGCACCAACTGAGTGCGAGCGCGTGGGAGCCGCGTAGGCGGGTCAGCGCGCGGTTATCAGGATCTCTCCGCATCGCTGGCTGCGTGGCAGGCTGCGGCCTAGCGGGAAGCTAGCCAGGCTGCATATTTATGCATCGGCGCCCTTGATTCAAATGTCCGGTTCTGCCGCGGACAGGGCGCGGGGTCGGCCTGGACGGGTCTCGGCGTTTCCGCGGAAACGCATTCATATGGCGCGAGCAGCGCGGTGTAACTCCGTTACGGCCATTTGCTGGCTGCCCCATGCGCTGACCGGCCATGATGACCTTGATGACGCCAGCAGCGGCCAGCGGGGGGAGCCACATGGCACCCCGTGCTCAACATGCGGAGGGACAAGATGACGGGCACACTGGAGCAGATCAGCAGCTTGCTGCATGAGGCGGGCGAGACTCACCACCAGGTCTTCCGGATCGTCGACGGGGTCGACGATGACTGGGCATCGTGGTATGCGCAGTGGCTCATCGACCTCCCGGAACTGCCGGACCTGCTCGGCGTCCGGCCCGTGCGCAGCGAGCTGATCTACCTGCTCGTCGGTCTCGACAGGCAATTCACGGCCGAGGCTCCCGGCGAGCCCTGGGTGAGCTACTACGCGCGCCAGATCCAGCGGCATTTCCAGCCATCAGGCAGTTGACAACGGGTCCCCGGACACACATCGCGCTGTGGGTCGGCGAGCATCCTGTCATGCGGCCGGACGTTCGGTTTCGCGTTGCCGGGATGCTCAGATCGTGATGGCGGTCAGGGCCGCGCGTTTGGCTGGCCGACCCGTCTGGGCGGATCCGGGGCTGTGGGCGCCGGCTCTGCCGGAGACGCTCAGCGGTGCGGTCGTAGCTCTTCGGTCACGAGGCGCGGTCCGGGCCGGCCTAACGCTAACGCGATACGAGCCAGGTGCGCCGGCTGACCCGGCCGGGTGAGCCACAATTACCAGGTGAGCACTGTCCGGCGCATCACGCTCGCGCTGCTGGCGGTGGCGGGAGTCATGGCCGCTGGCAGCCTCGGCTATGTCGTGCTCGGATTCAGCCTGCTTGACGCGGTCTACCAGACGGTCACCACGATCACCACGGTCGGGTTCCGCGAGCTCCGCCCGCTGAGCACGGCGGGGAAGATATTCACGATCGTGCTGATCCTCGCCGGGGTCGGCACGGCGCTGTACGCGTTCGGCGTGGTGCTCGAGTCGCTGGTGGAAGGTCATCTGCGCCAGCATTTTGAAAGGCGGCGGATGAAACGCGACATTGCCCGGATGACCGGGCACACTATCATCTGCGGATGGGGCCGGGTGGGCCGCGCGGTTGGCGGCTACCTGGCCGGCCAGGACGCTCAGGTCGTGGTGGTCGACCTTGCCCCCGAGCGCGCGGCAGCGGCCGGGCATCCCGCGCTCCTTGGCGATGTCACCGACGACGACGTGCTGCGCAAGGCGGGCATCATGCGGGCCAGGGCCCTGGTCGCCGCGATCAACACCGACGCGGAAAACGTCTACGTGACGTTGTCCGCCCGGGCGCTGCGGCCCGACCTTGTCATCATCGCCCGCGCCCGCACCGAGGCGTCCGAGCCCAAGCTGCTGCGGGCCGGCGCGACCCGGGTCGTGAACCCGCAGCGGATCGGCGGCCAGCGGATCGCGGCAGCAGCCTTGCAGCCCAACGTGGTGGAGTTCCTCGACGTGGTGATGCATGACGGCAGCCTGGAGTTCCGCCTGGAGGAAGTATCGGTGCGCGCGGGCTCCCGGCTCGCCGGGCGCACCCTGCAGGAGGCGAATGTGGGCGAGACAACCGGGGCACTCGTGCTCGCCCTCCGCGGCCATGACGGAACATTCCTGGCCAATCCGCCACTGCAAACCCCGGTCAGCGCGGGGCACGTGCTGATCGCGATCGGCACCCAGCAGCAACTGTCGGCCCTGCAGCACGCAGCGGATCGAGCCGGCTGACGCCTGGGCATAATCCCGGCACCGCCAGCCCGGGCCGCCCCCAGGTACGCTGCGGCATCTGACCTAGCCAACGTGATAAGGACACAGACACCAGCGCTGATGACTCGCCTTGTGGCGAGCCGTATCCGGCAGCCCCACGGCACCTGGTGTCCGAGATTGACCGCCGCGGCAATGCGACGGCGATTCGCTCCCGCAGCCGCGACCGTGCGGCCGTCGCCAGATATGCGGTGAAGGTCGTCAACCGGTCACGGATCGTGGCCGATCATCAGAGGTGACACGCATATATCGTTAGGTACGTTGACGCACGGCTATGCCCGCCTTGGAATACTCATCCGCGCTCTCTCGATCTTGCCGACGATCGCTGTGGAAAATTCTCCGCTTAGCGGGGCTGGGTCGCGGTCGACCCAGGCGGCGGTGCCTGGGTGGTCGAGGACCCATTGGGCGATCTGATCTTTGCGGGGCCCACCACACGTCGTCGTGGTCGCGCAGCCTGGTCAGGATGCGGTCCAGTACGCGGACCCGGGAGGCGTGCCCGGACAGGCACTCGTGCGGGCCGATGACCATCATCCGGCGGCGGGTCGCTGCCTCGGCGTACAGCTGATCGAATTCCCCGATCATCTGCTGCTCGTAGCCGGCCGGGTTGAAGCCGGGAAATCGAAGCTGGCGATGTCGTTGAGGTGCACCGAGTACGGGACGGTGGCGAACGGCAGGCCGTTGATCTGCTGCAGGAACGGCTCGTCGGCCGACAGGTCGTCGATGTGGTAGATGAACCCGAGCTCCTGCAAGATCTCCAGCGTGTTGACCCCGGGCCGGATCCAGTAGTTGTTGTATCCGGACGGGCGCGTGCCAGTGGCCTGCTCGATCGCGTGCACGCTGTCGGCGATCCGCTCTGTCTCTGCGGGCGGGGCAGCTGATATTGCCGCTGCCAGCTGCGGCCGTGCGCGCCTGCCTCGTGTCCGCGGCGGACGATCTCCGCCGCGACGGCCGGGTGCCGGCGCACGGCGTCGCCGACATGAACGAGGTCATCTTGATGGCGTGCTTGTCCAGCAGGTCCAGGATCCGGGGCACCCCCTCGCGGGCCCCGTACTCATAGAAGCTGTTCTGCCCGAGATCGGGGAAGCCGGGCAGGATCGGCTCGGTGATCGGGCGCCCGCGCGGCTGACCGGCTGTCCGCCGGCCTCGAACTGCATGGACACGCTCACCGCCAGCCGGGCGCCATCTGGCCAGAATCCGTTTTGCTCGGTCACCGCTATTGACTCCTTCATTTGCGTCCGTGTGCGCGAACCGGCAAGCCGGTCCACAGCACACCCGTTCAGCCAGGCACCACCGCGTCCAGCCTGCTTGCGCAGTCGATCCTCCCAGGACGCCCGTTACGGCCGACGCCCACTCGCCCTGCCGCTCATGACCTGCCGCATGTCTCCGACCGACAACCCACCCAGATCGAGCCATCTGCAGCCACCCGGCCGCAGCACCCACGACCAGCAGGCCGCGCAGAACGACGGTTCCATTCTCCCGGCTCCGCCGGATCTGGCGGTGGCAGGCGATCCCTTGCCTGTCTTGCCGTCTTGGCGAGGCCGGGGCGGGTTGTCCATGTCAAGGTGGAACCGGCCGTCAAGCCTCGGGGAGTATCCTGAGCGGTTTCCGGCGGCGCTGAGCAGGTCCCGCCGTGGCTGATATCCGGCAGCGGCCATGCCGGGCCGGGGCCAGCCCTGGTGGCCGGCCGGAGGGCTCAGCCGGATGTGCCGGCGGCGGGGCCGGTCGCGCCGAACGCGTCCCCCAGGCCGGTGAGGTCAACGGAGCGCCGTGCCTGCCCGGGCACCTGGTCCAGGAACGGGCGCATCGCTTCGAGGGCGGCCAGGATCTCGCGGCCGACCTGCCCCGCGGAACGCATCGCATCCACCGAGACCAGGATTCCCCGGTCGCGGTACCACGAGATGATGGGCGATGTCACGTCATGGTAGAGAGCCAGGCGCTGGGCAATGATCTCGGGCGTGTCGTCCGAGCGATGCTCGAGCGCGGCACGCGCGAGCAGCCGGCGCATGAGCTCGGCATCGCCGGCCTGCAGGTGCAGCGCCACATCCGCCGTCATCCCGAGCTCGAGGCCGATCAGGTAGGTCGCACTGGCTTGCGGCATGTTCCGCGGGATCCCGTCCAGGACAAACCCGCCTCCGGCCGCCCTCGCGGCGACCATCGCCTCCCGCACCATGTCCAGGACGACCTGGTCGGGCACGAGTTCGCCGCGGTCCAGGTACGCCTGGACGGCCTGGCCGAGCGCGGTCCGCCGCGCGACGTGATCGCGCAGCAGCTCGCCGGTCGCGATGTGCGGGATGTCGAAGTGCGCGGCGATCAGCGCGCCCTGAGTCCCCTTGCCCGCGCCCGGGGGCGCGATCATCAGTACTCGCATTGCTCATCTCCCTCATCTCATCATCCCGCCCGCCGGCCCCCGGCCGGTAGCCCGGCGCCCAGCGCCGCTGGACCGGGCGCGAGGCGGCGCCCGGCTTGCCAGGGCCGGCCGCCACGAAACGTGCGCGCCGAACTCCCGGTTATGAGCGACAGAACCCGATGTCGCTCGTGTTCATGCCTCACGCCATTGGGCGGTTATCTGAGGTCCTCCCGCAGATTGTCGGCGCGACCAGGGCGTCTGCGTCGGACACACCACTACAGATAACGTGTCCACGACGCAGCAGAAACCCCTCGGCAGCTACGTCGTGGACACCCCAAATCGACTGCAGATAACGACGGCTCGGCGTGCGTTCTCCCTGAGTTCTCTATCACTCAGCGTGATGCCGCCTGTCGGCGTAGCCCGATGCCGACCGTCGGCGCGGTGGGGCGGGACTGGTTCTGGAGGCCGTCGTCGGGCGCGGTATCCGTCGATGCTGCGAGCGCGAGCGGCCGGCCGCCGTCGGCTAGATCGCGCCTGATCGGAGCCGTTGGTTGGGCTGCTGGATGCAGGAAACGGGCGTGCTGGCGGCTATCGCGCGGCCCTGAACGCCGGTGCCCGTTCTGGCTCTGGTGTGTCTGGGCGGGGTAGGCCTGGGACCTTTGCCTCTACCTGTTGTACACACGGCCGGATCTGATGGGAACAGATCCGGAGCGCAGGAGATGGCATGGCCAGGATTGAAGGCGAGATCGTCATCGGTCACCCCGTGGATGTGGTGTCTGACTACGTTGCTGACCAGAGCAACGAGCCGCAGTTTAACCTGCGCATTGTGCGGCCGGAGAAGGTCACCGCGGGGCCTGTGGGGAAGGGGACCCGGTTCCGCCCGGCGGTGGCGTCCATGGGGCGCACGGCTGAGATGCTGATCGAGTGCACCGGCCATGACAGGCTGACGCTGTTCGCCTCCACCACGACGATGCAGCCGCAAGCAACCGGGATGTCCACGATAACTCGAAGAACACCACACTGCCCGTCGCGCGAGAGATCGCCGAGATCTTCGCCGCCGCTCCTTTCAAGGCGCCGTGGTACATCGATCTGCTCAGCATCAACCTCAACAACGAAGACCTGGCGGAGGCGAGGCAGCGGATCGGCCAGTACATGGATGCCTTCGGCCGGTACGGCACCCGCATCACACAGAACCTGGATTTCGAAGTCGCGAGAAGCGCCGCAGTGCAGGAGCGGCAGGAGCCAATCATGAGGTCATTCGATTCGGAAGTCGCCGAGAAGCCAGCCATGAGCTCGTTCGAGTCGGAAATCGGCGAGACCGCCAGATGGTCTGCCAGTCCTCGATTCGAGGGCATCACGCGCTTGTATTCTGCGCGTCAGGTGGTGGAGCAACGGGGCACCATCCCCATCGACTACACCGTGGCGAGAATGGCGGCCGAGCAGTTCTACGATCGGCTCCGGCAGCTCTTCGCCGAGCGCAAGCAGATCACCACCTTCGGTCCCTATTCACCCGGTCAGGCGGTGGCCATGAAGCGGATGGGCATCGAGGGCATTTACCTGGGCGGCTGGGCCACGTCGGCCAGGGGATCCGCGACGGAGGACCCGGGACCGGACCTGGCCAGCTATCCGCTCTCCCAGGTGCCCGACGAGGCCGCGCCGATCGTGCGCGCCCTGCTCACGGCGGACCGGAACCAGCGCTTCGCCCGCTCGCGCCTGAGCGAGGGGCAGCGGGCTGCCTCCCCGGAGATCGATTATCGGCCATTCATCATCGCCGACGCCGACACAGGACACGGCGGCGACGCGCACGTCAGGAATCTGGTCCGTCGTTTCGTCGAGGTCGGGGTCCCGGGCTACCACATCGAGGACCAGAAGCCGGGCGCCAAGAAGTGCGGGCACCAGGGAGGGAAGGTGCTCGTCGGCGTGGACGAACAGATCAAGCGGCTGAGCGCCGCGCGCTTCCAGCTCGACGTCATGAAGGTGCCCGGTGTCATCGTGGCCCGAACCGACGCCGAAGCGGCCACGTTCCTGGAGGGGCGCGGGGACGAGCGCGATCATCCGTTCATCCTGGGCGCCACCAACGTTGAGCTGCCGACCTACAAGGTCGGCTACCTCGCCATCTTGAGGAAGCTCCGCGAGCTGGGCGTCGACGACGCGCGAGGTCATCTGCTGTTCAAGATCTCCGCCGCGGAGTACGACGAGGCCGGCGCCTGGCTCACGCGGACGGGCGTGATGCGCGTGCTCGAAGAGAGCGCGAAGGCGTTCCAGCAGGCCGACGGGTCATCGGTCGAGGCACTGCTGGACAGGGTCGAGACGCGGTACCTGGATGCGTGGCAGTCCGAGGCCAACCTGAAGAGCTATCCCCAGGCGGTCGCGGACGTGATCGAGTTCCGCGCCAACGAGGGTGAGCGCTTCGACATGAGCGCCGACGAGTGGCTGGCCTTCGCGAACCGAACGTCGTTCCACGCCGCCCGTGCCAGGGCCAAATCGATGGGCATCGACATCATCTGGGATTGCGAGGTCTCCAAGACCACCGAGGGCTACTACCAGATACGGGGCGGAATCGAGTACGCGGTCGCCAGGTCGCTGGCTGTCGCCCCGTTCGCCGACATCCTGTGGATGGAGACCAAGACTGCGAACCTGGCGGACGCTCGGCGCTTCGCCGAGGCCATCCACGCCGAGCTTCCCACCAAGATGCTCGCGTACAACCTGTCACCATCGTTCAACTGGGACACCACCGGGATGAGCGACGAGGAAATGAGTCGATTCCCGCAGGAGCTCGGCAAGCTGGGGTTCGTCTTCAACTTCATTACCTACGGCGGACATCAGATCGACGGCCTGGCGGCGGAGGAATTCGCCAACGCGCTCAAGCAGGAAGGCATGCTCTCCCTGGCCCGGCTGCAGCGAAAGTTCCGCCTGGTCGAATCGCCCTACCGGACGCCCCAGACTCTCGTGGGCGGACCGCGGTTGGATGCGGCGCTCATGGCTTCTTCGGGCGGCACGGCGGCCACCAAAGCGATGGGCAAGGGCTCGACGCAGCACCAGCACCTGGTCCAGACCGAGGTGCCGAACAAGCTGCTCGAGGAATGGCTCGCGATGTGGACGAAGCACCACCAGGTCCCGGGCTCGCTGCGAGTTGGACTGCGGCCGCACACGGCGGGCTCGGAGTTGCTGGAGCTCACCCTGTCTAAGACAAGCGGGGAAAAGGTCGCCAACATCATTTTCGACGTGATCGTGGATCGCCGGGGGCACAACATGCTCTCGGTTCGGGACCAGAACACCTTCGACATCGCCCTGCGCAAGAAGCGCCTGATAACGCTGAACCACCTGTTCCTGGTCCACCGGTACAAGATCTGGTCGGTCCACTACGTCAGCCCGACCGACGACAATCGTTACCAGGCCCAGAAGATGAGGACGCACGGCCTCTTCAGCGACGTCCACGACGAGGTTGGCGACGTCATCGTCGCGGATGTTAGCACGGAGGGCGTCAGGGCCCTGCTCGCGCCGGACCGGGACCGCTTGAACGCCTTGATCCAGCGGAAGTATCCATATGAGCCGGTTGAAGTCGCCGTGCAAATCATGCAAAGGACTGGTCGGGGCGAGAGGACTTGAACCTCCGACCACTCGGTCCCGAACCGCTCGCTCGCGGCGGAGCGCACGGCACGCTGCCACTCCGTGAAATCCGATGATCAGCTCGCATTGTCCTTGCGTGGGGCAGGCCGCTGTTCGGGCAGCAGGTAGCGATGGCGCGGATCCGGACGTCATCATGGATCACGGCAGCTGGCCGGAGGGACGGCATGCGGGCGTCGTGGCGGGACGAGGACGGCGCGTGGCGGACTACGCTGCGCGGCCGGCAGGTGCTTGCCGATCCGCGGACCAACAAGGGAACGACGTTCGGCGACAGCGAGCGCCGCGACCTTGGCCTGACCGGGCTGATCCCTGCCGCCCACTTCACCCTAGACGACCAGGTCACGCGCGTTTACGCGCAGTACCGGTGCCAGCCCGACGACCTGGCCCGTAACATCACCCTGAATGCGCTGCACGACCGCAACGAGGTCCTGTTTTACCGGCTGCTGACCGGCCACCTGAACGAGATGCTGCCGATCGTCTACACGCCAACGGTCGGGCAGGCGATCGAGCACTACAGCCGTGAGTACCGGCGGCCCCGCGGGATCTACCTGTCCGTGGACCACCCGGAACTGATAGAGGCCTCGCTGCTCGCCTCCGATCTCGGGCCGGACGATGTCGACCTGATCGTGGCGACCGACGCGGGCGCCATTCCGGGAATCGGGGACTGGGGGTCGGCGGCATCCACATCGCGGTGGGGAAGCTCGCCGTCTACACCGCGGCGGGCGGGATCGATCCTGCCCGCACGATCCCGGTCATGCTGGACGTGGGGACCGACCGGCAGAGCCTGCTCGACGACCCGCTCTATATCGGTAACCGTCATCCCCGGGTGCCCGCGGCTGAGTACGACGCCTTCCTCGACGAGTTCGTCCGCGCGGTCGGCAAGCTGATCCCGCTGGCACTGCTGCACTGGGAGGATCTCGGGGTTGCGAATGCCAGGCGGCTGCTGGAGCGGTACCGGGATGAGCGGCTGACTTTCAATGACGACATCCAGGGCACGGGCGCGGTCAACTTGCCCGCCGTGCTCGCCGCCACCAGAGCGTCCGGGATGCCGCTGACCGGCCACAGGATCGTGATCTTTGGAATGGGGACGGCCAGGCCAACAACGCTCTGATCTTCCCGGGCCTGGGCCTCGGCGTGATCGCTGCCCGGGCGCGTGACCGAAGGGATACTGCTGGCGGCCGCCCGCGCGGTCGCAGACCTGGTGGGCATCTCGACCCCAGGCGCTCCGCTGCTGCCGCGGGTGGCGGACCTGCGGGAAACGTCGGTCGCGGTGGCTGCCGCGGTTGCCAGGGCCGCCGAGGCGGAAGGCGTGGCGTCTGCCACGCTGGACGCCGACCTCGCCGACCAGGTGAGGGCGCTGACGTGGGAACCCCACTACCGTCCAGTCAGGCCAGCCTGAGGCCGGCGGCCCCGCGCCGCGCAGTACCGCTTCGCCCAAGCTGCCCGATCACGGGAGTGGCACCAGCGCGAGACAGCGGCGGACAACGGCCCGCCTGGCAACACCAGGCGGGCCGGCCAGCGCAGCAAGCAGGCCGCGCGCCGCAGGAGGGGGCAAAGAAGCGCCGGAAGCGGGCACTGGGCAGACCGCCCTGCTGGCAGGTCCGGGCTGGCCAGGCAACCTGCGTGCCAGCCCTGGGCATCTCACCGGCGTTATCCGTGGCTGACTCACCAGCCACGTGGCTTGCCAGCCCCAGGAACCGGGCACAGATTTGATCACTCCCCTCGCCTCGTCGGCGCGCCAGAACGGCCGGTTCTGCACATTCAGGACCGGGCCACCCGAAGCACCGTCGGCGCGCCAGAACGGCGGATCGGCGGGTGTTCTCCCTGGGCCTTCTCCATCACGTAGCGTGCTGCGATCCCCTTGATGTATCCCGCCGCTGGCCGGACGGTATGCCACGATGGTTGTCACCGGCAGGCGTCTGGCGCCGCCTGCGGCTTGGCGTGCGTGGTCCGACCCCTGCGGCAGGATGTCCTCGTGGCCAGTGCCGCGAGAGATGACTGGTTCCGTTCCCGGTCTGGGATGGGCAGATCGAGGCCGCGTTCGAGCAGCGGCTACGGCGTGCCCGCCCGTACCACCAGCCGCAGTACCTCCGGATCCAGGCGACGGACCTGCTCAGCTCGCCCGACCCGCGGGTCCGTGAGGCAGGGCGGGGCTGCTTCAGCGCGTGATCACCAGGTTCCCGGATGGCTCCGAGGCCAGGGCGGCGATGGAGCAGCTCGGCGACAGCCTGGCCGATGAGGGTCGTCTGGGCGAAGCCGAGCAGGCGCTGCGGGAAACGCTGCGGATGTGCGCGCAGAGCCCTGCAGGCCGGTCCGGCACCTCTGGCATAGCCGAGCTCCGCCTGGCCGAGGTGATCCTCGCCGGCGGCGACGCCGGACGGGCCGGGGAGGCCGCCGGCTTGCCGGAGGCGGTCCGGCCGTACGTCGAGACGCAGCGCTTCCTCCGCAATGTGGTCTTCCGGTATCTGCTCGCCTCGGCCCGGGCCGCCGGGCTCCGGCACGATCCGGCTGCACGCCAGCTTGCCCGCCAGGCGCTCGCGGTTGCGGCCGGAACGGCACCGGCGCTGGCGCGTCACCCTGATGTCGGACGCCCCCGGGCGTCCGACGCTGACATCGCTGACCTGGAGCAGCTAACCGCGGCCACCTGACGGCCGGCCCCAGCCCGGAGCCGCCGTCCGCGGGACCGCCAGTTCGGAAGGTGA